>Ga0214206_1000001_pt1 | contig 92854 bp, 118 predicted proteins | sample TroBogEpilimnion_26_FD_153044 | JGI IMG/M metagenome (GOLD analysis project Ga0214206, IMG submission 153044) | Freshwater microbial communities from Trout Bog Lake, WI - 07JUL2009 epilimnion | ecosystem: Environmental > Aquatic > Freshwater > Lake > Epilimnion/Euphotic zone | place: Trout Bog...
CATGATATCCCACTGGTAACCGTCGTGCTCGATCAGAGAATTCTTGACCTCCTCCGCTTCGATGCCCTCAAGGAAAAACACGGTGTCGATCAAAACCCACCTCGGGCCGGTACCCTTCGGCTTATACACATTCCATCCGATCATCTTCATAATGGCTCCTAGTGCGTTAGTGTCTGTGTAGTATAGCACCTTCCTACTGGGTTGTCAACCGCTTTTTTGCCAGCAGCTGGAGACTGCGGAGGGCCTGCCAGCGGCTCACGTTCAGGGGCAAGCGGGTGTGCAGGAAGCCCAAGCTCAGGACCCGCACCACACCATCTGCCAGCTGGGCCAGGCCAAATACCATGTTGCCCCAGCGGCCCGCGGCATTGCGGTTGCGTTCGATCATGTTCATATTACAAAACCTCCAGAATCGAATCAGCATTGAGAATGACAGAACACACCGGCTCGTCGCGCCACCGTGAACCGACCGGTGCATCAAGATCCACATAGTGGATCATTTCCTGGTACCGCATCCGCGAGGAAGTAACAGTACCAGTCACAATGGTCCCGTGGTAATTACCCTTCACTCGCACACCGTCCAGATACTGGTAACGCATATCCATCAGAGAACCTCCGTTCGTTCGATCAATGTAGCCAGTATACAGAACCTGGTGCCAATGTCAAGGGTCCCTTCGAGCCTTTTTTATTAAGAACCGTTAATACGTCCCAGGGTACATCCGATTGTAAGCCGTATAGAATGCGATAGCAAAATCCTCTACCTCATCAGTAGAGACAGGATCAGCATCCGTGAACCCCATGTACCACCGATAAGCATCAAGAACCCATGGAGACAATTCCATATAGTCGTGGATGATATCCAATTGTTCATCAGTAAAAGTATGAGTCATATTAGACCTCCAGTTTAATACAAACCGCGGCGATCATGATGCCAGAACCCAGTTCCGACCGAGCCTTATCAATAGCATCCGCTTCCCCGATAGCCCGGACCGTAATGTCCGATTCAGCACCGCTAACAGGGCAATTAAAGTATACTGTGTAATTCCGCATCAAGGGGCACTCCTCATCAATCAACATAGACCATCATACACTAATGGGTGCTGGTGTCAAGGGTTATCCTAAAAAGAATGGTTACGATATGTTAACCAAATTATCAACAAGTTATTCACAGGTTATGCACAGGTTGTTGATAACCTGTTGTTCCAGCGCAACAAAGCCCGCAGAGTAGGGGAATGTGACGTTTTTTGTCAGGTGAAACGACCACCTGACGTTTTTTGTCACCCTCTAGTAACCATCGCAACACTTAGGAAACCACTAGGTCTTAACCTCTAGGCGCGATCCGCAATAATTTTCCAAGGTTATCACAGGTTCCGCTAAAGGTCAAGAGGTTTTTTCTGTTTTTTTGTTACGATATGTTAAGACACCTCGACACCTCTAGAGCACCTCGACACCTTGAGATTAACGACCAGCCGCCACGTCCACCCCCGGAGTATGCCGTTCGAACCATCGCCAACCATTCTACAGTATCAGGGAGCCCTTGTCAACCCCCCTTTTTCTACCTCGACCCCCTCAGAGGATGCGAACCACCTCATCAGAGTAGATCGAGAGGTAGTCTCCCTCATATCGAGTGCCTCCATGCCTTCCCTTGAGCACTACAGAGCTGGTCAGTCGAATATGATAGACAACCAGCGAGGGGTCCATCAAGCTGACGACAGCATGAGTCACTCGACCCTGCACCAGCGTTCCCTTGTATTGGGCTTCGATCCACTCGCCGACTGGGATTTCCTTCGTGTTGTCCATCTTTACACTCCGTTCGTTCATTGGTCACCATTGTACAGGGTACTGGTCATCCTGTCAAGGGGGCACCCCCCCTCAGATCACCCCGCACCAGAGGGTTCGGTCGAGAGCACCGGTCAGCACCGACCCCCGAGCCATGTTAGTAGCAGGGGCTTTGAAGGTCGCGGCCTTCAGAATGTCGCCGACCTTGAACCCTTTGGTCGGCTTGATCACAATGAAGGAGTGAGCCGACCGGTTGAAGATGACCTTGATGTAGGTCCGACCCCGCTCGAAGGAGACGGTGGGGAGGGGGAGGATGTTAGCACCATGGTCTGCAAAGGCCTTCCAGCCCGCCAGCAGGTGATCAGCATACAGGGTCAGAGCGATATCCATATCGTACTCTGGGAGAGGGTAGGTGTTGGTAGTGGTCATACAGGGTACTCCTCAGATAGCCCGAACATTCATGGCAGGGATGGAAATGCTGGTAACGGGTTCGACCCGCAGGGGGTGGGTGATAGGGGTATCGAGGTCGACCAGGTAGAACAGGTCGAGGGCTTGCTTCCGCGCTTCACGGACAGTACCAGTGACGGTGGTGTTGCGGTAGGTGACGGTGACGCGGGCACCCGTGTGGATGCGATTCTGGCGAAGCGGGCGAAGCGGGCGAAGCGGCAGGTGAGTGGTCATTCAAGGTACTCCGTAATGAGTCAACGTTGACCATCATACACTCACCGGCCCTACGGTCAAGGGCTTTTTGAGGGTTAAATGGTTACGATATGTTACGACGGGTGAACAACCACTCACGGTGAGCGACCACTAACCAGTAGACCACTCTCCTCGTCCACCCCCAGCCTCGCCGTTCGAACCGATGCATCCATTGTACAGGTCCTGGACCTGGTGTCAAGGGGGTACCGAAACTTTTTTGGCTATATACCTCCATCGAAGCATTCGGACCCAAGCCAAGTACCCTACGGGATTGTACCACGGCCGCGAAAGGATGAGTCGGTACCAGTAGGGCAGGTAGGCGGTAGGTACAATCTGAGCATTGCAATGGAGAGCGCCCCAGCGAGTCTGGCTTAGGCGCTGGTTCTGTTTCCAACGATCACTCCGTAACATATCGCAACAATTTTGCCCGAAGGGACCCTTGACACCAGGGCCCACTAGTGTATGATGGTCTATGTTGATTGATTGATTAGGAGTACAAAGTATGGGTTACCGAGTGATCGCTGATAGGGAAACGACCGACCAAATGCGGATGAAATATGGTCCACGCAAGGGTCTAGAGGGTCCATTCAATTTCAGTGGTCGGGTGCTCTACTATGATCCTCTGGAGGGTGCCTACTATGATCCAACTACCGACTTTTATCTTAGCCAAGAGGAAGCCGATCTGGTCATGAGGTACCACGCCGTGGTACCGGTCTGATCATCTAGGGCTCCGTGTCACTCCGTAACATATCGCAACAATTTAGCCCTTGACACCAGGGCCCATTAGTGTAGAATGGTCTATGTTGATTGATTGATAGGGAGTACCGAATGACGAATGCAAGCGACCGTGACATCCGCGATCTGATCCTTGAAAAGGTCGAAGAGGGTCTGATCGACAAGGACTATCTGATTCTGGCCATGTTGAATTATATGAGCCAAGACGAAGTGGCTGATATGGCTCAGGCCAATGAATTGATTGATGAGTCTGAAGAGGAAACCGAGGAAATCGAATCGTTGCTCGATGAGGGTATGAGCCCTGAAGAGATTGCCGAGTATCTGCCGATGCCGATCGCTCGCGTTATGGAAGTGGCCCGTGAATTCTACCGTGAAGAGGAATGCGCTTGATGACAACCCCTGATAAAGCCCTGAGCATTGCATTCGATATGGCTCTGGGCCTGCTGCCCTTGACCATCCTCTTGGCTGCATTCGATTCACCGCTTGCATGGTATGCTGGGCTGGCTCTGATCGTGGCTGGCGTGGTTCTCTGGTTCAAGGCTTGAAAAGGGCTGATTAAGGAGATCGAAGAATGACCCTGCAACCCATGACCCGCATCGAGTGCCTGTTTCGAGGGACCCTCTACTCTGCTACTGTGGTTGAACCAGGCCCTTGGGCTGGTCTGTATGAGGTCGATCTGGACATACCCGTTCAGGTGCTGATGGCTCGGGGTGACATGAGGGGCACTCGGGCTACGATCCGTCAGGATGACATTGTGACGGTGTTTGAGTAACATATCGCAACAATTTTGCCCGAAGGGACCCTTGACACCAGGGCCCACCAGTGTACAATGGTACCCATGGTGACGACGGAGAAAAACATGGGCAAGAGGTTGGTTAAACAAGCCGTGGTCCAGAAGGAACGGCACACTTGGGCTAGACCCAATAAAGCGCAACAAAAGGCCCTGGTCGACCTCTGGCGCCAAGACAATAGCGGCAAGACCTATCTGGAATTCCGTCGCGGTGTCTGGCCGGCTGGGATTGCGGTTACTGTGCGGGTCAGCCGCCGGGGTTGGCTCAGCGTAGAACGTGATGGGTATGTCCACGATAAAGGTCATGAGCTTGTACGATCGGCTGAACGTGACCCCATGATAGCCTGGGAAACTGGCTGGGGTGCCTACGATAAAAAGCGATAGACTGTTAACATATCGCAATAAAAATGCCCGAAGGGACCCTTGACATTCCTACCAGATTCTGTACAATGGACCCATCGATTGAACGAAGTGACACGGAGAGTACCGCGAATGACGAATAGCATCATGTATCTGGTCTGGGACGTGACCGGGCAGGTCTGGGAAGAAGGGACGGTACAGGCAGACTATTTCGACCTGTTCCTGAAGATCAAGACGCCCCTGCTGGTCGCCAAACAGCAGGTGGTGGGCACGGTCGCCGAGTGGACCGCTTATGTGAAGCGCGTCGGCATCTAACCCTACCTCAACAATCTTACCTCTAACAGGAGATTTTCTATGGGAACCACCTCGATTCTGACTGAGATCAAGCGCGACCGGCAGCATGGGCAAGCCTGCACTGAGGCTGTCGATGAATTCATTGAGTCGGTGACCGACTGTCACGGAAACCATGGCTATGCCTATCTGTCTGGCTATCTTGGCAGTATGCTGGCTAGGACTCTGAGCCAGTGCCCGGCTGAGGCTCGGAACCGAATGCTTCGCCAGTTGGCAGAGGCTACGGCTCAGAAGCAGGCGGCAGGTGCTGCTCGGCGGCAGGGGTAGGGAGCGCCAGCGGTAGGGAGGCAGGGTCTGGAGGTAACAGTGGTAGGAAACGCCAGCGGTAGGGAGGCAGGGTCTGGAGGTGACAGTGGTTGGGGCCCTGGTCGCGCCGGGGGTGCTGCGTGTTAGAAAATTTCTCTCCATGGTCAAACTCTTTTTGTCTCTAATTTATTTTCTTGGGGCCCTCAGAGGAAATTCGTTTTTTGCATCTTCGAATTCCTAATTTTTTTTCTTGGGCTCCTCAGTGGGCCATTACTTTTTTCCAGGTCTCTTGCTAGGCTTATAGCTAACCCTACTGGTCTTGCTACTGAACTTCCCAGTCTTCTTATTGAGGGTGCGTGTCGTTCGGATGTTGCCATTCTGTACGATCTGTTTCTCAAACAATCTGCTCATGATGGTATCACTTTAGGATGGGTACTTGTTTCGCAATCTCCCGATATCCTCTAGCAGTCGGGTGAACACGGTCAGGGCTTGTTTCAGCATTCTTTGCATCGATCAGGTAATCTCCATTGTCTTTGGCAATATCTTTGATGGCAAGTCGAGCCACTTGATTCACATTGGGTAGAACCCAAAAGACTCGTTTGGCATTGATAGTCTTGCGGAATTTTCGTAGGACATCATACTGTATTGGGGCTGGTCCTGAATCATTCGACCCTAGAGAGATCAGTACGGTGTCACTGGACCACTTGTCGGATCTCATATAGAAGGCATGGGTAGTAATGCCTACCTGAGCATGGGCTTCACATTGAGGAAGGTTCTGTGCAATCCCTACTGCAAGGGAATCACCAAGAATCATGCAATCCATTTGTTACTCCTTTTATGCTGCGGTGCAATACGGCACAATAAATAACTGATATGATCTATTGTACACTAAAAGAGGAAGAAATGCAACAACTATTTGGTAAAATAACCGAAAAACTGGTCCAGTATCTCAATGTCAACACTTATGCAATGCAGATGGAAGACTACATTCTATCCAAAAACATACAGTGTGTATCTGATGTGGAATACTGGACCAGAGAGTACGAAAGAGAGTTCTCTACTCAGTCAGAAGGGTTGGTGTAGTCTTACCCATAAACGCTTCGGCTATCTCCCTTGCTTCGTTTATCGAGAACACAGATACTGCATGGGTGAACTGGTTTCGGTTATAGAAGTTGACCTTGTAGATACGGTTCAATGTCTGAATCTCGCATCGAAAGTCACCTTTTTGGAATGATTCTACTACTGTCTCGTAAAACATATGGTTCTCCTATGGACCTATGAAATCATGTTGATGAAGCGGTTGAGTACAACTCGACTGGTTTTCCTACTCATCGAAAACTTGCTGAATGCAGTGGCAATCGAACGAATGGATGCATCGTCTTTTACCGTGAATTCTTCTACAGTATCTATTGCATCACTCTTAAGGATATAGTATTCATCAAAACCAGCAGAAGTGACAATTATGTATTTGTCTTTGCGGAAATCAGCCCTCAACTGCTTGTATTTTTCATCCGAAATCTTTTCTTTATCGGTATTGAAATACCGTGATACAGCACCAAATTCACGGGTCCGCAGGATATAGAATCCAACGATATTGCAATTAGTCCGAGCCTTCAACAGTTTTACATATGCAGCAGTCAACTGATCCGAGTTTTCAAAATCTGAAACAAGTGCTTCAGCCTTTGATACAGGATCACAGATCACCAAAGAACGGCGAGAGGGCAATTCTTGGTATTTTACACCAAAGATGTTTTTGTTGGCTTGCCCTGCGCCATCAGTCAGGAAAACGGTATTCACAACTTGCAGACGATAATCTTTCTGAAACTTGGGAACGATATCCATTGCAGCAACGATAGCTTCATTCAGAGGCGTACCATGAAGTTCCATGAAATCAGGTCGTGCAAGTCGATTCTCATTCCAAGCCAACAGATACCCTGCTGCACTGGCAAATTCAGATGCAGACATTTTGCTTGATAGCAGGTTCATCAAATGGAACGGCAAAAGATTGATATTGCCATCTCGATAAAAATGTTCATATCGTATATCCAGCTTGCGAGGGTGCCCATAGAGTGAGAGACGTTCTCCAGCAATAGTAGAGAATGCATACACTTCATAAGGGATCTTCACACTCTTGCAGAACATCACAAGGTTCAGCAATTGACGGATCGTTTCGACAAGATAATCAGACATCGAACCAGACCAATCAAGGAACATCACCAACCCATGTGATTTTCCATCAGGAACAATCGCAGCCTTCTTGAAGATATCTTCACTGAAATTGTAAGAAAAAATTCTGTTCATGTTCAGATCACCAGTCTTGGCGATAGAAACCCGCTTCATTTGGTTTGCATTCTTGCGAAGTTCAAACTCTTTCACAAGATATGAAACGATACTCTTTGAATCTTCACGAAACTTCTTGAACTCTTCTACCTTGTTTTTTTCAATTTCATTTACCATAGAACTTCCATACAGATTGGAAATATAATTCAGGTTGTGTTGGTACTCAGACCAAATCACCTTGTGATCTATGATAATCTTTTTCATGGGCAGCTTAGGAATAGTTGCATAGTAGTAATTCTTTGATTCTTCTGAAAAAAGTTTACTTTCGTTCTTGCGATATTCTTCATCGGTGATAGAACGAATTTCTTCTTTATTCTTGCCAACTTTTCCACCTTCGTTACCTTTAGAAACTTTTTCTCCTGATTCATCGCCTTCTGATTTATCAGAGTTGCCATCCTTTGATTCTTTGTTTGATTCTTTGTCTTCATTTTTTTCTGAATCAGAAGAATCGCCTTCTCCCTCTTCAGCATCATCCTCAGATTCCTCACTTCGAATTTTTAGAATATCAGAGTCGGATCTATCTTCTGAATCTTCATCAACGAATTCAAAATCATAGTCTTCAAAATCACCATCCAAATCAGTCTGAACATATTCAAACTTTTTATCGTCTTCTTCCTGTTCTTCTTCAAGGCGTTGCATGACCTTCTTGTACACTTCAAGAACATCTTCAAAGGTCTGAGTGTTCTCCACTTCACGCAGAATGACCTTTTCGTCATCGGTGAATGAAATGTTCAGGTCTGCACCAACCTTGCAATACAGGTTGATACGGTCAATGAAGTTGAGTTTGTCCAAATCTTTGTTCATGACACCAAAAAAGTCTCGGTGCATCAGGTCTTTGTAGCCATTGAAGAAGGAATGGCGCAGACCAGGATACTTCATCTTGATCTTGCGTTCAATCCGAGAATCTTCAAGCAGGTTGATGACAGACTTGTTGAGTTTTTGTTTTTGCAATGCATCAAGAAGACCCTCAAGAGGTGTATAAAGTGCATGGCCGACTTCGTGACCCATGAAAAGGTCATACAAATCTGAACTGATATTCTTGTCCAAGATCGGAACAACCAGAACCCGATTTCTGATATCAAAGGATGCAGTGGCAACCTTGCGTTGTTCGATGCGGAGATTCTCGGTTGCCATCAGTTTGGCAAGAATTGACTTAGAATTGATAAGGTCCATGTGATTTCCTAGTGAATATAGTGCTATTGTACACTAATTTTCATCAGTTGTCAAGTTTATTTTCAGTGAGATACAGCAATCCTTCTCGGATTTCAAGATTCAGAACAGTTCCGTCTTCCCAACCCATAGATTCTATCAACCCAGGCGGAAAAATTAACATTCCATCACCTGTTCCGTCATTGGTATCAACAATTTTTGTAGTAAATGTGATTTTATCCATTTTGAGTACGAATAATTTCGTAATTTACCAATGTTTTTTGATGTTGAGACATGACGGCCCACTTTTTTACTACTTCCGTGAGCAATTGCCAAGGTTCTGGTTGTTTTTCTTCACTGTAAAGTTCAGGATTCTGAATATCCGTTTGCATAATGTGATTTCCTTTAGATTATCGACGCATGGATGCAATATCCTTAGCTTGCTCGTCAGTAAAAACGGGCACAGCATTGGATTTATGCATGGTTGCAATACCTTTCATAGCGGTTCCAGTGTAAACCTTCGGTGCCGACTTAGTGGCAGTACCAATTCCGGTATCTAGAGATTGGTATTTCTGAGTTTCACGCACATATACACCACAGACAACAAGATCAGAGCCATTGGCTTTGGATTTAGACTTTTTCTTGTTGGAAGAAAAGTTTGTAGACATGGACTCAACAGATTTGAGCCATTCCTGATATTGTTCTCGTTGCTTTTTGGGGGTTTTGCGTGGTTTTGACTTTTGAACTCGACCGTGTATGAACATAGTGAAACTCCATGTAAGGAGTTGTATTATACACTAGTCGAGTTCGTTTGTCAAGACTTATTTTCGTTGTTTTTCATATTCCTGTGTAGGCTCAGTATCATATGATTCAAAATAAGCCATTCGTTTAGCATTTTGAGTCTGTTTTTGCTTTTGCTTTCTTTCGTAAAAGTTTCGCTTGTTACGATCATCTTCATAATCACGTTCTCGACGGAACTTACCTACAAACTTCGACACTTTAAAAAACTCCTGTTAGTTAACAAACATCTTGGGAAATGCTGCTTGTACAAACTTCAAATCCAGACCTTTAACGCCAAAATCTTTATTGAAGATACCCATTACAACTTCTGCTTCTCTTGGTTCCAAACCTTCCAACAATTCTACTAGAAGTTGCTCTCGCTTTTTCTCAGTCAGCTTGTCGGCAGTTGGATTTCCTTTTTGGAACATATAAAGTTTTCTCAATTCAGTAGACAACTTAGCATAACTCATTCCAGCAGGAATATTTTTGACCTTAAATTGTTCAGGAACTTCCTTGATGTACCATTGAAAGCGTTCATCAAACCCTAGTCTAAGGACTTCAGATAGAGTTTTTGAAAGATTCTTTCCAATAACTTCCAATCTCTCTTTATTGTTCTTTGCATTTTCAAATTCATCAAAAACTTCATAGATATTTTTCATTAGAATTCCTCAATTACGTCCATCAGGTTTTTAAGTTTCTTTTCAATAAAGTAGTTCAGCATCTTTTGTTTTGTTGCTGGTTTTACTTCATCAAAAGTATTTATGATTTTATGCTTTATTTCAGCAGGGATCTTAGATAGGTCGATCAACATCTCATTACGAATGAAACCCTCTTGCAGTGATGTAGGCCACTGTTGGAAGTCTTCCTTGAGTAGTTTATCGAATACACCTTTGGTGATGGGCTTTTGTCTCATTTCATTGACAAAACAGTCAGCAGGTGAATAGATGTTGGGAATTCCATCACCTTTATCACCACGAATGATCTTTTCTTTCAGATCAGAAACAGGATCCAATGACTTGATGTATTTCTTTTGTGCAGGATTATACTGACATATTTCATACTTGGCATTCTTGTTATGCCGTTGAAGTTGAATGAAATCTCCGTCACTAGAGAGAATCAAAACATTCTCATGTGCAACATATCGAGGGGCGAGTGTTCCGATAATATCATCGGCCTCTGCACCCTCAACATCAATCACCTTGTATGGAAAATTATCTTTTAGTTCTTGTTTGAACTTGGCCAGCATCTCAAAGATATGATGCCAATCAAGATCCGACTTTTCACGGGCTTTCTTTCGACCCGCTTTATAGAAGGGGAATGCATCTTTCCTCCAATACTTCCGATTATCACAACATAGAACAACATCACCATAATCTTTACGGAAAGTTTTGATGTTCATGCGGAGAGTATTCAACACCATGTGTCGAATTAGGTCTTCTTCTAGTTCTACCTTCTGATTGGAGATTTGAGCCATCAGACCGGCTAGAAGAACTTGATTTAGATCAACAAGAATCATTATGTAACTTCTTTTGTTAGAGAAACTCTATGTTAACACGATTGAGTCAGATTGTCAAACAGTTTTTGTGATATCGCATCGGATGTGGTAGTTTTCCTAAAAATGGCACCATACCAATCTTGTTCCATCAACATTGACAAGTAATCTACCGGAGAAGTCAGAATTGCATCATACCTGTCCAGTTGTTCGATGATTTCTCCATTCTCTTTGAACAAGATAATGTGATAGCAATCACCGGTATCATTGTAATCCAATTTCTCACCAGGATCCTTATATGAATTGCCTTGTATCAATATTTGATGTTCTTTTTCACCTGGAAAGAAAGTGAATACATCATAATTACCCTGTTTCATCTCTTTTAGAATTTCATTCATTATTCTTTACCGAATCCAATAAAAAGTTTGATGATCACATACTCTTATTTTTTGTGGATCAACATTCATTTCAGGAACAAAGATTGAAAGTGCTCTTTGTACTCCATGTGAGAATGCATCATGACCAGCAAAAATTCCACCAATCTTCACCTTATTGTAATAATTCCTAAAATCTTTTATCACAGCATCATAGTTATGGTCACCGTCAATAAAAATGTAATCTAAAGAATGATCTGGAATATCATTGAGTGCATCATCAGAAGTCTTGTGGATGAAAACAATTCGTTCTTTATATTTCTCAATATTATTCAGAAAGGTTGATTTAATTCTATCTTGCAGTTCTTGTGTGACGAATTCACCACCAGTAATTCTGTCATCATATGGTGAATAAGGATCAACAGCATATAATGTTTTGATGTTGGGTAGATGGTCTAAAAAATAAACAACATTTATACCTAAATTTGTTCCAATTTCACATCCAACAATATCATCACCTAATTTTTTAATTTCTGGAACTAAACCCATTGCTGAAGTCCATGGAATTGGCCATTTACCAACAGCCTTCATCTCTTCAATAGGCATAAACAAATCATAACTCATAATTATTCCTTTTCACTTTTGTAAATTTTTGATATGTGATTTTCTCACTCTCACCATAATCCAGCTATTGTAATAGTCATCATTTTCCATGACACCATTTACAAATTGTTCCTTTGCTTCAAGATAACTGCATTCACCTTTAGACTTACAGAGATGTAGTATTTCTCTCTTGAAGTTTTCTTTGCCATGCTGAAGAACATCTTTTTGGAGTTCTTCGTTACTTCCATAATAAGTTGGCCAATCAGAAGGAACTTTGATTCGTTTCTTTTTACCTTTGACCTGTTTGGTTTTAGTAAAATAGAAAAGTTTCTTTCCGATATATTTCCGATTGGTGATAAGGTTTGTTATTATGTAAACAAAACCATAACTATCACCAATCAGAGTTTCATCAAATTCAATGTTATTGTATAACCAGTCTATTCCCATTTCGAGTCGTTCTCATCAAAGATATCATCATCTATATATTCTTCAGTGATATCTTCAATGCGCTCGCCGCAAAAAGGGCAATGTTCAGGATAATCCTGTGATACTAGTTCTTCTGCATATTGTATGACAAAGGTCGATTCACATTCGCTGCATTCTCCTGTAACTTCTTTATCCATGTTAACATCTCCTATTTTACCCAAATATCAAACATATATTTTGATATAGTTACGCTATTATTTACCAACATCTTTGCAAAAGCAGTCTGTTGATCAATAAAATCGTTTGCTGATTTATTCAAGACGGTATCAGTAATTATTCGATTTGTTAAATCTCTTTTACATGACTGGAAAGAGTCAATGAAAAATTCGATGTTAAAAGTTGGTAAATAGCTATAGAACATTTTTTTCCTTTAATTTGCCCAAACATCTGACCAATCTCCAGATAGTGCTCCTTTCGCATAATCGGTTGCTCGATTCTCAAAGAAATTGGTGTGTGTAGGTGCGTTGATCATTTCCTCAACCCAAGGCAGAGGATTCCTTTTCACTTTAAATACACCCTTGAGTCCAAGAGAAATCAATCGGCGGTCTGCAATATAACGAATATACTTTTTTACATCTTCCGAAGTAAGATTTTCCATCTCTCCCATAGAGAAAGCGAGATCAATGAACTTGTCTTCCAGTTCAACCATTCTTTCAGCAATTGTGTAGATTCTTGATTTGAGTTCATCAGTCCAAATTTCTCTATTCTCTTCTATGTATGTCCGAAACAATTTAATCATCGATTCACAATGTTGAGTCTCATCGACAATTGACCAGGTAACAATCTGACCCATACCCTTCATTTTACCGTGTCGAGGAAAATTCAACAACATGATGAATGAAGAGAACAATTGCATACCTTCAGTAAATGCAGAGAACACGGCGATATGCGTAGCCGTATTTTCTTTTGTTGTATTCTGCTTTGAAATGTCGAGAACATAATCATGCTTCTCTTTCATCTCAGCATACTCTAGGAACTCGTTATAAGTGGTCTCAGGCAGACCCAAAGTCTCGATCAAGTGTGAGTATGCAGCAACATGAAGGGCTTCTCTGGCAGCGAATCCAAGAAGCATCATGCGTACTTCTGGTTGAGGGAAATACGGTAGATAATTTGCCACATAGCCACCAGCAACGTCAATATCACCCTGTGTAAAGAAACGGAAGATATTTGTCAGAAAATGCTTTTCTTCTTTGGTTAGTTTCTTCTTCCAGTCCTTGACATCCTCAAGCATAGGTACTTCAGTATGAAGCCAATGTGATTGCTCATGCTTCAGCCATGCGTCGAACGCCCAAGGATAATTGAAAGGTTTAAGATAATCTCGACCTTCAGTTAAATTCAAATCAGTCTTCTTAATCATGCGTTGACCCATTCTTTGATTTCTTCAGGTGACTTAATACCAACCAATCTTTTTTCATCACCATTCTTGTTTAGTACAAGTGTAGGTACAGATCGAATACCATATTGTACAGCAACTTCTTCATGGACATCAATATCCACCACTTCAATAGGAATATTCAACTTAGCTTTTTCTAAGTTCTTTGCCAGTGTTTTACATGGCTGACACCATGATGCTGTAAATCTTATCAGTTTCATATTATCCCTCACAAGCGATACAATCGTTACCCTGAGCAATCTGTGTCATGTCCAACTCTTTGATGACTTCTCGCTCAATCTTCTTTGATACTTTGTCTGCTTTACCGATCTTCTCTGAACGGCAGTAATACAATGTCTTGATTCCTTTTTTCCATGCCATAAAGTGAATGGCATGAAGATACTTGATATTAACATCAGGCCTAAAGAATACATTAAGTGACTGTGCTTGGTCAATATATTCTTGACGATCTGCTGCAAGATCAATCACCCATCGCTGATCAATTTCCATTGAAGTCTTGAATACATCTTTTTCATAATCAGTAAGGATTGAAAGATGTTGTACTGAACCATCATTTGCAATAATCGATGACCAGATATCAGGCAATTCATCTTCAAACATAACTTTCTTTCTCAGCAATGCATCAAGCCACTTGTTTTTGTTCAACGAAGAACCCGAAAGAGTATCCTGCCGATAAGCGTTGGCGCGATAAGGTTCAATGCTAGGAGAAGTATTGCCCATGATAATGGAAGAAGAAGCATTGGGAGCAATAGCCATGAGATGACTAAAGCGAAGCCCAGTACCCATTGCATCCGGCGCTTCACCTCTCTCGGCACCCAATTGAAGATTCGCTTCATCTAGCCCACTCCTTATCAGCTTGAAGATTTTCTTATTTGCAACTTTAGCCATGACTCCCTCAAATGGAATACCATTTTTTTGCAAATACGCATGAAAGCCAAGAGCACCAACACCAATCGATCTTTCAAGATAAGCAGAGTTTCTAGCGCGAGCAATGGTATCAGGAGCGTTATCAATAAAATATTGCAAAACATTGTCCAACATTTCAGCAACATCTTTAAGAAAAAGTGGTTCATTTTTCCACTCATCAAAATTCTCCAAGTTCAAACTTGACAAACAGCAAACGGCAGTTCTCTCTTCATTTGTAGGAAGAATAATCTCTGAACAAAGATTCGACTGATGTACTTTAAGTCCTTTATCTTTTAACCATTGAGGTAGCATTCTATTGCTCGTGTCGATATAGTGAATGTATGGTTCACCAGTATGCATACGAAGTTCTAGAATCATTTGCCACAGATTCTTCGCAGAAACAACTTCTCTCACTTCACCTGAATGTGGATCTTTCAATTCCCACGAATCATCAACATTAGGATCCAACATACTTTTCTCGATGATCTGCATGAAGTCATCTGTGATATTGATGCCATGATGGAGATTCATACAACGAACATTTGGATCGCCAGTTGGCTTACGCATCTCTAAGAAAGATATGATATCTGGATGAGATATGTCAAGGTAAGCTGCATAGCTACCACGGCGAGTCCTACCCTGACGATAAGCCAAAGATGATGCATCGTAAATCTTGAGGTGCGGCATGACTCCTGTAGATTTATCGCCTGCACTGCGAATACCAAAACCAACGCCAACGCCGCCACCAAGCATAGACAGCCAATTAGTTTCTGATAGATTATCAACTAATCCCTCCGCTGTGTCTTCGATGTAATTAAGAAAACACGATATTGGCATTCCCCTCTTTGATCTTCCAAACGAAAGGATAGGAGTAGAGTATGACAACCAGTGTTTACTGGAATAATCATACAATCTCTGTGCGTGTTCTGCATTACTTCCAAATGCCTTAGAAACAAAAGCAAAACGGTGCTGAGGAGACTCTTCATCGTCTTTCATATAACTTTCTCTGAGTCTCTTGATTCCCAAATCATCAAAAAGTTTGTCTCTTTCTAAATCAATTTTAATTCCTAGATATTCTTGTTGCATTTTTCAAAAACCTTTTCAATGTCAGGGGGTGAGTATGTATCTGGCTTCAAAACCTTCCCATCTTCACGTTTAAGAACCTTACCGTTTTCACTAATCTTGCTGAGATTGCTTCGACCAACTTCAAACCAAACTTCTTGGTTTGGAATATCAAGAGTGTGTTCAAGACCTTCGATAACCCATTTGAGATCCGCACAGGCGTCCGCAATTTCTATCAAATCTTTATTAGTATATGCTTCTAACAATTCGTCGAATTCTTCTTTAACAAGTCTCAAATAAAGATCAGACTGTGATCCAAATCCTCTTTCATTTTGATCACAAGCGTCCATAAAAACTTTAACATCATTAAAACTATTCACTGATAAACTCCTTAATCATAGGGAAAATTGGTTCAATCGCATTAGCACAATGAATGGCAATTTCACGGTGTTCTTGTTGAGTTCCATTGGCGGAACGTAGTTGTATGTAGTGAATCCAAGAACGAAGTGTTCCATTCATATAGATTCTTGATGGCGTCATTCCTTCAGGAAGAACAACTCGGGCCTGTTCTTTTGCAATACCCTTTTCTAATGCCCACTCATATGCCCATTGTGTTGCATTCTGAACACTATCTTGAACATTCCTCCATTCTCTCATCAATTCTTCATCATCTGTAACAACACTATTTTGACGATTCTTGTTATCTTGAAGTCTAGCATCTCTGAACACCATAGGTTCTGCAACCTTTGCATAACGCTGACTAAACTCTTGAAATGAGAATGATCGGTGCCGAAGGATTTGTCGAGCGATATCCCTCGTTGTTTGGATATTAAGACAAACACTTACCATTTCAAATGGAGACCAGTGCTGATTTTTAATTAGATAGCGAATCAGTCGATCTGATGTATCCATATTATTTTGGTTTGCTGGGTTAGAAACCCGTGCAACATAAGATACTTGTTCTGTCAGAGACAACCCTGATGCACTTTGTGTATACGAAATCAAATTAACAGTCATATTATACCTTTTTCCAGTTGATAAATTCCATTTTTGCTCTCAGATTAACATGAGTATGTTTATCCATTATATCACTTAATTCTTCACTGTCAAATCCTGCAAGAATCATTTCATTGATATCTTTTTCTTTGATCATTTCTGGCCAAATTACGATATTGAAATGATTATCTATTGCATGATCCATCAGCTTTACTATTTCTTTGTTCCTTGGTTCATTATCAAATACCAACACAAGTTTAGACTTATCGATGTAACTAACAGCAGATTCCAAAGAAGAACTGGCAACTGCTATAGAGTTGGGAATAAACATAGAGTCAATAGGTCCTTCAAACACATAAACCTTTTCATTCTCATCTATCTTATTCAGTCCAAAAAGTCTTGGAACATCGTCCATTAGCTTGATTGTGATGTAGCGTATCTTTGAATCACCTAGGGCACGGCCTTGAAATCCAGTCAGGTTCCCTTGCTTGTCATGAAAAGGAATCACAAGTCTCCTATCATTTTCCATCAGATTATCTTTTTCAACACCAATCGAATCAACGAAAGCCTTGAAATCTTCTGCATAGTATAGATTGGAAAACATAGATTCTGGAATCTTTCTGCCCATCACATATGTTTTTGCAAAATGTTCTTCAGATAGTGATTCTATCGAAGGAATATCCATCTTTTTTACAAATACTGGTTGAATCTTGGCTTCTGAAAAAGTTGGTTCAGATGAATTCGTATTTGCAGAATTCTTATACCTTTCTAGACTATATTCTTCTAGAAGTTTAGGATCAACCTGTTTTAGGAAATTATAGAATGTAGTGCTTGCGTGGCAATTATGGCACATATAGAAATAGTCATTCTTTTTTCTATAGATGTAGCCACGGCATTTGCTTTTGTTCTTCTGTGAATCACCGCACAAAGGGCACCGAAAGTTGTACAGATCATCTTTCTTTTTGGTGAACTTTTGGAGTTTGGGTGAAACTTGAAGGAGGAAATTTCTATCAATGAAAACGCTCATAATGATCCATAGGTAAAGTTATTTTGCTAACAACTTTTCTATGATATCAAAATTAACATGAGAAATCAACCATGAAATTACAACTATACCGCCGGCTACCATCCACTTCCATTGCAGAAGTTTATCAAGTGATTCTTTTTCTTTTATGTTGTGGTCCGTTATCTCTCTACGAAGTGCCTTCATTTCATTCATGATGGCTATTTCAGTACCATGCAACTTATTGATAACGGTATCAATACGCTCATGGATTTCTTTGATATCTGTTTCTGTTTCTTTTTTACGAAAATCCATGTCAGTATACACCTTTGCAATATGCCTATCATGCTGATCAACCAATTTATCAATGATGATATCCAACTTTCCACAAATAGTAGAAAGCAGGTCTACTTGATTCTTGAGAACACCAACATCAACTTTGAGTTGGGTGATACCATCATTGTCTGACATTATTTTTTAACAGGAACTTTTGTTCCTTCCAACTTCTCATGTACTTTTACATCTTTGCAGACTTGAACAGTTTTACCTTTGACTTCTTTGTCGTGGCAAACCTTTTTTGTTTCTGCTGCGTATACGTTTGTACTCAAAAGAGTGATAGCAACGATTGCAAGAGCCTTTTTCATTTATGTCTCCTAGATAGCGGGCTGTGGTGCCATTGGAACAGGAATTTTTGTGTTATATGCTAATGGTGTATCTATTAATGTTGTATTTGGTGTCTGTATAGTAGGATTATAAGTTCCACCGGGCATCGTAGGTAAAGGTGGAGGAGGCATCATAGTCATAGCTAATCCACCTGGTCCTCTAGTGGGTGGTGGTGCAGGGCTAACAGGAGTTGGTCTGTTTGCAGCTTCTAGTGCCATTTTTTGTGCTTCTTTGTCACCGCCAGCTAACATGATACCCGATAATGTTCCTGTAAGGAATGTTGCGATAGGAACAATGAGTTCAAAAAACTTCTGATCAATAGGGCTGATAGCATTGAGTGGTTGTGTAACAAAGATCAGACTATACAAAACTACGAACACAATACCAGTCAAAGTCATCGCTAAACAGATACCGATAAAAAACTTCAATCGGGCCATTAACTGTTCTTCAGTATATAAGAAATTGTTATTTTCCACAGTTTGGTCCCCGTGTTTGTTGAGATGGACAAGATTGCTCCATCGGCGTAATATCTGGTTTATTTGGATCATCTTTTGGCATCCCTAATCTTGGATCTCGCTGCCCCTTAAATATATGTTCAGGGCAAGTTCTAGTCACATCACACATTGGCATTTTACAAAACTCTTTATCCCAATTATGTGGGTCTTGGCATGGATAACGGAATCGATCACCACTAAAAAAAGCTAATCCAACTGGTAAAGCCAATAGTAGTAAAAGATATCTGACTAATTTGTGGTCAGCCATTTTTCTCTCCAGTATCCTTTGTATCTTTTTTATCGGCTGCTTTTAAGTCTTGATAATGCTGTATCAGTTTTGTATAATAACTAGGGTCAGGCAGACCCGCTTTCTTTCTTAATTCTTGATGTCGCTTGTAAAGTGTTTCACGTTTCACTTCAGTAACAAATTCTCTATATTTTTTCATGCTACTGTACTTGCTATTTGTAATGCACCCATGATAATTTGGCGGTACAACATGTCTTGTTCTAAATCTTCTGCGGTAGTTTGTATATGCTGATATGCATTCAAACTTTCCATCAATTCTTTAAATTCTGAACCAGATAGTTCACCAGTTTGATATTGGTTTTGATATTCTGCTGCCGTTGCGGCTATTTGACCTAATGTAATCATCTTGGTCTTTTTCCTATAGTGTTCTGAATCATTTCTGCCGAAGTGCTGATTATATTTAGTTTTGCTTTGCAGTATGCACTGCTTGGTTTCTCACGCAAATATAATTCTTTTACAATATCGAATAGTGTATTATCCATCTCAATTGTTTTTTCATTTCTTGGTAAATATTCACTGAAGTTCTTTAGTTCTAATGCAGTTCTGTATAATTCAGTAACGTGATCTTTGTCACAGTTTCCTAACTCAGAAAGAGTTCTTACTTTATTGACAAGTGAATATTCATTGGTATCATATGGAGCCATGAAGATATTATTGATCATTCCGCAACCAGAAAGTGAAAGTGCTAGTGTTGCTGTGATTAGTAATTGTTTCATAATTAACCTAATAGTTTAAGTATCATGTTATAATTATTCAAACGATCATCTAAACCAAGATATCCACCATTGATAACTTTGGTCATTGCTTTGATATCACCTGCATCAGCAAATACATTCAAGTGGCGATCTTCCCAAAAGAAACAAGCAGATTGTGCTGCACCTTCAAATGTTTCCAAATAAGCAGGAATCTCTTCTACAGGTGTTTCAATAGAATCAGCAAAAGCCTGATAGTTATCTTTACCTGTCAATTGAATCAAACCTCTTCCACAATATCTCCAACCATCACCAGATGCTTCATCACCATTACCCATACGATTAGCATATGCACGATTTGCAATTTTCTCCTGATTGTGTGCATATTGTGTTGCGATTTCCATTGTAGGAAAATATCTTGGCCATACACGCATCAAAGATTCTGCCTTGTAGTTTAGATTCTCTCTGATTGCTGTAAAATTACCCGATTCGTGTTTACACTGTGCAATAAAAGAAGCAATTCTTTTAGGTGTATTAATTTCATAATCTGGTAATAGTTTAGCTAATGCATGATACCAATAATCAACATAATTATTTTTTGGAAGAATTATTTTGAGTTGATCTAATGTTAATTCCATTTTTTACCTCACGGATTTATTTTTTTTTGTTCAGATACCCATTCTTGTAATGCTTTCAATTGTTCTGATACCAAATGATATTTCTCATAGTTATCTACAATCACTTTTTCGGCTTCAGAGAGGTTAATTCTGGAGGCGGTACCATCAACTCTTGTGGAGGGGTCGGGAACGGTGTTTTGAGCAGCGGCGTCGTGCAGCCACACAAAAGACTCAGGCACAGTACACATAATATCGTCTTTGGTAGTAATTTGCTGAATGATTGTATCATGAACTTCCCTCACTACATCTTGTCTTTCAATTAATTTTTTAACAACGGTTTTTGTAACAACAACTTGTTTTTCAACAATTTTTTCTATTACTCTTTGACCATCAGAAAGTATATCTTGTCGACCTTTTAACCAACCACCAACACAAATGATTAAGACACAAAGAAACAATGCAGGTAATCTGTAGATAGCAGGTATCAAGAATTTTACAAACAATAGGAAAACAAAAAGGGCAAAACCAAAGATGATTGTTGCCCAAGGAAACCAAATTGGTATTAGTGATAATAACCAATCAAAAGAAATGAATGAAAACATATCTACATTTTAGGAGGCTTTCTAGCTCCCATTCCCATCATTACTGGATTATGTGTATTCTTGCGTCTCTTTCTTAGATCAACACCAGGTTCACCGGATTTACTGCCTGGTGGTTGACCTGCTCCTGCAATTGCACCGGTACCTACTGTATTTGTTGGACCAGAAACTGCTATACCTCCACCCATACCATCTTCAGACATATGTTTAAAATATTGATCTTTTCTAAGGTTTTTGAACGTTTTCAATTTAACAGTTCCATTTTCTTAGTGCTAGGGCTTTGCGTGTTGGTTTTCCATTTTTTCTCATTGGACCTTTCATACCACCCATTCTAGCACAGAATGATTTTCTACGATTTGCAGCTTTTGAACCTGGCTTCAATTTAGATGGTGGTGTCGTTACTGCCATCTTCAATTTTGAGCCTGGATTTTCTCTTCTATATGATGCAACACCCTTACGATTTAGACCACCTTTTGGATCTTTACCTTCTTTGCGTCTCCATGCAGCAGACTCATAGAGTTCTTCATCTGACAAGTCTTCAAGGTCTTCCCAAATAATCTCAGGATCAATGTTGTTTGCTTGTGCAATTTCCATGACCAGTTCTTCAACTATGTCAAACATTGAATCAGGATTATGTTCTTCTTTTAGTTCGCTACGCATATAGTTAGCAACTGTCATGATGTAGTCTTCTGCTAAAGTGATCTTAGATTCAACCCATTCAGGTAAATCTGTTTTCTCACCAATTAGATCAATCATTTCTTGTGCGTTATGCATAATAGTACGCAACTGATTGACAGCCATATATGGATCAGAGTATTCAGGATCTTTTGCTTCTGTAACTTCTTCTGGAACACAATTAGGTACTGTTCTGCCACCTTTTTGTTTGGTGCCAACAGCAGTGTATCCTGTCCAACATGCATCTTTCAATTTGCCTGTTGGTTTCTTTACAGTCTCTCTTAAATTTTTGAATGATTTCATATCTTCCTCAGTATGTCTGCTATTTTCATATCTACAGATATATCATCAGTAGATATATTTTTTCCATTGATTCCTTTAACTTCTTTTGGTAACAGATTCAAAAATAACAAGAAAGTTTTCAATGTACTATAATCTCTCTCATCTGTCCTAAAAAATAATATTCTCGATGTTGCTTCTGGACCAAATACATTGTTCAACAATATGATATGGTTCAGTATAAGTCTTTCTTTGATCTCCTTGGTGGCCTTATATCTTCGAAATAATCTTTTCAGATACTTCGTCCTTTTAAGGTCACCTTCAAATTCGGACATTAAACAGTTAGGAGACGTATAACATTTTATTGCATACATCACAAAGTTTTCTTCAGTCAAGTTATCAAACATGTATATAGAGGGGGGCCGAAGCCCCCCCTTTTATTAAGCAGGAATACTGATTGAAACGTTGCTTGATGTAGCAGTTACACCTTGATCGGCTGCTGTTATAACAGCACGGAATACGTTGGTGTTGTTTGCTGTTGAACCAGGTATTGCATACAATGTGCTTGTTGTGGCACCAGAGAAGTGGATCGATGATGTATTGGCAGGAATATTTGCCCAACCATAAGTTCCTGTAGCATTGTTGTATTGCCACTGATATGTCAAGTTTGCTGCTGTATTTCCAGTCAATGTTGGTGTTACTGTAAATACTGCATTGTTTGCAAATGTTCCACTAGAATATACAGTTTGATTACCTGAAGTTACCAAATTAATAGAAACGTTAGGGAATATTTGACCGTCACCGTCACCATACACATTAGCCAGTGCAACTAATGTTTCGTTAATTATACGACCTGCGCGACCACCTTGACCAACTGTGCGTAGAACCCAACCCATATGCGGTGCATGTGAATTTGCTGTTCCTTGATATGCCTGCATTTCTTGGGCATCGACAGCAAAAACACCAATCGTTACATTACCTAATCTAGTTGAACCGTCCGCAAGTACGGTTGCCCAAGCATTCGCTGTTGTGTTAGCATATAAAAGATTAGCAGTGTTTTGTGTTGGTGGTCTATTAACCAAATAAGTAGACCAAAGTGGTACACTGTTTGCGTTATCGTAATTTTTCCATGATGACATTTTTCTATTTCTCCTTGATAAGGGTGATCTATCTATTTATTGTTCTTGTGCTTTCTTCTTTTTTGGATCTTGACCTGAGTAGTCTGGTAATTTGCTACGATTTTTCATCATTGGATCAATTTCAACCGTATCTCTTTTTTGACCCGTCAGTGTCGTTCCACCTTTTAGAATCAAACGTGCATTTGGTTTATCATCACCTATATCATTTACACCATCAGCTTTCTGCATTTTAGGTTTCTGACCATAGGGGCTATCCTTTTGATCTTTTTCCCAATCATACATGTCTTCTTTCAGTCTATTCTTCCTATAAATCTCTTTCACCATAGATGATGCTTTTGTTTTTCTTCTAGATTCTGGAGCAACATCATTTGGGCAACTACCCATATCAAACGGAGCTTCTGAAGCAGCCTTTGGATCGGAGAAATTATCTTCTTTCACTGTATGCTTTTTCTTCTCTGTCATATCAATTTTGCTAAATGACTGTTTTTTGTCCATTGGTGTTCCAGTCATTGGTGTGCCTTGTTCTTCTTTTCTCAATGCACCAGTTGAAGGTGGGTTAGCAGCACGAATGGCACCAGCATGAGATGCTCTATTCAACTGACGAACCCTTTTCTGTGTAGGTGAATCTTTGGTGTGTGAACGAATAGGTTCAGGTTCAACCTTCATCGAATACTCATCTTCTTCATAGATTCCATGATCGCGTTTCCATTTTTGAAACTCTGCGGTCTTTGTATGTGAATCTTTTTGATCTTTTGAGATATATTTTGGATTATAACCTTTAGCCTTTAAGAATCTAGCCAATACAGATGCACGGCGAGAAGTAATATTCTCTGCTATATTGGCTTTTGCTGACCAAGGATCATTTGGGTCAGTTCCAAAAGTAGTTTTAGGAGCAGGTTTCTTAACCAACTCCTTGACTACATTACCTGCTTTTTTTGTCATTTTGATTCTTCCTCTGATGTTGCACCAGCAGTACCCATCATTGTTTCTTTACGAATCTTAGCAAATGACTTTCTTGCTAAATCTTTTGCTCTTGACATAGGTGTATGTTTGGCGCCAGACTTATCAGTAATAACATCAGGCTTTTTTGCTTTCCAACCTGAATCTTTTTTCCATGAACCAGATTCTTTTTCTTCTTCATTTGTTACGAAAGGAACTCCATCAATTGGACGCTTATCTTCAAATGTTTTTTCTTTGTAGGTTGGTTTGTTTGCAGGAACTTTCTTGTTACCAAAATCACCTTCTTCAGCCTTCAATTTAACCTTTCTATCAGGACCGTGTTGATTCAAGCCACCACCTTTCTTACGACCTGCTAGAGTATCAGTAGTTGTATCGGCCGTATCGACAGCTTCATCTGAAATTGTGCTGATTCCACCAAGTTCTTCATTGATCCTTCTGTAAGAGTGTATACTTGCACCATAACGTCTATCATGCGTGTCAACTCCGCGAAGGGCTGATTTTAATGACGTATATCTTCCTTTTACCACACCTTTGTTATCATATACTTCATGTGTATAAGGCTCCTTGTCATTTTCTGCTTCTTCATTTCTTTGATTAATTTTTTTAGATGCAAGTTTAAGGTTATCCAGACCTTTTCTTGCTCTTTGTCCTAACCATTGTGACTCATCATTCCATTTAGCAGATTTTTCTGGATAATCTTGTGCGTTTTGTCTGGCTGCTTTCGCATCTCTGATATCAGCTTCAACATCTTTTCCACGTTTCTTGACATATGACTTTAGAGTGTCACTGGAAAGTTCATCAAGTTGTTCTGCTTCTTCACCCATCGCTCTCTTTGTAGCAGTAGCATACATAACATTCTTTGCTCTTTCACCATAACGTGACTTGAATCCAGCGAGATTCTTTTTCATTGATTTGACAAGGTGTTCACGTTCTTTCATTTCATCATCTGACATATGACGCTCTTCATTCTGATGCATTGACTTTTCATGTTTACCAACTTCTTTCTTTGCAATCTTCTTTGCGCCCATAGGTGTGACACAATCAGCTTCTTCTTCATTTACATTTACTGGATATGTTTTTCCTTGAAACTCAAAAGTCTTTTTACCGTCTCGGTGAGCGGCATGAGCAGCCATACGAAGACCTGATTCTTCTTCTTTAGTCATTTTTTCAGGTTCTAAAATCAATCTCTTTTTTGGCTTAAATTCTTCTTCTTCAGACATATCTTTCTTTTGTTTTTCTGCCTGTGCTTTTGCGTAATCAGCCTTGAGTTGATCTTTACGCGCTTTGGCAGCTTGTGCTTGAGCAGCAGAACCTGGGCGTTGTTGTGTTCCTGGTCTTGAAGCGTGTTTTGCACCTTCAGACATATCTTGTTGATCTTCATTGATGATTTTGCTGACAGCATCAACCAGTGATTGTGGTACTAATGATTTGGTGAACATTATTTTGCTCCTGTTTTTTTCTTTTTAATTGTTATACCTGATTGGCCATACTTATCCATTGGTGTTACCAAAGGTTCTTTATTGCTTGCGCCACCCAAAGTTCCACCTACTCCCATATCAGATGCGCCCGGATCATCAATAGCTTCTTTGAATCTCTTGAGTGTTTTCTTCTCACGCAATGGGTTTGGCTTGATACCAGGTTGTCCTGCAAAGTTCACCACATCATCATTACTAAAATCTTGCGTACCACCTCTTGAGGTTTCTTCTCTATATGTAAGATCACCTAAACCTGCTCCTGCGGCACCAGTATTTCCTCTTGTGTCATATGTAGAACCAACACCACTTGGAGGTCCAATTTTGGAATCTTTCAGTGATCTATCACCAAATCTTTTCAGCTTATTTGTATTTCCATCTTTTTGAAAATTTGGAGTCTTTGGTGAAGAACCTCTTATCATTGTAGGTTGTGATTCTTCTGAATATCTATTATAGATGTAATCGCTATTTGATTTTGCATCACCATCTTTTACACCATCAATATGACCAATCTTTGCTCTGTATTGCATCACAGGGCTGTTATTATCTTTCAGCATTTTCTTTGATGAAAGATTGGCTTTCTGAATTGCCTTTGCACCCATTCTTTCTTCGAACAATTTCAAGAATCGATTTGTGTGAGTTGATTCTTTGATCATTCCAGAATTCAGAAAATTGGTGGTAAATGTAAATGCTTCACTAATATCTGTTGTCTTATCTTCTAAACTTTCGTTATTATCAAAACGCATATAAGTTTCAAACATCTCAGCATATGCCAAATTGTTTTGATGTGCTTTCTCCCATTTCTGATGACGAACCGATTCGGCCATCATTCTAGAAAGCAGTGTGTTTCTTTCTTTGCTGACATTATCTGTGGTATCAACAAAAATCATCATGGTTTCATAACCAATGCTTTCTAATTGTTCTTTTATTCCTGCTATATGTTCATAGTCATCTGCTGGTCCATTGATGATAAGAGGACCGCGATTGCGGACAGCTTCCATCTTTGGATTCATTGAAGACATTGCGCGTTTATGGATATTATTCAGTATATCGACAACTTGTACAAAATTGACTTCTACGATTTTTTGTTCTGCGATACATTCACGAATGATAACATCTTTACCTGAACCAGGACCACCCGTAATGAAAATCGCTTTACCCATACCACGATTTACGTTTTCATGAATACCCATACCTCTTCCAACATCACGGAACAATTCAAGTGAATGCCCTTGATCTGCTTTAATGTGTGATGGAAGGTTTTTTCTGAATTCATTGAAGTTGCCATTCTTGACATGATTACGCATATCTGTGCCAGAAATACCTGGCTTACGATCACCTGTTGAACGAACTTCAATATGATCAAATTTGTAATAACCGTGTCTACCTTCAACACCATTATATTTGTTTAGTAAATGGTGATATTCATCAGTACGGTCACCACCGCCAGCAATAATCAAATGATTATAACCCTTTTTATGGGCTTCAGCCGCTTGGTGCATGATTGTAGGATGTTCTTTAGACGATGCAGTTATGTTTGTATCTGGAAATGCTCTTCTCAGATGCTTTAGTTTGGTCTGAGGATCTAATGGATTCTTGTTTGCATCATGCGAATGTGATGCAACAACCAAATGATCAGCACCATGTTCGGCTGCCATTTTCTTTAGTCCCTCTACATTCTCTTCATGACCTCTTGTTGGAGGATTCATTCTACCAAAGAGAATGGCTAGAGATTTTCTTTTTTCTTCTACTAGTTGTAAGAATGTTTTCATCGTGGTCTTGCCAAAAAGTTTAGTCTGTTAAATTCTTGTCTATCATTTAGTTTCGACACTCTTCCTTTGTGTGTCGCAACAAATCCTTCAGGTTTAACTTGAGCATCACCTACGCTATGTTCCAATCCACCAGTATGTTGAGCAAGAGTATGTACTAGTACATCTTTTGCTTTTTGTAAATGGTGGTGCAGCTTCAATAGATTCTCATAGTGATCTTTGTTTTTTTCTATATGTGCAACATGTGCATCACGTTCCGCTTCCTTTCTTGCTCTTGCTGCTGGTGTTTTCAATTTATCAATATCTTTATTCAATTTGTCAGACAAGTGTTTCTTGAGACCTTCCACACTTGGTGTCTCGCCTGATCGGATAGTTGAGTTGATATGTGTCTCAATAGGACCACCAGGATTGCGATGGATCTCTGTTGCATCATACATCTTATCACCATGTACTGTATGTATAGCATGAGCCTGGGCAAGATGGTGGTCAAGTTGTTGCTCATCACTTTTAGTCAATTTTACTTTTGATGTATCGTGACCAGGTGTTCTATGATAAACGTCTGGGCTGTGTTTGAAACCAGAAAGATCAGGATTAAAATCCGCTTTCATTGAAGCTAAATCTTTTCCGTGATATTGTGTGTGGGTGTATAAACCAACCTTAGCCCTACGAATCTTTTTACCTTCTTCCGAATCTTTTGGTGCAGAATACATGATGGTGTTTGGTTTGAAATGCACTTTTCCATCATGTTCTGTCTTGTCAGAATCAGAGAACATCATATCACCTTGGTATACACCAGTTTTTGGTGCAACCTTTGGAAGATGATGTAGGGCGTGTTTGAGTTTTTCAACTAAACCTGGTGCATGGCCGTGATTTCTTTCAATATCATCTTCAGTATAATTGATTTTTGGATTGACATTGAAAGCAGATTTAGATGCAACGAAGAATTTACCAGTTTCTGGATGATGACCGTAAACAATTGAAGGTGAACCGTCATGTTTCATTGTCAAAGTTGGATCCATTTTTCCAGCTTTGATATGTTTTCTGACTTTATTTAAAACATCAACCGCGTGATTATAACCTTCTTTACCATCATGGAGAACATGATCCTCAACATGAGTGATATGTTTTAGCTTAGATTCATCAGCTTCTTCTTTTAAAAGCGATAGAAAGGATCTCATATTTTCCTCGTTTTGCAATACACTATGATTGCCATAGAACTATTTATACAACTTTAGATTTTTCACTACTTCTACAAAATCAGAACAAATACCGTAACATTTTGGAATTACATAATCTAAACCAATAGAACCTGTATTCCACTCTGGCATAACACAAATACTATTTGTAGTTAATGGTTGATTTGGATAAGTCCAAATATAACCCAAACTAGTTAAAGTGAAATCATCTTCTTGATGCCAAAAATAATTCAGATTATTATCTTTAGTCAATTCGTATAAAGCAGATAAGTTTTTAGCATGAATCCAAAAACCCCGTTCATTTAAAAATGTATAATTTATATTATAAGTTGGTTTATCATGTCCAAGATACCATTGTTCATCGACATACCAAACATCCAATTCAACATCATAGCCTTTAAGTAGGGCTATATGAATTTGTTCTGGTGTATTTTCTTTTTCTGTATTTGGTCCTTGAAATAGACCACGGTGTGCAATATATTTCATATCGTTTGTTGGAATCCATCACTTCTTAAAAGATATTTGATGATATGTCTAGAGTTTCTTTCCAATTTGTTATAACGGATGGCATTTCTTATGAAGCCGTGGGGAGGAACACTTTGACTATCATCATAGACTGGATTGTAAAATTCATTATAAATGAAATCGATCAAATTGTACATAGTCGATCTGCTACCCATTAAAAAATGATCTGACGGATATTCATTAGTTGGATTAGCACCCCAATCATATACAATATTATTTTCAGTGATGGATAAATCTGGATTATCAATATATGCAAGATCACATCTCGTTTTTATGATCCTGTCGTATTTTATTCCAGTTTTTTGTTCATGATATCTAACCATATCTATGGCTTGTTTTATTTTACGATACTGCCCATAACAATTTGCATGTAGATTCTGTAACAAAGGATGAAATTTTGAGTCTTCTTCTCTCAACATTTGACTCACTTCTTTCATATCTTCAACCAAAATATTCAATGGGTTTAGGTCGGAAAAGAGTTCAACAACTTCTTCTCGTTCAATCAGGTAATCTTGCGTAGCATTATGTTGACTAGCCACAAATGGATGATAACAATTCAAAACATTATATGTTGATATGAAAATATCTGGATTCAAACAACTGAATGTATCAATGAAATTTTGTTTATTTTGAGTCCATGTTCGGACATTTCCTGCAATAACTAGTGCTGTTTTCATAATCTCACTTTAAAATATCGTAATCAATTGTTGAATCAGGTGTAACTTTAATACCACACATATTAATCAAATAGTGGCCTAACATAAGTTCGGCATTTGATATATCTATGTTATGATTATAATACATCCAATCTATGCTATTAAACAGTCTGCAATATTGTTCCATGTTTATTGGATTTCCTATAGCAAGATGATCTGTTGTAATTATACTATTGATATGTGGATTAAATTTATTTGGAACAATCAAACCATCTGTTTCTTTTAAAACAAGATTATGAAGAATTGTATCCAATCTCAGACGTATGATATAGTCATATTTTGAAGGATTGTCAATCAGATTCCAACCATGTTTAACAATATACCACTGATCTCTCAGTCTTTCTACCCACTTTGATCCATGTTCAATTGCTCTTGGATCTGTTCTAAAAACATTATTGTTTTCTTTAGAGTAAATATCTATTGGTTGAAATCTATTTCTGTAGTATTCATCATAATCTTGAATACGATAGTTCACTGGTTTATAAGTTTGAATGATTTCATTTACATCAACTGAATGTACGAAAGGAGTGTTTATACTTGATTGAGTTTTATTCCATGTAGAGATATAAACATCCGTATCATAAGTATTTAAAAACCTTTTGACACTATCGCAACATTCTTTATAGCGCCTAGAATAACCTGTAAGAATAACACCTACTTTCATCTATAATTTTCCAAAAAGTAATTCAAATCTTCAGGTGTACCAATACCCCACATTCTTTCGACATTTTTTACACGAATCTTTTTACCATCACCAACTGCTTCATTGAAAACTGGGCAAACATAAAATTCATTATTAGTGCGAATATTCTTTTCAATCATTTGCTCTGCATATTTGACATAATCAGAGCCCTTTTTCCAATAATAGATTCCTACAGTAGCCAAATTTGAAATTGGATTTTTTTCAGCAACTTGAGTTACGAAACCATCTTCTCTCAATTTAGCATACGACCATTTGGGGTGAGTAGATTCAAATGTAATAATACCACCGTCGATTGAATCTGCTGTAAATGCATATAATGATTCGTTTGAGTTCCATTCAACAAATTGATCTGAATTGGCCATCAGTAATGGATTATCATTGTTGATTAATTCTTTAGCAAGTAGTGTAGTGCAAGCGGCACCCTCTGTTAACCCATCTACTTGTACAATATCACAATTTGGTGCAATCAAATTCAAAACGGATTTTAGATTATATTTCTCATAATGTTCTTTTTGAACTAGAAATATGAAATGTGCATCAACATTCAAATTATCAACAACTACCTGAATCATAGGTTTACCATTAACTTCAATCAATGGTTTTGGAAATGTATAGCCTGCGGCAGCAAATCTGCTACCTGCACCTGCCATTGGAATCAATACGTTCATTTTTTTATTTCTCCATGGTATATTTTTCTTCTTATCATATTTTGAAAAATCTTTGCAATACTCTAAGAAATCTAAATCCAATTCATATGCGTCTTTAACGGGATACAAATGTGCTCCAGAATTTAATGCGCCTTCTCGCCCTATATGAGAATCTTCTATTATGATGGTATTCTTTGGTAATGCTTTTAGTTTGATCATGCATTGCCAATACATTTCAGGAAAAGGTTTTGGACTAAAAACATCTTCATTGCTTACATAGTAATCAACATAACGTGTTGCTCCCATACAGTCCAATGCAATCCTGATAGTCTCTCTAATACTATTAGACGCAACAGCAATTTTCCACCCCATATCTTTTAGAGTGGACATTATAAAAACTGCATTTTTATTGTATGGTGCATTTGGAATCAAATTAAAGGTTTGTTGCTGTTTTTGTTTCCATATATCATCATAATGTTCAATATCAAGACCTTTATCTTGAGTGAGCATCTGTAATTTCTTAGTAGTGTTTAGACCATCATATTTTGATAGATGCTCTTCACGGGTAATCAAATAATCATTTGAATGTGTTACGTTTTTAATTGCAGCATTGAGGGCTTCATAATGTAATTCTCTGCTATCGAGTAGAACACCATCCAAATCAAATATGACTAACTTATTAGAATCTATTTTCATGATTTATTAAATTCATTAAAAAGGACAAAAGGATCATGACCAAATTGATGATCAGGAATTCTATGTAATTCAAACAATTCAGGTTCTTTTATGTATGATTGTAACCAAAGACCCTGATCATCATCAACCAATCCTTTATTATACAGATCATTGAAAGAATCACCCATCAAATTGGACATTTTTGGCCACATGGTTTTATGTGCTACAACTTTAGCACCTAAAATATAAACGTCATTATTGCAAACCGCGTGTTCTATTGGTTTGTTATCATAAGATTTATAATTGAATAGGTGTATTTTGGATGGATCAAAATCATAATTCCATGTTTTACTTGCAGGAATATTCTTTGCACTGCGACAATAACCAAAGTCAATCCATGCCACCAAATCGTTTTGAGTGCAACCAATTTCAATAGCAACATTCGTAAAGTGTGCTTTTAAGTTGGTAACAAGAACATAATCAGGATTCCAATATTCAGGATTTCTAGATTGTTGTGGATTAATTCTACTTTGAAAATTTCGATCTTGTTGTATATTAACTATCTTTTTACGCATTTCAGAAAAGGTAAAATTTATATCAATCGTAATTACTTCTGTCCTTCCTAATCGTTTATTGCATATGCTTTTTACTTTACCTTCAAGTTCTTTTGATGTAAAAATTGTGATATCATTTTCCAATTCAGCTAAATGACTGAATCGTTCCAAATAAGTATCTGTTGTTCGATGTAGATAATGAGGTAATCCTTTGTCTGGTGTCCAATTACCTCTACCGATATCAAAAAAAGCAGTCACAATTGAAATGTTATTCATTATGCAATTTATCTCCAAGTTGTTCCTTCACAGTCTAACCAATAATTTATAATTCGCCCTTTACCATTTAGGCTATGAAAAGGTACAGTATGCAATAATGCTCTATTGGAATAGAAGTATAATAGATTTTCTGGTGGTCTATCCAATGCAGAAGCAAAAATTGAAGTTCCAGTTTCACCGCCAATAAAAGTGTGACATTCAAGTATATGATTTATATTAGCAATAAAATCTGTGCTAATTGTAAAACCTTTCAAATCGATGCCATTTGGAATATCTTTGACACAAAGAATCTTCTCAAACTCATTGTTCGTTTGATAATCATCAATGATCTTTTGTAGTATCACTGGCGGCCAATTTCTGTACATATTGTAAGGTGCATCAAAAACAGGAAAAATTACAATTTTCTTTTTCATTTGAATATCATTATTGATCTTCACCAAATCACCAGAAATTGCTCTATAATCCCATAGATTAACTTTATTCCATGATAAGAATTGATCAGAAGGTTCTTCCGAAAAATAATCAGTTGCTGTCTTCAGATATTCGAAAAATTTAACACAATAGTCAGAGGTACTAATTGTACCAGGCATCATAAAAAATTTCAGTTGTTGATTACCATTTAACATACGCAAATGTTCAAAGACATTTAGTAAAGCAACCATATCACCATTACAAAGAAGCCCACCAAATGTTCCAGGTCTAATATTAATAATCATTTTACTCTTGTTCCTATAACAGTCAATATATTTGGCAAATTTGAGTTTGGTATTCTGACTTTATCTTCAGGATTACCAACATAAACAACCTTGCAATCGATATCCGTCAGCAATCCAATTAATCCGTGTGCATCGAAATGATGTATATGCTCATTCTCTCTACGATGCTTCCATGATTCAAACCATGATGTTCCTTTTGATTCATGGTACCACGGAACAGAAATGCAAAAGTGTTTACACTTTTTGTTTCGTAGAAATGAAACCAAATCTTCTTCCAACAAATGTTCCAATGAATCAAAAAAAGTAATGACATCTACTTCCACATTATTTGGATCATCAACTTTTATTGTTTTTGATGGTACAGGATAATCAGATATGTCATATCCATAAGTAACCTTTTTCTGTCTTTCACACTCTTTTAAGAATGCACCATTTCCATAACCAAAATCAAGTATAGAAGTGAAATTCCCAATAGTTTCTTTTAACACCCGATATCTCAATTCTGACATAACATCATTTGTATTATATGTGTCATATCGCGTTTTTGAGTATGTTGCACTATAATCTGGAGGTTGACCTGTTAATTTTTGTTGAAATAAATGACCAGGATTAATTTTCTTGTATATACTATTATCCATTATCTTCTTTTCCCAATCACGGTTAAAATATTTGGCCATTGATCAACAGGCTTACGAATCTGATCTTCTTCGTTACCTACATGAAGAATTTCACAATTTGCTTCCGTCAAAAGACCAACTAAACCATGCATATCAAAATGATGAAAATGTTCATTAGGTTTTCTGTGTTTCCAGCTAGTGAACCATTTTGGACCTAGAAATTCATGAAACCATGGAAGAGAAATAACGAAATGTTTTGATTGTTTGCTATTCAGAAAAGATACCAAATCAGAATCTTCAACATGTTCGATTGAATCAAAAAACGTCATAACGTCAACTTCAAGTGAATTTACATCTTCAACTCTTGTTACACCATTTGGGCAAGGATAATCAGAAATATCATAACCAAAAGCAGTATGATTATTGTCTTTACAATATTGCAAGAAAGCCCCATTACCGTAACCAAAATCACAAACAGAATTGAAATTTCCAACATATTTTTTTACAACATCATAACGAATCTTCGACATTGCATCAGAAGGAATTCTATTATAATAATTCATGTAGTCGGTAGAATAAACTGGACCATCACCAGTTCTTTTAATCTGATGCCAATGCCCATCTCTCAAATTTTCATAGTTATCAATCATATGTAATTTTCCAAATCTTTAATGTGAATCAATTTTGATTTTCTATTTCCATAGAAATGCTTTTTAAAAATCCTGTCAATGTCTTTACCATTATCCCATGTAATGTTTTCACCTCTTCGAAATTGTGGTTGCCAATCATCTTGATTCCATGTTACATAGGTTTCTTTATTAAGTAGGTCAGCAAGAACTGCAACGCCTGTGAGACTGGTTATAAAAGGTTTAGAAGATTTCTTGATAATATAACAGTTTGTTAAAAGATCATTATTATAATCTAAAAATTCAAATTGATTTAAGTGTGATAGTGTATTAGATGCTCTTCTTTCATCAGTCATAGGATTCAACCATCTATCACCAATGTAATATGTGTCTTTAAGATCAATATTGAGATTTGGAAATTTTATCTCTACATCGTCATCAACCCTAAAGTTTAAGTTATATGCATCTTTTAACCAATTTTCATAACGGCAAGTTTCAGTTGGTCTAATGTCATTATCCGATTCTTCTCTATAATCCCAGTTGTTCATTACGATAGTTTCTTTTGGTGTAGTAACTTCATCTTCAAAAAAAACATTAGTAAATAAGTCTTGATATAGTAGAAATTCTCGGATACCTTTAAAACGCCGTGATCTTTGCTTTATCACAAGTTCATAGTTACCTAAAGTTTTTTGTAGACCCGATAATACAGGAAAACAATTTAGAAAATCTCCTAAAGCATCAGTTTGTGCAACATAAACTCTCATCTAATTTATTCCCATAATCTGTTGATATAGAGATTGAAAATTTTCTCCTTCCATTTTTTCAAACATATGAATAAAAGGAATATTATCTTCCATCAAAACAATTCTGTTATTTTCATCCAATAGAACTTGTTTGTTCGTTGGTAATACTTCATCCTTTTTGTAATTAAAAGTCATTACTGGATATTCAGTATAACCAATTGGTGATATATCTAGCATAGAGTAAACCAATGAAAAGACTGCTTCTTCTGTCCTAGCACCTCTGAAGAATCTTTTAAAACCGTATGTGTCATATTTCATGAACACTACTCTTGCCATCTCAAAAAATTTACTGGAAAATTCATCTTTGCGGACATAATTAAAACCACAATGCATTGATGGAATATTCCTATTAACAATTCGTGTAATATTATTTGTTTGACCCCAATGCCAATTTGCATCAGCAATTTTATTTCCTAGATTTGCAACAGAAATAGGCCTTTGACTTAAATAATTCCATAATTTTTCTGTGCTGTATTGGCATAAAACATCACTATCTAAATTTATGGTTTCATCATATAAGCAATATCTGGTTAAATTGACTCTAATGTAGACGCAAAACAATTCAAATGCATTTGTACAATCTTTATACACCGGATCATTGATAACTGGCTTATATGGTATGATATCTGTGAATAAATTTAGGCCTTTTGCAAATTCATAGTCCTCAACATTAACCAATATTGATATAGGTCTATTATCTTTTTGTTTTCTTATTGTGTTAACAAGGAAAGAATTTTCTAAAATATATTTCTTTCCTAAACCAATTAAAAGGTAACCTTGACTCATGATTCAATCAACCTATTTTATATCTAAAGTATTGCGACTCATCTTCTTGCCCATATTTCTGTGCAACAAACTTCTTCCATTCAGGTACACGATCATATTGATGTACAATACAGAAAGGTTCGCCGAGTGAAGTCTTTACGATACCATCTTCAAAGATTGGTTCAGCCTCTAACAAAAATGGGCGAAACTTATCGATCTTTGATGGATCTACAGTTGTGCCGGCTTGACAAGCCCAACCATCGGATTGTTTTGCAAAGACTGTACTGTATTTGTATGGAGCAGTTTGCAGTAGAACATTATACACTGCCTGGTCAACAATAGGAATGGGTCTATTGATTGCATTAGTAAAGATATTGAATACAAGGTCTTTTACAAATTCACTGCATCCGCCTATTGTTCCTACATTATAGATTTCATTCTCTTTGAATATGTTATGAATGTATGGTCCGTATGCTTGCAGAAGATTTTCATTACCCCACGGCTCATCTTTGTACAGCATACTTTCTGAACCCGCAACTAAGGTGGTTTGATATCTATCTAACTCACCACACATCCAATCAAAAGGATCCGTTTGAAAATATACGTCTTTGACATCGGTTGTTACAACAAAGTCATATTCTTCAAAATTCTCTCTAAGATATTCATAAATTGCAACGAAACGACCTACATGAATAGGAAGATTCATTTGAGGCATTGGTACTATAGTAAAATCTCGTTTCTTCAGTTCATTGATTGTTTCTGCTGAAGCATTACCAACAACCATGACCTTATCGATATCTTTTGATTTGGGGAGTTGACAGATCGACTCAACCCAAGGTTTTAGTTGATTGTAATTGTAGTTCGTAAAGGCGCCGATGATGAGGTTTTTATCTTCCATGGGAATTCTCCATTATATTTTTCATTCATTACTTTGTTGCCATTAATAAAAAAGTCTTTCGTTACTGATCCTTGATTACCCGCAACTCGGTAATTAACTGAGTAACGTTTAGTACAATCATATCTAGGAAAGTGCTGGGCAATAGCTGAAAGAAATACGCGATCTTGACCCCAACCACCATGCCATACTGATGCTAATCTTACAGCAATTTTAGTTGAGATGCAATAGCTATTCGTGTCTACATGATTGTGCCCATGATATGTTTTCCATTTACCAAGAGATTCACAATTGTCTTGACATACAAACGTATCACCCTCATAGATGTTTCGTAGAGAGTAGCACCAATCGAGATTGTTATTTTGAATTGTTTCTACGCAAGAAAGTACATGATGCTCATCAAGCCAATTATCTTGATCAAGGTATAAAACATAATCAGTATTGACAAGATGGGTGAATGCAGCGTAGACTCTGTGCCCATAAAATCCATTAGCGCCAACGTTGTCTGGTAAATAAGACACCTTCAGATTACTATTACCAAGATAATCGCTAACGATTGCAGAGACTTTGCCTTCATACTTCTTACCATCACAAACAACATAACAATCAGTAAGATAATTCTGTTTTAGAACACTTTCAATTGCACCACGGAGTTCAGGTGAACCAGTTGTAGGTATAATCACTGTTGCTGTCATAATAAAATTCCTAATGTTATATAAAACAATAAAAATATAAACCTATTTAATTTTTACTGTAATTAGTTTACTTCTGGTGGCCATTAATTTATAGGGGTAAATAGCAACTCTTGCACCATTATATCGTTTATTTTTATAAGTAAATCCACGACCAGCGCGAAATGTTGCACCAAACACAGGTAAATAGCCACCGGTAAAGTGTGATAAATCTCCAGATAAACTCATGTGGCTACTGAAAGATAATTCTGAAATATTACCTTTCATATTAAATACTGGTTTACCTTGCCCAATTATTTGTGTATGTTGTAAAGAAAACTTTTTACCATAATCTGGTCCATATATTGACATATTAGACAATTTTTCATCTTCAAATTCACCGAGAACAGGATTAGGAAGTTGAGAACTATCACCGAGAATGTTAGCAACTTCTGAAAGAAACTTCTGTACTAACGGGTGCCCATAAATATGTTCACCTGATTGCTCGGATAAACCTCCATATTGTTGAAATGCTTCAGGTCCACCTTCTTTTTTATGTGAGATGTATATTGATCCGTCAGCAATAGGATTTTTATTATCTTTACAAAGAATAATATCTGCTTTAGGATCTCCTTTTACACCAGCTTTAGATTTGATTGCAGAATCAACCTTAACGGCATATGATATATCTTTGTATATTTTAGTATCACCTTTTAGTTTAATGTCAATTTTTCCACCAGATTCTAAAATATAATTATTGATAGCATCAACAACTTCATCTTCATATTGAGTTCCGTTTCCACCAGTAGGTTTTCTGATAGTATTAATTGGAATTAAACCTTGGTTGGATCCAATTTTAACTGCCGCCAATTTCATACCAGCAACTTCATATAGTTTGTTATCGGTGATTTTAATCTTGGTGCCTGCTATATACTTTTTAGTACCAGACACTAGATTGTTATCTTTTTTTGTGTATAAGTGAGTTGACTTACCTTTCTCAATTTCAAAATCAATTTCAGAGAAACGTTTATTCTGCACCACATATTTTACAAATGACAATCTACCGTCTGTCGTTTTACTTCCCAGGTCCGCCATTTAGATGTCCAATAAAAAAATATTAGAAGTTCTTATATTGGTTATTTATACCTTGAATCCGGAGAATCCTTTCTTCTTCATACCTTCTCTGTTACCAAACGTGTTCAGTGGCTTGTCATCATGTTTCTGCCCAGCATCTGCAAGCCCGTCTTGCCCTGATTGATCCACATCATATAGGCGCATCTTGGCACGATCAACACCAATAGTGAAACGTTTGTAGTGTGTTGGATCAGAATATCGATTCTTCAATTGTTTCACCATGAGTTGCCCAAGTTCTTCCATATCTTCAGAAGAGATCAGTGCAAACATCAGATCAGCCGTTGCAGGCAAACCAAAACTCTCGCTCGTATCTTCTAGACCCGGATCTGAAGAGGTAAAACCGCTTCGTGTTGTCTGGGTAGCGGATACGATTGGGACTCCGAACTCGACGGCGAGTCCTCGTAGTTCTTCGGCAATGGATTTGACATAAGTATACGAATTAACATTACTTCCTGCTTTAATTCTAGAACTACAACATATGTTGAGATAATCAACAAAGATGATATGAGGGCGAAAAGATTTTTTAAGGTTGAGTTCATTCAAAAGTGTCCTGAAATGATTGGTTGAAGCAGATGCAGTTGGATATTCTTTGATGATCAATTTACCAGTACACTTTTCACGCACCTTCTTGACCTTCTTGTCATACATCTCTTTAGGAAGTTCTTGCAGATCATCAATCGTAACATTCAAAAGATTTGCATCGATTCTTTCTGCAATCTTCTCTTCAGCCATTTCCATTGTGATATACAGAACATTCTTACCTTGAACCATCGCACCGGCTGCAACGTGACACATGAACAGACTCTTACCTACGCCAGTTCCAGCAAGTGCAATATTCAATGTCTTGTTTGGAAGACCGCCTTTGGTAATCTTGTTGAAATGTTCCAAATCAAATGGAATCCTTTCTTCATGTCGATGATAGAACTCATACCGCTCATCGGAATCTTGCAAATAATCATGCCCTACAGAAGTGTCAAAGCTGATTGCGAGAGCATCTTGGAGAAGTTTTGGGATAGCACCCTTATCATGATTCTTATCTTTGCCATCAAGGATGGAAATAGATCCCAACACAGCATTATAGATGGCTCTTTCTTGACAGAACTTTTCAGTCTTCTCAATCAACCATTGGATCTGTGATTCTTCTCCGCGAGCAGCAACAATATATTTGATGTTAGCTTCACACTTTTCCAGTTGATCATCAGTTAGATTGCGTTTCTCTCTGATAGCCAATCCAATGGCTTCAATTGTTGGTGTGGCATTGTATTGTTGTGTAAAAGATGCTATCTCATTGAAGATAGACCTTTCAGAGTAATCGGTGAAATACTCTTCTTTTATGAATGGAAGAACCTTGCGTAGATACTCTTCATTGTAAATCAGATTCTTCAGAATCGTTTGTTCCAGTTTCATCAACTATTTCCTCATCTAAATTTGATGACATGATATAAATCAAGAAGTCACCCGCATACTTCTTAAAGTCGGCATCTTTCTCCAACTTTTTGGGCTTCATTACAGGTGATTCTAACACATAGTATGCAAAAAGTAAACGCATTTGTTCACCTTCTTCCCTGAAACGCACTTTACCATATTTGAAAATGGTATCTTTGTACGTTCCAGTAAGAAGTTTGATATGCGTTGCTTCTTTAACACTTTTAGGATAAATGAAACAATAATCTATACCTTCAATCATTCTTCAGCCTGCATAATATCACCGTTTGCTACACGATATTTTTCTTCAACAAACTTGTTAAAGGATTTACTTTCGATGATGTTGGTCCAAAAATCTTTTGTGTCAGTATCTTTCTCTCGATACTTCTTTTCTTCAACTTCACCAGTTTCTACATTTACCTTTGAATACCAACCATTACTTGGCTTGATGACATGACCAGATTCTAATGCAAGATCAAGGAGACCAGACCATTTGCTGATACCACCATCAAAAGATACACTGACTGGAATCTTTGACTTCTCTCGGACATATCTACTCTTTTCGACATTGATGATGAAGTTATATCCTACAATTTCCTGACCGTCCTTTTCTTGTTGGCGACCAAGAATGAAGATGTTGTCTGCTGAGTAATATGATCCTGTTCCACCACCAACAATATCTTTAGGGAACATTCCAATTTCTTTGTATGTATGATTGACAACAATCATTGGAATATCCTTCAGTGACAGGTGGGGAGTTACCATACGAAACAAACTTTTCACTTGTTTTGCACGGCTCATATCGGCAACAGATTTGCCCTCAAGTGCATCTTCAACTTCTTTCTTGGATGCAAGATTACCAATTGAGTCAATAACGATGATCAAATGTTCACCTCGTTCCAGTTGTGTCAATTGTTGCATAACATCAAACTTCAACTGTTCAATATCAGTCAATGGAGTATGCAGAACACGATCAGTGTCGATACCAAAACTATCAAAGTAGGATTGAGGTGTGCCAAACTCTGAATCATAAAACAGAAGTGCTGCATCTTCATATTTGTCTAGATAAGACTTTGCCATAAGCAACGAAAATGCTGTCTTGAAGTGCTTGCTTGGACCTGCCCACATGGTAAGACCAGGAGTCAAACCTCCATTAAGTTTGCCCGATAGTGCAACATTGATGATAGGTACTGCTGTTGGAATCATGTCCTTTTGTGTAAAGAACTTTGATTTGGAAAGGATTGCTGAATCTTTGATACTGCTGTTCTTTTTAATCTTGTCAAGAATACTCATTTTTCACCTCAGTTAAAAAAATCTTCTAGTGTGCTTTGTGGTTCTGTTGACCAATCAATACATTCCAAAATAGTACGAATTGGCTCCAAGAACGTCTTTTCAAATTGCATATTATAATCGATATATTTGTCCAATTCAAACTCTTTAGGCAATCTTGAAGGATAAGAAATGACCGTATCTTTAAAAGGATTAGGTCTCTTGAGATAAGAGAACTTGATCTTCTCACCCTCTTGGATCAATGGATACTTCTTTGTCAAATTTTTCTGCTTCAGATAGTGATTATATAGAATTGCTCCCTTTACATGAATAGGTGTTCCACTTTTGTACAGTGTTGCAGCATCTGAATACTTATCTAGCCCATTGATGCCTCTTGGAAAAGAGATATCTTCTGGCGGAAGTGTACGAAAGTATTCACGAAAATCTGCAATGAACTTGTGGATGTCTGACTGATTACCACTGATAATGATACGAATTGACTCTTTCATCTTCTCACGCACGGCAGCAGGAGTAGATGACTTGATCATTTCCAAACCCATGACTTTCAGATCAGGTTCTTCATACTGAACACCTTCATTATTATACACATTCATGATGTATCGCTTCTTTGCCGTCCAAATACCCTTGTCAGCAAGACCTTCACGCTTCATCTGCATCTTCTGTGCATATGCATGAACATAATCAGCAAGTTCTTTGTATGAATTATCAATATATGGTTGAATCTTGTCTTCACAGATTCTATCCATAAGTGAAATCACTTTTTGCTTATCTGATTGATCCTTAACAAACTTTTGAATAACTTCATGCATTCTAAGGTAAATCGAATCTGTATCCGATGCGATCACATAATCACTATCTGTACCAAGCAGTTTGTTCATGTACTTGTTAATCTTGTTTTCAATCCAACGAATACTAAGTTGCCCAGCAGTGGTGACAGCCAGTGCCATGCGTAGATCATAAAACCTAAAATACTGACTGCCCAAAGCACCATAAGCACTGTTGAGAGAGACCTTTTTGGCGAGTTGAAGATTGTTGTATCGTGCAATACGTTTTTCGATTTCATACTTCTTCGATAGATCCTTTTCGTTCTCATAATCTTGTTTTGCAGCCAACATCATCTTCTTGAATTTCTTTCGATCTTCATACATTTCTTCCATCATCTTTGGAAGAAAACCCTGAAATGCAGTAGTAAAGAATTGACCGTTTGGTGTAACAGTCACACCTTTCAGTTTTGATGTATCAACCTGCTTGAAGAGTAGTTTTTCTACAGAAATACCATTCATGAGTATTTCACGCATTTCGTCAGTATATTCTTCAGGTTCGATCAAAGTCTCTGGGCTTATATTGTATTGCATCATCAAATGTGGATAGAGACTATTCAGATCAAACGATGCCACCCAATTGTGCATACCAACTTGAGGTTCTTTGACATATGCTCCTTCAAATGCTGCATCTTTATCTTGTACTTCTTTTGGAGGAACAACGATGTTCTTCTCCATAAGATGATTGTATGTGAGTGCATCCCACATTCTCGTCTGTGCAAATACATCTTCATAGTTACACTTGGTATCATATGCAAGAGTCAAGGCAAGTTCCAACAACTTCAGCTTGTCTTCCAGCTTCAGAATAAGTTCAACGTCTTTGATGTTATACTCGATAAACTTTTGGAAGTTCAATCTGTATAATTGATGCAGGTTCTCATATTCATCATAGGACAATTTGCTTTCACCAACTTCGGCACTTGCAATAGCGTCCAAACGATATGATTCTTGCGACTTTCCATTTGGCGCATACCAACGGTATAGTTCAATATAGTCGAGAGATGCAACACCCTGTAGTTCATATGCAATTAATGTTTTGTTATTTGAATGCACACTTCGTTCGTTGATATGTTTCCAAGGTGACAGAAGTTTCGCAACATCTTCACCTAGAATACGGCGAAAACGATTGACAAGGTACGGAATATCAAAAAACTTGGTGTTCCAACCAGTTATAACGTCTGGTGTGTTTCGTTCCCATTCCATAATGAACTTCTTGCATAGCGTCCATTCATCTTTGCATTTCGTATAGATGACATTTTCATCATTGTTGACAAAATCACCGCAACCATAAACATAGGTCTTACCACCAATGTACTTGATAGTGATTGCAGTAATGGGTTCATTGGCTTCATATGGATCAGGGAAACCGTTTTCTGATCCAACTTCGATATCAATTACTCCAATAGAAATCTTGTCTTGATCCCATTCAACCATGCCAGAATGATTTTCACCGATAAAGGCATATTCGTATCGGGTGTTGCCATAGATTTTAGGTGCTCCGTAAACTCCATCAAAACCTTTAATGAAGTCACGGGCAGCCCTGATACTCTCAAATTTCTTTTCTTCCAAGAATTTACCATCAAGTGTCTTGAAATATCCTTTTTTGCTTCGAATATAGAGGATCGGTTCATAATTGATCCTCTCTTTGACTCGTTTACCGTCCTCAACACCTCGGTAAAGAATCTGGTTACCAAAACACTGTACATTAGTATAGAAATTCAATGTCATCAACCTGTAATTAATTGCTTGTTTGGAAGAACGATACCTGCACCAAAGATTTGATTGTAGTTATCAACAAATTCTTGAGAAGGTGTATATGTGTATGATACAGCACTTTCTTTAAAAATGAAAGTAGAATCTTTCTTTTGTGGTGCATGAAGTGGAAATGGTGCAAATCCTACGCTAGGTTGCCCATTTTGGCCTCGGACAATTGCAACTCCTACAGGATTCTTGAGGATCACATTAAGTGGATTATTTGCAACAACTTCTCCAAGAATTTCTTCACCCGTATTTAATTTGACAATAATGACTTCCATGATTTCTCCTTTGAATAAATATAGTCAGTATAATACTTATCTGACTCAGATGGACTTTTTTAAACTAGTTGCCGAGGTTGGTTTCCCAATTGCTGCGGCACTGGCGGCAGGTTATTTTGTTTTCTTAACACTGAAGTTCATTTTAGCAGGTGTTACAGGGTCTGTCAAGAGTTTGAGTGGTATAATTTCTGCACTGAATAATCGTGTCAAGACAATGAATCATGATGTTATTAGAATTGATACGTTAATGTCAAGTGCTTTAGGTGTAAAACCTGACGTTGACAGAATTGCTAGGGCTGATGGTAAAGATGACGCAAGGAAGGATTAATTATGACTTTTTCTGATTACTTTATTACTTTGTTTTTTGATGGTAGTATTATGTTTGATACCGAATTGACTGCTGAAAAATTAGAAATAAAAGAAGGTGACACTTTTGTTGCCAAATTAAACGAAGCAGGAACAGTAATACTAGAAAAACAAAAAGATGGACAACATAGCAGAATTAATCAATAAATATGGGTTCCCAATTGTTGCTGCTGGAGGTATGGGTTATCTGATATTTTACGTTTGGAAATGGGCGACACAAGAAGTGAAACCTGTTCTCAGTGAAGCGAGTACAGTTTTAATTGCTTTGATTGACCGAGTTAGAATGCTTGATAATGATTTGATTAGATTAAATCAAAAGATCAACATTGTATTAATGTTACGGGAAATCAGACATGAAAAAAGTGTTATTGATGATTTGTCTAATGGTGACAAGTCAAGTAAAAGCTGAACAGTTATATCAATTCAAATCACCAACTTTTAATGGTATCGGTTATTCTTCTCATGTTCAAACTATAGAGAATACTGAGTTTACCAGAAGTCAAGCTATCGTACAAGCAAAACAGCAGGCAGCGGTTGATGCGGCTAATGCTGCTAACAATACCATTTTGGCAAAATTCTTAGCCAATTTTGAATCTAGAGTTTATGCACAACTCTCTACTCAGCTTGTAAACAATCTTTTTGGTGAAAATCCACAAACATCTGGAACAGTTACTTTACAAGGTAACACGATAACCTATACAAAGACAGCAGATCAAATTTCAATGACAGTTACCGATGCATCAGGTAATATTACACAGGTCATTATACCTGTAGGGCAGTTGACATTCTGATGAAAAAGATAATCTGCTCATTATTAATAGCTGCGCTTTCAGGTTGTGCATCATCTCCAATAGTTTTGTCAAGTTCTGAAGCTGAGAAGATGGCACCAACAATATTCAAAAGACCCTTTCCTGAGTTGGAAGGTGATCAACCAATTGTTGTTGCAGTATACAGTTTTCAAGACAAGACTGGACAAAAGAAAGATAGTCCAAATGTGGCAAAATTCTCATCTGCTGTAACTCAAGGTGGTGAATCATTATTACTCAAAGCACTTGCGGATGTGGGTGACGGTAAATGGTTCAGGATCGTTGAGAGAATTGGTATTGATGATTTGTTGAAAGAAAGACAATTGATCAGAACTGCTAGAGATGAGGCAAGAGAACCAAATATCCTGAGACCCATTCTTTATGCAGGTATGATTGTTGAAGGTGCGATAGTTTCATATGACACAAACAAAAGAACTGGTGGATTTGGAATTCAATATCTTGGAATAGGTCCAAATACTCAGTATCAAGAAGACATTGTAACGGTAAGTTTAAGAGCGGTCAATGTACAGACTGGCGAAGTAATGTTGACAGTGAATACACAAAAAACAATCTTGAGTGTTTCGACAAGTGTTGCAACATTCAAATATTTCAATAGCGGCACACGAAATTTTGAAAATGAAATTGGAAGCACATCAACTGAACCAACATTATTTGCAGTAAAAGCCGCAATAGATTTAGCTGTCGAAGAGATGATTTATCAAGGTGAAGAAAAGGGTATTTGGAAATTCAAACAACCGTTTAAAAGAGAGAAAGGAAAATGAAGAAAAAAATAATGCCTTTTGTAGTTTCTTTGCTTTTATCTACTGGAGCATTTGCTGTAGATAGTGGAAAAAATTCTGTTTTTATTGATCAGACAAATGCAGATAATTCTAGTATCAGTATCACACAAACTGGTTATGGAAACTCTGTTGGTGATCTTACAAATTTGGTGGTACCACAGTTCAAAATTGATGGTAATAATATGGATATGACTGTAACACAGAATGGTATGAATAATATCATCACTGGCAATTTTATTGGTGGTGCATCAACCGCAACAGTTTCTCAAATTGGGTCAGGTAACTCATTAGTATTGAACCAAGGTAACTTTGGTACAGCAGCAGGAACAATGAATCTATCATTTACTGGTGATAACAACGCAACAACTTTCAACATGGCAACACTGCACGATACAAGTAGCTATCAGTATACGTTGACTGTTGGTGGTAATCAAAATAATATTACAAGTACCATGAATAGCAAGTATATTCAAAATAGTATTGCGATAACTGGAAATGGTAACACTTATACCACAACACAAACTGGTGTAAACGGTACACCATTAGTTGTTGGTCATAATATCACCAGCACAATTATTGGCAATAACAACACAACATCAATTACCCAAAACGGAACAACAACACCTAACACGGTCACTCTAAATGTTACGGGTAATAACACTGCTACTACTATTATTCAGCATTAATTGTTTTGGTGCAGTTGGAAAGATAACTGAAGAGAAGGGTAGTGCTGAGATAACGCGAAGCAAGACCAAGATCGGTGCCAAGTTAAACACTGGCATCGAGTCTATGGATAGTGTGGAGACGGTCAATGGTGTCATCGGAATAACTTTTGATGATGACACCAAAGTCCGAGTCACAGAGCATTCCAAACTGCTTATAGACGATTTTGTGTATGATCCTAAATCTAAGGGTGCTGGTAAGATTGCAATGCGAGTTGCACTAGGCACCGTTAGATATGCTTCTGGTAATGTTGCACACGAAAACAACAAGAATGTTGATATCAAGACTCCTACTGCAACAGTAGCGGTCCGTGGAACTGCTTTCACTATGACCGTTGATGAGATAGGGCAGTCACTCGTTATTCTTTTACCAAACATAGATGGTTCGGTCGGTGAAATCGAAGTTCAAACCAAGACAGGTGCTGTTGTACTCAATCGAGCATTTCAAGCAACAATGGTGGCTAATTCAGAAGTGCGCCCATTGAAACCTGTCATACTGAATCTTTCTGAATCTGCTATTGACAATATGCTGATTATTCGACCACCTACTGAGATAACAAAAGCAATAGTACAACAGGCATCAAAAGGATCAGATGCACTTGCATACACGGGTCTTGATACAAATTATTTGGAAATAAAAGTATTAGGTGATGCACTGAGTACCGATGTGTTGAATTCAAATGCGCTCGATGGAAACTTTCTATCTAATGCTCTTGATAATATGATAATGGGTGCATTTCAAGCAGGTTACAACGCAAGCACACAAGTAAACATTATCGACAAATCTATATACTATCAAGTTGAAAGAACAGTCAACAATAATTTTGTGGTACTGATAAATAAAAACAAGACATATGATATCACAATCGTTCAAGAAGGTAAAACGATTAATTTGAATAATAGCCCAAGTGCATTAAATAAAATATATGTGAACCAATCGACCAAATGAAGAAAATTCTCCTATCTCCTTGGACAGCTATACTGACATTATTCATTTGTCTTTTTGTCAGAGTTCAAGACCCTTCATTTGTAGAATCCGTAAGACTCCGTTACTTTGACCAACTGATCAATTCAAAAACAGTAACCGTATCTGACCAGATTCATGTGGTCAATATCGACGATGCTGCAATAGAAAAGAGAGGGCAATTTCCTTTTCCAAGAGATCAGTATGCACAAATAATTGATGATCTATACCAAAGAAATGCTGGTCTAGTTGTCTTCAATGTGTTCATGCCTGATGCTGATAGATTTGCTAAAGATGCAATATTTGCTGAACAGCAAAAAAAGACACCAGTTGTTTTACCACAAGTAGCAACTCAAGAAGATATCAAACTCAAGTATGAGCCATTCAGACCAGGTGTATCTGTAATTGGTGAAGGTGAGCCAGGTATACAGTATAAAAACATTCAGCCAAATGTGAGGATAATAAATGAAACTGCTTCTGGTATTGGTATTGTTAACACTATCCCTGAAATCGATGGCGTGGTCAGACGAATACCAATCGTCATCAATTCACAAGGAAAATTATACCCAAGCATCTCTCTTGAAACTCTCAGAGTTGCAGCAGGAGACCCCTCGTTTCAAGTCAAAGTCAACTCAGGAATCATCGAAGCTGTCAGAATTCCAAAGTTTGGGAAAATCACAACAGACAATTACGGTAGAATATGGGTGGATTGGTCAACCAAACCAATCGAACATTCCTTGGATGGTTTGCCAAAAGATTTCAACGGTGGAATCGTCATCGTCGGTCTTACTGCAAGAGGGCTTAATAACCCCGTCGCAACTAGTCGAGGAGAAGTCTTCCCGCATTACTTGCAGTCTTCCGTCCTCTCAACAATAGTATCAGGAACAAATATTCAAAGACCTGATTGGGCGGATGGGCTTGAAATTCTCACACTATTAGTATCAGGTATTTTATTGATCTTTCTGACAAGGTGGTTATATGTTGGTATTGCTACGATGTTTGTATTATTTGTTGCTGGTGTTATTGGCAGCTATTATGCTTATTCTGTTCATCTCTTTCTTTTCGACGCAACAGCATTTGGATTGGGCATTTTATTCGTCTCTCTTCATAGCTATACCGTCAAATTTCTTTCAGAGTTTTTCCAAAAACAACAAATAAAGAAACAGTTTGGAACTTATCTATCACCAGCACTTGTCGAGAAGTTACAGAAGAATCCTGAACTATTGAAATTGGGTGGAGAAAGTCGAGAACTCTCAATCATGTTTACAGATGTTCGTGGGTTCACTTCTATTTCTGAACACTATGGTGATGATGTACAGGGTCTTACCCAAATCATGAACCGTTACATGACAGCCATGACTGCTGCTATTTTACGCAACAACGGAACTCTCGATAAATATATTGGAGATGCTCAGATGGCATTTTGGAACGCACCGTTGGATGAACCGAATCATGCTAAACAGGCAGTCAAAACAGCTATTGAAATGCTCAAAAGTCTTGAGAGTTTTAATGAGGAAATTTCGAAGGAAGGTGTCCCTGCTTTTGGTATGGGTCTTGGTATTAACACTGGCACCGTTGTTGTTGGCAATATGGGTAGCGATCAGCGTTTTGATTATACTTGTTTGGGTGATTCTGTCAATCTTGCTTCCCGTCTTGAAGGACAAAGTAAACCATATGGTGTCCAAATTATATTGGGACCTCTGACTGCTGAACAAGTAAAGGATGAATATGATGTGGTTGAACTTGATTGTATTGCCGTTAAAGGAAAAAAATTGGGAGTCAAAATCTATACCCTGGGACAAGCAGCAACCCAAGAGCAATTCTTGGATGCATATTATGATGGAAGGTGGAAAGAAGCTATTGAGATTGCTGAAGATGCAATCAAGAACGAATCGCCTCTGAAGAAATACTATAATGCAATGGTAGAAAGGATGCGCGAAGGTAAACCTGATGATTGGGATGGTACTTTTAGAGCAACATCAAAATGATAAGATATAAGACAATATTCATCTCTGATGTTCATTTAGGAACCAGAGACTGTAAAGCAAAACAACTTGATAGTTTCCTTAAAAATCATTCTTGTGAAACATTATATTTGGTTGGTGATATACTTGATGCATGGAGAATACAACAAAACAAATGGAGATGGAAACAAACTCATACAAATGTTGTCCGAAGAATTTTAGGATATGCAAAGAAAGGTATTAATGTAATTTATATCACAGGTAATCATGATGAGTTTTTGAGGCCTCTTATTCCATTCGGTATCAATTTTGGTATGGTTCAAATAGTGAATCGTATCGAACATATTGGTGTAAATGGTAAAAAATATTTGGTTGTTCACGGAGACATGTTTGATGGTATTACAAGACTAGCACCTTGGTTGGCATTCTTAGGTGATAAAGCATATGATTTTGTTTTAGACTTGAATAATAAATTTAATTGGATAAGACACAAACTTGGATTTGGTTATTGGAGTCTTAGCAAGTTCTTGAAACATAGGGTGAAGAAAGCAGTAGATTTTATGTTCCACTTTGAATACAACATAACATCATATGCGAAGAAAAGAGGATATCAAGGTGTAATATGCGGTCATACTCATACACCAATTATCAAAGAAGTAAATGATATAGCTTATATGAATGACGGAGATTGGGTAGAATCTATGTCAGCATTAGTCGAACATTTTGATGGCACATGGGAAATTGTCTATTGGACCGAAGGAGTCGATGATGTGGTTATTGATATTATTAGCAGTACACATTAATAATCCAAAAGATGTACCAGGAAAAATTACTATTCAATTTGAATCACAGATGCAGTGTGAGCAAGCAAAATCTACAGTTGATTATTCATTAAAGTTTGATAGTTTTAAGGTTATCAGTCAATGTATAAAAAAATCTTAGTAATAACAGATAATGAACCTGATCAGATAAATGGTGTTGTCACAACATTTAAAAGTATTGAAAGCTATGCTATTAATGATGGCTATAGCATTGTATATCTTGATCCCAGGCAGTTCTATCATTGTAATTGCCCTAGTTATCCTGAAGTTAAGTTGTCGTTCCCGTGGAATATCGGCAACAAAATTAAGAAGATATCTCCGGATCATATTCACATCGCTACGGAAGGTCCGTTAGGATTAGCAGCAAGATGTTGGATGGACAAATGGAATTGGAAATACAATACATCTTATCATACAAAATTTCCTGAATTTCTGAAAAAGATTTATGGAATACCTGAGAAATTTACTTACAGATATTTGAAATGGTTTCATAAACATTCAGGTAAAGTTCTTGTTACAACAGATACGATGAAGAAAGAATTGAAAGATCATGGTTTCAATTCAGATATGATTTCTTGGACTAGAGGTGTTGATCGAAACAAATTAAAACCATCATTAGTACATGAAAAAAGAACAGATAGGAAACCAATAGTATTATACGTTGGTAGAGTTTCAAAAGAAAAGAATCTTGGTGCTTTATGTAAACTACAAGACAAGTATGATATTAGAATTGTTGGTGATGGACCTCATAGAAAACAACTAGAGAAAAAATATACTCAAGTGAAATTTTTAGGATATCAGACAGGTGAGCAACTTGCAAATTCATATGTATCAGCAGATGTTTTTTGTTTCCCTAGTAAAAGTGATACGTTTGGTATAGTAATCATAGAAGCATTGAGTTTGGGTACACCTGTTGCAAGCTATATTGTTCCAGGGCCTATTGATATCATAGAACAAGGTGTCAATGGTTTTATGTGTGATGATTTGGAATATAGCATTGAAGAGTGTTTGAGATTGAACAGAGAAGAAGTTGAGCGTTCATCAATAAAATGGGATTGGAAATATTGTTGGGAAATATTCAAAGACAATTTAATAAAAATTTAATATTGCATACGCACATTCATGACTATATAATTGCATAACTGAAAAGGAATATTATGAGTAGAATACTTTTTATATTGAAACGTAGAGAAGACTATGATGCTAAAAAGCATTCTGCAATAGGCCTTTCTACAGGGCTATACAATTCAGCATCTTTTATGGATGATATGTTGATTGATGGTAATTATAGGTCTGCTCTTGTTGTAGTTCAAGACAACAACTGTATTGATAGAGAAGTTACACGATGCAAACCGACCCATGTGATCATCGAAGCACTATGGGTTGTACCACCTAAGTTCGATGTACTCCAAAAGTTGCATCCAAATGTCAAATGGATCGTTCGTTTACATTCGGAACTTCCATTTCTTGCAGGTGAAGGTATTGCAATGGATTGGATTGCAGACTATCTCTCTTACAAGAATGTCTATATTGGTATCAATGCACCTAGAATGATGCGTGAAGTTGAGGTATATGCATCTGCTATCTATGGTGAAAAGATCAAAGAAAAACTGATCTATATGCCTAATTTTTATCCTCAACAATACAAGAAAAAGAAGTTAGACACCTCAAAAGAACATATTGATATTTCTTGTTTTGGTGCAATACGACCACTCAAGAATCATATGAATCAGGCCATTGCCGCCATCGAGTTTGCAGATTCTATTGGTAAGAAATTAAGATTTCATGTTAATGCTGGAAGAATTGAGATGCAGGGAGGTCCTGTTTTAAGTAACCTGAAAGCTACTTTTCAACAGTTATATGGCAGTGGCCATGAGATGATTAATCATCAATGGACACCAAGGGCTGAGTTTTTGGAACTCTGCGCGAAGATGGATATTGGATTGCAGTGTAGTTTCTCTGAGACATTCAATATTGTTGGTGCAGATTTGATTTCTCAAGGAGTTCCACTTGTTGGTTCTAGTGAAATACCTTGGTCAACTTCTCTATTCAATGCACAACCAACACACACAGAAGATATCTACAAAGCATTACACAGAACATATAGATATCCTTCAATCAATGTATTCTTGAATCAAAGAAACTTGAAGAAATATACTGATAACACCAGAAAAATCTGGTTCAATTATTTTAACGGAGAAGATAATGTTTAAGCTAATTTCACAAATTTGGAATGCAGCTACAGGACGTTTGTCTACAAAAGAAACAAAGTTCCATACATTCAATGAAGCAAAGTATGATGCAGAGAATTCAGATCACGGGCATTCTTTTAAAGTCCGTGATCCAAATGGTCAAGTAGTTCTATCAGGTAAGACAGAAGAGAAATCTACTTATGCTTAAGTGGTAGCGGGAGAGGGAATCGCACCCACAACTGGAGCTTATGAGGCTCCCGAGATTCTATTTCTCCATCCCGCATCGAATTTATTCGTAGACAAAAATAACGTAATCAATAGAAACGATATAAGTTTCATCAAGACTGTCAATCTTTCGTGCTTTCTTCCAATCAAGAAGAACAACATCACCAACTTCGACTTCATCAACTTCTGAACCAATAGAAACAATTTTAGCAGTATCAGGGTCCAAAGAAGATGACAGAATAATACCCGAGTCAGTAGTCTTACTTGCACGAATCGGTTCAACAATAACATTTCGCTTCAATGGTTTGATCAACATCTAATATATCCTCATGATAATAGTGGAGCGGAATATCAGAATCGAACTGATAACATCTGATTGGAAATCAGAAGTTTTACCATTAAACTAATTCCGCATAAAGTATATAGGCGTGGTGCGGGAAGTGGGATTCGAACCCACACGCAATTAAGCGGCGGGTTTTAAGCCCGCTGTGTCTACCATTCCACCATTCCCGCTTTTGTTTTTACCTCTAAAATAATCTTGGTACACCTGGTCGGATTCGAACCGACACTGTACAGATTTTGAGTCTGTCGCCTCTGCCAATTGGGCTACAGGTGCATTTTAAACATCAAACTTGCATATATATTATCATATCACTGTGAGTTTGTCAATGCTTTCTTTAATAAACGACGTAAGTAATCCACTTCTTGATTACATCAAAGATGATCCTGTTCGCCCTGAAATTCCTAAAGAGTTTCGGGTGGACAAGAACAAATTTGTCATATGTCTACAGAAAGAAGACAAACCTGCTGCTATGGTCTGTGTCAGTCTCCATGATGACATCCCAGATGATGTGGAAGGTCTATCCAAGACTACTGATACACCGACTGTAGCAATCTTCTACACGATTTGGAGTTACGTTCCAGGTGCTGGAGCAAAACTTATTTTCGATGCTGTAGAAGAGATTAGAAAAGTATTTCCTGATATCAATCGATTCGTTACTCTAAGCCCTAAGACTGAGATGGCAAAACGATTTCATCTTAAGAACGGTGCTCAAGTATTCCGTAGCAACGAAACAACAGTCAACTACGAATACAAAATTTAGTGGTGCCGCCTCGTGGAATTGAACCACGTTCCGAGGCTCTTCAGACCCCTGCTATGACCACATCAGCTAAAGCGGCATTGGTACCTCCTGGCGGAATCGAACCACCGTAACCGCCGTGTAAAGACGGAGTTCTACCATTGAACTAAGGAGGCATTGGGTTGACTAGTGGGTTTCGAACCCACTCTACGACTTTCACAGAGTCGGGTGCTACCATTACACCATAGCCAACATTAAATTCGTGCTGGTTACGGGTCCAGCGTGTTCTAACGTGACACCGACTATACGCCTGATTTATTCGCAAATCAAATACGCTATCAGCATTTACGGTGCTGAAACCGCTTCCCATCCCGGAGAAGACTGGAGCGGAATATCAGAATCGAACTGATGACTAAACCTTGGCAAGGTTTCGTTTTGCCATTAAACTAATTCCGCGTTATCCTGCTAGAACTTCTTTCAAACGATCCGCTGCATAAGAAGCAGCAAATGCATTTGGTTTGACCATTGGCGTTAGATTGCATGTTCCACGCACATAGCCAATTGCTTGTTGTACAACACATGAAGAACCGTAAATCTCATCTGGATTAATATCTAGGTGAACTTCTACATGACGATCTTCAAGTACATCAATCAAACTATGAAACAATTCTGAGACCTTGTATACTTCTGTCATCAGACGCATAGCAGGCTTGCTCTTCTTGTGATCATAGTCGATTTCTCGTACAACAGTACCAAAAATCTTGCAACCTTTAGAGCCATCGATATGAACGACAACCGCCAAAGTGTAATCAGCATACCACACACCACCAACTTTAACTCGTTCCGAGTCTGCACCAAGATAAACTTTAGTATCTGGTCCTTGTGCGGTAATGTATGATTTAACTTCGTCTAAATCGAACTTCTTCATATCAATACTCCTTAGATTAGCTGGCCTCCCACTACGGATTCGAACCGCAACTAAGGATTTTGGAGACCCTTGTGCTACCGTTACACCAATGGGAGAATATACGGTTCAAATATTCTATCTAAGAGAACATGACGCCACATTCTATTAGCTAACAGAATACTACCTGGCCATAAGCCGCGCATCTATCACACCGAAAGGTATAGAGCGTGTCCTTTACACACCAGCTACTTATCGGATTTTCACTGGTGTGTTTCGAGGATTAACCTCTCATCAGAAGGACTGGTACCTAGAACAAGAATCGAACTTGTAATAAAGGCTTATCAAGCCTCCGTTATACCATTTAACTATCTAGGTAATACTGGCACGCCCTAGAGGATTCGAACCCCTAACTTAAGATCCGTAGTCTTAGGTGATATCCAGTTTCACCAAAGGCGCGTTGGTTGTACCGGTCAGAATCGAACTGACACTTGACTCCGTATGAAGGAGGCGCACTACCATTATGCTACGGTACAATTACATATGGTGGAGACCGAGGGAGTTGAACCCTTCTAGACAGTATCCTTGCAAGGGATACCCGTAGCCCGCTACTGCCCCCATTTATTTTTTACATAATCCTCAATTTTATTTTCTATCAAATGTTTGTGTTTGCTGTGCATATATTGATGATGTGTTGGACATAAAGGTACTAAATTTTTTGGATTATTATCATTATGGTTTTCATTAAAATGATGCACAGCTACAATATTGGTTTCATTGCATATCACACACTTTTTATCATGGTATCTCCATGCAACTGTTACATAAGTTGCAACCTCATCAAAATGATATTTTTTTGATTTCGCTTTACCGCCAACACTATTTGCACATTTTCTAGAACAAAAATATTTTGATTTAGATGGAAATAACTTTTCTCGCTCAGTTACTAAAAATTCTTTTTTACAACAATCACAATTAACCGCAAAATCTATAAAATTACCAAATCTTACATTAGAAGAATCACTGAGTTTTTTATAAGATTCTTTTTTATTTGGATTAAACGAACAGTGTCTAGAGTGATTTCCTTTTTCGGATGTTCGATCAAAATTAAATTCTATATTGCAATGCTTACATTTCCACATTATATACTCCTTTTTTTGGAGTATTTATAATTTGAAGAATTCTGCGAACAGATTAATCTCCAAATTTTTAAATTGGTCTCTCGGATTGGATTCGAACCAACGTTATTCCTGCTCCCAAAGCAGGTGCCATGCCAGCTAGGCGACCGAGAGTTTGATACTTTTTACATATTCTTCAATCAACGGCAAAACTTCATCTTTATAATTACTATGAACATATCCTACACCGAGTATGAAATTATTGGCATTACGAACTTTAGCCGTCACTTTATCGTAGTGACCGATAAGACAGTAGAATACTGCCCGAATAATACGCCTGACCTTGTTTTACTTCTTATCAGGATTGATGAATACTGGTGCCCCGTGGGTGAATCGAACACCCGAATTCGGATTACAAAACCGACGTTTTACCACTAGAACTAACAGGGCAATAATTCACAACTGGTGCCCAAGGTGAGATTCGAACTCACACTGCACGGCTTCTAAGACCGTTGACTCTGCCAATTGGTCTACTTGGGCAATACTGGTGGGTGTGGTAGGGATCGAACCTACCTGCCCGAAGGCCACGGGGTTACAGCCCGCTAGAACGCCATTGTTCTATCACACCCAAAACTTGGCTCCGGAGGTAGGGATCGAACCTACGACATACGCATTAACAGTGCGCCGTTCTACCACTGAACTACACCGGAATTAAATTCGTTGTTATTCTCCTAACCACATTTAACGGATGAGGTAGAACCTTGAATAACTTGTCAGAGACAGGTTTTATTCCTGCTGTACAGCATACAAACTTGGCGGTCCCAACGGGGATCGAACCCGTATCTGCGCCGTGACAGGGCGCTATACTAGCCATTATACTATGGAACCTTATAAACTTGGTAGGACTAATGAGATTCGAACTCATACCTGGCGGATTAAAAGTCCGCTGTGCTAACCGTTGACACTATAGTCCCAATAACTGGTCCCTCTGGTCAGAGTCGAACTGACGCCTAGCAGATTAAGAGTCTGTTGTGCTACCGTAACACCTCAAAGGGATAATACTACCATATTGAAACACACTCTCGACGTAAGGGGTCTTTTCATCGCGCTAGTGAAGCTGCTTCGTTGTGTGGTCAGGTTACAATCCTTTAACTACCAACAACCAATGATGAATGTGTTTCAATATGGTACACCGTAGGGGAATCGAACCCCTCTTGCCGCCGTGAAAGGGCAGCGTCCTAGCCGATAGACGAACGGTGTAATGTACTGCATCAACTTGTTAAAGAGCGGTACTGCAATCAATCAACAGAAGCTATTCTACACGTTCTATTTTAAAAGTCAACTACTATTTTGTTACGAAATATTACTGGAGTTGGCAACAGGGATCGAACCTGTGTAGTTGGTTTTGCAGACCAACGCCTAAGCCACTCGGCCATGCCAACAATAAAACTGGTACCCCCGACAGGATTCGAACCTGTACCATGCCCTCATCTAGAGCCATATGCCGGTTATAAGCCGGTTGTTCTGCCATTAAACTACAGGGGTAAATCTTTTGGCGGAGAGTCAGGGAGTCGAACCCTGTGACCATATTACTACGATCTACGGATTAGCAATCCGCTGCATTACCATCCTGCCCACTCTCCATTAAAACCATATTGAAACACACTATGCCACGCTCTGAACCTGGACTCTTAGTAATGTGCTTCAATATGGCGGAAGTGGTAGGATTCGAACCCACGACCCGTTTCCGAGTGACGATTTTCAAGACCGCTGCCTTAAGCCAGACTCAGCCACACTTCCATGGAAGGGGTACTTGGAATCGAACCAAGACACTCGGAATCAAAATCCGATGCGCTACCATTACGCCATACCCCAACTGAACATCTAATTTTTAAAGAGCGTTACTGCGACTGCGTTACTGCAAACAACAGAGTGAATTATACAGACTCTGGTTGGTTTGTCAAGCACTTTTTGCAACTAATTTGTTTCTAAGTGTTACAGAATAAAAAAACCCTGGAGAACTTTCGTTTTCCAGGGTTGTGGTCTTTACTGCTATGTTACTTTGAAACTACACTTCTGCTCCACAACCCTTAATCGCCCATGTCAGATTATCGCATCCCAATGGTTTGCGATACTGACTAATTGCGACTGAGGGTTCAAAATGAAACAAAACTATAACTCCTTAATGTGTATTACTATATATGCAACTTTTTAATGGATTTTAGGTTTTTTCCATTTAATTTTGGTATTTTTTATTTTTGAGTCTGGTTTTCTGAAATCTGCAAATACTTCCCAGAGTTTTTCTCGTATAGCAAAATTACATAAAAGACCTGTTTCTAAACCATGGGCTTCTATCTCCCAAGGATGATACCAATAATCCAGTTGTTCAGAATCTACTTTAGTATCATACCACTTACTCAGTTTCTCATTGATATGCCCATATGCAAATTGCTTTACATGGACCATCTCATGTGCAATCGTTTCAAGTATACCTCTTGCACCTAAACCTGGATGTATTTCAATCAGAAACTTTCTAGGCATTCTTTTTGCGTTACGACCTTCTACATGGGCATAACCGCAATTATCTAACTCTGTTTGGAACTTTATGACTATATTGAGGTTCTCTTGCATTTTTTTGGTCATGAGAACATCAGCATAATACTTTGCTGCACGATGAACATAGGGAGTGAAGTCTTTATCTGGACAACCTACAATTTTTATAGGCATACTTTTCTCCCGTTATGTCTTCCCTATTTATTGTATTGCATTACTTTAATTCCACACTTTCTTAAAAATATCAATCCAAGGTCACTTTTATAATCTTGGTCATAAATCAACTCAATAATTCCAGCAGTATAGATTTGCTTTGCACAATCAATACATGGTGCATGAGTCAGGAACATGGTAGAATCTTTACCTGATTCTGTACATTTAGCCAGTTTAGCAATCGCATTGGCTTCTGCATGGATCACTTCTGGTTTAGTTTTCTTTTCACCTGTTTTTTCTAGCCAAGTGCCTCGATCAACTTCACTTTTGAGTATTGTAACATCATACTCACAAACATTAGTCCAACCTGCTGGCATTCCATTGTAACCAATAGAAATGATCCGGTCATCTTTTACGATGATAGAACCAACCTGCAACCTTGTTGCTGAACTCAACTGAGCGAAGCGTTTGGCTACATCCATATATGCACAAATAAATCTATGTTTCATAATATATCCTGGTGGGCCGTGTAGGATTCGAACCTACACTCAAAGGATTATGAGTCCTCTGCTTTAACCGTTAAGCTAACGGCCCGTTATTTGGCCCGCCGTAGAGGAATCGAACCTCTATTCGCACTTTAGAAGAATGCTGTCCTATCCATTGAACGAACGGCAGAGAATTAGTTTCTTACATACTCCAAAGAGTCTTTACGCATCAGCTTTGGTGTTTCACGCATACCAATAGTCTTGGTGACATACACAAAAGTAACGCCATCGATCTCTTTAGTATCTAACGATTGTACATAGTACGTTTCGTTAGGATTGATCTTGAGTCTTGCTTTTCGGATTGTTTGTTTCGTTTTCATAGTTTTCGTATTGTACCATAAAAAAAAGGGTCTGTCAAGACCCTTTTTAGTTTTTACCGTTTGTTTGGGAAATTTAACTGTTCCCACTCTTCATCGGTAACGGGCCACCACCTCATGTAGTTTGCTTGACAGTGATCTTCTTGACCATGTCTTGCGCCTTCAGCATGTTTTCCAACCAGATCCTAAGCATACCATTGACGATCTCGGCGTCCTTGATCTCAACCTTGTCACCAAGAGTGAACGTGCGGTTGAAACCACGATTTGCGATACCTTGATACAGGTACTCAGCATCTTCTGTGGAATTCTTTACGTCTCCTGTAACCACTAATTTGTTACCTTCTAGAGTAACTTCAATATCAGATTGGCTAAAGCCAGCAACTGCCATCTCAATGACATACTTGTCTTCTTTTACTTTCTTGATATTGTATGGAGGATATCCTACTGTTTTTGCACTATTTTCAGCAAGGGTGCGAAGGGTTTCGAGCGTCTTGTCAAAACCAACAGTGAATGGATAAAGGTCTCTACCAAATACATCTTTCATGTAAGTCATGCGATTCTCCTTAAATTAAGCGAGTTTAGAAATGTGAACCCCAAAGGCATTCACATTTCTATTTATATCATATCAGAACGAAAAACGCAACCCTATATTGAACATATGTGCAACATTTACCGTTTCAATTATTAAAAAAGATGTCAATATAGATTTTCTTTGGTCTTCAAAATGATTTACGGTAAAATATAATAATGGTGTAAATAATAAAAAATGTCTGTTCAGTTCACCTAAAGTTGGACTTGGACCTATCAATGGATTCATTTCAAAATACTGACCCGCATGATTTTTTATCATGTCTCGGGTCAGTAACCAATCTGATGCTATCAGTACCCCGTTCGCAGCACCTAATAGTTTCTCATCATATGTCCATTCTCTAGTTTGTGCTGTTACGCACAAAGGTACTGTTAGCAATACTGCCGCTAACAGTTTTTTGAACATTACCTAATTTTCTTTCCAATGTTGTATTTTGGAACTAATTGCCATTCATCTTTTTCTTTATGTGACAGTATCTTGATCTGAGAAATGAAAATAGGAGTTGGTGTTTCAATTTGTGTTTTGTTGATAACTTCAATCAAACCCCAATCCTGTAAAAGTTTACTAATTGCATTTCTACGGGCTAAATCATTTTCTGACAGATCGGTGGGTTTACCATCTAATGCAAAAAGTTCTTTGAAATGTACGATATAATAACGACCTTGTTTATGTAAAATATGGCAAGATTGATATAACGTATTTTCTTTTTTGGATGCAACACCAATTCGCGTCAATGTTTCCCTAACTTTCAAAAAGTCATCAGGTTCCACTAAAGTTACTTCAACTAAGTCTTGTATTCCTATCATTACTATTCACTCCGCATTTTTATTATTATAATCATACTAAGGTTTATTTAGTAAGTGCAGATTTTATATAAAGTAATACTTTTTCTACATCATCCACAGTTGCATCTGATTTTATCCTGTTTGCTTTAAATGATATGATTTTTATATTCCCTTTAGTGTATCCTAATTTACCATCAATTCTATCCAAAGAAGGTGAAGCATCTCCTGGACCTTTTCCGTTTTTGCTGACAGAAAATTTTATTCCTAAAACAGGACAAACATCAGGAATTATAATGTCTGAAACTTCTATGTTAAATGGTAAACTTTTTTCTTCTGCTCTTTTTTTGGCTCTCGCCCACATTAAGTATATAAATTTTTTACCAAATTGTTCGTAGTCAATCTTACTTTTTATATTCAACTCATCTTTATGTAGTTGCCTATATTTTTTGGCGTATTGGTTTCCTTTTTTCTTTTGTTTTTCCTTCAAACAAAAAACACAATGATTGTTAGAACTATATCTTTGAAAAGTTCCACATTTTTTACAAGGATTTTTAGAATCTTTATACATACGCAATAATAGTTTTTGTTGATACTATTATTTAGTATTCCACTTATTTGTACCACCTTTATCGGTGTATTTGCGAATCTGCTCCAATTGTTCATTGGTAAGAATACGCAAAGCGTCTTTGGCTTTTTCATTAGAATAACCAAAATATTCTTTAACACATTCAATATCTTTCAATACCTCGGCTTTTTGCCAAGGTTGAAATTTCCTCTTCATTGGACGAATACTATTCAAAAGATACTGATATTGCAGGTCTTTATCCAAACTAGGATACAGATTCATTTCATTTACATAAAGAATGCAATCTACATGATAAGAGAGTGCTCGGTTCACCACAAAAGGCGTATAGTCTTTGTGATCCGTTGCTTCTGCAAACGCATCCTTCTTGGTTTGAAGAATAGAGGGAATGATTTCTTTGAATAGATCAGGCATTATTTGAACTCACAATCGACCATGATTTCAGTGAGGCAAGCAACCATATTGATCTCCTGATCAGCAGCAAATGCAGACTGATACTGATACTTGGCTAGATGCAACACCAACTGAGGAACAGATTCTGGCTTCAGCAGTTCATACAATCCATCATACACCTTACGGTATACTTTTGTGGGATCATTGTCAAGATTGTTTGTTGTCCATTTTCTAGCATTACCAAAGTTCTTTTCTCTGAGCGCAGTGATCAAATCACCCATCTGTACATCAGAAATAGAAGTCAGGATACCCTTGTCGATTACACCCGAAACAGAATAACGTTGCAATTCATTCAGAACACGCCGATTGTCAGGGAAATGTTTGGTGATGATTGCTGCAACAACTTCTTTTTCATACTTGACATTCTCATTCTTCAGAATGAATTCGACTCGTTTGAAGAAAGCCATAGCCATCTTGGACTTTGAACCGTTCAACTTGAAGTCAATGACTGTGCAGCGAGAATGAATTGGATCAATAATACGATTCTTGAAGTTACAAGTAAAGATGAAAGAGCAGTTGTTAGAGAACTCCTCAATCGCTCCACGCATGGCAGGTTGAGTCGAGTTTGCATTTAGATAGTCGGCTTCATCGATGATGACAACCTTGCGACCACCCATCAAGGATACAGAAGATGCAAAGTTCTTGATCTTGGTACGAAGAACATCGATACCTGATTCATCTGATCCATTGATTACAATGTAGTCGCAGCCAACTTCATTACACAGGGCTTTTGCTACTGTAGTTTTACCAACGCCTGCGGAGCCCGAAAGGAGAAGATTAGGAATCTCCTTTCGGTTCACATATTCCTGAAATGTTTCTTTCAGTTGATCGGTAAGAATACACTCTTGAATAGTCTTAGGACGATACTTCTCCACCCAAAGCATATGTTCTTTCATTCACATTCTCCATAATATAAAACAACATCATATCAGACTTCTCAAAAAATGTAAAGGTCAACCTTTTACATCTTGCAAACATTCAAACAGTGATTCAAATTCCTTGAACTCTGTAACTTCTTCTTTCAATGACTGCTTGAATCGTGCCTTTGCTAGGCGACGAATCATCTTCTTTGGAATCTTTAGTGAGCCATATGCCATCGTGGCAATATCAGCCATCGATTGATTGGTCACCTTAATAGTTTCCATAAGTTCAACAGTCTCATCAATATAACCTTTCAACTGCTTCAGTTGGTCTTTATTGAAAGTCCCATAAATTGTATCGATCTTTTCAATCATCATTTACTCCTTAGAATTTGCTTTCTTTAGCTTCAATGGCAATCCAATACTCAATATCTTCTTTGGTGTTCTTGAAGTGTGCGAAACCTTTGAAAGAAACCTGGACTGCATATTCACCAGGAATCATCTTGATGTTTTCTGTACGAAATACTGCACTATATGATCGGCCAGTACCTTCAACTCCACTCACTTCGATACGATTGGTGTGCTGTGAAGAATCAGAAGCATCATATGTAACGATATAAACCTTATCGCCATCAGATTGAATTGCAATATGTGGAGACGAAAGAACCGATGCAGACTTCATAACATCAGCATAATCTTCAGCAGTAAGTGTAAATACTACTTCAGGATCAACCAAACGAATTTGCTTGTCAGCAGCAGGTGTAACAATATTAGATTTTTCAGTCTTGCGGAATTCAGTCTTGCGGCGACCACTCTTGAAGATAACATTAGCATCATCGAAATCAAGTTCAACCGAATCTTTGTACAACGACATTACTGAAAGGAAATCATTCAGATCATAGACACAGAAACTTTCATCGAAAGTATCCTTCAATACAGCTTGAGCAAGTATAGTCTTGCTTGCAGACATTGTACTGATCTTGTTACCCTTCTTGAATTCCAAATTTTGGTTGATAGTCGAAAAGTTCTTCAACACAGCCAAAGTTTCATTAGACAGTTTCATTCACATTCTCCATTAAATATTAAACTTCTTCATCTACAGAATAGATTGTATCATGTTCATACAGAAACATCAAGCAGCACATCGCATGGGCAAGATGATGTAAACCAGATTCGGGATCAATCTTCTCACCTTTTTTCCATGCCCAAATATGTCTTTCCATAGCATCGAAGTATCTGCGTTTAGAATCAGGCACTCTTATCCAATTACCTCTTTCATACTTTTGAGCACCAAACGTAAGCACTTTTGCTGTTTCTTCCAATGCAAAAGGCGGAAGCAAACCATACTCTGGTTTGCCGCCGTCAAATTTACGACCTTCTCCCATCACATCTCACCGACAAAATTCGCAACAGCAGGCATATCACCTTGAAAATGATATGTGCCAATATGTGCAGTTCTCATCCATGGGCAGAGCCAAATCTGACCACCAATATTTCTCCACCACTGACAGAACATATAATCTTCTGAAAGGTACCGCTCAGAACCCTTATCAATAACAGTATCGAAGTATGCATGAATGTATCGTGAACCATCGAAGTTTGCTTGCCCAACATGATCAGGCTTGTACTTCAATTCAGGATATGCAGCTTCAAACTTAGGGAATACTTCACGTTTGACCATCATGAAGCCAGTTCCAATTTCCAAAACTTCAAGAGGTTCTGTCACAGAAAACTGTGCAGTACCTTTTACAGGATTGAAAACGAAGTCTCCAGCAACCTTCTCAAGAAGTTGTGATTCAACTTGTGGGTTGTTTTCAATAGCCTTCTTGACAGCCTTCCACTTGATGGCTTTCTTTGGATAAGGTCCGCCAATAACGTCTTTGTCCAATGCAAGCATGGCAATAACGTCTTGAGGATTAAAATTGATATCAGAATCAATGAATAGTAGATGACTGCAATCAGAACGCAAGAATTCATCTACAAGATAATTTCGTGCCCTAGTGATCAGGCTTTCATTAAACAAGAACGAAAACTTTACAGGGATACCATATTGCATACAAAGGCCCTGCAAATCAAGACAAGCCTTCATGTATAGGCCGTGATTCATTCCGCCGTACATTGGGGTCGCTATGAACAAACTATATTTGCGAAGGTCTTCCGCTTTAATTGAAATTTCCATGTAGGCTCCATAAAAAAATGGGAGGAGAAAATCTCCTCCCTAGCTACAACAAATTAGGCTGTGAAATTGTATCCAGCAGACATAGCTGAACGAACAAGGGCACGGGTAGGTGTGCCAAGACGGTAGACGGTAGTCTTATCACCGTTAGCAAGCGTCTTTTCATTTGAATAGATGCAATACCCTTCAGTGCGAAGGTCATGAATCCGTGCAGCAACATTCTTGATACCAAAACGGCTGCGAGCCTGCTTGGTAGTAAACGTGCCATTACCCTTGAGAACTGCCAACATCTTTTGCTTTGCACTCATAATAAAACTCCTAATAATTAAAGAAAGGCTCACTCATGTGAGTTAATATATCATACTACTATGTATTTAAAATGTCAAGAATATTTGTGGTACATTTTATTATCTGCCTACTTGTCCAAGGTACTTAGCCTTTGTTTCTTCCCACGAAAGAAAAATCAGATCATCATAAAAAAGATTTTCATATGAAACTGTTTTCTTTTTCTTCAACATCGAAATACGACCTTTGGCGTATTTTGTTTTCCAAATTTTAGCCAAAGTTTCTTCAGAGGTGTCGAAAGATTTTACTAACGCTTCGGCACCAATCTCCTTTCGGAGAAATTCATTTGTATTATTATATAGGGGTGAAAAATAGATTCCACGCTGATGTTCTGTACGAATCAGATTTTTTGGAATACCCAACTTCGAATATACGAAATTCAAAGAACGGTTCTTGTGATCTCGCTTATAAGGAAGACCCTGTGGATTCTTTGCATCCCACCATTCAAAATATTTGCGTGTATAATTCTCTTTGATCCAATTGTAAGCCATATTTGCAGTCTTACGTTTTGGTTCAAAAGCAACAGAACCTGAAGAGAAACCCATCTTGTTCCAATGTTCTAGTCCATCATATTGGGACAGTCCTCCAGCTTTTGTTTTACCATATAGTGAAGTAGTAGTCACACCAACTAGAACATCGCCATAACGCTCTTTCCAATCTTTTTGGACTGTATCAGCCAAACAAAGAAGAGCCAACAACTTTCCGCCCATATAATTGTAACCAAGAGGCTGCAAGGGAACAATCGTTGAACCAATTGCAGTATGATTGATCATACCCTGTTGAGTCTTTACGTCTCTAGGCCAACCAATAGCAGAATCTCTTGGAGTGAGATCCAAAAAATCAGATGAAATACAAACTACTCCAAGATAGTTACCGGTAACTTTATCTGCAACTGTGTAAAACAAGTTTCGACCAATGTTTGAGTTGTTCTTCATTGTAGAAGAAAAGGTTCTGACTGCATTCCATGTCTCAGCCAAATCACCGTTCGACAGAACTAATGTAGGTTCAAGTTTTTCATAGTCATCAGGATCTTTGGGCATCCAAAAATTCTTCTTGACCTTCTCAATTATTTTTTGTTGGTTAGCATCAACCATTTGCAATTCAGGACCAAAAAGTGTACTGACTTCGTTTACAGGATACTTTTCTTTGACTTCAAGCCACTTTTGGTATAGTGTGTACTCACGAACATCCATTTCAGATGCATAAGTGAGATCATTGATCAGATTCTGACGGAGTTCATCGATATCAATATGTGATATATTTGTGTTTGATTCTTTCCATTGTTCCCACTGTGTTTCAATATCTGGTACTTTTTTCTTACCGTTTGACATTATTTTTTCCTAATTGTGTCATAGCTTGAAATCGTGTAATTTGTTTCACTTGCTTGTTCAACTTCTTTAATCCTGACTTAAGAGCCAAAGGTTTTGCAAGATCAGTATACAGTATTCCATTCATATGGTCAAGTTCGTGGAGAAAACAACGTGCAGAAATACCATTAAATTTTCTTACATGGAATTCTCCAGTGAAGTCTTGATATTTTACCACAATTTCTTTTGGTCGAGTAATTCTCAAACCAAGAAGTGGAAAAGACAGACAACCCTCCAACATATGGGCTTCATCGTTTGATTCCAAAAGTGTTGGATTAAAGAATGCAACATAATCATCATTCGCTCCCATGACAAAAACACGATGTTTAAAACCACATTGATTGGCAGAAAGACCAATACCATTGTTTTTCTTGCAAGTCTCTACAAGACTCGATGCAAACTCATTTGGATCAACAGGAGGATTTGCAAAATCAAACTCAGGTAAAACTTCACGAAGAATTGGATCATTTTGATTTACTAAGTCAAAAGTCTTTAGAGTTTTTTGTGGAATTTCTGTTAAAGATTGTTTTACTATTTCTTCGGTATTAAACTTGATCACATCACTCATTTTTCCACCTTACTAAAATTATTCTTCTTGACAAAACGAATCACCGAATGAAACTTATCAAACAGTTGATCACCTTTATGACTGATGACAAAAATATTTGTATCGTGTCCCATCTCATGTATTAACTTGAGGAATTCATCAGTACCAACAGTATCTAGGCTAGAATCAAAGACCTCATCAAGTATCAACAGATTGGTATTTGTTGAGTTCTTCATCTTTGCAATTTGGCGCCATGTAAACAAAAGTGCCAGGTCTATACGCATCTTCTCACCTTCAGAGAAGTTTTCGTATGCAAAATCATCTCTATGCCTTGACTTTATTGTTTCCTCAAATGACTCATTCAAATTGAAGTTTACAAAGAAATCCATAGCTTTCAAATACTTGTTTACCAATTTATTGATGACAGGCAAATACTGTTTAATGATCTTTGTTTTGATACCATTATCTTTTAACAGGGATGCTGCATACTCATGATAATGCTTATCTGTTGTCAGGTCTTTTTGGATGACCAACTGTTCTGACAATTTGGACTTCAATTCTTTCAATTTTTCATTGTTTTCTGTAATGTTTCCTTTGTTTTCTGACAGTTCTTTTATCTCAGTGTTAAGTTTTGTTACATAAGTGTTTATTGCCGTAATAGTTGAATTGTTTTTGATGATCTCATTATTATGCAAATTGATGTTTGAAAGTATATCAGAGATATCAGATAGTTCTTTGTTTACTTTTTCCACTTCTTTTGTTATCTTCTTCAGACCATCCGTTTGTTCATCCAACTTGTTTTGTATATCAGACTTCTGTTGTTCTTTCCATGAAAGTGTAATATTCTGTTTGCAAGAAGGGCAATTATCATTGCTTTCATAAAAATCCAATTCTTTCTTGTTTTTCTTGATGGTGTTTTCTACTTTGGCTTCAATTTGAACCAAAGATTTGGATTTCTTTTCCAATTTATCTTTTCTATCACCGATTTTCTTATTCAGGCTATCAATATGCTTTTGTATTAGTATATTGTCTTTGGTAAGTTTTCTTAATTGATCATCAGAATTTTTCAATTCATCTTTCTTTTTTTGGATCTCATCTTCGTTTTGCTTCTTGTGTTCTTCTATGTTCTGCTTCTGCATCTTGATCTGTTCACCAAGCAGTTGCATTGAATACTTGTTTTTGTTTACTTCTTCTTTGATAGATGCCATTCTATCTTTAATGATAGTATTCATTGAAGTGAAGATTTGGATATCCAACAATTCTTCAAGGATGGTTCTACGATCAGCAGGCGTTAACTGCATGAAGGGAACAAATGATGCAGAACCAAGAATAACAATTTGTGTGAATGATTTGAAATTGAACTTTAGAATTGACTTTTCCAAAAAATCTTGATAGTCTTTAGACTTCGCATCTTGATTAATCAGAATCTTGTTTTGGTAAATTTCAAATACGTTTGGTTTTATTCCACGAACAATCTTGTAATCTTTCTTTCCAACAGTGAATTCCACTTCAACAACAGTATCACCATTGTTGATAGAGTTTACCAAATTAGGTTTATTGATTTTACGAAATGCTTTACCAAACAATGCAAAACACAATGCATCGAGAATGGTGCTTTTTCCTGCACCGTTATTCCCGATGATTAGTGTATTAGGAGATTTGGTGAACTTTATTTCGGTAAACGTATTACCGGTACTCAACAAATTCTTCCAACGAATTGTTTGAAATATAATCATGCTTGGTCCAAATTCAATGCTTCAACATATAACTCACGCATCATGTTCTTGAGTCTGTTATTATCTATACCTTCACTTTCTAGAGCATCAACATACTTGTTGATTATAGTGACGGTATCTTCAGCCTCGTTGATTGTATCATCATCCAAACCTTCTGTCAAGTCAATTGCATCTTCTACAATGGCAATATCGATTGGATTTACATCATACAGTTTGTTCATAAACTGATCAAACAGAAATGGATTTGTCTTGTTGACTACTACCACTTTGACATATTTACTTGTATATTGTGAAACGTCTTTATTGGTAATCTTTGTGATTGATTCTGCTTTATCATCATAGACTATCCGATAAAACATCTTATTTGGATTTTCTATAAAAGTAAGTTCTTTGTTGCCAATATCAAAGATATGGAAGCCCCTAGGATCCCCATAATCCTGCCAAGTAAATTCATATGGGTTTCCAAGGTAATGAATATCATTAGAAGAAGATTTGTGATGATAATGCCCACTAAAAGTGTATTCAAATTTACGAAATAATCCATGGTCTAGACCCCCTTCTGAAGTCATTCCTCGATACATTGCAAAACCTTCAATTTCAAAATGCCCGCAGCAAATGCTTGCTTGAGTATTTTTAATTTCTTCTAAACTATCTTTTTCATTCTCTGGACAAATCCAAGGAATCATACAGATATCATGGTTTTCCAAACTTATTGTTTTTGGTGAATCTATTACTACAATATTTGTGTATTCTTGAAGTAACAGATCAACAGAATTTACTTCATTGGTATTCTTGAAATATGTGTCATGATTTCCCGCCAACATGTATACCTTAATACCTTTGGTGAAAAGAACATTAAAAAACATCTCTTTTGTTCTTTTCAATGTATAGAAGTTTACATACTTTCTACGATCAAAGGTATCACCAAGAATAAGAACCGTCTTGATACCTTCTGTTTCTAAAGTTGGAAAAAACACATCCGAGTAGAATTTTTCGTAGAAATCCAAAAAATGTGCGGAATCATTTCTCGCTCCGAAGTGTTGGTCCGTTATCAATGCTACTTTCATTTTTGGTTTTCTCACTCGTCATGATACGTTTACGCAATTCGGTTGTACTGAAATTGTGTGAACGTCTATTGTAATAATATTCCATTGGTAAACTTTTGCCTGTAAATGGTTTTAGTTTATACTCTTCACCAACAATTCTAACATCAATAGGATAAGAAGTCAATACATCCATCAAGTCTTTTTCTGTGGCATACATGACAATCTCATCAACGTATTTGCATCCTTGTAGTTGCACAAAACGCTCAAATACAGATTGTATGGGCCTATTCTTTTCTGGTCTGTCCAATGTTGGATCTGTCTGTAATCCTACAATCAAGTAATCACATACAGATTTGGCTTCTCTGAGCATCATAACGTGCCCTGCATGGAACAAATCAAAACACGAACAAGTAAATCCTATTTTCATAATTACTCCATATTAAAAAGATTCAGTTTACCTTCATAATCAGACATAACTCTTTCATATAAACGCAATACTCTTTTTTTGTATTCAAAGCCAAGCATACCAGATTTTTCTCCATCTATGTATGGAGGTATTCTTCCTTTGCTTGTGTATTGTTCTGAAGTCAGATCAATCAAAACTCCATTAAGGTCTACGTTCCACCAGTGCCAAATACCTTCATCATCGAGACCTCTATACATGTGAAGGGCTTTATGACTGAATACTTTATACAAGCATCCTGATGCGTTATGGCAATGACCAAAGGTTGGATTACTCATATTTCTGTTAACCCATTTCTTTGGTATCAGATCAACTGTCAAATTACTCTTTATGAGGGTTGATATTATCTGTAAATTTTGTAGATTGTAAACAATTATGCTCAAATGTTATTCTTCTAAAAATTGTTCAATACCCTTTAATTTCTTGGTTACTTTTTTACCCAACTTTTTTTTTGATTGCCCTTCTTCATAGTTTTCTATAAATTCGGCAATATTATCGTACAATTCAAACTGTTTGGTTTCTCCAGTATCAAGTTCAAGCATTTCATACTCATCGAGAATACCAAATTGTTCGGTAGATTTGTACTTCACATACAGTTGTTTTTTCTCTTTCTGTATGCGTCTCAGAAAGGCGTAGTATATGATTTGGGTAAAATATGCAAAAGGATTATTGCTCTTGTTTGGATCAAAGTTATCAAAATACATCAGGCAGTTTTCAATACCGTCAGAAATCATTTCATCTCGGTATGTATAACTGATAAAGTTTGGTTTATGAGATAGCCCTTCGGCAATTTTCATCCAACATTCACCAATATAATTTGGTATTGGTTCATCTGGATTTGTTTCTTTACGTTTCTTGTAATCCATTAATGCCTTGAGAAAATCGGCATTATTGATATAGTGTTTAGTCTTTTTAGTGGCATTCATTATTATTACCATAATTTAGTGTTGACAAAGGGCTTGACAGATGTTACATTGGCGGTGTTGAGCCTGAATGTATAAATTAATGTTTGGTCAATTCACCAGGTTCCATATCTTCAAAAGCCTCCATTAGAATCTTGTTCATGAGAGATTCATCCATCGTCTCGTCATCTAAAGCATTTCTCATCTTCATCATTTCTTTCAGTTTTTCAATTGAACTCAAGTAATATTCCGCAAAACTGTCTGTAGGTTCAGAAACAAAAAGAATGTCTCTTTCAGTTAGAATGACTTCATTGCTTTTGATCAATTGAACAGGTAAATAGTGAGTCATTGCAATATGATGTGTACCGTTTTTATGCATCATTTGAAATACCATTGGTTCACTTAAAACGTAATGTTCACCTTCAACAATCTCTAAATTACAAACGATATCTTCACCGTCTCGCAATCTTACAACTTTTACGCTATTCATTTTTTTATTCCTATATTGTAAGTTTTAAACGGAAACTTCTCTTCCGTATATATCTTCACTCGCTCGATGAAGTGTTGGAGTGTGAAGTTGATGTGTTTGCCGACTCTGAGATCGTCTGCGATATCATACAGCGTTGCCACTTCTTTTCCATCCATTTTTCGTAAACCTCGTCCAATCGATTGAAGATTTCGAACTCGTGACTTTGACGGAGATGCGAAGATAATATTATGCAAGTTCCTAATATTAATTCCAGTGCTAAAAGTCCCAAAACTAGCCACAACAATAGCATCATTTTCGACCTCCATTATTTTCCGTATGTTCTCACGATCGTCTGTTTCCGTTCCGCCATGTACAAAAAATACTTTTCTTTCACCAATATTCTCTGTATTCCTGATCATATCATAGAGGATCTGTCCATGCTTGGCAACCATCTGATAGAGAACTAGTGTATTTGTGCCCATGCTAACTGCAAGGTTTTTGATGAACCTGTTTCGTTTATCGCAGCTTATCAAATACTGAATTTCATCTGCATATGTTTTATCTTTGAGATTTTTGGAATCTTCTTCTGCATGTTTAAGAACAAGGCATTTGATTTCAAACGTTGCAAGTTGTTTGTTATCAATCAGTTCTTTTGTTGTGATTACCTTTTTTACTGGTCCAAACAATCCTTCAAGAACCAGTTTATGTGTTTTTGTTCCGTCTAGTGTACCAGTCAATCCAATTCTGTACTTGGTATTGATACATGAAGTCATTATTGTAGCTAATGATTGTGCCTTGAACAGATGCGCTTCATCACCTATTACATAATCAAACTGCTCAAAGTATTCTTTGGGTAAATTGTAAAGAGATTGCCATGTTGAAATGGTGAATGGTTTATTGGAGTTTTTGTCTTTACCTTGATATATTCTATGTACATTTGCATCAACTTTAAAACCATTTTCAGAAGAATAATCTGCAAAGTCTGAATACAATTGTTCTACAAGAGATGTTGTTGGTACAATAATCAACCCTTTGAGTTTTTGATAGTCAAGCAGTTGTCTGAATAGCATATAGATTATCAAAGACTTACCTGATGCTGTTGGAGAGAGCAGGAGCGAACGTCTTGTTTGCATTGCATGACAGAGTGCATCCAACTGATAGTCACGCGCCTCTATGCTCTTTCCATTTGATTGGAGTTTTAATGATAACATGAATTTCTTTGCATGATACATTGAAAACTCATCTTCTATGCCAACACCATCAAATTCAATCTCATATTCTCTTGACTCTGCAAAGTCTTTTATGTAATTGATCAAACCAAGATATATCTGATTTGTTCTGAGATCCAATAATCTTATCTTGCCATCCCAAATTTTGTTTCGGAATGCAGGAGTAAATTGATGACCTGGAACAAAGAAAGTAAAGAAATCTGAAAGTTCTTGCAGTATATGCCTTTCACATTCTACTTTTGCGTAGACTTCATTCTTTTTGGATACTTTTATCATTGACCACCAATAAATTTTTCCCAATCAATATATGACCTAAGTTGCCATGTTCTTTGTTTGAGTTCGTTGAGAATATACTCTATTGCTTTTACAGATTCTTCGTGATAGAATCTCTTTTCTTGCAACTTTATCATGTCACTGTCAGCTTCCATATACGTTGGAATATCTGATTTCAGTTTGAAACTGAATGGTTCCCAACCGTAATGTTCAAGTTCTTCTTTGCTAGTTTTACCTGAATAGTATTCCCACTTCAACTTCTTCATACGCATAAAATCAAACTCAGCTTTTTTAGCTGCCATTTTATGCCTTGTCAGAATAGAAAGGTACTTGCTGTGCAGTAAGGGTGTTCGGATCAGTTCTTTGCTTGGTTCGGTTGGATCAATTTTTGAATCCAACTCCCACATCTCTAAGATTTTTTCAATAGTTTCCATAATGTAATCAGTTGTAATTAAGCAGAAGTTATTTCAAAGTATTGATACCTAAAATTTGCAGTTGCTGTAATAATTGTTTCTGCCGATTGTTGAGTATCAAATCGTATATCAGTCAGAGAAATAGGAAACATTCTTGAGAAGTTTATTCTGACTGCTGGATTATTTAGGGCAGTCATAACTGTCAATGTTGCATCAGAATAATAACTGACTTTACTACTGTTAGTGTTCTGTAATGCATTAAGGTTCACTCTTTCTTCAAAACTTTTTGGTGATGCAATTGCAAGTAACCATTTGTACAATTCGTTCCATGAACTGACGTATTCATCGACCATAAATGTTACAGCAAATTCATTGTATGACAATTTGTTTCCAGCAACTGGAATATCAACCAATGGTGTAGGGAAAGTTGCTGTATCTAGTGATACACCAGGTATGTTTGCTTCTTGACAGAAATACTGAACGGTTGGCAAACGATTGATTGCCAATATAAACTTTGATGGTTGTAGAAAGTTTGTACTTGTAGGTGTTCTGTTAAGTGCTGTCATGTATTACTCTTCAGTTTCTTCATGAAATGATGTTGTTTTGCCATCATGTGATACATGGTGTGCATGAAACTTGATATGTGGATACTCATGTTTCATCTTGTTGAATTCTCTCAGATTGCTTTTTGAATCATCATAAAAGTGAACGTGACTGTAATTGCCACTATCCAAATACTTGCGTAGAACAACATTCTTTTTCTTTGCTGGTTGTGCATTACCTGGTACATTGCCTGCACGGTGAATGTGCATTGAATCCACATCAACACCATGTTTTTTGAATTTATCCAAAACAGGTTTCTTGTCATCGAAATCTGCTCTTGCGGTATTCATTATGACTTTGCTTTTATGCCCATGTTTTTTGATGTTGTCTGAAATTTTTTTGATTTTTCGAATCATTGGATGTATAGGATGAGATTCATCGTGAAATTTCTTTGAATCTCTAAATTCAGAAAAATCGTAATGATGACCTGGTTTCAATTTATGATCATTGAATTGTTGGTTGTCTAATGTTTCCACTCTTTTACCATGATGATCTTTTACATGTATTTTTGCATTGGTTCTCATTAAAGTATCATCAATATCAAAAACATGGAGACCTCTAGTCTCTTGAAGATATTCTTCTTTGAAATGTTTGAGTGTTTTCATATTGGATTTCCTATACTGGTATACTAATATTTATGACCCATAAAAAAAGGGGAACCGAAGTTCCCCTTTAGTGATGCTGTCTCTCTTAACGGAGACTTTTTGAACCAAAGTTACATCAGGTTCTTTACGGCAAACAAACGATAGTAAACGTTTGATTGTGCATTCAATTTGCCGTTGCCTTGGTTTAAGGCTTCTGCAAATGGGTTTGCTACCATGCCATAACGTGTCTTGAAACCAATCTTTGGTTGGAATGTGAACTGATCAACTGCACGAACCATTTGTAGAGGAACGTATGGGCAGTAGAAAATACCAGCGTCATAAGGTGAAGAACCCTTATAACCAACAGTAACCAATTCTTGGTTGCTTGTGTAGCCACCGTAGTATGGGTCAATATAGACCTTGATACGACCGTGCAACATACCAGCAAATGTGTTACCAGTGTCATCAACTTGCAAGTCTGCTGACAGAGCAGGTGTGTATGAAAGAACACCAGCCATTGCCATTGCTGAAGCAACGTCTGAAGAAACGATCAGAACGTTACCTTTTCCACGACGGGTTTGCTTTGCAATAACGTTTGCATCGCGCTCGATTTGGAAAATCAGACCCTTGAAACGCTCAACTGACCAACGACCGTTTGAATCAGTGTCAAGGTCGAAGTAACCAGCAGTAGTTGTACCGTATTGAGCACCAATCTTAGCAACTGCATAGATTGTACGGATAACTTCACGGTTGATTTCAGCAAGAATTTCTGTTGACAGAATGTTGCTCAATTCTGTCTCAGCATCAAGACCATGAATTGCTTTCAAGTCTTGTGCAAGTTCAAGTGAATACTCAGCCTTCAATGCACGGCTTTGAGCAGTAACTGTAACTTTCTCAATTGTGAAACCCATTTCAGCAAATGCTGCACCGCCTCTGTCGCTATTACCCAAAATTTCAGCAAGGCTGGTAGGCATTGCAATACCAGATGTGGTGTTGCTTGAACCTGAAGCATTGACTTGAGTGTTAGCATTGATATCTGTTGCTAGTGTACCTGAGAAACCGTATGGGTTTGCAGTAGATGTAACACCAGAGAACACTGTATTTGCTTCATTGTAGAAGGCTTCAGTGTTTGCACCTTGACCGTTGTAACGTGCACGCATTGCGAAAATCAGACCAGTAGGACCAGTCATTGGCTGAACGCCAGCAACGTCATACGCAATCAGGTTAGGCAATGAACGACGAACCAACGAAATCAAAATTGGATCAAAGTTCTGTACACCACCAGCAACGTTAGTAGGACCGCTGTCTGAAATTTCGTTCAGCATACGGCGATCTTGTGACATTGCTTGTTGTTGGTTTTCCAAAACAAGGGCAGTAACTGCCTTCTTGTAAGGATCACCAATGGATGCCAATTCTGGATGTTCCAGAACAGGGCTCCACTTTTGTTGTAGTTCTTCTGTCATAAACATGTTTTAAAGCTCCTTTTTAGAAACGTAAATTTATTTATTATTTTAGTGTCTTTGAGATGGCACTAGCATATTGTTCCATCAAAGGATTAAAAGAGTGGCCGCTCTTCTTCTCTTCTTCGATGTGGACTTCATCATCTAAAGCATTATTGTCTGCTACTACTACGCTAGATTTGAAATATGATTCTTTCAATGTTTCTAGTTTTGCAGAAAACTCTTCTTCAGTAGTAAATTCCACACCCTCTGCGAGTGATTTCAATTTTTCTACTTGCGTCTGCGACAGGCCTTCACACGCTGTGTAGATAGCCTCAAACTTCTTTTGTTCGTTAAGTTCTTTTGTCAGTTCGATACCATAGCCGATTTGTGCATTCAATTGTTCTTCCAGTTCAGAAACTTTTTCTGCCATTTCTGAGACAACATCAACCTTGTCTTCTGGAATATCAATGTAGTGTTCAACAAACAGATTGCGTAGACCGTCGATGAATTCTTCAGCGATCTCATTACGGAGACCTGTATCAACAGCCAATTGATTCTCTGTCATGAACTCTTCTGTTACATAATTCAGATAGTCATCAACTTTGCTTGCAATGTCTTCTTTGACTTGCTCGATAGCTTCTTCAAACTGAACTGCCATTTCTTGTTCAAGTTGTTCAGCAATTTGTTCAACTCTTGAAAGAACTGCTGCTTCAAAAATTACTGTTGCTTTCTGTGCAAATTCTTCTGAAAGGTTTTCACCTTGAAGCAATGCACGAATGTCTTCTGACATATCCAATGATTCATTTGTATGTTGACCTTGTGAACCAGCAGTATGTGAACCATCAAAGTGTTGGAATGTAGCACCTTTGTTCATACCAAATGTGTTGTTTGGCAACTTACCAGCAATACGGTCACGAATCAATTCATATTGATTGCCGTTTGACTGAGTTGGGTGCATAACATCTTTGCGACCCATTGTTTGGTTTGGTTGATCTTTGTATGTGTTATAACCAACAGTACCAAAACGACCTTCTTCACCTTTTTCTGAAGCAACAGGTGGTGTTGCGCCAGGTGGTGTTGCAGATGGTGTACCTTTCAGATAATCAGGAAGTTCATCATCCATTTCTTGTGGTGAATGACCAACAATACCTGCATCATGTGAACCATATGCAGTTGTTGCTGGCAACTTATCGTCACCAACTTGACCTTTCTTATGGGCGTCTTGACCTCTCATACCACGCTTTGCTGCAATGTTAGCATCAAAATTTTCTTTTGATCCTTCAAGAATTGCAGAAGCGGCTTCTGATAGCTTAAAACTTTTCATTTAAAAATCTCCTTGATTTTATATTACTTATTTATAGATTAAAGATTTTTTAAGAAGTTTTCAAATATGCGTAAGCTAACTGCTTCGATATCCGCTTTGCTTGCTCTCTTGACTTCTGTGATAGCATTAGCGTGATCTACTTCAGTCCATACACCATTGATTAACATCCATTCTTTGCCCTCCATGATTCCCTGAACAAATGCTCCAGGTGCAGAAGGGTCTGCTACAATATCAGCCGCTGTGGCTAGATAAAAGTCTGGCTGAACAACATTAACACCGTTAACATTTTTCAGTGATCCCATACCTCTTGAAGATACACCTAGTTGTGCTCCGCCTTCAATCAGTTGGCGTGCGATTGTACCCATAGGTGTATCAAGAATTTTTGCTTTACCGATCCACTGTGTACCATCTTCACGCAAACCCACAATCATATGTGATACGCGATCAAGGTTGATGGTAGGAGAATCAGGATGACCAAGTTCTCCAAAAGCACGATGTTTGTTGATATATTCTTCAGTATAACGATGAACTTCTTTTTTCATCGTATTGTATTCATAAAGGCGACCATTACGGTTCTTCTTTTCTGCTACCAGAAAAGGACCCTCAATATAAAGTTCTTTCTTACCTGAAGAATCTTCAGTCAGATAATTGACTGTTTCGTGAATTTCTTTAATTAGTTTCATGGGGACACGCCGTATGGTGGGAAGTTGAACGCAGCAGGATCTTGGAACTGACCACGCTGATAGTATTGATTGTCTTTACGCAACTCAAGAAACAGTGTGTATGCACAGTTTGCAACCATACCAAAAGAAGTTACGCCAATATCACCTGTAGGATTTGGTGCATTATTTTTAATTGATACCATACCTTGATCTTCAGAGTATTCACCACAAAGATCCATATTCATGATTGGTACGCTTTGTGCGGTATTAGCCGCTGTCCAAGTTAATTCTATGTAACCTTTTTGTTGAGATGCAATATTGTAACCAATTCTTGAAATAGAAAGCCCATAATAAGGTAGTGCAGTATTGCTTACACTTAATGATGTGCGTAATGGAACATTGTTTGCATCTAAGGCTCCAAACAATGTATTTGCTTGAATACGATAGTTGTTTGACTCTTGCCCTGTACCATCAAAGTTTGCAGTTAATTTGATAACTGTCTTTTCGGTGGTATCTCTTAAAATTTGGTATGTGTATGAATTCGCCATATTTGTTCCTATGATTAAGGTGTAACACCGTACGGCTTGTAGTTGAACGCAGCAGGATCTTGGAACTGACCACGCGAATACATTTGGTTATTTTTACGAAGGGCAATAATCAATGTATATGCAGAGTTTGACGTTGCACCTGTTGTTGCTACTCCTAAGTCACCGTTACCTACGTTTGCTGTTACACCTAAACCTGAATTATTCAGAATAGCAGGCAATTGTTCGCCTAATCCAAATTCACCCTGCATGTTCAGATAAAATATAGGTGCAGAGTTTGCAATTTGGGCTGCTGGAGTTGCACCGGCGCCGGTCCAAAATAATTCTACACCACCAACGGTTGCAGTAGGAAAGTTAACGTAATATTTTACGCCGGTAACTTGCAATTCATAAAACGGGAGTGCTGTATTACTTACACTCAATGACGATCTCAAAGGAACACCATTAGCATCTAAAGCAAATAACAGACTATTTGCAGCAATTCGTGATCCATTAGATTCTTGCCCAGAGCCGTCAAATTGCCCAGTTAGTTTAATTACAGCATCTGTGTTAGTATCTCTCAATACTTGGTATGTGAATTTGTTAGCCATATTTCAGTGATGCCCTATTTGTTAGGTTCAGCAGTCATTACCCACTGATCGTCAGTGTAAGGTATTGTTATATATTTATTAATCTTATCCACTTTATAGAGAGCGATCTTTTGCCCGTTAGGAAACATTCTAACTGCTGTTCTACGCATCACTAAAACGGCAGGTATATCTCCGTGGTGTGCCGCCTTACCTTCTAATAATGGTTCTTCATCATAAACAAAACCTTCTGGCAACAGAAGATCATACTCAATCAGAGGTTTTTCTTCTGCTACCAAATGGTCCTTAAATGATTTCAATTACTTGCTCTTTCTCATGTGCCACTTTTCTTCTTCTTTCTTCATACCTTTTTTACTGCTAACAGTTTCTTCTTCATCTTCTTCATGACCTGGCTTTTCTGCTGGCTTCTGTGCTGAACCACCGTAACGTGTACCTGAGTGTTTTGTAACACCACTTGGTTTGTTTTCTGGTTCTTTGATCTTACCTTTTGCAGCAGCCTTTTCTCTTGCTGCGGCTAGACGATCTTCCCAGCTTTCATCCAATTCATTATCAAATTCATCTTTCAAAGCACTCGGTTTGACCATCTTTTTGACCATGGCCTTGTCTTCTTTTTCATCAGGATGTTTTGCCATTTTCTTATTGGCGTGGTATTGTTGTGTGCCTTTATACTGTCTTTCTTTACGATCAGCATCCAACTCGCTCATTGCACCTTCCATTTTTGGAAGACGGGTGTAATCTTCTTCACCAGAATCAGCACGTTTAAGGTGTTTTAGTGCAGCATTGTGAGATTTAAAATCACCAATTTCATCGCCATGAGCGTCATTTCCATATTTTTCACCGTGCCATGCCGTATGTTTATTGGTTTTTTTATCATGTGTAATATAACCAATTTTATGTCCGTTATGATGTACACTATGTTCAGTTTCATCGTCATTATCATGTTCTTTTTTAACAGTAATACCTTTTGTTTCTTCTTCAAGTTCAACTTCTTCTTGAGTGATCAGATTCTGTGCAATGCTTTGTTTTCTACTTTCCATTGCAGCCATAACTCTGTCATGAAGTGTTGCATATAACTGAGCACGGAATTCTACACCGTCTTCGTCTAGTGCATAATCTACTAATTTTCTTGTGTCCATTTTTTTCTCCTTACATGCTTATGATACGTTTTACGTTACCTAAGATTGGCTTATATGATTCATTTGCTGGATTTTTTTCTTTACTTTGATCCAACTTTCTTTCTAAATCATTCTGGTGTTCGTTTTGATCCATTTGAATCTGACTCAACATCTGTTGTTGAGCAACGTTATTTGTAACATCAACAGGCAATCCAATTCCTGCATCTTTTTCTTCTTCTATTTCACCCTGCATGACTTTGATTTCATCATCATTCAGTCTCAATACATTACGTTGAATCCATGCCTGAGAGAAATATCTTCCAGTATAAGGATCAACCTGTTGCAGAAGAGAAAGTCTTTCTTTCATCAATTCCGCTTCTTTCAATTCTGAGAAGTTATTGTCTTTGATGAAGTTGTAATGGATGTGTTCTTTGAATTCTTTCCATTCTTCATCAGTGCAAATGCCCTTAAGTACGCACTGCACTCTCAAACACTGATCAAACAGATCAGAGAACTTGCTACGGAGTCTGGAAACAAATTTAGCAAACTTCAATTCGTCGCGTGTGATTTCACCTACACGACCTAAAGAGAAACCTGAACTATTTGGGTCTAATCTTGAGATTGGTACGTTTAGTGATTTGTACAATTTCTTTTCAAAATACTTGACATCTTCCAGTTCACCAAGATTTTGCCCACCAGGCAATGTGGTGATTTCTGTACCTTTACCACCTTCTCTTCTTGGTAACCAAAAGTCTTCCATCATTGACAAGAACTTTCGATCGTCACGGACTTCACCAGTGTTTGCATCATATACAAGTTTGTTCTTGTACTTGACCATGATATCGCGCAAGTATTGTTCCGCTTTCAGCTTTGGAAGATTGCCGACATCGATGTAGAATATACGACGCTCAGGTGCTCTAGAGATACGATAGATGACTGTGGCATCTTCAATCATACGCAACTGATTCAATGGCTTGATAGCTTTATGGAGATATGATAGGACAACTGCCCTACGCGAATCCATAAGCCCCGAGACTATCGATATGACAGAATCTGTAGTAATGCGTGTGCCTACTGGACCATAGTTTGTGGATGTTCCTGTAGTGACTTTATCATTGTAGATATAGTATTCATTTACTACATTCATGACCTCTACGCCAGTTCTCTCATCTTTTTGTTTCTTGACTTCACGAATCTTACGCATCTTTCGTGGGTCAATATATCTCAACTCTTTGATACCTTGAGTTGGATTTTCCCTATCGATTAAGATATGGTAATAAAGTTTACCATCAATATAATATCTACGAAAGATATCATGTGCCATATCTGTATAATTCAATAAGCGTATAATATTATTGAATTCTTCTTTGATGGTCTTTTTGATTTTATCTGGTTGTTTCAGATCATCAAGAATAATTTGAATCGTTTTGCCATCGTCATCATGCACAATAGCTTCATTAACAATATCATCTATTGCAGATTCAATTTCTGGCTGCATAGCCATTTCACGGTAACGGGAGATAAGTTCTACTTCATTTTTTGCTGTACCGTCTAGGTCAACATATGTACCATAATAAGCAGCAGATGTTATTGTTAATGCACCATCATCATTCGATGGTGGGCTGAATGATTGCTGGTTTGCCTGTTGGTCTTCACTCTCTTGGCGAGAGATTGTAAAACCAAAAAGTGAGAATTTATTTGCCATTTATTTTTTTATATCCGTTTCAATAATGCATAATAGAAGGGACCGAAGTCCCTCCTATTTAATAGAAGGGACCGAAGTCCCTTCTGTATATAGTTGGATATTAAGTAGTTGAATATGCGTTGGTCCAGTATTGATAGGTAAATGTTACAGTAAATTCTTCAATTGTATTGTTTGATTCCCAATTCAAATCGATTGGTGATAGATCAACTGGGAACATTCCAATAACATTGTATTGCTGAATAACTGATGAATCTTTACCGTATTGATATACAAAACCGTCACATGAATATGTATTTAAACCATTATCCAAATTAGTTGCTACGGTACTCAAAGGACCGTTTCCACTTCCGCGAACATTACCAACGTGACTGTTGATATTGTTCATCCAAGTTTCAATTGAATTTCTGATTACGAAATCTTCATCATTGATGATTGTCAATGACCAGTCAGCAAATGATCTGTTACCTGCCAACTTGATTTCACGACCAAAGTAATAAATTGGTACAGTTCCAAGTGATGAACCTGGAAGTTGTGATGCTCTGGCCATAAATTCAAGTTTACCACCGGCTGTCAAGTTATTTGTTTTTGCGTTATTAGCCAAAGGAATAGGCAAGTTAGGAATCTGTACTTTAAACAGATTTGGTCTTGCTCCATCATTTACTAACTGGTTTGTGAATTGAGATACATTAAAAGCCATTTTTCTCTCCTATTTGTTGTTATTTATTAAGCTGTGGTATTGGTAATTGTAGAGAATGTTACACCAGTACCAACCGCAACAAAGTTCAACTGGATAAAGTTGACAGAACGTGCTGGTTGAATGTAAATGTCACCAACAAATTGGTTAGCATTAACAACAGCAGGAGTATTGTTTGTTGAATCGCAAACAACTTGGAACGCAGTAATACCACGTTGACCCTGTACTTGTCTCAAGAAAGGTGTTACTAGTGCTACAAATTGCGCTTGTGTAAATCCGTCATTGAATTCAAACAATGAGTATTGAGCAGCCCTAGCAATTGCTTGTTCAAGTACAATAAACAGACGGCGAACGTTGATTCTATCAAATGCTGAAGGCTGTGTTTGCATTGTCTTGTCGCCAAACAACACAGTACCTTGCCCTGGGAATGAAACAACAGGGTTAACAGCAACTTGATACAACGCATCGCGGTTTGCTTGAGAAGGATTCCATGCTAGTCTGATAACATTCTTGATAACACCTCTTGTGTAACCAGCAGGTGAATACCATGGAGCATTGTTGGTATCTGTGTAAACACAAAGACCAGCAATATCAGCATTCAGTGGAACCCAACGATATGTGTTATTGTAACGGTCAAACAGATATTTCCAACCAGAATCTGCAATAGCATATGAACCTGTTGGACCACCAGTAAGTGAAGATAGGCCACTCATCCAAGAAAGAACACTTGTTTGTTCACTACCAACGTTATTTACAACTGAAGATTGTGGTGGAGAAACAAAAGCTACGCAATCTTTACGGGTTGCTGCAATATTGATTGCTGCTGTCTGCACTGCTGTGTTGGTATAAGGACCTGTTACAAGTAATGAAATTGATGTTTGTGCAGTATCAGCAAACTGATTCATTGCATTAATAACGTCAGCATCAGTAAGAGTTGCATCTGAACCATTAACTAATGTGAAAGTGTATGGAGCAGATAGTGTAGCAAAGTTTGTATTTGCTGAAACTTTACCCCAAGTTGCACTAGTTGATGCATAGTTGACTGGATCAATCGCGTAAGCATATCTTGAGTTATTGAACAGTGCATTTTTGTAATAGTTTGATTGCCCTGTTGAATCTACTGAATCGACAGCCTTTGACAAGTAAGGATAAGTTTCAAGAACAGTTCCTTTTGTGCCTGAAATCAAACCACCAGTATCAACGATTGCAAGATGGATTTGGTCATTTGCGCCACCAACTTGTGATGTTGCATATGAAGTGCTTGGTAGACCGTTAAAGTAACCAGCAAGAGATACGTTTGAGTAATTTGAACCTGCTGAATTGTATAGTGGAACACTCCAGTTGTTGAACTGTGTAGTATTAGAACCAGCATCAATTACAGAAACAGTGATTGAGTTACCAATAGAACCAGCATAACGTGCCATAAATGGGCCGTATGTATTTGCATTTGGTCCTGTCAAATAACTGTATTGGAAATAGTCTTTATTTGGAACTTGGATTGAAGCAGCAGAAGCATTGGCTGTAGCAGTATATGTCTGTGAATTAGCAGCACGAACAATTTGAAGATTATTTCCGTATGCTAAGAAAGATGCTGCACTATAAAAAGATGCTGCTGTATTTGTATCTGGTTTTCCATAAATCGAAATTAAAGTCTTTTCTGTATCTACAGGATTCAACTTGTTGATTGGACCCCACATAAATGCACCAGCATATGCACCAGCAGTAGTCAACACCGATGGAACGATTGTGGTTAAATTTGTTTCAGTTACTAACACGCCTGGAGACAATTGCGTAGCCATTTGATTCTTCTCCTTAAAATTATTCTGTTATATTGGCATAAAATACCATAGAAATATTTATGAAACGAAACATTTATACATTTTTTATAAAATCTCTCATAAAATCTGCATAGGTATCACCTGCTCCCGTATTAAGTTCCCAAAGATCACCACCAACAAGTTCAAGATTGTTTTGAAGACCATCGTCTATGATAGGTTCAGGAAGAGTCTCATCGTCAACTTGATTCATATTTTCAAGTTGCATCTGCTTTCTGATATCGTGATTAACAATTTCTCTGAAATATGTCTGTGTGGTAATCCAAGAAAACATTACAAGTGTCATTACCAAGTCATCGTTTGCACCTTCCTCTGCTTCAAATGAATTTTTTTGTGCAACGAAAGTAGCTAACTCTGAGATAGTGTCAAAATCATTGATCAATAACTTGTCACTTTCAATCAATGTTTTCAAATTGGAACATCCAATTCTTTTGACTTGAGGTGACATTTTAAGTCCCATTTGAATGCCTCTGGCAAAACCAGCAGACAATTGTTGGGGTTTTTTGTTACCTGTGTAAATCTTCCACAAATTCTCATATTCTAATTCTGTGTGCAATGTATCCGCCACTTGTGGAGTGTTGTTAATTTCAACCAAAACATACGCATCATTATACATCCTAGCAGCATTATAGATTATAGTTGGAAACAATATTGGTGATATAGTTGAACTATGATATGATGCAACTTGTTTGTAAGGAACTGTTGAAATATCAAACACAGAGAATGCAGATGAGTCTAGATTTTTACCTTCTGAAACATCCACTGTAATTGCATACAGGTGATCCTTTGAATGTTCACCATCAATCTCTTTAATTGGGTGTTCAAAAATCTTGACTTTATCGTGTTGATATACAGGATCGTTATATACCAACTGTTGAAGTTTTTGCCCAGATATAAGAGTATTTGTTGAACCCAAGAATTCACATTCAAACTCCTGACGGAACTGTTCTTCAGAAGTGTTACGAATTGTTTCTTCTTTCCATTTCTCATCACGACCTGGTACCATGGACCAATGGATTTCAAATGGTTTATATCCATTCTTTCTTCCAATTGCGTCCATCCACATCTTGTAAAACAGATTCATACCGTTTGGTGTAGAAACGATAATGATCTTTGTTGTCTTACCAGATGAGATAACAGGATAAACTGAGTTGAAGAATTCATCTGCAATGTTACCTGGAACGAATGCAAATTCATCCAAGAATACACAGTTGAATGATCCTCCACGAACCGCAGATGATGACGTTGATGCTGCCATAATCTTTGATCCGTTTTCGAGTTCTACATTACCTTTGTTCCAAGTAATGATACCTTGTTGCAACCAAATGGGCAAATTCTCATATGCAAGTTGGTATTTGGCTAGAATGTCTCTGGCTAATGAACCTTTGTTTGCAAGAACGGCAATGTTTTGTGATTCAGAAAATAGTGTAAGCCAAAGAAGGTATGCAACAGAGGTTGTCGTTTTACCAACTTGTCGAGGGCATTTTGTGATTACAAATCGATTATCGTGAAACAATCTGATCATGTCTTTTTGAAAAGGCCACATTTCAAATGGCATCAGACCACGATCAACGTTGACAATCTTGATGTAGTTTTCTGCAAAATAAACTGGATCACGGGAACATTTCAGAAATTCTTCAACTTGTTCTTGAGTATACTTAATCTTAACCCCTGCTTTTTTGAGAAGCGGGTTATCTCTGTATGAATCTTTATTGTTAATCATTTTGTTCCTTTGATCAACCTATTCAATTCAGTTGTACTACCGACAAAAATAGCTTTATCAATTTGAGTTGTTCCAGTTGGAGCATTCTTCTTGTCCATTTCTCTCATCTGTTTTTGTACGGCAAGAAGTTCTTTGTTAGCTTCAACAACATTCTTGAGTAGGGTTCCGTACACTTCAAATGCTCTAGGATGTTGACCATCTCTGGCAATCTGAAGCATATCTTGCATAGCTTCTTTGCCCTGATCGATCAGTTCTTGAAGATTTACTTTTGTTTGCTCATATGCATCATTCAAATCATCTTCTAAATTTACGTTGTCATTTTTAGCAACAACAGAAGTATTTGTAGGCTTTACTTCAATAACATCGTTTTTTGTTGGAGTTACATCAAATATTTTCTGCATCGATTTTTCAAATTTGTCCATGATCACTCTATGTTATTGTGGTAGTATATGTATAATTTGAGTTGGCGTTAGCGGTTATTGGATTTGGTGTGACAGTTATTGTAGCTGCAAGTAAAGGTGTTACTACATAGCTACTAAAGGTGTGTGATGCATTTGTGTTTACACCAATAACTGGTTGATTTGATACAAAATTACCAACTAAATTAGTTACATATAACTGATTGTTTGCGCTATTCCATTGTACAACTTTTGCATTTGTGGCAGATGATTCTGGTGAAAACCCTTGATACACCATTTCACCCACTTGGTAATTACCTACACCACCGGTATTCATATTGAATACTACATTCTGATTTGTTTTCAAGTCATTGTAAATGTGTGTAATAGATGTTTTGATCAATCCAACATTATCTGTTTGAGCACCAAAAATGAATCCTTTTACTGTAAAATTCAGTGTCCAAATGATGATTCTTGTGTCAGCATTCATGTCACCTTCATAATCAATATTGAAATCTGTAGTATTGAGTATGATTGGTATTTCTTTTATAACACCTAATTCTGGAATAAGATTGACTTTTACAGTGTAGTCTGGTGCAAAGAATGGTAAAATATGCTCAATGATTTGATTACCGTCTTCAATGTTTCTCACATATAGATACAAATTGAAATTAAAATTGTAAGGAACAGGAGTATATTGAGAAGACGTTGTATTTCCATTTTGGAAAAAGTTCTTCATGTTTGTAATCTGTTTTCTTGATGCATCATATGACATACCAGCTAATTCGTATGACATTTTTGGCAGTGTCATCATGATCTTTTTGTTCAAGTCAGGATCACTTTGTAGACGCATCACATACAATTCTTTTGTTGCATAGTCTATGGGAACAAGAAATCTCTCTTGTTCAGATAAATCAGGATTATAACGAACCAAATTGATGTTATTGAAAAGATCACCAAATGCAAGGGAAATCTTGCGTATCATTCTATAATATGTTGTATTAGACATTAGATACCACCAATCGGATTGGTTTCTGTATTAACTATGATTGTGCTTGCTCCAGTCTCAATTACTTTATTGTCATATGATTCAAAATTTGCTGGAGATTGCAATGGATCATATGTTGTCATGATGTATCTTGCATTACTTGTTTGACCAATCATTACGGTATTAGCCACAAATTGACCTGAAATATTTGTAACCGATAATGTATTTTGTGACGGTATCCATGTTTGCACAGTTGCTTTTGTGAAAGCATTTGCAAAGGTATTATCATTAGACTGGAATACAATTTCTTGTAACTGATAAGTTCCAGTTCCTGTACTGGTTGTCAAGTGCAATGTATAAGCAGAATCTGTAACCACTTGATCGATTTCTGGAACACCAGTTGTGATAACTTCTTGTGAATATTTGAATTTCTCTAGATGCAATTCATAGAAGTATGGGTTTTTTCTACCTAATGTATGAAAATCTTTGTCTTGGTCTGCAAATGTGATTTCATACAATTCACCATAACCATTCAAGAAAGGCACATAAACCAAATCACCCTCTCGTGGTCTGGTAAATGTATTCTGTGGAACTCTTTCTGAGAATGCTCTTCTTGATATGATGACAGTAATTCTGTTTCTAATTTCCAAACCAAACTTTGAGAAGAATTCTTTTTCACCACCATATTCTTCTGATGAAGACAGGTACATTTCAAATGGAAATGCAGTTGCAAATTTCTTTACTGGATCTTCACCATATAACAAATCTCTTGCAGCATCGTTATCGTTAGGCAAATAGTATCCAGAGAAACCAGTAATCTGAATACTTTCTATAATCAAATCTTCTACTAAGCGTTGTTCGTTATACTTAGCATTGTAATTATTAAAGTATGGTGATATTGGCATCTTAGTTCATGAACCATTCAAGAGGTCCACCGTAGTTAGTTTCCATCTCATGATGAAGTGCAGTAATTTCTTCTTGTGCTTCATCATATGTGTCTTTGCCGTTTAATGTGACACCACCAGGCAACTGGATACCACCAAATTTCTTCATGTTGCTGCCCCAAGTTCTCTTGATCAGGGCTGTAGTATATTCTTTGAGCCAACGATCATTCCACATGTTTGGATACAGGCTAGGATCAACTGCACCATAACATTCTGATACTACGATCTGCCCAACAGGCGCTTCATATGGACCCCATCCCCAATCGATAAACAATCTTTGCATCGATCTATTCCAACGAATAGGAACTTCGCCAGTAAACTGAAGTTCTAATGATCGCAAATGTTGTTGTGTCAATGTATAGTTGATGTAAGATGCAGAAGTAAAATCATACAATTCATTCAAACGAAGTTGATATCTCAAGTCAAACATATTGATTGTTGCTTGAGAGTCTGACAAAGGAAATATTCTTGAGATACCAATTATTTGGACATTATTATTGTTTGCATCGACTGCTTGAGTTGCATCAAGATACTTATTGTTGATATCTGTTTGTGTAATTGCATGAATCCAATAGAATTTTTGTGTACCATCAAAATGGTAATCTTGCCAATATTGGATGGCGTCATCTACTCGATCTTGGATTTGTTGTTCGTCAACGTTGATATCAATAACAGGAGCACCTAATCTACGGAGACAATAAGCAATAAAATCTTGTCTATTTGTTATTGTAGACATAATGAATATCCTTTATGTGTCTTTTGTTTTTTAGGCAATATGCTTTGAAATCATTTCTATTAGTTATGGTAGCCATAAATTGTCCTTCTTAGTATAGAAGATATTTATGAAAAAATATTAGCTGGCGGCAGCTTTGATAACCACATACTGAATTACGGGCGCTTCGGCAGTAACGGTAGAAATACTTCTGATTGTCACGTTAGCGATACCTGCACCAGTGTTAGCGTTTAATGTATAATTACCAATAGTTCCACCCGACCAATGAGACATCATAAGAAAATCATTTGCAGAAATTGAAGAGTTGGTAAATGTAAATGTGTTTGATGTTGTATTTGCCATTGCTTGGCTTACTAGTGTAATTCTTCCCGTTGGGTTATTCAACGTAACACCAGTTGTTCTGTTAGTGGCTTGTGTTACAACACCCCCAGAACCAGTAATATATCCTACACCAGTATTAGAATAGACTGTTCCACCAACAATTAATGTGGAATCTATATTTGCTGTACCGTATATTCTTGTATTTGATTGTAATTTTGCCATAGTATTTTATTTAGTTTGTGTTTTTAGAAACCAGTGACTTCATCAAAATAACCACCTAGCTGAAGTGTTCCGGTATTTAATAATCTTTGCACAGTATTAATTGTAAATGGACTCAAATTATTACTTGTTGGTGAAGATACTTGAGATATTGTCAGATTGTTATTGCTAGAGTCTAAAAACGCCGCTCCAGTTCCATAAGAAGTATTTAACAATACAGAAGTATTTGCAGCAGGAATTAATGGTGCATTTGGTGGTGTAAAGTTATTAGTATAAAGCAACGAACCTATGGTTAATCTAAAGTTGCTGATATACCCCGGAAAATAATATTCATAACTTGGTCGAGCATAACCTATGGTATACGGAGTAATAAGTGTCCAACCAGCAGCAGTGGCATTAGTTGTGCTTAATGCAACACCATTGACATAGATTAACCAAACACCTGCCGCAGTGTGAGTTACTGCTACATGATACCATGTGTTCAGTAAAAAATTATAATTTGCACTGATGTTAACTTGACCATAAGCATTTATAGAAGTGTAAGAACTTATTGTTCCTGCAAGATATAAAGAAAAACCTTGATTAGATGTATTAACTGCACCAAAAATACATGATGCATAAATTCCACTAAAACCGGCAGAATAAGCAGTCAAATATATGTAAGCCTCCATAGTCCAATTGGCACCAGATAAAGTTAAACCAGTGCCCGGAAAAGACAGATATTGGCTGCTACCATTAAACTGTATGCTACCTGACGACATAAACACTTCATCAAGACTACCACTAACTTGCATTAGACCTGTATTCAATATTCTTTGTATTGTAGTTGTTACAGGTGATGAAGAAACACTTATCACATTGTTGCTCTGAGTAACTGTTAAATTATTGGTACTACTATCCGAAAATGTAGCAGTATTTCCTACATTATATGGAGTATTCAATAATAATTTAGTATTTGAAACGGGAAGTAATGGTGCAATAGGGACTGTAAAATTGGAATTATAAAGTGCGGACCCAACTACTAATCTTAGATTAGTTATATTTCCATTAAAAAATGTCGGACTATCTTTACCTCCCGCATCTGCAACATATAAACTTGATTGTATACCACCATCTATACTGGAAGTATATGTTGTAGAATTCGATGATTGAGTTCCATTAACAAAACAATTTATTGTATTTGCATTGCGAACAAATGCAATATGATTCCATGCATTTGATACATTAGTTGGTCCCGTATTCAAAAATAATGAACCATTGAAAGCATTCAATACAAAACCATTTGCGGCATCTGTCCTATTAAAAAATAGCCCCCATGCATTGGCTACAAATGCAGAATTGTAATTTCCCACAATTATGGGATATGTTGTCAATTTACTTGTTTGATATGTCCAACATTCCAATGTAAAGTTATTGGAGCCAATTGTTGTTGTGGATGAATTGGCTATAGTAAGATATTGATTGCTTCCATTAAATTGTAAACTGCCGGGAACCATAAATACTTCATCAAAATTACCATTTACCAATAACGTGCCAGAGTTGGCTAATCTGCTTACTCTTGGGGTTGAGTTGTATGTAAAGACAATAATACCCTGCCCACCTGCGCCTGCACCCGAAGACCCACCTGCACCACCTGCTCCACCATAATTTGTTCCATTACCACCGATCGAAGTTCCACCACCGTTTAATGCGCTGCCTCCACCCCCACCACCCGGACCTGCGGTTGTTCCATCAGAAGTCTGAGTCCATATACTACCAGTTCCACCATTAGCACCATTGAAATTAGTTGAACCTTCCCCACCACCTCCCCCGCCACCAGTACCTGTAGTGCCAGCTTGCGCTACGACGCTAGAAGTAGCACCAGCACCACCACCAGTACCACCTCCACCATTTCCACCGGTACCCCCTACTGATGATGTTCCATTAGCACCCGCTGTACCGCCGTTAGCCCCACCGCCACCACCGCCTGCTCCCGGATTGGCGGTATAACCATTGCCGCCTTTACCACCGTTTCCCGATGGACCGGCCGCGCCGCCTCCCGCACCGCGTATTTGACTAACTGTAGAACTTCCGCCATCGCCACCACTATATGTTAAAGTTCCTACACCATTTGCTGCGGTGCCACCAGTTCCCGCAGCAGAAGTAGTTCCTAAAGTACCTCCTTTTGCTAAAACACCGGTGCTACTTAATGTTGGTGTAGCATTAGATGTATTGAACCAAGTATCTCCACCTGAAGATGCGGATAAACCACTGGTACCACCGCTACCTATATTATAGTATGTAATTTGTCCGGGAGATAACCCAGATATAGCATTAGAATAAGAATAACCACCAGCACCACCCCCAAAACCAATAGCGCCACCAGATAC
>Ga0214206_1000003_pt1 | contig 81658 bp, 113 predicted proteins | sample TroBogEpilimnion_26_FD_153044 | JGI IMG/M metagenome (GOLD analysis project Ga0214206, IMG submission 153044) | Freshwater microbial communities from Trout Bog Lake, WI - 07JUL2009 epilimnion | ecosystem: Environmental > Aquatic > Freshwater > Lake > Epilimnion/Euphotic zone | place: Trout Bog...
CCCACCAAGCGTGATAATGAGTGTTGCACATACCACGGGCTCTTACACGAGTTGTGCAGCCTTCAACGTTACAAGTCATGGTTTATCCAATGGGGTGGGGGCTTTTGCGTAAGTCCCGCAGATGGCGCACTCCATGTCTATAAAGTATTGAGACAGCTCGTAATCCTGGAAGGCGGCTTTTACTAGCCAGATGCTACTCTCACAGTGTGGGCATTCGTGGCATATCTCGTCCACGTAGTCCATCGTGCCTGAGTAATCAGGCTTCAGCTGGCGTATCGACTTTGGGTTTAAGCTCATCGATTAACTTACGGTTTAGTGCCATCTGAGCCTCAATCTCAGTACGCTCTTCTTCGGATAGCTTGTCCTTATTAGCCTCGTACATCTGTACTCCAGCCTCAAAGTTCTGCTCAAACATTGCAAGGTTCTGCGATAGGCGGGCTGCTACAAATATCCGTGCCTCTTCTTTACGGCGAGCGCGCTTATCCTGTGTTTTACTCACTTGGTTGTGCTCCAAAGTCTGCAATTACTCTATACGCAATCTCTGTATAAATGGCTACGTTAGTTGCTAAGTCTTCTGGATGAAAAAGCTGCATGTCTCGATTACCCCAGTTGCTACGTAAGTAATCGCGCAGTCCTGGAACAAAACGTTCGATAAACTCATCCGCAGTCATATAGCCACGAGCTCTTAGCTCTTCTCGAGTAGGCATCTTAAACTCTTTATCCTTGGCCACCCCAGCCACCTCCTTTAAAATGAATTGCTGGTGGAGTAAAAACCTTAGTCATGAAGTTACCGCAAAGCTCGCAGATAGGGCGGTCTGTTGCGTTATGCACCATATGAATCTCAACAGTGCGGTCGCACTGAGTGCATACAAAATCGTAGTTTGGCATTTTTACCTTTCCCTGAACTTCGGGTCCTGAAGCTTATCATAAACCTCTTTTTCGTAAGCTAGCTCATGCGTACCCGACACGAGCCGTGCCAATGCAAAGGAGTCAGCTGCGTTATCGTCGCTGAACTCCGCATCCCATTTCTTATATACGTGCATAAGCATCTGACTCTTAGATATGCCGTTGCCCTTGCCAGTAACGTACTTCTTTAGATTAGTGGGTGGGACTATAAGTGGGTATATGCCGAACTCCAGCAGGGTCAGCTTTACCATTCCGCCTAACTCCCCGAGCATATTAGCCATCTGGGAACCAAAGGCGTAGCCTTCCATGGCTACATCTTCTATATTGTCAAACTCATGGAGCCAGTTCATAATGTGGCTCTGGATATCGCGTAAACGGTCAATCCCGCGCTTATCTGACTTGTAAACCTCTGTGTAGTAGTTGTTATCGTCTACATAAGCGGTTATAGCAAATCCACTATATGACTGGTCTATGCCAAGGAATACTGGCTGTTCAGCAACGAGGCCTTTGTTGAAGACCTTCATGTTGTAACCCAGCTAGACCTTCCAATGGATTTATTGATATTAACGCGACGAGTAATCTCTCGGTTAATAAATGAAATGTCTTTAGATAGGCGGTCAGAAATCATAAGTACAAGGCTGTGGTAGTTAGATAGTTCTAAGAACTTGTCTGCAAGCTCTCGGTACTCAACATCAACCTCAATCTCTGAGTCAATGAGGGCTACTGCCTTTCCAGCAGCCTTCATCGTTAATTTTTTTCGGGCCCTATCTAGATTCATGTCCTTCTCTGCCTCTGACTTGTCAGTCAGCGCGCACCATACCTGTAGATTAATGAACTCTAAGTACGCCACATACTTTGCGTAAAGGTCCATGAGGTCTTCGTCTGTTAACCCTGTGACATCTTTTGGTAAGGCTGGTGGGTCATACTCATAGGCTTCATTAACTGATAGGCCTTGACTCTTTAACTTTGCTAAAGCTCGTTCACTTGCATCAGACTTCTGTAATTCAATCGGACTCATTCCATATCCTTACACTTGGCGCAACCATTGACAGCTATATTACACGCAGGTGGTGTTTGATTCTTAATCGAGTCTACAATCATCTGCGCTGCATCAAACAGCTCTGTAATACCAAAGTCAGACTTGTGTACTACAAACTCTTTAACCTTTTGGTTAGGCTTGGCTTCATAAATTAGAACGGCTTCCTGTGGTACATCCTCGTAACCAAGCAGTTCAGCCAGCTTCATATAAATCTGCACCTGTGTGATGTGCTTTTGGAATGGTGCATTTAGATTAGACCACGCCTTATCAAAGTCGTTGTCATACTCCATCAATAACTCTGGGGCTTCCCATCGGAGTGTGCCCATGCCAACAGACTTAATCTCTAGCATTAGTGGCCCACCTAAACCAACTAACCAACCATCGGCGTGACCTGATATGCGCAGTGGTTCATAGAATAATGGCACTTCTCTGTACTGTAGCGGCCCATCGTGGCAGTCTGACCCGCCCCAAAATACTTCTTCGCACTCAATGCAATACCACTTGCCGTAAAGCACGTTCATCTGTTGAAACCACTTTTGCCACTTTGCGTGAATCATGTGGCCCTCTTCAAACACTGACTGCATAGTCAGACTGTTCTTACGTGACTCTGGGTTTGGGGTAGTACCTTGCAGCTGGAAGTATGATGCTCTATAGCACCAATCACCACTAGCCATCTCTGATGGGTGAAGTACATCTGTGCGTCGTGACATATCACGTGGCTTTGATAGTAGGAAACGTTCTACCGAACCTAATACTCGTGTGTTTTTCTTTCCCACTTCAACAAAACTCTTTAATGCCCCGCTTAGTTTGTACTTCGTAGTCATGGCGGAAACCTATCATGACTTACGAGTATTAATCCATTCCTCAAGCGATATGCCTACACGGGCTGCTTTGCGCTTTAATGAGTTACGTTCACGGTGGCTCATGCCACCCCAGATACCATGCTGTTCATCCATGTTCTCCGCGTAGAGTAGACACTCTTTACGCACAGGGCATTCCGCCAGACCATCTTTACCGTAGCACACGGCTTTAGATATCTGCGCTATTGCTTGGTATTTATCTTTATCTCTTGGTGGGTACCAGAGTTCGGTATCCATTCCTCGACACTTTGCTCGGTGTCGCCATCCCTCGTTATGTCCGAGGTCTTCGTACATGTATGCTCCTGAAGAGTTTGGCGCAGCTCCAGGAAATCATCTTCAGTTAACATAACGTAGTTCTCGTTATTCAAACTAAATCCGAGGACAGGTGTCCGACCATCAAGAATTGCTTCTTTGACAATCTTTTCCAGAACCGCAGCTTTGACGGTAAAGGAGGCTTTGCCTGTCCACTTATGTTCTATCAGAAGGTCGGTGGACCGAACATCGCCTTTACGACTCCAGAAAGCTCCGCTTCCAGCACTACGCTGTCCGCCAATCTTCTTTGCGAGTCGGTCCTCATGCTTTTTAGACTCCCGTTGGCCCTTACTCTTCATATACGAACTTTGACCCAGCTTTAATTGAGTCCAGCACGTCCCGTTCTAAGGCTTCCTTTAAGTCTATCTCTTCCCGTATGGAGTTAAGCATAGCATCACTGCCCTGCCACTGACGTTCGGCATACCGATAGTAGGCACCCGCCCTAGTGATTACCTTATTGGTAATACCTATTGCGAGGATTTCTTTTGCAAAGTCAAAAGAGCCAGCTGGTAAATCGCCTCCTCCTGAGAAGTAGAAATCAACCGTGGCTGTCGTGGATGGGGGAGCAGATTTGTTTTTAAGTATTCTGACCTTAATGCTTTGTCCAACTCTTTTCTTTTCTTGTCCAACTCCCGCCTCAATCCACTCATCACGGCGTACCTCCATGCGAGTAAAAAAGGCGTAATCCTTGCCCAGTCCACCTGGCGTGGTTCTTGGGTCTCCATACATTACTCCAATCTTTGAGCGCCACTGATTAATAATGATGCCTATGAATGGGCGCTCTGCCTCAGTCAAGGACCGCTTGGATGCCTTGCCTACCTTACGGAAGAACTTGTTCGTTAGAAGCGCTGAACGTCCTACGGTTGATTCTTCCATTTCTTTCTCATCCTCTGAGCTTGGTACCAGAGCAGGGAGTGAGTCAATAACAACGCAATCAATAGCTTTGCTTTCGGTGATTTGAATAACCGCTTCATACGCTTCCTCCATGATGTTTGTATTAATAACAAATACTCTAGAGGTGTCTACGCCCAGCATCTCTGCATACTTGGGAACCCATTGCTCGGCAGCAACCCATACTGTAGTGAACTCTGGGTCTTTCTCTTGGTTGGCTGCAATGGTCTTTAATGCAAGCGCGGTCTTACCGTTGCTTGCTTCTCCAATAATCTCATGCCACTGGTTAACGGGCCAACCGCCGCCTAGGGCTACGTCAATAGCCACTGAGCCTGTAGTTAACCTATCTAGTAGGTCCTCACGAATATCAGAACCAAGAACAATTGTGCCTTCGCCCATGCTCTTGTTTAAATCTTTGATGACCTTTGCTAGGTCTGCGGTCATGTTAGCCAACGAATCCTCCATCTGGTCCGATTACTGGCTTGGTTCCGTTGAACCCACCAGTTGGTACTTGATATGTTGGAACAGCAGGGGCTCCACCACCACCTTGCCCTACAACACCTTTGCCTAATCCGCTAGCTGACTGCTGAATTGGGTAACCGCAATCATAACAACGCTTCTTATAACCATCAGCTCCTCCGTAGTTCTCACTACGGCAGCTTGGGCATTTGTCAGCCTGCGGTGTTGCTTGCTGGCTAGGTGGATACTGTGGCTGCTGTGGTTGTACATAGGTGGCTGGCTGTGGTGCAACATATTGTGGTGTTGCTGGTTGAGGTGCTTGTGGTTGTACGCCTAACTTTTTAGCAAACCAATCTGCATTACTCATCATCTATCTCCATCTCTAACTCCCCTGAGTTTAACAGGGTTGGGTGAATAATATCTAAATGCGTGGCTATAGATAGGAAGCCTATAAGCGTAGACATAGCCACGGCTTTATAAATAGTTCCAGCTGCATCTAACTCATCTTCGGTTAACTCATCATCATGCTCTTCGGCTTTTAGCTTCTGCATAGCAAGCATAGTGTTAACGCTAAAGTCAGATATCGTATCCATAAACGGAAACATGGTGATGATATCCGCTAAACGATTATCACTATCTTCTTGCTCTTTATCTTCGCCCTCTTCGCTAACCTTATTAAGACCTAGCTCTTCTACTAAAGTGTTTGGTTCAGCTAAACGGGTATCGTAGAGGTACCACCGCAGTAGGGTACTCATTGGTACTTCATTTGAGACAATCTCAAACTCGGGTTCTCTGTTGAATAACTTCTTGAACCATTTCACTTAGCCTGTCCCCACTTATCTACTACTTTTATATCAGCTATAAGTGGGATAGGGAGTAATTTAATCTCTTCCATAGCCTCGCGAATGGCTTCTCTAGTTTGGTCAACCAATTCCTCTGGAGTTAGGGTTACTAGTTCATCGTGAACAGTAAGAATTAACCGAGCTTCCTTTGGTATTAGCTTGTGTGCTCGAATCATAGCAAGCTTAATGATGTCAGCAGCTGACCCCTGAATACGCGTGTTGAACGCTTGCCTTTCAGCGCTGGCTCTATAACCAATCTGCTTAGAGGTTATCTCTGGTAGGTAACGCCTGCGCTTAAGTATGGTAGTCACATAACCTTTATTGCGTGACAACCCAATAACCTTAGCCTTGTACTTGCTAACCGCTGGAAACTTCTCACCAAAGCTTGTAAGTAAGTTCTTAGCCTCTGTGACTGTACAACCAATCTGTCTAGCAATCTTATCGGGACCTACTCCGTACATCATGGCTAGTACTAGGACCTTACCCGCTTTGCGGTCTACGCCCATAGTCTCACCAATGGTGGTATAGATGTCACCCTTGACGCCAGGCGTGTTGTAGGTACTCATAAGAATAGGGTCTTCCGACATAGCGGCTAGAACTCTAGGCTCAATCTGAGAATAGTCAGCTACGACTAGCTTGTAACCCTTAGGGGCTGCAAACAAGTTACGAATAGCCTTACCGTTGTCTTGGTCTTCTGGAAGCTTATCGTTAGGAGCTGGGATGTTCTGTAGGTTTGGATTACGGCTTGAGAAACGACCAGTCTCCGCACCCCATTGAACGAAGTCACCATAGATACGCCCGTTTACGAGCATGCTCTCTCGGGTCTCTGTCTTGGACTTGCCATTAACAGTCTTAGTTACTTCCCCGCCCAAGTAAGGAACTACATAGGTAGTCAACAACTTGTTTAGGTCAGCGTATTCAAGAAGGGCGCTAACTAACTCATCCTTCTCTCTGTAAGCTTCTAATGCCTCAGCAGATACTGAGTAGTCCTTGTAATCTAACTCGCTCTCGGGCTTGCTCTCGCCCTTGCCAGTAAGGATAGTTCCACGCAACCCTCGGCAGCCCTCTGCCTTAGGACCGTACAAGATGTACTGCTTCTCGCTATTGGAGTTCAAGTTAAATACCTGACCAGCAATGCCATAAATCTTTTCCTTGACGGTTTCAATATCAACAACAAGTTTGTCGTAAAGAATCTGTAGTTGGTTCATATCAATAGGAGCGCCAGTTAGTTTCATATCGCAGAGCACACGGAGCACATCCATCTCCAAGCTCATAACAGTCTCTACATCCGCGGCCGTTAACTTTGGCACTAGGGTTTTCCATAGTAAGAACGTGTATTTAGAATCTAAGTATGAGTACTTAGCAACCTCTTCAAAGGAGTACTCCTCTACCTTATGACCTATGCCCTTTTCCATATGGTAGCCAAGCTCACGCTGTAAGCAGTCGTCTAGACCAAGTCTGCCAGCGTTCTTGTTATCATAAAGGAACGAAGCCATCAAAGTATCAAAGTAAGGACCTGATGGGATAACGCCGTCGTAATACTTTGCAACAGAACTAAGGTCAAACACTAGGTTGTGACCGATAGTTAAGATGTCTTCATTAAACATCAAAGGCTTGATTGCCTTGAATACCTCTGCTGGAAACAACTGTGTTGGTGGTTCTGAGAATACCTTTGTGGCTTTCTTATCATCTCGTGAATAATCTAATTCGCGCGTAGGTAATCCAGCATCTACACGCTTTTGACCTTGACCAGTCAGTGGTCGGATTAACTCTATGAACTCACCGTTAGGGTGACCCATAGGAATAACATCTCCGCGACCATAGGTAGCAAAGCTAATCCAAAGCACTTCGTTTACGGCAGGTACACCTCGATGCGTACCAACGGTCTCTACGTCAAAAGCAAATGCGTCTTGCTTTAGATAGTAGTCAACCATCTCTTGTAATTGTTCTTTTGTTGTAATGATATTCATGGTTCCCCCTATGCTAAAGGGTCAGGCCAGGGGATACGGGCCTGACCCTTAGCGTCCTAGTTGTTAGAGAAGCGAAGCAGCTACTGCTTCTAGTTCTTCCCAAGTTGGCTCCTTGATAGCGGAGCGGTCAAATGGAACCATGCTTGCAATGGTCTTTTCCATCTCATCGATATCAGTAATGCCCCAGTCCTCTTGAAGGTCACGAGCCTTAACTGGATTAAGGTGGTAGACAGTGCTTTGCATCTTACCTGTACGACTGATTGCCCAGTAGTTCTTGGTCAAAGGACCAGCAGGTGAGAAGTGTGCAGCATGTAGGGATTTGTACAAACGTGGACTTGCAATAAGCATCTGACGCTGTGGTCCACCAGCAGCGCTTAGGTTAGCGATTGTAAATGCCTTCTTGTCTTCAGGCTTGCTACCTAGCTTTGTGCATAGTGGGTCGTTAGCGCCAAGGGAAACAAATGAACGCTTACCGCTTGTGATTTGAGATAGGAAGTGCTGCTTATAAACAGCAAATGGTCCGTTAGGGTCAAGGAACTTGATGATTGAAAACTCACCATCAACGAACTTGAACTCTTTTGGAAAGTCTCCACTAACTGTGGATTGTGCTGCGTCCCAGCCTTCTAGTACTACTGTAGAAGTAGCCTGTGCTGGACGGTCTTCAATTGCTGAGGATGCGAACTCATCGTTCTCAACTGCATACTCATCGGTTCTGTTTACTGCCATTTGTTTATCATCCTTTTATGTTAGTTTGCATTAGTTTCTTCTGCTCGGATGCTACTCCAAGCCTCGGCAATCTCATTGCTGAGCTGTCGGTGTAAAGACCATTCTATACGCTTTGTATGAAGAAGTCCAGCCGAGTCAAACAGTTTAATTACCGCTTCGACCATTGCACGGGAGTAAAGCCTACGCCCTTGATGGTCCTCCCCCTTTGAGTTCTTCTTAGCGGGAAGTCTATATGGTGAGGCTGGTAGGTAGCCTTCCTTTATCCATGTACGGATAGTAATAACTGGTCTACCAAGCGCACCTGCTAACGCGCCAATGGTAAACATCTCTACCTCTCTACCGTTAGGCAGAGTTTTCTTATAAGGTTTAATATCCCAAGCAGCATCTGGTTCTACCTCTGGCGCTTTAATTACTTTTTCTTTGCGCTTGCGTTTGCTATTAGGGTAGTAAGCGTCGAGGTCTTCAAACAACTTATCAATATCATCGGTCATTTGTTATCAACAATAAATGCGTAGCTAACCTTTGCTGGGAACATAGCGTCGATGTCCTCTTCAGTTAAATAGTTTTCATAAAAGGCTGACATGATGGCTGACTCATCAATCATGGGGACCATCTTAATACACTGGTCCTTAATACCCTTCTTAGTAAGGATATCTTCCGCAACCTGCATGTCTAGGTTCTTAGATACACGGCGCTGGCGTGTCATAGATACTGTGCCAAAAGCATCGTTATCAACGGTCATTATTCTGTGACCGCGGTCGTCTGCTGGCTCTAAATCAACAGCCTCAATAAGGCGGTTCTTGATTTCATTTTGTCTGTCAGTTAATAGTTTTAACTGGTCTTTAAGCGCCAAGTATTGGCGTACGTCTTCTGCTACGTCCATTGGTTATCCCCTTTGTTAGGGTCACCAAATTAGTACGCAGGAGGTTAGTTGTCAACCTCTTTTAGGTAATCTTCCAAAGCCTTGATGATAATGCTAGTGACAGTTACGCCCTCTTTTTTGGCCTTCTTCTGAACGGCAAGCCAGAGGTCATCAGGGACACGGATAGTCCTAGTCGGAGTCTTAGGTGCGTTAGGCATTAGATAATTCTAGACTATAGAAGCTTGAAGGAATTGCTTTAAGCTGCCTATGCTCATAGCAACTCCGCCCTCCTCATCTATGCCCTCGCCATCAATGATGGCGCTTGCTACTGCGGACTTCTGCTGTAGTGCTTCCCACTGACGCTCTTCAATAGAGCCCTGTACAAGAATGTCTTGAATAACAATAGTCTTCCACGTAGAGCTGGCGCGTTTGATACGACCATTACGCTGGACTGCTCCGCCTGAAGACCAAGGCAAGTCATAGTTAATGAGTAGGTTAGCGGCAGGTAGGTCTACGCCATAACCGCCCGCATCACTTGAGATAAGCACTCTGATGGATGGGTCAGTATTGAACGCTACCTTGTTATCTTCTTTAGTCTTAGCGTCAAGCTTACCTGAATATAAACGGCACTGGTCTGGCCCTAGAGCTTCAGCAACCATATCAAGCATGTCAACGTAAGTAGCAAAGATGACCACCTTATTAGCCTCGTCTTGTTCGAGGAAATCTTTGACGTACTGGACCAGATACTCCAGTTTAGGAGAACCGTTAATGCCATCGAGATGACCACCATCGACAAGATTTGCAGCATAGGCTGACCCTTCTCCGTTTAATTGTGTGAACTTAGAAGCACTGGTTTTTAATAGCTCTGGGTGTGAGCAGAGCATCTTTAAGCAACCAATCTTAGACATAATCTTTCCGCGTATCTCGTCCTCAGGACCGCCGCGTTGGTTCTCATAACCGTAATGAGCTATCACATTGAAGTTAGCTCCAAACAAAGCCTGCGCCTCATCAAGGTCAAACAACAGGTCTTCTACAATGCGTGTGTATAACTTAGAGCTCTTTCGGTCAAAGGTAATAAAGACTGGCTCTTTATGAATAGCCTCTGGTAGGAACGGGGCAACATCTGGGTCCTTCTGCGCCTTGCGGACAGAAGCCTCTTTCATCTTCTCATGCAGAGTAGAAAGGTTGCGGTAATGCTGAACACCGCCCCAGCTGTTGCGGACAATAAATGCTGAGTCAAAGATATCAAACCTGCCTAATACCTTGGCATCTACAAACTGCATGATGCTGTAGAGCTCTTCTGGCTTACCGTTCTCAATCGGAGTACCAGTTAAAGCAAAACGGTAGGGTGAGTTAATTAATCTCTTTACTGCTTTTGAACGTTTTGATTTGAATGATTTAATAGCTGTGGCTTCATCAAGTACTACAAATCCTCGTGGTAATTCCTTAACATGGTCCCAATCGTTAACGACCTGTTCATAGTTGAGAATGATGTAGTCAACTCCAGAGGTTCTCCAGTTAAGAGCATCTCTGTACTGTTCTTCTCTCTTAGCTTTGGTTCCATCAATGACCAGAGCACGTGAAGTACCATCTGTAAATTTCTCAATCTGATTAGCCCACTGATATTTAAGTGAGGATAAACAAATTATAAGGCCAGGCTCAGTAACCTTGTGCTCATCCATAAGTCTTTCTATAGCGGCTATGGTAATAACAGTCTTGCCCAGCCCAAGGTCATAAGCAACCAGCATGCGATTGCGTTCGCACATTCGGTCAACAGCCTCTGGCTGGTAAGGGAGTAGGGTGCCTTTAAAAGTCACAGTAAAGAGTTCATCCTTGTCTTAACCAATAGCTCTAAGTTTTCTATTGAACCGTTGTTTAAAAATATCTGGTCAGCCTCATAAGATGCCATCTCGCTTTCAGAGATATGGTTATTGATAGCCTCAACGCCTGGGCGGGTAATGCGCCATAGCTGGAACTCCACACCGTCTACCCATTCACCCATTTGTTTGAGGGCTTCAACTTCATTTGTAAATCTGACATCTGTAATAACATAGTTATTTTCTGGGTCTAGCTGACGCATGGCTTGGTCAATCCAGAATTGCTCGCCAAAGATATTGCGGGCAGCAACACCTATGTTCTGAAGAAGTCTGCGAACCTCTGGATTCTTCTTTGCCTCGTCCCAACCCACCTTCTCTACTAGGTCTCTTACATACCTAGGCTCATTTGATACGTAGGTATAGATGGGATTGGCGTCAAATACAAAGTCTCGAATACGGTCAGCAAAAGCAACCCGAATATACCCATACTGATTGATAAGTATGTTTGCGACTGTGTCTTTGCCAGACTGCGCGTAGCCAGTTAGACCAATAATCATTGACAGCTCCCACAGTAGTTAGCAGTACGAACATTGTTATAAGTAGTGCGATACATGCAACCACAATGATGACAAAGAACATCTACGCCAGGGTCTTCTTTTTTAATCTTACGCGCTGTTGGCGAGCCCTGTGTCAGCCACAGCCACATAATAAGCATACCTGTACCAAAACCTAGATAACCAAGAATCATTTAACACCTCTTAACATATGAGTAGCCGCTATCAAGCCTGCCATTATCTCTGACTTGCTCATAGCACCCACATCCTTTACATCTACATCCCCGTAGTTGAAGAACCAGCACTCTATACCAGCTTCTTGACATCTGTAAAGTAAGTCTTTAGACGCAGCTTTTCCCGCATCATCGTTGTCCATGGCAAAGATAATCCTATCGGCACCTTTGATTAAGTTGAACTGTTCTTTGGAAACGGTGGCGCCATAAGTTGCCACCCCACCCATAACTCCGACTGAAGCTAAACGAATTACATCTAACGGGGATTCAACTACAACCATCTCTCCGCCCGTGTATTGAACGTAACCAAATAGGGAGATGCCTTTTTTCATACCAGCTGGTACGTTCTTAAAGTAACGCTCGGCATGACCTTTCTCTTGCCAACCCAATAGCTTGTTAGTAAGCGGTTCACGGATAGGAATAATCCAGCGCTCAAAGGTGGGGCTCCATTTAACGCCATATCTATCGCACTCAACTAGAGCTAGCCCTCGGTCTTGGGCAACTAACACAGGAACCTCTGTGTAGGCACCAAGCATCGACTCTTCCACTTTTGTTACCTCTTCAATAGGTGGGCGCTTGCTCTTAAATAACTTTTGAAATCTAGAAGTCAAACTAGCGGTAGAGCCTAGCCAATCCTTTGCCGCGTTAATCTCTATGTTCTCTACATAGCTAATCAATGAGTAAAGGTTGCCTTTCCATCCGCATGAAAAACAAATGAAAGCGCCAGAGTCAGCATTAATCCACCATGAAGGGTTATGGTCTACATGCCCTGTGCGCTCTTCATGAGCAGCGCAGTAGCCATTAATCTCATCGCCTCGACTGTTAAGAGTTTCTATTCCAAGACGAGAGAGCGTATCGGTCATCTCTTCTAAGGTCATAGGTCATCTTCTGCCATCTCGCGGAAGTAACCAGTGTTCCAATCCCACATAAGTGAGACCTCACTGAGACCGCCATTACGGCTGGCTACAACACGTAGTAAACGAGTGTCGTCTACGTTCTCATCTTCGCGCTGTAGACCAAAGATAACGTCAGCATCTTGGTGGAAGGATGAGGAGTATCCGATTGAGTCGGCAGTAACCTGACCCTTCTTCATCTTCCATGTAAGTGCCTGTGTAGAGATAACAATGGGTTTGTTAATCTTTTGCGCTAACCGCTTAAGGCTACGGGTGATGTTAGTAATTGCTTGAGGTGTGTTGGATTCATTGGTCTGCTCATCAATCATCAGATAAGTACCGTCAATGAACACAATGTCTGGGTTCTTGCTTTGCACCTTGCTGGCAACCGCGCTTACGGTTTGACCGCCAGATGAATCTACAAAGTAGAACTTAGTTTTGTCTGCAGCGATAGTGTCAGAGACTTTATACAACCGTGACTTCTCATCTTGAACCAAGGTACCTGTCATATATCTACGGTGTGAGATGCGAGCGCGCATAGCGTAGTAACGGCTCTTCTGCTCAGCGTTGCTCATCTCAAAAGACATGAACATAGGCACCTTGCCAGATAAGTGAGAGTTCAAAGCAATCTGCAGAGCAAGGGTTGATTTACCAGTCTTTGGCGGAGCCACAATAACAATCAGCTGCCCTGGCTGTAAGCCAGAGGTTGCCTCATCCATAGTAGGAAAGCCTGTAGGCAATCCAAGTAATCCTGGGTTAGCTTCACGGAACTCGTACTCTTCTTGAATACGCTTTGCAGCCTCTGTGATTTCAAGGTCGTTAGATTTAGTTAGACCTTCTTCTTCTAGCCTAACAATGCCGCGCTCCATAGCAATAAGCGCGCTCTCATGGTCTTGAGTCTTTTCAATAGAGGTGAGGGCTTCACCAATAGTTTTAATAATAGAAGCTTTACGACGGCCCTCGACCAACCTATCTATAAAGTAATTTATATTGTCGCTAACATCTAGCAGTTGATAGGTGGGGAAGTTCTCAACGATGATATCTAGACTTGGGCACTCCTGATACTCAGCGTAGTGAGTTGTTAAGAACTTAAATATCTTCTTATCAGTTGGGTCAGAGAACCACGAATCATTTATGTTCTTCTCTAGAACTACAGCTAAGTCTGTAGTCTCTATGACTTTGCTGATGAGCTTTGCTTCGTTGTTCATAAGCTACCTATATCCAATCCCCAGTGTCCGTATCGTAACAGTCTGTCAGGAGTATCTAACACACCGATTACTTCGGGTCTATATGGTAGCTGTGCGACCAAGTGGTCGACGGAATCATACGACGTAAAGTATCTAAACGGATTAGTACCCATGTTGTCAAGCGTATCTACTAGAGCTGCAAGTTCTTTATCGTCCATAGAAAAAGAAGCAAGCTCTAAGGTTATGCCTTGTTTAGTTGTGTACATATACAAGAAGCTTAAAGTCTCACGCCGCATCTTTGTATCGATTGCAGGCAGAGAAATAAACTTAAATCTTTTTTTAACGGTGAGTTCTACCAATAAGAATACGTCTGTTGTTACGATGATTCTTTTGGGGAGCTCATTGCTGATGTCCCCGTTCTTCATTAGTAAACTTCTATTCGACCAAAGCGTATGACAAAGTCACGAAACTTGTCATTTGATTCTTTAGCTCGCGTTGCATCCTCTTTAGTTGCACGGCTAGATATCTCTAATGGATAGGTGCCATTGTTGCTATCGATACGCGCCTGTACAAATCTAGTGTGCTTGCAAGTCTTCCGCCCTTTGTAGCCAGGGCATGTGCAGTAAATACCACCAGCGTCGTCTGCAGAAACCTCAAAGATTCCTGGGCCAGGTGTTTGAGAAGGACTTAAGAACACTTGCACTAGACGAGTGTCGCTCACGGCGTAGCCTTTCATTTGCGTAGGTCTCCAGACGTAGAAGTTATACCGAAGTAGACAAACGCTTCATGAGCAAAGCTCTCTGTAGCGTCCCCGTAAAGGCCTGCCCAGTCTTCCAACTCTACGTTGGTAGTAACTATGGTAGGCAATCCGTTGTTGAAGCGGGTCCTTAACACATGATGAAGCATATTCTTTTGCCACCCGCTGAGAGAAGAATGTTCTTTGCCTACATCATCAATAACTAGCACTCGTATGTTATACGCGTCGTTCTTGCACTCGCCCAGCATGCCTGAGTAGATAACCTCTTGGTCATCTGTTGGGTCATCCATCAAAGCGCCCTTTAGATTGAGGACGTCATTAAAAGTTATGAAGTAGCAAGGCCTGATTAATGGGCTGCCATCTGCTACGTCAAAAGCTGATAGAGGAAATGTCGACATTATCTCTTGAATTGTCGACAAAGCTAAAGTTGTCTTGCCGTGACCTGGGGTGCCATAGAACATCAAGCCCTTGCCACAGCCTTTAGAGCCAACCGCTCTAATAACTTTGCCAGACTCAACTGCGCCGAGCCACTTCTTAATTCTGTTTATATCGTCGGCTTCAATATCTGTGCAGTCATCTAGTGTCCAACCAGTACGAGCCTTTGGAACGTTAGCCATCTGCACCCAAGTACGGCGCCTCACCTTTAGCTCTTCAAGTTTAAACATCATCCATCCAATCTGCAGTGTGCGCGTACTTCTCGTTAGTGGCCTTAACGTCCTCTGGAGTAACCATAACGCGCTTGGCCTCTTCTAGTAGCGTGTGGAACTGTACTATGAAGAACTTCCAAACTTTTTCTGGGTCGTTGAGCTTAGTGTCGTGTTTAATCTTTGAGAAGTAAAGCTCCATCATGATGACTTCAACCTCACCATCAGTGCCATACTCCTTGCGCTTGTTGTCTAGCGCATAACGAAACCGACTGCGGGTAACTTGCCACGGAGCTATGTGGAAAATGTTGTGCATCTGCTCAGCAAACTCAAACGCCGAATCGGTAGAGGACCAGAGCTTAGAGTTCTTGCGCTCGCGCTTGACCATACGGTCTTGCCGTCTAGCCTCATGAGCCTCTAACTGCTCTTCCTGCTTACGGGCCTCAAACTTCCGCTTGGCTTCGAGGCGCTCTTCTTCGTTTTCGTAATACTCCAAGGCTTCCTCCCGCGAACTCCGTTCGCTATTCGGTTTGCTTATAAATGAATTAGCTATTATGTTTAATTTGCTATTCAGCATATTCTGTTGTAACAGGAGTTCCTTTTCGGGACTCCCATTAAGGTAGGACTGGGTCACGTACCTGCCGTTTACCAGCTGCCTAGACGTGGTTATATATCCTAGGTCCCTCAGCTCTTTGAGTACGGTTAAGAAGGCTTTCCTCCCCTCAGGGAAGGTGGCGGCTAGACTGTCCGCACTGATTGGAGCCCCCGTAGACCGTAGGTAGACGTAGACTCCTAAGGCACGGGCTGTAATCACTCCGTAGGGCCCTTCTGAGCCGTTTTAAGGGCATCTCCCAGCTCCTCTACGATGGCTTGCGCGAAGATTTTCGCGATGGCTTGGATTCCGAAATAGATATCTTCCATGTGCTCTTCGTAACCTTCTTCGCCTTCTTCGGAGTCGTCCTCTTCGTCACCTTCTTCTTCCTCATCCTTGCCATCTTCATCCTCCTCCGACTCAGAGACCTGCTCTTCTTTTGGGATGACTGGCGCTACCACCTTGGTCACTCCCGCAGAGCTGATTTTCTTTAGACCATCGGTGAGGTCATAGCAAGGGAACTTCTTTAGCTCTGCCAATATGTTGACACTGTTATCGTCCTCATCATCCCAAAGGATGAAGGCAGCAACGTTAGCCTCTTTGGCAAAATCTTTAGCCAAAGTAGTTAGGTTGCCATCCACGACAGTTGCGCTAGGCATAGCATCAAACTTGTTCATGGGGGCGTAGACGATTATGTCTTTGTTTTTATCCTTAGCCCATTGCGCAGCAAAGATTTGACCTTGGCTGGCTTTTTCTTGATAGGGCAGGATTAGAACACCGTTCTCACCATTAGCGTGGAAGTGGTCTTCTATAAGCGCCTCTAGGTTGGCGCGGCTGGTAGTTCCGTTACCAGCGATTATCACATAGTGCTTGTCCATAGGACCTCCTTATTAGGGGAGGCTTACAGTAGCACTACTTTATTTGGTTAACGATACTTGCTTTATAGGTGGCGAGTCTTTTGCCTAGTGTTACTAGGAAACTACCCAAGAAAGCGCCAGCAACAAGCTTAAGCACGAACTGCTTCCAGCTATGGGTGTTTAGCAGATAGGTGCCAAGAGCGCTAATACCTAAGGATAAGGCTATTGAGATAGCCTTTCCATTAACGAAGATAGATAGGAAGTCAATTGCTTCTTCAAGCGATACTAGGAAGAAGGCAGTAAACATCCCAAGAAGTAGTAGGTCAATCATGGGATTAGCTTACTACGTAGCAGGCTGAGCTAAGTAAATCGCCACAGTAGAACCGAGAGGAAGTTGGTCTACAAAGGTTGAGTTACCGATACGGCTCTGTACTGCAAAGCGGTTCTTGTAGTAGTGCGAACGCCCCGCGCCAACCACAGAACCTTCCCATAGATAGTCGGTGCTGGTTCCATACCCACTGCTACCGTCAAAGTAATCAAATGGTAGGGCTGAGCTTTCAAACAAAGCGTAATCAAGATAGATAATCTGGTTAGTTATTGTAGGTGTCCACGTAACACCAACCTCTGCATACGCTACGTTAGATGGGGATGCTCCCGTTACTACTAAGCGGTTCCATGCGTTGTCATACGCCGTAACATTTCCAGTTGTAACTGTTCCAGTAGTTGTTGATATCAAGTTATAAGAGCTGTCATACCATTTAATGTATGGGGTTACAGTTTCAGCGGTAGATGGGTACTGGTCATCAATTGCTGCGTAAACGCTAAAGGTATAAGAAATCTTTGGGTAGTAGATAGGCATTAGCTGAGAGGTTGTGGTGCCGTCCCAAGATTTAATTGTCTTAGTTGTAGTAGAGGTAGACAATACGCTGTAGGCCTGACCTGATGAGTAAATAATAGGGCTCACTAAGTAGGAGCCACTTAAGTAAGGCGCTACTGCAGTTCTTGATACGTTTGGATTAGAGCCTGTAATTGCGTATTCTACATAAGCAAAATTAGATGTTGTGTGCTCTCCTACTGCAGTAACTGTCCACACTCCATCATATGGTGCCCCCATATCGTGTACAACAATCTTGTCAGCAACATTGTGGTCGTGTGTGTACTGAGTTTCTAGACGAACAGTGTTTGAGGTAATAGTCTTATACACAACTGCCCATGAAGTTGTAGCAGGTTGTTGAGTTCCATTAGTAAGAGTTACTGTAGCTCCACCACCACTTGTGGTCCATGGCGTAACAACTGGTGAGCTATTCGTTCCACTGATTAAGTTAAAGCTAGGGTTAGTCAGCTCATTAATTCGATTAGCCTTAAGGGTTAAGTGGAGCTGACGAGCATCATCAAACGCTGTGATAGTAGATGCCTGCTCAAACTGTGCGGCATCAAAGTATTGGTATTCGTTGCTAGCTGAACCTGCAGCGGAGGCAATAGAGATAAGTGGTATTGCGTAGGTTGCTCCTGTAGGGGCTGTAGCCGTATAAGAAGGTCTGACAGAGAACGCACCAGTTCCACTAGCTAAAGCTGTGCCATAAGTATCGGAACCGATTTGCACGGAGAAGCGGTCGTACCAACGGATACCTACTTTAACATTTTTGCTTGTAGACGAGTTAGTCGTGTACACACTAAAGATGTAAGACAGACCAGCAGTTACTGGTATGCCCTTAGTTACTGGCTTTGTTGCTCCGCATTGAAGATTAAGAGTCTGTGCACTAGTACTGGTATTTGTTACAGCCATGATTCCCTGTTGCTTATTTGGATACAGAGTTAGCGCTGTAGGTTCATTCCATGGAAGTGGGTATGGATAAATTACTGGGTATGCCTGTGTTGTAAAGTTCCAAGCATTTGTAGTTGGCAAGGTAAGACTGACGCCAATAGTAAATGAAATAGTGGTTGATGTTACCGCCGTAATAGTAATAGGAGCTGAGCTTGTGCTATTAAACAACGGCTTATCACTGCCAGTTATGTATGCCTTGTTTCCAACCTTATAGTTGTGATTAGGTACTGTAATAGTTGCGGTAGTGCCAGATGCTGCTATATAAGTAACGTTTCTGCTTCTCATTACAGAGACTAGAGCAGTAGAGTCGCTGCTTGCCCAGTGACCCACAGATTCTTCAAAAGAAGAATCGTTATAATCAAGCATTAGATTGTGTCCAACTTGAACACCATTAACAGGTGAGTTAGCTGCCGAACTATTAACAGCTGGCACAGACCATCCAGTAAATGCTTTTAAGAACTCCTTTAACCCATCGGACGTTCCCTTAGACTTATAAAGCTCTGAAGCGCTACGCGCTAGAACACGAGTTTGTTGGTAGCCAATCTCAGGTTCATAGGAGATAGCAAGCTCTTGTAAAAGGGGGGGAAGAAGTAACCCACTAATCTTAGTGGTGTCGTATCGATTGACAATTAAATTAGCCATAGTTTGATACTGGCTAAGCTGGAACCCAAATAAAGCTAAGAACTGATAGAGAGTTGTATTTTGGTCTGTTAAGTTAAATACTGTATTGGCGCCTTCATTTACGGTAGAGGCTTTATAAATCTCTGGCAGATACCCGTATAGGTTATCAGCAAAGTCATAGTCTTTAACAGATAGTCCTAGCGCGTCTGCTGCCCTAGTCCACTTAAAGTTAACTCGGTCAAAGATAAACAGTGAGTAGTAAAAGAAAGAGTTCTCAGCTAAAGGGGCGTCTGTGTACTTTCCAGGGTCTGTTTCTTTATACGCTTGGTAAGACTTATCGCCTTGAAGGTCAAGCTGAACGCCATCAAGTTCGTTTACAGGAAAACCATAAGTATTACGCACAAGCTTAATCTTTGACCAAGCTCCTGATGGGCTTGTCCAGCTCAGCTTAATTGTTTTGTAACCAACAGGAGTTGCTTTAAAATTGTTGGCAGCATAGCTAACTGGAATGTCTCCGCCATATAGAGAAAGACCATAGTAGTTAATACCATAGCGAGCCATTAGTTATTGATTCCCCCTGTAAAGGTAAGTACTAACCCAGTTGCTGTGTTGTTGAGCGTAGGGATTTCGTTAGCTCCGCAGATAACATCTTTGGTTGTCAACTTATACGCAGTACCTGTAGAGGTTGTAGTTGTTACTACAGAAGAAATTAACGCATAAGTAAAGGTAGTAGTTGTAGGTACGCCTGTAACAACAAATGTGCCACTAAAGGTCGTGTCACTGCTAATGCTTACCTGCACAGTGTCACCCACGTTAAGCCCATGAGCCGCTGAAGTTGTTATAGTAGCTACTGTTCCGCTTGCAGCCTTGTTGCTAATTGTGGCGTATACGTCGGCATCATTTCTTACAAGGCGAGTAACCTGTGTATACCCCACGCCAGCAACAGAATTAATAGCCTTTGTTACATCGTTAAGGGTAATTTTATCTGCAAAGCTAACGTTATCAAAAGCTAGCAAGCTAGCTAGAACAGAGTTAACCGCAGTGGTAACTAAGCTTGAACGATACTGCGGAAGAACAGTAATGTTTGCGCTAATGTTAACGGGTACATAAGAAGGTGGCTGGAAGGTTACAGTTGTATTGGCTGGAATCTTTCCAATTAAAAACGTCTTAACTGTAGCCGCTAAGTTGTTAAAGATATTTGAAGGGGTTACGCCATCAATTTGAACTCCACTATCTCCGTACGGAGCAAAGAACACAGTAACGCTTGAGTATACGTCTGCAATTGCGTTAGCCTTAGCCACACCTGCTGACTTAACCAATGAGGCATAATCCGCTAAAGATACGGCTCTGTTGAGAGACTTTAAGCTTAAAGGCGCGTTAGCTCTAATAGAGTCTGTTGATTCTTGGTCAGCTCCACCGCTGGCAGCTGCTAAGTTAGTTACGCTTAGGCCGCTTGTGCTATTTGTCAAGACAGACTTGATGGCACCAATAGCCACGTTTCCTGTTGCACCTCCACCTACACGGTAGGTGGCTGTTAGTGCAGCGTTTGCATCTGGGACACGTCCGCTAATGTTATCGCCAAACAAAACATAAGAGGTTCCAGCGGCATTTGTATAAACAGAGAACACTGGGTCATAGTTTGTATAGTCAATAAGGTAAGGCACCTGTGTATAAGGTACCGTCCCTGCAGTAACTGACAATGAACCTTGGATAAGAGGAGACTTGGCGAGCGCCCATACTTGGTTAATCTCACCTGTAGAGATGCCAACAGGTTCGTTTGTAACTGTATAGCCCTGTGTGCAAGCAACATCAGCCTGCCCGTTAACTGTTCCTGATTTAGCTGGTACGGTAACTGATGTATTAGTTTCAAAAATAATTTGTGTGCCTGCTGTGCTTGAAGCAGTAGTGGCCACCTGAGTAAGTGCGGGTACAGTAATAGGGTTGCTAGATGAGTTATAAAAACGAACAGTTACAGTTGAGGCTGTTGCTGCTGATGGAGCATAACCAAGAAGTCGAGCAATCTGCAGAACACTATCGCGCTGGGTAGCAGTACCGATAAAGGCTTCATTAGCCGCGCGGTCAATGTAATAGTTAAGAATGTCACCCATGTAAGCAAAGAGCTCAATAAGAGTAATACCAAAGTCTGCTGGGTCGCGGTTGGTCCAGTTAGGTAGGTAGTTTGGAATAAGGCTAATCATGTCGTCACGAATAGCGGCAAAGTCTTTGGAGGTGTAGTCCACCTGTGGAACGTAGTTAATATCAGCCATTTGTTGGTACCTCCAGTAGTACATCTCCCGACCTGCTTAGAATAGCAGTTTTTATCGTTACACTCTGTTCAATGTCTGTTTCACGAAGCTTATAAGTAACGGTTAATACTAAGTTATCGTTACTAGAGTCTGATGTTCCTGCAACAGATAGCAATGTAAGTTCCTTAAGCCATGTAGAAAATGCAATGTTTACTGCTTGACGAACTAAAGCTAAAGCCTCACCTGTGTTTAAAAAGGTAGCTTGAGAAGCGGTGCTACCAAAAGTAGGTCTCATCACTCGCTCCCCTAAGCTGGTCATAACCGCAAGTACAACACGGTCTTGCCAAATTTTGGTTAAGTCAGTTGTATAACCAACTCCGCCAGCGTCATTAATTGAAAATGGCAAACTAATAGCTGAGTTAATAGCCATGGTTATACTCCCATCCATACTGGAAAGTTAGGGTCTCCTGCTACAAACATAACCCATACTTGCTGTCCTACATTTGGTACGGCTCTGTGATAAGTATGCTCAGCGGCGGTCAACCCGCTCTCTGAACCGTCTTTATCTAGCGCATCTGTAGAGGTTTGATGCGGGTGTTTAAGGGTATTGGTGTTACCAGTGTGGTTATTGGTATGAGAAACGGTAGCCGTAAAAGTATGAGTATGAGTGCCGCTTGGGTAAGAAGGGCCAGTGCCTGTTGTACCGCTTACTACATGGTCAGCATGGGAATTAAGCATGGCGGCAACTTCAGTGGCTAGGTGCGCTACATGGTCAGGGTGGTTTGCATTATCAGTTACAGGAGTACACGGCAAAGCCCAGCTAGTTATCTCTGTGCCAAATAGCTGCGGTACCTGAAGCGTAATCTTATTGGCATTGTCTGGGTCATTGTTATCCATACAGACGCCTCTGTAGATTCCATAAAATCTTTTGTCTGTCATCGTCCCGCCCTCTTATTAGCCAACCGCTCTGTAACAGCAGGTGGTTTCTTGACTGTGGGTACGATTGTATCTAAAGACTTAGTCTGGCTCTTCCAAGTGCTTGGCTTAGGGTCCCTAGCGTTTGTTTGCCCAGAACGATTTGATAAAGTTCCAAAGCTTCCTTTATTAGATGGACTAATGATTTTAGTTCTAGTACTTAGCTTAGTAACAGGCTTTACCTTAGTCTGTTTAACATTAGGGATGATAGTTCTTGCTGGTCTTTTATCAGGAACTACAATTGCTTTATTGTCTACCCATGTGGTGGCGTCCCCTAGAGAGTCAGAGCCTACTGTTAACACGGTTGTGTACATAAAAGTATTAAGCTGCGTCTCTATAATCTTATGCTCTGCCTCTAAGATAACCCAAAAACCAGAGTATGGTGAACCAACTCCGCCCAAGTAAACAGGCATGTCTGGTCTTAAGCTAGGTGTACCAAGAACCTCAACAACAGCTCTATAAGGAAAAGAGTTTCTATCCTCAGCTGATTGAGATTCAAACCCAGCCACTTCTGGAGTAAGAGCTACAGTGTCAACATCAAACTTATCAAAGAACTCAATCTTCTGATTAAATCTTGTTTTCTTATTTCTTACCTGTGTTGCAACGGAAAGAGTTTCACCAGTAAGTACGTTAACTCCACTTACAGCAACCGCGGCCTTAGTCTCATCCTCTTCGTATGGCATAGATTCGCTGATTAATGGTTTAAAAGAGTAGATGCTAGACCCGTCTGGATGGTTCTGATTTCTCATTACAAAGTGATGAGCTTCAGACCTATAGTTTTTATAGTCCTCTAGAACAGGTTGGAAGTAAAGTTCGGTATTTTCTGTGCGCAGACTGTAACCGCTCTGCTTAGCTAAACGAACCATGAGTTCCCAATCAGATAGCCCAGCTTGAGCTATATGAGGATATATACGAGAGGTCGGAATGGTTCTAGCTACAAAATGATAGGTGTCAGCAATCTTAGAAACTACCTGGTCAGCTGTTACATCTTTGTATAAAGTTTGACGTCGTTGTTTCATAGGAAAAGAACCACCAATAAAGGTAACTGTAGTAAAGTGTTTACCTGGGGTTCTATCCAAGGAGATGTGGTGCACATACCCGTAAAAGTCTCTGCGCTCAGTCAGGTTAGCAAATTCCATATGAACTGGGGAGCCTGTAGAAACAACATCGTATTCCACGCCCCAATCTTTAAACTCAACTACAACAACTTCATGGGCATATCGCTTTTGATATAACGTAGCCTCATACACAGTCTTAGGGTTGAGCCCTGAAGTATCTGGAAAGTTAATAGATATGTATTTAAACATTAGGTATAACCAATACGGTGCCAGGAGTAATGTTATTGAAGTCGTCAATGCCAGGGTTAAATTCTGGTATTACCCACCAAAACTCTGGGCGCTTATAGTATTTATAAGCAATCTGGTCTAGGCGCTCGCCGTCTTGATATGTATGCTGCCAGTAATTTACTAACCCAAGATTAGTAAAAGCGTATAGAACTAATGGTTTTTCTACGTAGTCTGTGTTAGTTGCTACGTAGTCAATGGTTGAGTACTCGTACCTAGAGCCTTTATAAATAGTCATTAGTTACCTGCCACAATTCCAGAACCAGAGAAGCAATCAATACTTAATGATACCGTTGTGCGTACAGGTATCATGTTCTCCGTAAAATCAGTGTGTTGAATACCCATAGTGGTAATCCACCCAACATAGCTCAAGCTGTCTAATGTAGGTCCAATTTGGATACCAACCAGGGTAGGCATCAAGAACCCAATGTTAGCTGTTTCTTTTCCTAATAGGTTTGTCCAACCACCATTTGCTTGACCACCGTTTAAAGTTTTAAATAGATACTCAAGGTCAGCCATGGTGCCCTGTGCCATAAGCTGTTGAATCTTATCGGCAGTTGTAATTTCATTTGACTGAATTGGGTAGGCGTTACCGTCGTAGTAACTGGTGAACTGGGAGTAGTTTACGCCCTTAGGGTCATTGCCTCCACCATATGCTTTGACGCAGGCAAAATCATTTACTCGGTCAAGTTGCAAGGTTAAAGATACAGTCTCTTGCCCAGGAAATGCTCCAGAGACAACCTTTAGAGAGTCTGCTGGGCTTGGGGTAATATCCATATTACGGGTAACGCTTGTGCTAATAGATGTAGGGTTCCACATAAATTGAAAACCCCAGTGGTTGCTCATTGAGCTAAGAACTGTTCCCGCATCAGTGTTTTTAGTCCCAGTATTTTTAGCAGCTGTAGCGCCAGCAGTAGTTACGTTACCGCTATCGTCAAAGGTACTAACGTTATTAGCGCCTGAGTAATACCAGATACGACCTCGGCGCATACCATGGAACGCGTCGTAGTTGTTTGCCCCTACAAGCTCAGAATCCATCTGGCGTGGGCGAACAGGCAAGCTCCAATTATGCGGAGGAAGATTCCACTTGTAATCAGCAGTAGGCATTTTATTAATTTCAGCGCTTGTATCGGTGCTTATAGTTTTGGTGCTTACTGTAGGCTTCTGTAAATCTAAACTTAAGTAATCATCTAAGCGTAGACGGGTAGAGGTACTGTTAGCTGAGTAGTTAACAGCGGATACCGCTTGTTGATTAGCTAGCTGTAATTGGCGCTCAACTTGTATATCTGTAGTGGCGGTAGTTCCAATGAACCCGCCATCGTCTGCATAGTAACTAGCCATTATTTAGTTGCCACCCATTTACTAGTCTGTAGGTCTTTAACTGCTTGTTGAATAGCCGCTTGTATCTTTTTAGGGTCTCCGCCCATTACATTCATATTGAAGGTAACACCGCCGTAATTGACTGTGCTTCCTCCTCCACCGCCCAAAAGCTGTGAAGCATAACCAGCAGCATCACCACCCAAAATACTGGACAGGGTTGTTCCCTTAGCAATTGAGCCTGTCTTTAAGTATTGCTGGAACGCTGCGTTAAAGGCTTTTCCATTAGTACCGAAGAAAGAAGTAATAGCTGAAGCCGTTCCAGCGTCTTCAGTAATGCTTGAGTGCGTTTTAAAAGTTCCCCATGGGGAAGCGCCAACTATTGCTCTAAAGTCTTCTGCTGAAACGTTTCCAGCAGATAATGCTCCCAAAATTTCATTATAACGAGAGTCACCCTTAAGGGTTTTAATTGTAGCTTCCACTCCTTGTTTATAAGAAGTATAGTTTTTAACTCCATCTTTATTATTGGTAAATCCTTCTGCCTTGCCCGCGTCAACTGCCCCTGGCATAGGTTGTGTGGTAGCTAATGGATTGAACTTAGCTTTAGTATTTTCTCCAGACATCCACATTAAAATATCTGCTATAGCACTTGGTGTAGCTTTATCACCTAAACCAGCTAGTAAGTCTTTAGCAAATACATCTCCACCACCAGCGCGTCCCCCTTTATACTTAAAGAGTTGACTAGTTATGTTGTTTGGAATGATGGTTCCATCTACCTTAGGAACAAATAGCTCAGGTCCCTTTTCACCAACCATATACATATTGGATGCCGCAGTAGGTCCGCCAGAAGCTTTACCTGATATACCAAGGAGAGCTGTAAGGAATTGGATTAGCTTGTCGCCCATACCGTTACCTGCAGCGCCTAAGGTTTGAAGTAGAGCAGCCATACTATTAAGACCAAGTACGCCCTGAGGGTTAATGTTGTTCTGTATGTTGCCCATATCAGTTAAGAAGTTCTTAGTTCCAGCAAATGTTTTAGCTCCAGCTGGGGATGCAAGAATCAACCCCTGAGTAGCAACTGCATTGCCGCGGCTAAATGCCTGGACAGCCTCGGTGGTTAACCCAGCAGCTTTAGCGTTGGCAGCATTAATAGTTGTATCCGCGCCAGCAGCAGTCTGACGAGCTTTAAATACAAGACCGTTCTTAATCATGTTATAGACAAGTGGGTCTTGGCCAAATAGATTCTGAACCAAAGAGTCCATAGAGTTTCCTGGTTGGAAACCAATCAAGACTTCGCGCTCAGATGGCTTTCTTCCAGCGCCATAAGCTTGCCCGTAGTCTCTACAAATCTTTGTCCACAAGTCATCAATAATCTTATCTGGCGGCTTTAAGTTTCCATCCGCATCACGAATAGAGATACCAACACCGCGAAGCATGTTTACATTTCTGCCTTGTTGCATAGCACCGTATGCGCGCATAGCGCCTTCAGCGCCAATACCTGGGGTGAGGTTAGATACGTTAGCTACGCCTTGCGCAATACTTCCATTGAAGTTACCGCCAGCGCCCTGTAATAAGTTAGTTCCATTAAGTCCGTAGCTTTGAGCAGCAGCAATGGCATTGATAGCATCCATCTTGTCATTTACAGAGCCTTGAAGACCCATCTTCATCATGGCGTCTTTTACATAGTTCTGTTGATTGTCAAGAACCATAGCTGAAGGCAGAGTTGCGCCAGGGGTTGTTGGTCCCATAGCAACCTTGTTGCCCATCATGGCGTTAGCTCTTACATAAAGAAGCTGAGCTTGAACCATGTCAGATGTAGCGTTAGCTCCCATAAGAGCTGTGCCCATTCCGTAAAGAGCCGCCGCTCCAGGGTTCTGACTTACATAATCAGATAGGTTACGGAACATGCCTCCGCCGCCAGAGGAGCCAGATGAGCTTCCGCTTATTCCGCCACCACTAAAGGCTCCGCCACCTATTACAGTAGGCGCAGGTCCTGCAGCAATTTGATTTTGTCCACCGCCATATACAGCAGGGGCATTGTGAAAGACTGGGTCTGGAGCTACGTGATTTCCATAAACTCCGCCACCGCCGTAGCCACCGCCGTAGCCGCCAACAAAACCGCCTTGAGTTTGAACAAGCCTCTGATTACCAGACTGCATTGTTTGAACAAGGCTTGTCCACTCTTGTCTTAGAAGGGAGGTTTCTTGGCGCATACTAGAGATGCTGCTCTTGATATCAGAGACTACAAAGCTAGTACGAGACGGTAAGTTCATACCGCTCTTGCTATCAGCCATTAGGCCCTCCCTCCGCTATAACGTAAAGCTCGGTCTATCCAGTTCTTTCTGTCTCTAACTGAGAGCTCTTTAATCTCAGTTAAAGTCCAGCCACCAAAAACTCTGGTTAACAACTCGTACTCATTAAGTAGAGCTGTGTACTCTAGAAGCCTAGAGTCGAAACAAATCTAGCAAGCTCAGCGGTAGAGGAATCTGCTCACCACATGCCTTGCATGGCTTCTTCACCTCCCCAAGGCGTGGGCCTGGGTTACGTTCAAGAATGTCATCTACTAGCTTTGTTCTATCTGCCATACCTAAGCTAAGAGCGGTAGGTGCTCCAATAGCTGGCTTATCTGCCAGTGATAGTAAGCAGCCTGCTAATAGCAAGGTATTAATCTCAGAGGCAGTCTTATCGGCGTTGTCCATAAGGCGCTTCTGCACTCGACCAACAGGAAGAGTAAGAACGGCTGTTCCCATCTTTGTCTCTACTGACCACTCGCGAGATGCTTGGTCATCTAAAGTTTTAACTGGAACATCCTCTGAAAGATTGATTGTAATGTCCTGGTCTTGATTACAGTTAAAGCAACGACCTTGAAGCTCTAGCTCATCTCCAAATGTAATTGTTCTAATACCAATCAAGATGGCGTCCCTGTCTCCAGAGAGCAGACTGTCAAGGTCATCCTTACCAACCTCCTTGCCACCTAGACCTATTAATCCACGCTGTAGTAAAAGGTTTAGGGCTTTGGCTCGGCTACCTGCTTTAGAGATAGCTTCCTCATCTGCTCCATTTAACTCTCGTACTTCAGCAGTAGTTACTAAACCAGAGTCTGAAATAAATCCGCCAGGAAGTTTCACCTCTGGGTCGGAAGGGGCCCGAGATGTGATAACCACCTCGGGCTCTTCCATAGCCTGTTGCGCGTACTTTGATACAAGTTCTGCGTCAGTAATAATGTTACTCATTGTGCTCCTTTAGTTTAATTAAGCTAAGCTGCGACCATCTGTTGGGTTGAAGGAGGTGTCAGTGAAGAACACTGATAGACCTTCATGTACCAAGCTCATTGACTCAAACAGGATTGCTCCATCGTTAGCGTTTAAGTCGGTATAGCTTAGCTGAGTAATCCAAGCGTTACGGACGTCAAATCCCATGCGAGGCGTATTAGCTGCCTGAGAGTTTGGGTGGTCCATAACATAGATTTTCATGTTAACGCGGAAGCCCTGCTTATTGGTAGCTCCAGCTTGGATACCGTCACCAGATACGGCAGCAAACATGCCGCGCATCCAAGTAATGCCTTGGTCGTTTCCGTACAAGACACCACGTTGTAGTGAGATAGGTGTGAAGGTTGTCATTCCAGGGACCTGGTGAACAGTGGTGTTGTAGCCACCCTCACGGTATTGGATTGATTGGGTGGTGATATTCAATCCTGAGATTGAAGTAAAACCACCAAGGAAGCCTGTTGACTTTCCAGTCGTAAGGCTTGGTACAGCACCAGACACTGTGGTTAGACGAGTGTCGAAGGTGTTATCTACTGCGGTGAACTCTACGTTAAACCGAAACGAGCGTAACGGGTCGGTTGCCAAAGTAGAGAACCGATTAAGCGATGTATCTGCCATTTTTTATTTTCTCCTTTACGCCACGGTAACGGTAATGCCACCGTTAAATTGACCGATTTTGATGATTACAAATTCAGCAGGGCGCTGTAAAGCTACGCCTACATCAATGTGTAGTTCACCATTATCGATGGATGCCTGTACGTTATTTGTAGCATCACACTTAACGAAGTAAGCCTGTGCAGGTGTTGCACCAACAAGACCACCTTGTGACCAGAACTGTGTCAAGAAGGTAGAGAATGTTGCGTTAATGCGGCGCCACAAAGCTGGGTCATTTGGCTCAAAGATTGCAAACTGGCTGAGGTCCTTGAGAGCCTTCTCAAGATAGATAAGGGTACGACGAACTGGTACATACTTATCTACATAACCTTGCTTGAGTGTGCGTGAGCCCATAACTACGATGCCTGTGCCAGGAACATACTTAATAGCGTTAACAGGAACACCTGCTGAGTTAAGGCTATCCAAGTCTGAGTTAGACAAAGACGGAACAGAGACCACGTTAGCTAAGCGAGCTTGAAGTCCAGCTGGCGCCTTAAATACTCCGCGAGAAGCATCAGTAGACGCATAGACTCCAATAACAGCTCCACCAGGAGCAACGGTCTTTACCGTATTTGAAGCAGAACCGACTGTTGATGTTGGGTCTGAGATAGAGATACGAGGGTAGTAGACCGCTCCATATGAACCAGTTGATGAGGTTCCATATGCAGAAGCTGTACTGATTGCTGTAGCTGCAGATGAGCTTGTGTCTCCGTCAATAACAACAAACACATCTCCTCGGCCTGAGGCGTAGGTAAGAGCGTTATTGATATTTGTAGAGTCTATGATACCAGGTAGGTTCAGAATCAAAGACTGTTGGATAGTATCAAAGCTGCTAAGAGCTGTTGAGTACTGAGCAGTAGTCAATGTTAGAAGGCCATTTGCGCCACCAGCCAAAGCTGTTGGAGTTGGTACATTGTTAGTAACAGTGCTGAGAGCTGGATTACGTGTTGCTCCAGTAGACGCGGCTCCTGCATCAGCTGCAAAGATGTATGAAGAGCTAGCGTTAATTACTGTAGGTGCGTAACGAGCATCAGTAGCTGTCATAGAAATATCTGTGTAGCGCTCAACAATGTATGCTTCATTGTAAGTAGCAGGCATGTTGTAAGCCACAAAGAGGTTAAAGTAACCAGTAACAGAAGAATCTGTAACGATTACGCTTGTGCTGTTACCCCATGCTCCAGCGTTAGTAGCGTTAAGGGTAAGTGTGTTTAGTGCAGTTCCTGAGGTACGGTCCTTCAAAGTAATAGCTGCTGTAGTAGCGTTGTTTGAAGGTGTTACGGTATCGCCAGAGTAAACTACACGACGGATATAAGCCTGACGACCACCATTTGCAAAGAATAGATAAACAGCGATAGGCAGGTCATTTGAGTTTGCAGTATTCCATGTGCCATACAAAGTTGTGTATGCGCTCCATGAAGTTACAAGAGTAGGTACGGTTGGGCCACGGTCTGTAGGGCCTACAAAAGCCGCTACTGAATCCGAGTTAGGACCTACTGTGGGTTGAACGGGGTTTAGCGTTTCTTGAACGTAAACTCCAGGCCGTAGATATGCCATTAGTTAGTCTCCTTTAGGTTTGACGGAATTTCCATGTGTTATGCCCAAACGTATCCAGTAGGTGGGGTCCCAATTTTGTCCAGATACACTGTCTGTACTGCCTTGCCTGCAACAGCGTTTGCCACTGTAGGTGACATCTCGCTTACTACACGCACAGACAATATGTTTCTAAAGGTACGGCGGTTGCCCGTCTCACCTTCAACAGCGTCTCTTTTCACAAATCCATCTAAGAACATAGAGCGATAACCTGTCTCAGTACCAAGTTGGTTTGGGACAGCTAGCTTTCCGAACTTAGCTGGAAACTTATTGAAGAGCTGAAACATCAAAGCTCTATCATGGCGCGGGTGTCTCGAGTGGGTTGTAATCTGATAGACAAGGTCATAGGCCACAGGAGCGTCATAGGCGTAAGTAATTCCTGAGGCTGGTGCGATTGTGCCGTTGTAATCAACATCAGTAATAACGCCAGAGGTTTGACGGTCACGAGTAGCAACGATATCGATAAGGTCGATAGTTACATATGGGAAGCTTTGGTCACGAACTTCAATATCTGGATAGCCAAACCAAACCTGCACTGGGCGGGTTGCGTTCTTATTATCAGATACGGTCATACCCTGACACAAGGACTTAAGCGCTTGGTCCTCAGCAATGATAAATGGATTACCCATTAGAACACATCCTCATACTGCATCAGTAAGTCAAAGGTCTCATTGGCTAGCATCTCTTTTACATACGCATCCGCGCGGTAGCTAAAGCTTCTAAGTACAGACTTTGGGGGCTGTCCGATTACCCCATACTCAAGGCCGAAGACCGTATCCTCAAGCTCGTCAGGGTATTGAATTACTAGAGAGCCTTCTACATAGCCAAGTGATAGCTGCGAGGCAATCTCTGTAGGCCAGCCGCTAGCTTCAGCTTCAAACTTAAGCTTATCCTCTAGCTCTGGGATTAAATAATATGCGGCGTCTGACGCCAAGGTCTCTATCTCTTTATTTGCTTCGTACATTCTTAACCACTTTGCCAAGTACGTACGCTGCGCCCATGCCTACAACCAGTTTGTTCTTGTCCTCAGACGACGGAAGATGGTTTGCAATCTCTTGCGCAAACGCTACTTCATCTGGTCTGTCTATGTACTTAGACATGGCAATCTCCTAAGGAGTTGGGCAACATACTTAGCATGGGTCAAGCTTTAGTTCCCGCATGGAACTACTTTAAGGATAAAGCAAAAGGCCCCCTTTCGGGGGCCTAACGCTTACTTCTTTTTGACCTTCTTGGCCAAAGCTTTATCCATCTTGTCATCTTCTTTACGAGATGGCTTCTTCTTATCCATCTTCTTGTCAGCCTTTTCAAAAGCTGCTTTTTGCTTTGGGGTCATGCCCTTTTCAAGCTTTGCATCCTGTTTCTTATCAGCCTTCTTCTTGGCTGCTTCGTTGTGATGAGACATTACTTCTTCTTTCCCATCTTCTTCATAGCTGCCTTTGGCATTGCAGACTTCTTAGAATCTGCCTTCTTACCTTTGCCATATCCTGGCTCGCCTTTTTTCTTACCGCATCCGCATGCCATGCACATAATTATTCGTCTCCGTTTTCGAAGTCTTCTACAAGCTCTTCGATATCTTCGATGAGCTCTTCAATAATATCATCATCAGCATCTGCTGAATCATCTGCTGCTGGAGCATCTGCAGCAGGTGCTGCGTCGGCTGCTGGAGCATCAGCTACTGGTGCAGCTGGCTCAGCTGGTGCTTCTGCAGGAGCAGCTGGAGCTGCATCCGCTACAGGAGCAGTTGCATCAGTTGCAGGGGCTGGTGTTGCATCTGCAACAGGGGCTGCAGGTGCAGCTACTGGTGCGGCATCTGCGGCTGGAGCGGCAGGTGCGTCGGTTGTTGCAGGCGCTGTTGCGTCTGCTGCTGGTGCGGCTACTGGAGCAGCATCAGCCGCGGGTGCTGTTGCATCCGCTACTGGGGTTGTCTCATCGGTCATAATGGTTCCTTTGCAAAGAGGGGGTTTAGTAAAAGGGTATCTTACTTCTTACCTTTTTGGGCCTTCTTCTTGACTTTCTTTGGAAGCTTAGCTCCCTTGGGAGTGTGCTCCTCCCATTGGCGGGCCATCTCAGGATGGGTAGCCCACATCCACTTTTCTTGCTGCTTGGACTTAAAAGGCATTTTAGACCTGTGAGTAGAGAACCGAAACTGCGTTAGCGGCTGTGCCTGCGGCTGAGATAGCGTAGATAGTGTCGTTAGCGCGAAGCCAGATTTGGAAGGTAGTTCCGTTAGCTACGGTGTGGCCCTTGTTAGCTCCAGAGGTTGAAATAGAAGAGTCGCCTACATAGATGGCGGCTGTGTCATTATTTTGGATAGATACCGCTGTGTATTCTGTTATTGCGTCTAGAGTAGTTAACGCGGTAGGCGTAGTCGCCACCGTCTTATTAAGATGTACAACTGCCATGGTATCTCCTTAGTTGGCGTAGCTAGAAAATTGAGGGTCATTGACCATTTCATCAGGCATAACCTGCTGGCAATCAACGCTCAATAATGTGAAGTTCTCTCCAATGATACCAACCTGCTGGGCATCAAATGGGCGCCAAACCTCACCCTTCCAAACAATACGGCTGCGGTCTTGGTAGTCAGGGTTATCCATAACACCTGGCGCAATCGCGTTAATATCATTTGCATTAAGGGTTAGATGTAACTGGTCAGCATTGTAGAAACCAGCTTCAGATACCTTAGATGTACCCTGCTTAATTACTGCTCTTACTACAGCAATTTGGAAAGGTCCGCGCCATTCACGACCGCCATGTACTGATGGAACGTAACCCGTATCGTAAATTGGGTCGAGAACAGTATCGGTGGGGTCGTATATATACCAGAGGGCGTGGGTGCCTACTGGACTCTTCAAGTCAGAGTCAATACCTACAAAGATATCTTTCTGCTCAAAGTCGGCGTCAAACCTACCGCCAGGGTTATAGGCTTTCATTAGCCAAGCATTGCAGCAATCTCATCAGCTGTCAGACCAAGCTTTGCTAGCTTATCTGTAGCTGAAGCTTTTGCAGCAGCTTTGGCTTCAGCTTCTGCAGCATCTGCTGCTCTTTTAGCTGCAGTATCAGCAGCTTGAGCTTCCATAGCAGCTAGTTCTTCGGCTGTCATATCGCGAGTAACGGCTTCTCCTGTAGAGCAGTCCACTTCTACGATTTGAGGTACTGTGGTTGTCATTATGTTTCTCCTTAGTTATGAGTTTTTAATTCCGTACACTGTAAAGCTTGAGTACTGAGCAAAGTTCTGCCCTTGTGTTGCTGAGTCAAACATGATACTAGTTATGGCTGCTGTATTAGTCCACAACTCTGAAACTAACGAGGTACTTGCGGTAGTAGTTGCTGCTTCAAGCGCAGAATCAGCAAGAATATGTTTAGACGTAGTTGTGCTTGAATAGTTACTTATATGTATTTTATAAGTAGTAAACGAGTTAGTTGCGGCAGTAGTTCCCCCAGATGCCATGGAGCCAAAAGCTCTATATGTGCTTGTGCTTTGGTTAATAGCTGTGCCAGTGCTTAAAACCATCAGATTAGATATATTAGCCTGACTACCATTAAAGTAAAGACCCAAAGTATCGTACGTGCCTGCGGTACCCCGCACCGAAACAAGAATATATAAGTCTTGATAGGCTTGGGATAGAGAGCTAAATGTTATATTGTTTGCAGTGCCGCTAGCTGGCACCACATAGCTTCCTAGTTTAGTTATTGTATTTGCCATTTTATGCCGCCGCTATTCCGTATAGAGTGAAAGTAGACCCAGCAGCAAAGTTCTGGGTAATAGCCGTTAAATCAATTCTGTTAATTGCTGCTGTAGAGCGCCACATCTGTACCTCAAGTTTATTTGAGCTTTGCCCATTAGCTGCTCGCTCTAAATACGTTTTATAAATGTTCTGGTTAGCATAATTTAAAAAGTAAAACTTAAAAGTAGATAGTGTAGTAGCACCATATATACCAAAGTTATAAGTGGCGTACATAGGACCTGTTTGATTGTAGCTGTGGGCACTTGAAGTAGTAGAGCCGCTTGTTCCTAAGTTTGTATAAGAGTAGTTAGAGCCAGTATCGGAGTTAATTTGTATTTTCATGTCAGACACAGTTGATACAGTGCTGGCGTTAAAAACTCCTATATTTAATTCTAAATCTGTGTAGGTAGCAGGTATAGAAGAAAAAGTAACTGTTCCTGTAGAGCTACCTAAAGTGTAAGTAGCTATTGGGGTGTAAGTTGATTGAGCAGCCATAGTATCTCCTAAGACAATCCGTATAAAGCAAAGTGAGAATATTGAACAAAGTTACCAGCTGAAGGGTTTAATGTTATAGTTGTTATAGGAGAAAAACTAGTCCACATAGATGAACTTAAAGCAACTGTTTCATTATTTGTGCTTACTGAAGAGTTGTTTGAATCAAAACCAGATATAGACTCAGCCACTTTCCATTTATAAGGGCTAGTGTAATCTAAAATATCTGCAATAGTTATTCCAAACATATTAGCGTACGAACCGTTGCCCGCCCCGTTTAGCCCAATGTGGGTGTACGTGGCAGCATAGTTATTAGTTGCGCTGACAGCAGACCCGTTAGCATACATACCATGCCAGCTATAGTTAGCTGACGCGTCTCCGTTATAATTTAAGTTTACATCTTGAGAGTTTGTAGAGCTTGTTAAACAAAAAGCTCTAAGTTGTAAATGTGTATAGTTTTGTGGAATGTTATAAAATGTAATGCTAGATACTGGCGTTGATACAACAGTAGTCGCTATGCTGGAAAAACTATTAGCTCCAGTTATTGGGTTAGACACAGACGACGTTCCAGTGCCTTGAGAGTTAATTGCTTTAGCTGTAAAGGTAGTTGCTGACCCTAAAGTTAATGGCGCAACAATAGGACTTGCTGACCCGTATGATGTGTTGTTATTGTTATCAGTAACCGCATAAACAGCAGCTTGGTCACCTGCTGTAGGTGTAAACGCAATCGAAGCAAAGCCGCCCTGGTCTGTAACAGATGTTAATGTGGGGGCTGCGGGAGGCAACGAAGCGTATTGTTCTGTAACACCATATAACGTAAACACACTATATTGAACGTATGTAGTAGTTAAGTTAGCTGTATCAGGAGTTAGAGTAATAGAGGTTATAGGCGCAGTGCTTAAATAGGAAGACGCAGCTGTCAAGATAATGTTTGCAACAGCATTGTTTTCTGCAGTACCGTCTACAATTAATTGTTTGTAGTTTCCAGACGTGTAATTTGGAATATACATTTCAGTATTGCTAAAAATGTTAGCACTACTTCCAGCATTAGGTATATAAACAATTCCGTTATTTCCAGCGTTATACGCATTTGCAACTCCTTGCGTAATGTTTACCGTTGTAGGGGAGTTTGTAGCTTCCCACATAATAGTTCTTGAAGGAAAAAGCGTAGTGGTATTTCCATTAAAAGTAACTTGAGTATCTGAGAATGTTCCGCCACCAGTTAAAGAGTCTCTTGCAGATACCTTTAATACTAAGTCAGTGTAGGTCTGAGGTATGTTGCTAAACGTTACGCTAGACACTCCGCCAGCTCCCACTGTGTAAGTGGCGATTGGCTGCATAAAGATAGTCATTTAGGCCGCCTTAATCCCATAAATGTCAACTCTAGTGCCCGCCGCAATTAGGTTAAACCCAGCTAAAGTTATGTTATTAATTGCGGCAGTGTTCTTCCATACATAAGAGTTCATACAGATGTTCCCATTAGTAGTGCTTACATTGTTATCATCCCAGCCTCCAAATACTTTTACAGACTTGTATTTATTAGTATTTGTATAATCTAAGATTTCCACAATATATGTAGCAAACGTGTTAGCTAAAGATGTGGTTATGGGCATACTTGCAGATACTAAACCAACACTACCTGCAACGCTTTGTCCAGCAGTTGCTACTCCAGCAGTGCCGTTTCCAGACATGTAGTGGTTATAGTAGTTAGCGTTTGTAACGTCTGCATTAAAGTTACAACGAAAAGAATCATAAGAGCTGGTCGCAGACCTAGCAAATACTCTAACTTGTAGATGAGTATAGGTTTGAGGAAGGTTAGTAAAATCAAACCCATAACCTAAAGAATCAGCTTTTACCGAAGATGCTATTGGATACATGCTCATTGGTTTACGCCCCTGACTCCATAAAGGGTTGCTGTAGTTCCTACTCTTAAGTAAAGACCTGGAATATTAAATTGTATAGATGTAACAGGGGACGTGCTTCTATAAAGTCCAACACTCATGTCATTGTAAGAAGGACCATTGTTGTTATCCGCTGCACATCTAGAAATCATTGTTTTATTAAAAGATGAATTTGTATAGTTTAATACATGAACAATAAGCGAAGAGAACAAAGCGGCTGGTCCATTAGACACGGTCATACCCATTTGAGAACCACCTTGAGCTAATAAACGGGTACTTGTAGCTGTGGTTAGGTTGGCCCCACTTAATCCAGCAGCTGATAGGTTTGTAATAGAATATATGTTTGAACCATCGTTATTTAAGTTTACATATATACCGTAGCCGTTTGTATAAGAGGCGTTAGCTACAGATGCTACTAACATAAGGTCTTGATATGCTTGCGGCACGTTATTAAATATAACGTTAGCGGTTGTTGTATTAGTTACTGTTGAGTAAGCTATAGGTACAACAGCGCCTTTTGTTGAACCCGCAGCTGGGGCAAATACTGGCATTTAAACCCCCTACGCAGTAATGTCGCCGACAAGTACCCAAGTATCTGTGGCACGTTTTAACAAAGTTGCAAAAGACCATTGACCACGAGTTTTAAGTCCTGGGTTAGCGTTCACAGTTACGCCTGATGCCCCAGCTACAGTAATCTGTCCAACACCAGTTTGAAGCAGTTGAATCTGTGTTCCAATAGCAAAAGGCACTGTTGCGTTAGTAGGTACGGTTACCGTGCTACCACCAGAGTTAGACATTTCAATAACAAGACCGTCATCTGACAAAGCCAAAGTATAAGTAGAGCCGCCTTGTGTGTTGGTAGGTATGTGGTAAACCACGTTATTAGTAACCGCAAGAGAGGTCAGAGTTCCAACAGATGTAAGGGAAGAAGAAACTACGTTAGAGGCAAGGGATGTTCCAGAGAGCTGAGTGGCTGGGAATGAGCCCAGTACATAAGATAAAGAGTTGTAGGCGGTTGTGCCGTTACCAATCTTGCCCTTGTTAGTATCGGTCTCGTAACCAAACTCACCAGCGGCTAGTACTGGATTCTGGGAAGCCCAAAGAGCCGCGGTACCACGGCGAAACTGTAGTACTGTCTGTGCTGCCATTTAGGGTGTTCCTCCATCTAGCGTGTTAATTACATCCGTGCTCTGTCTACTTGCTAGTCCTGCATCTACTGAGGAAGTAGAATCTGGCTCTCCGCCGTCAAAGCCACCGCTAAGTAGGCGAGCTACTTGATAAGCTCTTGAAGTCATTTAGACACCCACTCTTTTTTATCTTCGTTCCAATTATATAGTTTACCGTCATTTGGATACTTTTTAGGGGGAACCCAAGTGCAGGTTTCTTTGTCTAGAGTCCAAGACGCGTAAGTTCTAGGCGGTATAAACGCGTCAAGGTCTTTATCATAGGTATACCCTATTCCAGCGTAGTTTTTACGAAAAGGTTTTCCGCCCAGTATGTGAGCACCTGCTCTAGTGTTATAAGAAGTTTGAACCCAAGTGCCGCCAAGGTTATCAACTAACCACTGGTAACCTTTATCAGGTTCGTTGTCATCACCTATTAATACCTGTACTACTACATTGTTTTTATCAATCTCAGCCCAGTGTGCCATTACCCACCTACCTGCGAACGAGCGTAACGAACAATAACTAAACCTGAACCACCTGTACCAGATGCAGAGTTTGATAGGTACTGAATAGAAGACCCTCCGCCTCCACCGCCAGTATTGGCAAGGCCATTTCCTCCAGCAGCAACAGCAGCAAAACCGCTTACAGGGTATGTAACGCCTCCGCTACCCCCACCACCAAGGCCTCCAGCTCCAGCGGTAACTCCTTCTCCAGGGCAATTAACGATACCATTAGTAATAGTTCCTGTAGGCGCGCTAGGCACTACAAATTGGAAAGTTGTTGCGGTAGGGGCAGAAGTGACAATCCAGTTACCGTTAGGCGCATTGCTTCCTGCGGTAGTTCCATACACACTTATATACTGACCTACGATTAAACCGTGAGCTGCTGGTGTTGTACATGTAATAGTTGTACCAGAATACGTAAATGAGGCAGTAGGTGTTGCTATAACTGGGGCACCTGTAATAGTTCCTGGGGTTGTTCCGTTAACTGGGGCTACGGGTACTGTAAACGTAAATACTGTTGTAGAGGTTACAGAAGCAACTGTATATAAACCATTTGGTGAGTTGGTCATCGTTTGTACAAGAGTTGCGGCCCCTGTTTGCATAACATAAACGTATTGACCAGCTGTAAGGCCGTGAGCGGCTGGAGTTGTTACTGTAATAGTAGTTCCAGAATAAGTCATTGTGGCGCTTTGTAAACCAGAGGCGTACTCAATCAGTGTTTGACTAGCGCCCCCGCCACCACCACCAAAGTAGTAAGTTCCTCCAGAGTTTTGTCCGTAACCTGTTGCAAGTCCCCATGAAGAATATGCACTTGTTCCAGCTCCGCCAAAACCTCCTCCTAGAGGACCACCGTTGCCACCTGCAGCGTTAGCTCCACCACCACCTGAACCACCAAAAACACCAATTGCTGAGTCGTAGCCAATTCCGCCATTATAGCCTTGACCAGAAGTTCCAGAGCCACCTCGGTTACCCGCACCATTGTGGTTACCACCACCGCCTGAACCGCCATTGCCACCATCTACGCCAACGTTTCCACCAGAGAGTGTTCCCGTTGGAGTAAGGGTAGCTGTAAATGTAAATTGAGTAGAGGAGTTAATAGCCGTAACTGTCCAAGGGTTAAGGCCTGCATAGTTGTAAGAAGGCGTTTGTAGTACCGTTGTTGTGCTAGCTGGAAGACTAATTGTTCCAACAGGAGGTGTTGCCACAATTACAGTAAACTGTGTAGTGCTTAGTACTTGGTAAACAGTCCAGTTTCCGTTAGGGGCAGCTGAACCGCTAATAGTAGTATTTGCAATTTGAATAGATTGACCAACACTTAAGCCATGAGCAGCCACAGTTGTTACAGTTACTACTGCTCCAGAAGAGGTTATAGAGGACACTCCAGACGCTGGAGTAATAACAGCGTTACTTAAACTGTTTGGTGCGTTTGTTCCTGTAGTAGCAATTCCCACTGTTGTTACTAATGAGCCCACTGCTAAGTTATTTGGGGTAGTTGTTGTTACTGTAATTGTGGTTCCCACGTAAGTAACTGTAGAAATAGCAAATGATGCGGAGCCTCCACCGTTACCTCCACCTATAGCAGTAAGTCCAGCAAAAGTAGAGTTAGCTCCATTTGATGGGACAGCGCCGCCCGCACCAACTGTAACAGCAGCACTAGAAGCAATAGTCTGGTTTGGTGAATAAAGAACACCGCCCGCACCGCCGCCACCTGATGTACGGTCAGTGGTATACCCTCCACCGCCACCGCCAGCAATAGCAAGAACGTCAGCGGTAAGCCCTGGTCCACCGCTAACTGCAAGTGTTCCGTTAGCCGTAAACGTTCTATAGTAGTAAGTACTATCAGATGTTAGAGTACCACCTGTTACTACGTTACCAGGAGTTACGATTGCGTTAGAAGCTCCACTTGGTATGCCAACACCAATAGAGTTTGTAGTAGTTGCTGTAAAGGTATAAGAAGTATATTGGTTTAAACCAGATACTGTTATTGGGCTAGTGGTTCCTGTACCTGTGGCACCTCCAGGAGATGCTGTAACTGTGTAGCTTATTGGGCTTCCCGAAGATGCGGGGGTAAAGGATACGCTGGCCGTATTGTAAGCTGTTACTGTTGCAAAAAGGTTAGTTGGAGGTGGGGCATAAGCAGCGGTAGAGAACGAGGAAGAAGCAATACTTGGATTACTTGAACCAAAGCTGTTATTAGCAACAACAGTAACTGTATAAGCGGTTGCGTTTTCTAAGTTACTTAAAGTAATAGGTGAAGAAGAACCTGTAGTTAATCTAGGAGAGGATGAAGCTGAAACTGGAGTAGCGGTTACAGTATACGAAGTAATTGCTGAGTCACCAGAATAAGTTGGAGGTGTAAAAGATATTACAGAACCTTTAACTACGTTAGACGTTCCTGATACGTTTGTTGGAAGACCAGGAACATTTCCGCTTAACGCTGCACTAGACCAAGATGTACCGTTAAATACCTCAATAGATTTAGTATCAGTGTTAAATCTAACATAACCAGTTTGTGGGTTTGCTGGTCTTTGCGCAGTAGTACCTGTAGGCAGACCTAAACTTTGGTTTCCTATAAATACTGGGTTTTTAGATATGTCTTGCCCAGAAACGTATAAGCTTCCATCGATGTTTACTGAAGACGTCTTTAACGCATCCGAGTACGGGTGATTGTACTTGTTTTCAGCCATTTGGCTACTACCTTAAGCCTGAGCTTCAGACCAAGCAATACGACCGAGAACGTTAACGGCGGCGTTACCAACGTTAGTTACTGTAATAGTAAGTACGTCTGGTCCGTCTGGATAGATACCAGCGTTTGAGTAAGGGCTAACTCCGCCACCCAAGACTGCGTTACCAAGGTCTCGAACTAGTGATAAGTCAAGCGAGCCCGTTGAGTTAGTAAAGAATCCACCAGTGTTTTCACCGCCAGTTACTGATGTAATAGAGCCGTTAGCGTTGAGTGCATAATCTGCAATCTGTGCAAGTGAAGAGTTAGTCTTACCCACTACGTTACCTACAGCGTTAGTCCAAGATGTAGATGTAGTCGCAACTCCGTTAAGTACAGCAGTAACCAGGATGTTAGCTGGGCTGGAAGTAGTTGAGATATCTAGCGCACGAAGGATTAACTGCATACGGTTAGTAAGTTCACGAGCACCAAATGGAGCAGCTACGCCGTTATCTACAGAAGGAGCAATTCGGATTGAGAACAAAGCCTTAGGTGCGCCTGTAAATGTAAGTGGTATTGATGAGATAGTGATGGCTTGTGTAACAGTAATCTGAGTACCAGAGACCACAGTTGCTACGTAAGTACCAGCTGGAACACCTGTTCCAGTAACTAGCATACCTGCAATAATGCTGGTGTTAGAAGCTGCTAGGTTTACTGTAGTAGAGGCTGAAGCTGTACCAGTTGCGGTAGTTGTTGCGTTAACTGGCGCGATAGCTGTCTGATAAGTCTGGCCGTAAGTAAAGAGAAGAGACTTATCATCATCGTAACGGCCATCCATGATAACTGATGTACCCCAGTGAGAGATGGATGGTGCAAATGTAGGCCACCCAAACTCAACTGCTACGGGAGCAGTTGATGAGTATGTAAATGATTGTCCAGATGCAGCACCCATAGGAAGAACAGCCACTGTTGGGTTATTTGCAGTTACTGCTTGGTTAAGCGTAACTGTAGTTCCAGAGATAGAGGAAATAAATGTTCCATCAAGAATGTTAGCTCCAAATACACGCTGACCAACTTGTAGTCCAGAAGTAGAGGACACTGTTGCAATGTTAGAACCAGAGTTAACTGTAAGAGCAAGCGAGGCGTTGCCTGCCTGTCCTCTAGTTAATCCAGTAAACGTTGTAGAAGTTATTCCTGTGTAGTTAACAAACTCATAAGTAGAGGCGTTACGAATGCAAAGAGTTCCAGATGATGGGAAGTTTGCAGTGCTTGCTACAGTAATGCTTGAATCTGTTGAGCCTACTGAAGATGTGATGTATGTAGTAGGTGGGATTGTAGAAGTCTCATAACGTCCTGGAAGGTTACCTGAGCGCATGTAGGCTTCAGTGTTAACGTTGTTGTTCATCATACGGTGGCAGTAGGTAACGTCTCCACGTGAGCCACGAAGACCCCAGCGGACAAAACCAGCGCCGTACCAAGTAAAGTCGATGTAGAACATCTGCATGTTTGCAAGGTTAAGGGTATAACCAGAAGGTCCAGTTCCGTCCATCTTGTCAATGTTCCACTGAGATTGAGGAATCTTAGTATCTACTGTACGTGAAAGAACTACATAGCTTGATGAAGCTCCACGATATGAAGGACTGATTGTAAGCGAGGTGTCAGATGCAATATCGGTTACGCGATAAGACTGTCCGCGAAGAACGATGTAATCGCCAACAACTAGCTGTTTAGAAAATACTGTAGGGAATGATGAGTTTGTCTGCGTAACTGTATTTGAGCCCTGAGTTACGGTTACCTTACCTGCTACTTGGAAAGTAGAGTTACGACGTACTGCGTAGATGTTGTTACCGTCGTACTCAAAGAATAAACCGTTCTGCTGGTCAAAGATACCGAGGCGGCCTACGGCACCATTCCAGTTAAGTACCGAGATGTTAAACGCACCAGAGGCTGTAGAGGCTGAAGGTGTTGTTAATGCTGTATAGGTAAAGGTGTTATAGCCAGTTACTGAAGTAACTGTATAAGTTCCATTGTATGCAGATTCATTAGCTCCGTAAACAAGAATGGTAGAGCCAGGGTTAATGTTGTGCTTTTCCTTTGTTTGCGCGGTAATAGTTGTACCAGACGCTGTCAAAGAATCAAGAGAGGTATAAGGCTTAAGAACAGTACCAGAGGACATCTGGATGCCCTTACCTGACTGGTATCGGAAGTAACGTCGAGTTTGACGGATTGCAGATTCAAAATTAGATTGAGCGTTGCTAGAAAAAAGAACTCCGCCATCAAATGCACGGTGTAGGAACTGAGCCTGTGGGCGCATGTAAACCGCAGCTCCAGAGTACACAATAGTTCCTGTTGGTGTGTTTAAGGTGTAGTAAGAGAATGTGGTGTTGTTTGTAATCGTTGCTACAACAAAAGAACCATTTGGTGCGTTAGTAGAGGCGGTAAGACCTGTAACAGCAATTTCATTACCAAGTGAAAGGCCGTGAGGGACAGAAGTTGTAACAGTCACTACGTTACCTGAGTATGTAACAGAGGTAGGAGCTGTTCCAATCTGAGCTCCTGTATATAGGGTACCGAAGTAGATAGCGGTTTTGTTAGTATCAAAAACTGAAGTGATAGAGGTAGTGTTTACTGCTCTAGCTGTATAGGTAAAAGTAGTTGTGCTTGGGATTGTTTCAATAACAAAGTTACCGTTAGCAAGGGATAGGTAACAGTCTTGAACGGTGATAGGGGTTACGTTTGTAGGGATTGTGCCAGTCGCTGCAATACCGTGAGCTGTTGAAGTTGTAACAGTCACAGTACGACCGCCGTTTGCGATTTGGATATCTGAGATGTTAGAAAGAGGCGCTGATGACTGAAATGCAAATGGGCGATTATCAATAAGAGCAAGGTTTTCCCACTTAGAAATCTGGGTACCATATTCAAAGTCGGTATCAATCAAAGCCTGTGGCTGAGATACGCGGAACTTGTTAGTTGGGTCAGTTTGGGTTTCAGCTGGCTGGAAGGACTCGTTGTACTCGTCTATTGTAATCTGCAACTTATCAGTGGCTGACATAGCTGAAGTGTTGTAGTTAAGTACGATGGTTGTGTATTCACTGTAGTCGGTTGAGCTTGTTGCGATTGAGTACGAGGTTGCACTAAGCGATGGGTCAGAGAAGTTATAGATAACTTTATTTTTGGTTACGTTAGTAATTAAGACAAGGCGCTCCTGCAAAACGGCGCGTGGGATAACAATAGTTCTAGTAGAAGGCGTAAAGGTGTACGCGGTCTGAAGGATTACTTTTCTTGCCATTTACGCTCCTAGTAAGATATCTACTGCCTTGAAGGGGTAGGTTGGGTAGTTAATTACGTTCGAGCCTGGTTGGACTAGACCGTAAAAGGTTGACCCTGCTGGAGGAACTTCAGAGAAGGTTATGTACCCGTCCGAGTCCACCATAAAGCCATCCATCGGCATGCCTGATTGCCAGACATACTCAGGAAAGCTTACTGTTTGAATAATACCATTTATTGTAATTAAAATACGCAAAGGGTTGGTAATACTTATTCTGGACCCTTGGTAAGTAGGGTAAAAACGGTTTTCAATACCATCAAACTGGTAGTAGAGGTTGTCTAGCGGGACGATTGTGTAGTCCTGCCAGCTCATACCTACAGTAGCTGTTGAGTCTGCAGCAAGGATAGTTCCGTCTGCGCCTACGTTTAATACCTGAGCTACGTTGGCGATAACACCTACGCTAAGGTCGCCCTTAGCTGTGGGTTGGGCAGAGCCAGTGGTGTTGATGCTTAGAGTGTTATAAGAGATTACGTCTACTACATCTCCAAAGAGAAGAGCGGACGCAAAAGTAATTGAGCTCTGGGTAGTTGCGGTGTAGTCGTTACCGCGAACCATGAGGACACCATTTAGGTATACCTCTTCATTACCGACTACATAAGAAAGCGTGGTTGTGGTATTGGTTCCTGTGTTGGCTACCCCAGAGAGTACTGTTTCTCCGCCCGCGGCAAGGTAAGACCAACGAGTCTGGTTAGCTCCGCCTAATACTAGGTTCCAGCTTGTTCCATCCCAGGTCCACTGACGACCTGAATAGTAGATAGAGGCGCCAAGGGCGGGGGATGCAGGAAATTGAATAGCCATTAGTACGATGGTATTCCGTATTTAGACGCTAGGTACGCTTCAACTTGTTGATACTCAGTGGAAGACAATGTTCTGTTAAACCATATCATTTCCGCTACGTCAGCGTATGAAGCTTCAGCTCCACCAGAGAAGTTATTAATGCAAGGTGTACTGCCTGATGTAAAAGTTCCGCTATTTGCAGTGTGGCTAATACCATTAGAGCGGTATAGGTTATTTTGGTCTGTTGAGTAAATCCAAGGCCCTCCACCAGCAGTTGCTGTATACGTAAATTGGGAGGTCGGACCTACCAGCCAGTTTTGGTGAAACGCCACGCCTACCACACCGCCCCAAAAACCAGATAGCCAGTTATATGTACTATCAGTAAAGATACGGGCTTGAACGCTGCTGTCATATCGAGCTACGTGGAAGAATGTGTAAGCGGCTGAAGAGCTGCTTACTGCTATACCCATAGTGCTAAGAGTTGGTAATTGAATTTTAGTTGAGGTTGGTATGTAAACATAATTAAAAGTTCTAGATGCCCCGTAAAGAGAGTTAGACCCAGTAAACACGTTTTGTATACTCATACTACCTACGTTAGTTATGTTGCTTCCTAAAATGTGTCTAGCATTTCCAGACAAGTCATTCCATTGTGTTCCATTAAATGAATCTGCAGTAAACCAAGCTGCAAGTCCAGAGGTAACTGGAAGAGAAGTTTGAGTGGTTATAGAAGCAGCAAGGTTAGTTGAGTTTCCTCCAGAATCCGTAGCTGTAAGCGTAAAGTTATAAGTTTGAGAGCTGCCACTCGGGTTTCCGCTAATAACTCCTGTAGCAGCGTTAAATGAAAGTCCCGTAGGTAGAGAACCACCTGTTAATGAATAAGTAACAGCGGAACCTCCATCGGCATCAGTTGCTGATACAGAATACAAATACGTACTAATACCAGGATAAGCATTTGGAAGCGGGCTTGTTGTTACCCATACTGGGTTGACACCTGCGCTAATTGTGGGACTTGCAAGAATATGAGAGTTGGTGCCTATTGGGGCGTTTACCCCTGGATTGGTAGCTGTTAATGTGTAAGGGGAATACGCAACTGGAAAAGTATCTGGTCGTGTAACAATAGCTGAGTTAGGCGAACCTACAACAACAGATTTAGCTGAACGTGATACTAAGTCCGAACCAGTAAAAGTAACAGACATTCCATTATTAAAGTTTAAACCAGTTAAAGTTAAAGAATTATTAATGTTTGCAAGGGTTGTTGGGGTAGCTCCTGTTAGCACAGGGGCCGCTCCTGTTTCAGTAGTTTCTGCGGCTGTAGTAAATGTAGTCTTATAAGAAAAACTAAGAAGGTCACCAACGGTTCCTCCAAGAACCACTAGCTTATTAAAACCGCCTGTAGCAGTAAATGATTTAGTCCCTGTATAGCCAACAAGGGTACCAAGAGAGTTATAACCGTAAATATCAATACTTGTATCGTTAGCTGCAGATGTAATACTGTAAGAGCCTGACGGATATTCTTTATCAAATGTAACTGTAGAATAAGTAGAAACAATGTTTACGTTAAAGTCATTAGCATTAGAAGATGAAGTAAATTTAGAAACAGCCATTATGCAAGCTCCGTACCGTACAAGTTATAAGCAACACCTTGAGTTGTGTTATAAACGTAGATGGTTGCTCCCGCTTCTAGCGTAATACCAACAGTGATAAAGTTAGTATCATTTCCAGCTACCTTAGAGTCGTAGGCAATGTAAGAAGCGCTTCCTAAAGTACCTCCGCTTGGTACTGTAGCAATACGGAATGTAAGTTGTGAGCCTGTTGTGTTACAGACAGCAATGGTGGAAATAACCGCAGACTTACCAGCCCCAACTGTGTAAAGAGCGGTGCTTGTTGCTGCCGATGGATAGGCTTGGGCCAGAATCTTCATTGTAGCTGCCACGTTATGCCCCCATCGTTAAGAAGTTATAGGCAAGAACAGTTGCTGGGTCTAAAGTTGCAGAGCTACCAGAACCGCTTCCCGCACCAATTTCTAACCAGTAATTATTATAGTAAACAAAAGTCTGTCCTGTATTGGAATCAAACCACAAAGAACCAGAGATAACAGTTGGACCTGTAGGTGGTGTTGCTGAGACAGTTACGCCTCCGCCAGAACCTACGGCATTCCACAGAGTTCCGTTATAAACCTTAACTTGATTAAGTACCGTATTAAAGTAAAGGTCACCAGCGGCGGCAGAAACAGGGTCACTTGCCGCGCTAACTAGGTTAAGGCTGGCTAATACGCGAACTGACATTTACTATCCTATTACTACGACGTTATATGCGTTTACTCCTGGTGCTGTAGCAAAGGATACCGTAACAGTATTAACAGTTGAATTCACCACGTCGGTGAATACCTGAGCATATGTCGAAGCGTCAAAGATAGTAACTTGTACAAATCTTGTATTGAGATTGTGGGTAACTGTATAGGAAGTAGTAGAGCCATCACCGATTGTGGTTGTGTATTTGCGGGCTACTACGTCAGTATTGATAGCTACCTGGTTAGTGGTAGCCGCTCCCGCGGCTCCCTGACCAGAGATAGTGATACCAAGACCTGGAGTTACCGCCAAACCTGTAGAGGTTGTATTAAGACCTGAAGTACCTGGTAGGAGGATTAATGAACCAGATGAGCTGGTTGTAAGACCGCCAGTGCTGGTTGGGTTGAGGGCAAGACCATTTACGTCTGTCTTCAAACCTGAGGTAGTTGGAAGAAGTACTGCCGCACCTGTTGTGCCTGTTTGCAAACCACCTGTTGAAAGTGGGTTAAAGGTAAAGTTGTTACCTGAAAGAGTTACGCCGTTAGACGCTGTATAGGTACCAGCACCAGAGAACTGGCTGAAGACGATAGCGTCTGTGCCAATCTTAATACCGTTAAGTGGTGTTGTAGAGGTACCTGTTGCGGTTTGTACCCAACCACTTGACTGGTTAAGGGTTCCAGAAGATACGAATACAAAGTCACCAGCAACAACTTCACCAGCAACAACTCCGTTATCAGAGTCAACAGCACGTGTAAGGACTGCGCTTACTCCAGTTGTACCCGCAGTTGTTACTACATAGATACCGTTTTGAAGAGCAGTTGTTTGATTCTTTACAAGGATGCGGTCGTTAGCTGCAACAACTTGGCCGTCAATAGAAAGCGCACCTGTAGCTGTAATAGTAAGCGTTGCGCCTACACCAAGACCGCCGTCTTGGCCAGCAGTTCCGTTTGCGTATGTAGCAACAAGGTTTGCAGTAGTTGCAAGACGAACGCTACCGTGAACGTTAAGGCCTTGAGCAGTGGTGTCTACATAGTTCTTGTTAGCAGCGTCTGTTCCAGATACTGGAGTTGCAACGTTAGTGACTTTATAGCCACCCATTGAGTAGTCGCCAGTTGCGGCAGCTAAAGCGTTAAGGTGAATGCTTCCATGGTCTGCGTCTGTGTGACGGTGAACGTGGTCAGCGCGAGAAACTTTAAGTGATGTACCTTGTGCGTTAGCTGAGCCAAGCGCAGCCATATCCGCAGTAAGGCCGTAAGGCATAACTGGAATCCAGTTAGAGGAGTTTGTAGTTCCATTAGATACGTAGACAACGCTATTGGTGAGGTCCAAGTACATTGAACCTGTAGACATAGGCGTAGACGCTGGTGCGCCTGAACCTGTAGCAACTCCACCTACTGGAGCCCAGCCAGTACCTTCATAGACTTTAAGCTGATTAACTGTGTTGTCATAAACAATCTGACCAGTGACTGGAGCGCCGATGGCGTTAATCTGGGTGCTGGAGAGATTTTGGATTCGGGCATTCTGAAGCTCAAGCTGATTAAGGTTAATCGGCGTTAAGAAACTACGTGACATTCACTCTCTCCTTATGAAAGGTAGGCGTTACCGCTAAAGGCTGATTGAAAGTGGACCGTAAGTTGTTTAGGACTTGTGTATGTGATTTCGCCTTCAACTATGGTACCAGTGGAATCTTGAACCGTCACGTTAGGGTAAAAACCTAAATTATGTGTGATGGCCCAATCTGTTGCGACTACCCCCTGAACATGGTGGTAGGCAATCGATGGTGCATTGATAGCTCCAGCCGTAATGTTAGTTACGGTTACTGCTGCTGGGGCCGTTTGTGGAACTGTAATGACAACGGGTTGTGTCTGTGGGTATATGTTAGTCAAGGGTCACCTGCTGCTGCACGAATACTTGTCCTTTAATGTAGGTCTGTTCGAAGTCTGTATTAGAAGAGTTGGTTGCCTGCAAATCCCAGAATGCGCGTACTGGTAGGTACTGGGTAGCTGAAGACGTTAATGACAAAGTAATAACGCCGTCTGCTGGGTTAGTCTTTGCGATATCAAAGGTGGCATAAAGAGAAGGCGCATTTGGATAGGTTCTAATCTGAGCCTTAAAGGTTAGGTTAGTAACATCAAATGGGAAGATAAATTGCTGAGACCAAGAATCTCCTTGGTAAATCTGGATGTCATATACGCCCGCATACTCTGGAAGAGGAGTGCGGCCAAGCATATCGTTTTGAAGGTATACCCGCTCTGGTTGACGGCTATCGTCAATTTCTTGAGGCATGTAGATTGGGACAAGCTTATTGGTTGTGCGTGAGACGCGACGTAGGGTGCCAATCTCAAGGCGCCATAGTCCAATGTTAAGCGCTGAGCAAAGCTGCTTATATTGTTCCCATCGCTGAGCAATAATTCCAGTTAGCTGCTCGTAGCGTTGTGCGCGTGGGATGGTTACCCCATCTGGAGCAGTAATATTAATGTCAAAGGCTGCATCTGTAGCAAGCGCCCATAGAGCCTCAATAGCAGCCAAGATAGCAATTGGATACTCTTCAACAGGCTGAATGCTGTTAAGGGTAACTGTGCTGCCAAAGCTATCTGTGCGGTTATAGGTATGCTGAGTTACCGCTGTATTGATAAAGGTAGTTAGGTCTGCGTCTAAGAAGTAGCGGACTGTGGACCCCTGAACCACGATTGCCGCGCCGTTAGCTGGGGCAGATACAAAGGTTAGAAGTCCAGTGTTGCCCTCTAAAGAGTATTGGTTTGGATAGACCTGGGCGGTGCCGTTTACGGTCACATAGAGGTTAGTAAGCTCAACAGGCTTAACGTTTAGATAGAAGGTCTTAGTTGACCCATCGCCTGTTCCAGTAAAAGTAAAAGCTTTAGAGGTGTCGCCTAGCTCTGTACGAACTCTTGTTAAAAGGTCTGCAAGTAGGGCCACCAACCACTCCTAACTCTTAACCTAAATGGTTTCAGTTTTTAATTAAAAAATCTGTATAAACGAATAAGCGGGCCCGAAAGCCCGCCCACTCTCGCTAATTATTTTATAGCGTATTAGCTAAGTAACCCTTTTCCTTAAGGTGCTGAGCTACCTGCTTAGTTACTGTATAGCGCTGACCAGCTTTGAAGTTGTAGTTATTACCAGCTCCGAGAGTCATATTTTCAATGGTCTCAATAACTCTAATCTCTACAGCATCGTTATCTGGGTTTCCTACTGTGATAACTTCATCGACAATTACTGTCTGACGGTCTGGGACTCGTGCATCAATAACTTCTTCTGAAAGCTTAGCGGCTGCGGTAACGGATGCCATTGACATCTCATTTGCTCGTTCAGCCTGAACCTCTGCATTAGCTGCAAGAGCCTCTTCACGTGCGCGACCAGTTACATCTGTGGGCTTCTTTGTAGATGCCATTTGGATTCTCCTTGTTAATGTCTCAGTTAGATAAGGCGGGCCCTCACGAGCCCGCCCTTTAAGCTATTTAGTTGTAATTAGTTGGTTTCTGCAATGATTACAGACTGGTCAGTGATAAGACCAAGACCGAAGATTGAGTACCAAGCAAGTGCATGCTCACGACCGAAGTCGAGGATTCCGCCATCGCGGAGTTCGACTGGGAGTGAGATAGCGTGACCGAATGCGTTGTCTCCAATGAAGATAGCGCTATAGCGGTCTGAACCACCGTTACCTGTGTAGGTAGCTGGAGTTGTGTATCCTCCACCAGCTGTGACAGTTGGGTTAGCAACTGCAGTATCAGCTGTGTAAGAAGTACCAGCTCCACCAGCAACCTTGAGGACCTGTGTGGTCTCAATGAAGACTGTGTCGTACAAGCGACCAATTTCACCGAGCATGAAGTTACCAGGTGCTGCGTACTTGGTTACTTCGATGAATTCTGGATTGTCACGAAGCTTACGGCTTTGGTGTGGGTGCACAAAGCAAACGTAAGTCTCGCCCAACCGAGGGATGTTCTTGGTTGCGAGTGTCTCGACAGCGTCCTTGACAGTGTGAGGTGTCAAGTAGAAAGTACCAGTCATTGACGCACGGGATGTACCCTTTGTGCCATCTGCGTACCAGTTGTTAACTGCTGAGAGGTTTGAGCGGTCTTCACCATAGATGGTTGAAGTAGCTGCGTAGAGGGTATCGCGTGAAAGCTGGTCTAGGTAGATAGCCATGTTGCGACCCAATAAACGTGAGGCTGAAGCCATTACGTCATCGAATGAAGCATTGAGCAAGAGCTCAGATACTGCAAGAGCATAACCATGCTCAGTTACAGTGATTGAGAATTGCTGTGCTGTAAGTGCGTTAGTCTGCATGCGAACACCTTCAACAAGCGCTGAAGCGAAGCCGAGGTTGTTGTAACGCATGAAGTTGATTTGAAGACCAGGAGCAACACCGAGTTCAGTCTTCTTGACTGCGAACTGCTCAAAGCGAAGGATTGGCATGGCCTGGAAAAGAATTTCCTTGGACCAGATTGTCTGAATCGCCTGAGTTAGCTGGGTGTTGGTACCTGAGTATGCTGTAGGTGCTGCGGCAAGATTGCCTGTACCTGTAATACTTGATGCCATTTAGCTATGACTCCTTGTTAGATTTTTATGGGTTGGGGGGTATTAACCGAACAGCCCGCGAGACTTACCACGAGCAGATTCGCTCATGATGCGGTCTCTGTATTTCGCGTATTCGTTCATCGGCATGGCTGCAATCTCTTGAGCCGTTAACGTACGTTGCTCCATATTGGTTTCCAGTGGTCCAGCGGGAGGAGTAGTAATACTCGTTCCCTTCATTTCTTTTCTGGCTGTCTGCATAGCAGACTGCGCAGATTCAAGAATACTTGCTGAGCGTTCCTTTAACTGTTCCACGCTTGCTGTAATCTCTTCACGGCTATTGCCTTGAATGAAATCAACAAGTTGTGGAATGATATTGTCGCGCTCGGTTTCAATCACTTGCTGGCGATAAGCTTGCAAGTCTGCAAAGGTCTTTTCGCGCTCCAGAAGAGCGAAGGCTCGTTCGCGTTCTGAACGCTCACGCTCCAACTGCTCCTGCAACTCTTTTGTCTTTAGTTCTGCATAAGACTTCGCATCGAGCTCAGACTCTTGTGCTTCCTTAAGACGTGCCGCCTCAGCTTCCGCTTCAGCCGACTTACGAGATGCTTCTTCTTCTTTTTCTTTCCGTAGAGAGTTTAGCTCTTCCTTCAAAGATTCAATCTGTGGGTAGAGCTTGTCCTTCTCTTGCGAACGGACTTTAGCTAAATCCTCATCTGTGTAGAACTTAGTTGAGTTCGTAGTAGTAACAGTAGGCGCGTCAACGCCCGACACATTTACGACTGGAGCCGTTCCAGCTTCTGCTTCAAAAGCAGTAGCCATGTTTTCTGCAGTATCTGACATGCTTATATCCTTTGTATTCTAGGGGTCGTTTTCCGAAGTGAGAGCTCATATGACCTAACGTTGTTTAATTTTCTCGGTACCTACAAAAAAATACAGGCTAAACACCTTTATTTTTCGTAGTCTTGCGGAACCCTTCTCTGTGGGAGCTGTGTTCCGTAAGCTTGAGTTACCAAAGAGTTACGTAGCGCTTGGTCCGCTGTCTGTGCCTCAAGAACTGCTGGGTCAAGAATCTGTGGCATCTGTGATTCAGGAACGCCCATGTTCTCTACGCCCTTAGAGCCTGCAGGTGTTCCAGCCTGTTGAATAGGTTGAGCTGGGTTACCGCCAGCTGGAGATTGCATTCCAGTTAGGCTCATAATGTCGTTTTCAATCTGGGTCTGTACGAGCTTAAGTGCGCCATCAGATACGGCGTCATCAATAAGCTCTTGACGAATCTCTGTGAGCTTCTCAGCTGGGAACTCTTCGCCGAGTGAGCGCAATGCGCCTTCCTTAGACTCAAGGCCAAGAGAGAGCTTGCTCTGGATTTCGTTAAGAGCAATAAGCTTGTCGAGAGGAAGTGGCTGTGGGAAGTGCACATAAGAACGGTAGGTAAGTGGGTCGTTAGGGTCTAGCTGAGGAACTTGTCCTGGCTTTAGTGGAACCTGGCTAGCGTTAGGGTCCCAAATAAAGGTCTCTGGCTCTTTAATAGCAAGCGATAGAAGGATAAGTTCATTAACGCGCTCTAGACCGTGGGCGTATTGAATAATCTTTTGATGGTAGCGATTCATCAAAGGCTGGAACTGAATGCTGAGCGCAACACCTGAAGTGTTAGAGATAGGCTGTGCCTGACCAAGAGCGGTCTCTGGCACACCAATCATTTCGTGCATAGCCTTCTTGAGCATCATCAAGAAGTCCATAGCGCCCTTTAGACCTTGCGCGCCACCTTCTAGGTTTTCTACCTTTGCGTCTTTTGGTAGTCCGCCCCAGACTTTATTAGCACCCTTCTCGAGCTGAGAAGCCTTTGCACCGATGATGACTGTGACTGGGGCCGCATGATAGTTGACAATGTCTGCAATGTCAGTCGCGGTTTCGTTATAAGCCCTATTGATATTAATAATAGGCTCGCAGTCGCTGAGACCCCAAGGACTACCAGAAATACGAACGTTAGGAATATGAATAACGGGAATCGTGCCAAGCGGGTTAGGGCGCGAGTCAATGAGTTCATCATTTATGTATTCCTCGATGATGTCTTCTGTGAGGATTTCCGTGTAGGTAAACACCTGTCGAGTACCTTCCAAAGAAGTACCCCAGAAACGATACTTAAGCTTGAAACGGATAAGGCGTTCGCGGTCGTGTGGATGGAACTCGGGGAAACAAAAAGAAGAGTTAAGAGGCAGAATTCGTACACGACCAGGATGAGGACGACCTGAAGGGTCCACATAAGCTTCTTCATAAGCCACTTTAATAAAGACATCGCCCGACACCGTTCCTTGCTGACCGATTTCCCATAGGACTGTAGCTTTGTTGTTATCTACTTCCCATACACGCTCAAGTAGGTCTGGGACGATTGCTTCGGTCTGCTTAGGGCTGCGGAAGGTCACACCTTTACCAAAGGTAAAGTTAATAATGAAATCAGAGAATGCTTTGTAATAGTTAAGCATAATCTGGGCTTCGCCAGTTTGACGGCGATAAGAATAGTGATGGCCTAGATACATAGCCCAGTTAAGGCTATAGCGATTTAATCGAGGGCCGTGTACTTCAAACTCTTCATCCGCTAGCTCTACTAAGCCTAGTGGGGAGATGGAGATAGTTAAGTCAGAGGAGGCTGCACGATAACTCGGAGGAGAGAAATCAATCGAGCTCACCAATCACCTCTTTCACTTGAACTGCCTTAGGGTACCACTAATTGTCGATAAAACTATTTACCGACACGTTATCTGAAGCGTTCGCCTCGAATGTTGCCTTGGCCTACTGGCTTGGTAACTTTCTTCTTTGCAGACTCTTCTTGTTTTTCTTTTTCTTCCTGCACGTAATCGCGGAAGCGTGGGTCAATCTCTTTTTTAGAAGTAACAAACTTGCCGCCTAGTGACGCATACTTAGCGTGAACCCAGTGGGCTGCGGCTGGAGATGGATATGTGCTGAATCTGGAGCGCGCTTGAGCGACAACCATGTTCCACATTTTAGGGTTAGCAGGTAGCTGCTTAGGACCCTTCTTTACTTCTTTACCTGAGATGAGTGCCATCGTTAATCCTTAATAGGTTCCCGCCCCCGCGGGAAAGGAAAAAAGGCGGGGGTCGAGAATTGCTATTTAATTATTAGTCGTTGACGACTGAAGGGTTAAGGGCAGCTTGACGTGCGCCATTGCGGACAACCTCTTCAAAACGGTTATCGCCATGGTCAGCAAATCCACCAGCAGCAAACTCTTGTAGGTGAGTTGGTGCTTCTACCCAAGCTGCAGAACCAACGTGTGCGCGCTCGCGCATAGTCTCTTCTGGAAGCTTTTCAAAAACATTTGCATTGCGGTTAGCACGACCTGCAGCAGGAACATAGCCCTGCATTGCGCCCTTTGTGAATTCCTGTGGGACGTCTGTATCTGTAGCGATACCTTCTTCAAAACGAAGTGGGCCGCGTTGTCCTGGGACAGCAGCTGAAAGCTTGCGGTCGTATACAGGACTGTGCTTCTCTGGGAAGCGTGGTTCTGGGGCAATTGCCATTGTTAATCTCCTAAATTGGTTTGAGGACCTCAAGTAAAAGTGTGCTACGTATTGGGGTTAAATACAGGCTAAAGTCTTATCTATCTAAAGAAGGGGGAGCTAGAGACCTCTACCGATGGCATTGTTAAATCCATAGTTAGAGATACAGCAATAGCCAAACTATCGGCATAGTCATCATGGGCATGGGCTTCCTCAGGAGCATGTGCTAAGAAGTTAGGCCCAGTGAACTTAGTCTCTAGGTCTGTCATCTGTTGATAGAACCGTTTCCATGTGCGTAGACGACGCGTTTTTGCATGAGCAGGCCAACCAACCATACGACGGTCAATAAGAGCCTTAAGATGCTTCCACCTCTTAGACTGCTCTGGTTGGCTACTGCCAAGTGCATGAACTTCTGCTTTAGGTAGTAATAGCTTAAGTCTTTGGGCTACTGCATCGCCCACGCCATTTGAGTCAACTCCAACAGCAAGCACGTCATAGTTATTTAAAAAACTAACAATCTGGAAGTACTGGTCTTCCCAGTCATCACCCTGCAGCTCAAGCCAGTTGAGGATGCGGTGGTCAAAGTAACCAAACTCATCTGGGCGGTCCCAGTCAACCCAGACCACAGTTACAACAGTAGAGTCAATCTTACGCGCTGGGTCAATACCAACAACTACAGGCGTACGGTGCCAGGCTTTGACTGTTTCTTGAGAAGTGTCACCAAGCTCATCCATAACAGTAGACGTTACGAACATACCTCGTTCAAGAAGCCACTTGCAGTTGTACGACATCTGAAACTCGTCTGAGTCCTCGCCGATACGTAGCATCTCTTTCTTGATGTACTTAGCATAGTTGGCGTTAACCTTAGCCACATCTCGCCAATCCCATTGGAAGTGGTTCTGTCTAGAACGGGCTGTCTGAGCTCTTTTGTTTAACTGTATGCTTCTGTAAAAATTGTTCTTAGACGTTGTAGGCGTTCCTGTTTTAACCATGGTGCCAGAATAATAAGCAAGCATAGGGCTAATGGATTTAGAAACAACAAAATCATCCGCCTCTTGGCACTCGTCAATAACAATAAGATGAAAAGATTTAGATTCAATCTTGGCCCTAGGGTTAGCGGTCATCATCATAAGAGATGAACCTGAGTTCTTTAATTTAATCTGCCGTGTTACTCCAGGCACCTTGCCCAAGCTATCGTCAATCTCTGGGTCGCCTAGAATCTCTAAAGCGCGCTCGCTGGTTAGTCGGTTAACTGTACGACCGAATAGAGTTTCTACCTGACCCTCAACTGGGGCAAACATGCCAATCCAGATACCTTCTTTGAACTTCCCTAGAAGGTCTGGGTACATCTTGGCTAGGCGTGGCAGGAGAACCATAAGCGTAGCCACAGTGTTGGCGATAGTCTCTGACTTACCCGACTGACGAGCGGCAAGGGCGGTGATTTCCTCACCATCATTGATAATAACTGACTCGATAATCCGCTTAGCTAACGGCATCTGATATGGGTGAAGCTCATGCCCTACCAGCGCAGTCTGGAACTGAATGCAGCGCTCTACTATCTTTTTGACAAACTCCTTAGAGAGCTCGTCTAGTTCATCCTCGGGCTCTTCTTGAACAAGCTCGTCTTCTTCCTCTTCGGGAAGGAACTCGTCCTCATCAAAATCATCTATTAATGGTTGGCTCATATTACTCCAAGTGTATTTGCAAACAAAAAGCCTGGGTTATTAAACCCAGGTTCTTTGTTCCACTACGGGGATGAGAGAGAGTGGTAAGCGTAGTCTAGCAGATTGTCGACAAATCTACTTAACGCGTGTCGTCCTAGAGTTAAGCTCGTCTACAACAGCATGTAAAGCTTCTGCTCCAGTGAGAGCTTCAGTCAGATAAACAGTCTCTCGGTTCTTTGAGTAAGAGCTCATGCACCTGCCAATTTCATAAAGAGATTGGTCAATCCACATCTCTAGCTCTGCAGTTGGTATCTTGGCAACCCTCTTAGCCACCCGTTCAGAGAAGGGCTTTGTCCAAGCTTCATTCTTTTTCCCGAACACGGGCAACCCCTTCCTCGTCGGTTCTAGCCTTTAATGCTTTAGCAATAATTTCATCAATATCTTCGTCTGAGAGGTCCCACTGAGGGTTCTTTACTGTATTGAAGAGAACTCCAATGTAGTAGCCAGGGATTGTAAAGGGGACTCTAAACACCAAGCAATGACCGTAGCGGTAAGGCATATCAGTCTCTTGGGTATGTCCAACCTCAACAATGGGTAGGAACTTGCGGTGATAGTAGTTCAGCTTGCCTACGTATAGTGGTCCAAGTGTTTTCATTATTACTCCTTCGGAAAGAAGACTTCTTCCCAAGTAGGTATCTTAGTAGAGGAGTTCTGCATCCTGCTGGCTGTAGAGGCGGTATAGCTGAGTCTAGCCTTAGCACCTTCAGAGAGCACATCTAAATTAGCAGCGTGGTGGGAACTGCAGTTGTTTTCTAGCGTTTTTAAATAATCATTTGTAGAAGAGCTGTTCTTAAGACCAAGCCATATCTCTGGGGATACATCATTATATTGCCACCAAGCGCCAGACCTAAAGACAATCAATACAGTACTGGTGTTGTGGTTGTAGCCAATCGTATAAGCGCGTGGGCGACTAGGGTTTGCGGTAGGGGCTGTATAAACCTCAGAACCTGCATCCTTTACATCGTTTGGTAGCTCAATCGACCAATCGCCAGGCTTATCAGATGAAGCCTCGCCCTCTGGTGTAGAGGAATTGCGAGAGAAGGTGTTTGCATTACGCTCTCTTGCTTGTTGAAGCTCTACCATCGCCTCATTAAGGCGTTCGGACATGAGCTTCTTCATGTCATCGCGTTTAGCCATTATTCCTCGCAGTGATGGTTTTCGGTCTCTGTCTCCAGTACTCTAACTAAACAGAGCGAACACCGCAAGTAGCGCGGTGGTTTATAGTTATTCTGAACGGTAGCGCCCAGTGGAACATCTTCGCCGTATTCGCTACGGTCATAGTTATCCGTAACAATCTCAGGCTCTTTAAAGAGGTCACGTGGGAACGGCCCCTTAGGGTCAACTATGCGGTCAGGTACGGGGTGTACCTGAACCGCTTGATAGGTTGTGACCCGCATTACTTAGACTCTGTAGAATCCTCAGCAGGTGTGGCTGTTGACTTAGCCGCCTTTGGCTTGATTAATGGGAACTGACCAGCGTGTGCGCGCTCAGTCAACCAAGGTGGTAGACAAGCTTCGCAATAGTTAATTGGCTCTGCGTTACCTTCATCAACAAGGTAGATAGATTCCATCTCACAGTTAAAGCACTTCATATGTCCTCCTAAGAACAGATATCAGTATAGATGAAAAAGAGGGGCAAGGTTACCCCTGCCCCTCGATTTCTAGTTATTACTTAGATGCGTCTGAAGATGCGCCTACGCCGAATGCGCCATCCTTAGGGTTCAATGCACGGAGCAATGGACCTGCAACTGATGCAACTGCTGCGCTGATAAGCGCCTTTGAGTTGTGATTTCCTGCCATGTACATGGCGAGTACTGCGGAGACAGCTGTGCGAGCGTATGAGGCTGCTGCTGCTTGTAGTGCCTTTGAGTTCATGTTTATCCTTTTTATTAGGCTGTGTACTTTGGACGTCCAAAGCCAACAACAGTTGCCCAGAGGTGGCGTTTGTTATCCACACGGTAACCGCGGACGTTGGAAGCAACTTCTCCGCCGTTATCTGGACTACCAGAAGGCTTGTGGTCAGGAGATGTGTTCCCTTCCACAGTTGTAATCGTACCATCACCGTTATCTTTTAACACGACTCCTACGTGCTGAACTGGGGAGGTAGGCAGCGCATGTTGAATAAAACTGAAGAAAATAAGGTCTCCAGGCTGTGGGGTACCTGTAGCTGGGTCGATAATTGCATGGGTGTTCTTAAACGCCTCGTACCCAGCTGGTGTGTAAACAACGTTTGGAATTGTTACGTTCGCTTGTTTTGCACACCACATCATGAAGCTTCCGCACCATGCTTGACCGTCGTGGCCTGTGAACTTGCCGTAATCAGTCTCGTTGTCTTTAGGGCCTTCTACGACACCTACCTGAGACATAGCTACTTCTAGAAAGCGCGCAGCTGAACCTGCAGGCTTAGTTGTTACTGGTGGTACTGGCTTTGCACTCATCCGTGCTCCTTTATGTGTTGTTCGAACGAACCCTCTAGCTTTGATAGTTTATCTCCGATATCAACTTGTCGGTCGGTTAGATTCTCAAGCATAGGGATAATCTGTAGGTTAATCTTATCATGCACAGAACCGCCGCCATTGGGGGTGAGCTCTTGAATTGCTGGGGCCATAGACTTCTTTAAGTCTTCGGACTGCTCTGTTATTACGTGATAGATAGCCTTCTTAGCTATAAACCATAATACGCTTCCTACCGCACCTGTTACGAAGGTGTATGAGTAGATTACTGTTGCCCAGTCAGATGATGTCACGCGTATATCCGTTCATGAGTGTGATGTCAATGGATAAGCTTAGTGAGTATGTTCTACATGTAAGAATCACGAAATATACGAATAAACATAAGTTTACAGATAAATTGTGTATTTTCTATGTGAAGTCAGCGTTTATGACTTGACATGCTCCGTAACTCTTTGGTTTGCTAGTACATGACAGGGGGCACCAGCGATGGTGCCCTTAGCCAACTGAGAGGAGCAGCGATGCTCAATATCAGAATTAATCTAACGATTAATCTAAGAAAGGTGTTTGCGGCAGGCCTAGCAATCTTTATGTTAGCGTCACACCTCATCTCACCTGCATATGCACTGACACGTACATCCTCTGTTCTACATGAGAGGGTCGTCACAGTGAATCTTACTTATTTAAAGGTAAGTACAACCAAATCCCAAGCAGAAGCCGCTGTAGCGAGCCCATATGCTAAGTACTTTGACCCAGAAGCCCTTGCGTTCCTGACAACCTATGCTCAGGGTATGCCTATGGCCGAATGGAAGTGCTTAGACAACATCTGGCAGCATGAGAGCCACTTCAACCCTAAAGCCCTAAACATGGGGTCTAAGGCTTTTGGTATCGCTCAATTCTTGCCAAGCACGTGGGGCAACTATAAGGTTACGAAGACAGCTAGCGCTGCACTACAAATTAAATACGGCCTACGGTACATCCACAACAGATACGGAGACGCATGTAATGCTTGGAACTTCTGGAAAACTCACGGGTGGTACTAATGCACCTTATTTTGATGGGAGCCAGGTCTGCGCTCAAGTAGACCCAGAGCTCTTCTTTCCCGAAGTAGATTCATCTAAACACGATATAAAACGAGCGCTTGCTATATGCAGCGACTGTGAGTTTAAGGAACCGTGTTTAGAGTTTGCCCTCACTCACGAGAACGAATACATATACGGTATATGGGGCGGTACAACCCCAAAGCAGCGTAGGTTAATAAAACAAGCTAGAAGAAGGCGTAGATAGCAAAAAGCCCCAGCCGATTGGCTGGGGCTTTTTATTTAAGCTATTAGGCCCAAGGTGTGAGTGTAACTGCAGCACCTGCTGAGATTGATGCAGCACCAGCTGCAACGCTCTGGGTCTTGATTGTTCCTGTGGTTCCCTTAACTGTTGGGGTACCTGTAGGAGAAGCCACAGCGATAGCGGTGGTGTTGTTAGATACGAACGATACAGTGTTTGTAGCGTTTGCAGTAACAGTCCATGTGCCGTTAAGTTCTGTGGTTGTAGCATCTGCAAGACCAGCAATTGTAATCTTTGTACCAACTGGGAAGGCTGCGCCTGCGCCAGTAGCTGTTACAGTTGCGGTTGAAGAGCTAGCTGTACGAGCAGCAGCTGTGATTGAGATTGGTGTGTTTGTAGCAGCTGAAGCTGTGGTCTGTACGAGTTCAGCGTCAGTCATAGCATCTACAGCATTTGCTGTGGTGAAGCCAAGGACGTTTGGAACTACTACATAATCTGTTCCGCTAACGTAAGCACCGTCACCAGCTGTAATAGCATTTGTGTACTCTGCCTTAGCGTATTGACCTGTAAGAGTTACGCCTGAACCAGCTGCGTTAGTCACTGTGAATGACTGACGTGTAGATGTAGCTACTGTTGCGTTTGAAAGGTTAAACGCGTTATTTGTGAAGCCTGTGATGTTTACAGCATCTCCTGGGTTCAAGAAGTTAAGAGATGTGTAGGTGATTGTTGTACCGTTACCTGAAGCCGCTGTAACAATGAAGTTACCTGGAGCTGGGGTGTATGAAGGGTATCCGCCCCAACCAGCTTCAGCACGAACGTGGTTGTCTGAAGGAACTGATTGTGTAATACCGTTATTAAGAGTTACTGTTGTGTTGCCATAAGCAAGGTTACCTGAAGCAACATATGTGGTCTGTGACCAACCAGTGTCGCCTGTTGAACCGCCAGTCTGTGAGGCCGAAGCGCGGCGCTCATCGTTTGGCATAAGAGGGGTCTGACCCCATACAAAGTCAACTACTACGTTTCCTGCGGAATCTGTAGCGTGACCATCATTATTAACGCCGCCAGCTTGTGCCGCAATAGCTACTGCGTAAGCACCTGTAGCCTTTGGGTCACCAACCGCAGCTGGGTTGCTGTAACTTGACATGAATTACCTTTTCTCTAGAGAGGTGTAACGCCTGATATCATGGGCGCAAGATTAAGTATCCCTTAGAGAATTGGATATTGTCAGGGCTTATCGATTAGCTTGTTCCCAAGTCTTAACTGCTGAGTCAGGGTCGGCTTGATATGGGGCAGTTGTGCCATCTGGTCTAGGAATCTTAACGTCTTCTCTGATTGGGTCAGAAGGCATGCGCTTACCCCAATAACCCATTGGATAGATAAACGGCTCAGCGTTAGGATTGTTAGTGGGAGTTGGAAGCGGGTTCTCGTTCCATACGCCTTCTTCGGTAACTAATGAGGTTATGCAATAGCGTTCTCCAGAGGTTACTAATTCAACCCCGTGCTTAGTATCTCCGCTATGAAACACTACTGAACCTGCGACTGGCTTATATTTAAATCCGTACTCTGGGTATGAAATCTCCCCGCCCTCATAATCATCGTTAGGATAGATTACGGCGCCCCAAATGATTGGCTGCGGCATGTGGCGTTGATTATCAATGTGATAGAACATCTCCACAGTCGTATCACCCGTTGGGTTAGAGCCAGGCCACATCTTGATAAAGCTAACAGGGTTAGGTTTCCACTCTGTTTGGCGAACTGTATTTAATGTATCAATAATACGTTGTACTAGATTAGGTGCTATATCGTTTACAGGTTCAAATGAGTTCTCTAGACCAGGTAGGTTAGAGGAAGAGAGATTGAACAAACGCTGTTTCCAGAACTTAACTGGGTTTACAGGTAACTTATCCCACTCATAGTGCCTCATCCACTCCGATACGCGCTTGGTCTCTTCTGGTGTGAAGAAGTCGTAAGCAATCATAACGTTTCCGTCGCAATGGGTCTCTATTCTCATTTTAAGCTCCTAATTAAACTTGTAAAATAGCTCGTCAGTTGAGTATACGTGATAATCAGTTCTTATTTTAGGCCAAATATGCCTTTTAGCCTCTTCATCAAAGTCTTCAGAGAACTTTTTAACATCAGGCACTACTATTAGCTCGTTAAGCCTATTCAAATACGGAAGTCGAGTTTCATAGTCTTTCTTAACCTGCTCAAGGCTTACCGACAACCCTAAGTCTTTAATTAGCTTATCTGCTATGACCATAGGGTCTTTAGGGATGTCTTCCATACGCATTAAGAAGTTTACGCGCTTAGCTCTTTCTAATACTGTCAAGATTCCAGCCTCAGCATCAATAGACGGGTCAATTGGCCCGTGAATGAATGGTCGCGTATATAAGAAGTTTTTAGCTTGAAAGTTATTCATCATGTGCGGGATAACGCCATCTTGACCGTAATACAAAGAGCCTATAAGGATGCGCTTATCAAACAGGGAGGGGTCATACGATGGCGGATTAGGGTAAATTTGAGGCTTACTCTTATTAGCCACTATAAGTTGAAAGAATAAACTTGATATGTGCGTAGACGGGTCTCTAAGAGTAGACATGATGTAGGTATTCTCATCAATGTCTGGGTGCCAACAAGCGTGAGCCGTTGGGTTCTCAATAGGCACAGGGTTTATAACGTTTATTCCGTCTTCCCGCATGTAGGGGATTAGAAAGTTTATAACGTTATTTAATATGAACCGCCCGCCAGTTCTAGGTATGTGTAGATGATAAAACGATTTATAAGAGGTTCTCATTATAGATACTTAGCTTTTTCCTCATCAGAGGCATACATTAAGTTTGCATCCCTATGAGCATACGCATTTCTATCATTCATAATTACAAATGCGTATTTGAACTTATCATCAAGTATAGGTTCAGCTTTATGAGCATATACGTAATTAGACGGCATAATAACAAAGTCACCAGCTGTCGCTTTATATTTTACGTTAAAGTTTGAAAAAGTTAGCTCTCCACCCTCGTAGTCATCATTGGGGTAGCCTACAGCAGATACTACGCACCTATACGAGTGACCATCATCAGAGTGCTCATTGAAGTATTCACCCATGCCATATCTGACTACGCTATTGACTTCGTGAAACTTCATTATCCCACAGCGGTATAGGGTTGAGTAATGCTGTAGGCATTGCTCTAAAGCCTCCGTAATAAGCTTATCTACTTCAAATAAGTCTTTTGAGTATTCATCCTCTTCACCAAGTAATCTTGGTGCAAGTTTAAAGTCCTTACAACGTCTATGCTCGGTGTTTAATGATTCGAACCCAACTCGCGCATCTTTCCAAGCAAAACGGGTACCTTCTTTAGCTAAAGCCGCTTCAATACGGTTTACTAGGTTCCACTCTTGCTTTAAAGAGTTTTTATAAACAACTATGCCAGGACCTAAGGTTTCATACTCAAGTTGGACTGGAGTGCCGTTCCAATCAATAGTTGCGTTCACTCACGACCCCACTTTACCTTGTTCCAAATGCGTTCGTGATAGTAGTACAGAACAATCTTAACAACTAGCTCAATACCAGAAGCCGCCAAAGCCAACTTACCGTTATGCGTTAAGCCATAGATAATCAAGAACGAGATTAAGTTTCCAAAGAATCTCCAGCTCACTGCCTTAGCAAGTGAACGTGCGTGAGATACCCACATAATTGGTTCTCTTTCCATATCTGTAGACCATAACCTTTCTTCGGCGTCTCCAATACCTTCCATACCCTCATATACCCATTTCGCGGCGCTTTTGAGTGGCGCTAATAGCTTCAATGTCGTCTCCTAACTTAACTTGCTCAATCCTGTATCCAACGTCTCGACCGTAAACGATGTTAGTAATGTTTGGCATCTTGACAACCATAGGGTTAAAGAGATGTTCGTCTTCCTCAATATAGCCTTTGACCTCTGAAAAAGTTAGCGGGTCTTTCTCACTTGTGCCTTGAGTATCGCGTACACCAATCATGACCTGTGGGGTACGCTCAGTGGCTGCATCATAGAGAGCATGATGACCTTCATGCCAAGGTTGATAACGACCAAGCATGAGAGTTGTAGGCGCTTTCCAATCAGGAAGGCCAAAGTACTGCACAATGTCTTTTGCAAGTATCTTAGCATTCTTCTCTAAACACTTGTAATCCCAGCGTGTAGGCGTTTCCCATAGCTTGTTAGTGTCTTCAAAACGGCCTTCTTGGATAGTATCCATCCAAATAACAATATCAGCTTCACCAAAAGCTTCACGCGTTGCCTGGGTTGGGCAGATAAAGTCAACCACTACATCAAGGTTTTGGTTTGAAAGCATCTTAGCCATCTCACCCATGCGTCGAGAGTGCTCAATACGGTCTTCTGGTGAAAAACCCAAATCCGAATTAATAGTGGACCGTACATAGTCTGCGTTTAGGTGAACGGCGTTTATTCGGCTGGCTAGTTCTGTAGCCAGAGTGGTCTTTCCAGACCCTGGTAAACCAATAATCTGGATAATCAAATGGGTACTCCTTAGGTCTTGGTTGGTGGGCGGTAGTTGTGGGTAAGTATACCCTCTGCGTAGAACAAATCGTTAGGTTCGACATCCAACATAGAGACTTCAATAGGCTCCTGTTTGATATCAATAGAGGTGATGTTGACAGGTGCGTTATTCTCATCAACAAGCCTATCGCCAACCTTAAGGTTAGCCATCTGCTGGAACTGCCATACGCCATCGCGCTCAATGAACATCCAGTGTTCCCACGTGAGTTTGTACTGTCCGTTTACTAGGTAGTAATAAGGCTCTGTATATTGATGGTTGTAGGTGACCTTAGTGGTGCGCTTAGTAATGGTTGAAACAGTATCAGTAGACCAAACAGAGCTTGGGAACCATTTAGAACTATCTTCACCGTTTGGATAGGTTGGGATATCAGCGGTCATAACCTCATCGCCAACCTGAAGGTACTCAATAGCAATCTTAGTTCCATCTGCCTTTGTAACCATAGAACCAACTGCCCAACATCCACCAAAGCTTGGAGTAGCAATAATTACGGTTGGGGTAGCAATAATAACAGGATGGCTAATAGGCGTAGCGATAATTACTGGCGTAGCAATAATAACTGGCGTAGCAATAATAACTGGGGTAGCAATAATAACAGAATGGCTAATTGGCGTAGCAATAATAGGAGCGCTGGTAATAGTCAAGGAAGTTCCAATAACTGGTACCTGACCGTCGTAGAGGGTTACTGAGTAGCCACCGTTTGATAATGATGGACAGGTAAATGACACCGAGTAAAGACTCTGACTATAACCAACATAGGTATTTCCAACAGTAAGATTAGTAAGAGCCTTAGGGAAGTAGCCGCTAACGGTAACTGTTTGACCCGCATAAGCTGGGTTTGGAGAGATACCAGAGATAGAGTTTTGCTGAGCTGGGGTAGCAATAATAAAGCTTGGAGTAGCGATAATTGGGGCAGCAGCTACGGTTACTGAGTTACTTGCAACAGAGGCGACGCCAGTTCCATTAGCATTAGTAGCAGTAATAGTAAATGTGTACGGAACACCAGAGCTTAGTCCAGTTACTGTAATAGAACCAGCAGTTGTAGCTGTTCCAGTTTTACCGCCTGGTGAAGATGTAGCTGTATAAAGAGTAATGGTTTTTCCGCCATTATCAACTGGTGCAGCAAAGCTAACAGTGGCAGCACCGCTTCCAGCGCTACCTGCAGTAGCGGAGATAGTCTGAACAGTAGTAGGTACTGTTGTTACGTTAGCGGTTGCAGCTGGGGATGATGGTGTTGATGAGCCTTGAGAGTTAACCGCCGTAACCGTAAATGAATAAGGTGAAAGCTGAGAGGGCATGCCTGTAATCTGTATAGGAGAGGCACTTCCAGTAGCTGTAAATGAAACACCAGAAGCAGTAGCAGTAGCTATATAACTTGTAGCTGGCGCGCCAGTAGATGCTGCAGTAAACGCTACGTTAGCCGCGCCGTTATACCAAGGCCTATTTGTTCCTACGTCAGTTGCTGTTACGCCAGTAGGTGGGTTTGGGCCTACCTGACGTGATGAGTGGGTAACACCAATAATAGGCATTTAAGCACTCAAATCGCCAACAAGCACCCAGTTATTCGTACCTAAACAGATTAAGGTAGCAGAAGAGTATGCCGTTCTTAGTTTTAGTCCTGGTGTTCCGTTAAGAGTAACGCCCGTTCCCGCTACGCTTACTCCTGATGTTAAAGCTAGTAAGTGAATCTGCGCACCCGCAGAGAGCGAGCTCAAGCTAGTTGTTACGTTAAATGCAAAAGCGCCGTTCATCTGAACCATAGTTGCAGAGTCGCTTGGAGCTAATGTGTAGGCCGCAGTCTTAGCCGAGGTATTGACTGCAAAAGAGATATAAGAAGTAGAGTCTGTGGACCCATCGGCTTTTAAGAACTGGCTAGAGGTTCCGCTGCTTTTAACAAAAGAGGTTGCAGTAAGGTTACCGCTCTGGTCAACAGAGGCAAGGGTTGAGCCAGTGTTGCTTTGCCAATCCTGTAGCACTACAGACTGTCCAGATACGCCTTTTATCGTTAAACCCTTAGTTGTTGTGTTAGGGGTTGTAATAACGTTAGCGTTATCGCTAGTCTTACGGATGTACTGTGTATGGGTATCGGTTACGATTCCCGCTTCAAGGTTATTAAGACGAGCAGCTACTGTTCCAAAGGTACCAGTTGGGGTTGTATAAGAGCTAGAAGATGTAGCGTTAGAGCCAACAGCTGGGTTAGCTCCCACAGTCTGCTCAATGATGGTGATTTCATCCATCATGTTGTTAATATCTGTAGCGTCTACAATATCTACAGTATTAGCTCTGTGGACAAATCCAGGGTTGGTTCCACTTGGATACGTTGCCATCTTGTTCCCTTCAAGCCGTAGGTTCTATTGTCGAGCAAATAGAACGTATTTTCCGCCTAAACGCTAGTTTTGCGATTCTCCGTTTTGACCTTTACCCATAGAACTGTAAGTTTTGATACGTGGACGCTCTTGAGAGTTCAAGAACATGCGACGAATGCCAAACCTTGAGTCGTTAATTGTAACAGGCTTAGCTAACGGCTCTTTAAATACTTTATTGCGTTTCATGGAGAATATCTATTCCACTGACGGCTTTGAGTCGTAATCCCTTTTATGGGGGTTGTGATTCTTGTTAATTGGTCTCTTCCTTTACGACTAGCGCCTTTGGTTGCGCTTAAAACTTCAGCTTGAGCCGTAGTTTTGGTCTCAGATAGAAGTGGATGAGCTTTTTTACGCCTTGTTGCCATCTGTTCCCTTAAACTGACGAGTGCTTCTCATGCCAGGAAGGGTTGGCTGCTTCCATTTTGGAGATTTTGTTGTTGGTACTTGCGTAATAACAGTTTGTGGCTTTTGTGGAGCTGGCAAAGACTTCTGCGGAGCTGAAATCTGACGAGGAGCTGTTCCTAATTTAGGATGAACAATCTCAGCGTCAACAATATCGTCCTCGTGAGCAGTTACTGGAGTGTTTGTAGGCTCAATGACCTCACCCTCAACAACTTCCTTGCCACCGCGAACCTTTTTAGAGCTCTTCTTCTTAGGTTTGGTTGGGCGAATTGGGTTTTTAGAGTGAATACCCTTACCGATACGCTGGGCGTTAGTTACCTCAAGACTCATACTCTGATTGTAAGTGCTTTTCCTCGCAGTTACGTGCTAAAGAAGGCACCACAAAGGTAATCCCGCATATATCGCAGGTCCAACGGTTGCTCACTTAGTCTGCTTTGAGGCCTCTACTGCTAAATCTTCCTCTGTTTTAGCGCGCTTATCCACTTGAGAGAACGCTGCATTAACTTCGTTATCGTCTAGCTTGCCATCGTCCATAAAAGAACGTGCTAAGCGCTCAACTACAGTTGCAACGCCAGTAATGCCAGCAACTAGCACAGCTTTTAATGTGCCAATACCAGCTAGGGCACCAGCTCCAATTACAGATAGACCGCTAGCCGCAAAGACAGCGATAATTCTAACGATAGTGTTCCAGAGCTTATTCATCTTTTTTCTCCTTTGGGTTACGTAGTCGGAAGGTTGCTACCCACAAAAAGACAGAGATGAGGATTGCGTCTCCCACTACAGTCTTGGCAGAACCAGTTAATACAAGCCATGCAGAGAAGAGACCAACAAAGGTCCAAATCTGATTAGCTAAGTCGGCTAACAAGCCTTTAATGAACTTCATCCGAGTCTCCTTCTGAATCGAATAATCGCGCCGCCAACAATGGTGGCTACTAGTATTTTCTTTGCTTTCTTACGGGTTACTGGAGACATGTCGTTTCCGATATTAGATAGAGCAACAAAAGCTTTATTAACGGCTTCTGCGCCTGGTATTGCAGCAACGGTTGATGGGAGAGGTGTTAGAACAACAGGGACAGCAACATCTGGAGCATTAAAAGTAGCTCCTCCTGGTTGACCAATAAATGTCTCGCTAGTAGTAATAGCGTCTGGTGGAATTGGTAAGCCAGAACCTGGTGGTGGCGCTGGAGGAGTGAGCTTTCCATCTTCGCCAACAACCTGTGGAGCGCTCTGAGTACCAAAGAACTGAATGCCACCGTTCTCAACACCAACCTTGTCTACTTGGACATGCGCTACTAAAACCTCAGCTGGTGGTACCAAAGGTGTATCCTTAGGCAGAGTAGATGGATTATTTGGAATTAAGTTAGGGACAGGTGCAGCTGGTGTCGGATTATCCTGAGGTGCGGGTGGAGTTGGCGCGGGTGCTGGTGCGGGACCTGGAGCAACAGGTGCTGGAGTCGGAGCAGGAGCTGGCGCGTCTGAAGGTGATGAAGGTACAGGCTTCGGCTCTTCTGGGGTTGCTGGAGAGGGGTCTTTAGGTGCGTCAGGAGCGGGAGCTGGTGCTGGGGCAGGTTCAGGATTTGCTGGTGCTGGTTGAGGGTCTGCGGGTGCTGCAGGTGCGGGCGCAGGGTCAGGTTGAGGATTGGGTGCTGGGTCTGGAACGGGCGCTGGGTCAGGTGCTGGAGCTGGAGCAGGTTCAGGCGCCGCAGGAGCAGGGGCTGCTACAGGAGCTGGCTCAGGGGCCACTGGTGGAGTTATAGATGAAGTGGTTGAAGAAGTTGTTGTTGAACTTTCTGTATTTGATGCCGACTGAGACGAAGTATGAGAGGCGTCAACAGTTGAGGACTGGGAAGCACTATCGGAGGGGGCGCTAGATGTCTGAGAACTTGAACCCTGAGATTGATTCTGAGACGAATCAGTACTTGGAGCAGGCTGCGCAGCAGCTGCTGCAGCGGCTGCAGCAGAAGCAGCTTCTTGAGCAAGCCGAGCAGATTCAGCCTCAGCAGCCGCTTTCTGAGCAGCAGCTTCAGCATCTTTCTGAGCTTGCAACTGAAGCTGAGAGGCAACATACTGAGAAGCAGCAATGGAGACTGTGGTAACTGCTGTTTCTAATGCAGTCTTAGCGTCGTTTGCAGCAACCACCGCTGTATTTGCTAGACGATTAGCCGTATTGACGGCTGTATTTAAATTACTCTGTGCAGTTGCTAAATCCGCTACTGATTGGTCATATGCAGATTGAGCTGCAGCAATCGCAGACTTTTGTACACCTACTGCCGTCAATGCTGTCTGCAAAGCTTGATATGCCGCGTCTTTAACAGCTAGTTGTGAATTATACGTAGATTGAGCGCTATCTACAGTTGTTTGCGCAGTGGAGACCGCAGATACCAAAGTTGGGTCTGGAGCACTAGTAGTAGAGGTGACATGGCTATAGTTAGTTGAAGTTGGAGATGTCCAGATATTGTTATATCCCCATCCCATAGTGACGCCTGCGCCACCGCCGTTTTCATAATAATAAAGAGTTATATCTTGAGTTTGGCCTGGAGTTACTGAATACCATTGGCTGTACGGGCTCCAAGTTAATCCTTGGTCTCTCCAGTTACTTATTGATAGCTGACCGTTTATGTAAAGTTTAGAGCCATCGTCAGAATATACGGCGTACTTTATAGAGGTAGTATCTGGAACAGTTATCTGTCCTTTAAACACCACTATCACATGGTCTGATAGACCAGAGTTAAGTATTTGACCGCTTCCCCAGTTAAAAGCAATAGAAGGGACAACAGTTGTTAGTACAGGCGTTCCAAGGTTATCTAGAGAAGGAGAAGCCCCGTTAGCAGCTTTATAAACAGTTGCTACGATTCCTGGGGCAGTAGTTGCTACTGAAACAAGAGGCGCTGTAGATAATGCGGTTTGGGCATCCGTAAGAGAAGTTTGAGCGGTGGATAAGTTTGTAGACGCCGAATTTAAATCAGAGGTAGCTTTAGATAGAGAAGAATTAGCCGTATCGGCGGTGCTTTGTAAAGGTGGAAGAGCCGCTTGAGCTGTTGTAAGGGTAGTTTGATTAGTAGCAGCAGTTACTGTTGCTGAATCAACAATCTCTTGCGCTGGCGGTATCTGTGCAGCAGCAGTTGTAGCGGCAGCAATAGCGGTATTAGCTACCGATATCTTATTAGAAGCTTCAGTTACAGAGGTAACAACTGCCGTATCAACAGTTACAGCCTGCGTTATTTCTGGAGTTGGAAGAAGAGTGGTAACCGCATCATTGGCTTTAGTTACAGCGGTAGCTACCGTCGCAGTTGCTGTATCAATCTTGCTTTGAATAGTAGATAGGTCAACAGTAGTTACTGTTGCAGTATCTTGCACTGACGCTGGTGCTAAAGAATCTGTCGGGGCAGGCGAAACTACCGCCTGGTTAGCGGTGTCATCGGCGTATGCGTTTGAGTGACCTAATAAGTAAAAAGCTGGTGCTGCGGCTAGTGCTGCGATATGTCGCAGTTGTTTTATTCTCTCTCCCCTGGTTGTGCTTAGTTATACGAGATTAAGTTCACCTTCTGGGTCCCAGACCTCTACGGACTTAACAACAAGAGCGTCTTTCATAGCCCGTGCGTGATGGCCGCAGAACATTAATTCACCGTTTAGTAACGTAGCTACAACTTTTGCGGCTGCGCTGCAAGAATCACAGCGGTCCTGAAGGGTAAGTTCTCTATGGATTACCTCAGTTGCCATGTATTAAATATAGCTCCAAAAACATAAAATTATGTAACGAACTGCCCCAGAGTACGGCTGTATCGCATGCAGAGTATACGCATCGTGTACAGTGAGTAAACCAGGCTTTGGCGTGAGTTTATAATCCTGCTCTGGATATAGCAACTCTCCGCCGTCAAAGTCATTATTTAAATATAATACGCAAGCGTACTTTAATGGGTCTTCAGGTGATGAAGAATCTCTATGTGGTAGTGAGAGGTTCTCAGGTTTTCTGCGAGAAAAGTAAATATGTCCTTTGATAGGTTTAGTTTCTTTAAACTCATCAACTATAAACTTATATATTCGGTCTTTAATGCTATTAGTTAATTCAACTGCTTCAGGAAAATGCTGCATTAAAGTATTAAGCTGCATAGTTGTATTAGGTAAGATTGGGCCAGTATCGCCCGTGTTCCAAGGCTCTATATTTAAAATGGTTTCTAGTAAAAAAGAAACCTCAGACTCTGATAAGAAGCCCTCAGCAACCTTTATGTTATCCATTAGAATGGTGGATTAGGGTTCTGGTTCTTCTCGTGCTCTTTAGCAATCTTATCTTGCTCAGCAAAGTGTCTACCCATCTCATCTTGAGTTTCAGCGTTCCAAGACCAATCATGACCCTCAAGGTCTAAGTCTGGTTGACGCTTAGGGTTATGCTCTCTACGCTTTGGGGTTGACATAGCTGTTCCTTACTTTTGATATCTAACTGGAACCATTGAGTTAGGGTCAATGTCATTTGCTACTGATAGTCTATGCGTTCCATCAAAAATTTGTGGTTTAGTAATAAATGAGAATCTTTGAGTACCAGGTTGCTGTAAGACGATAGGATTCTTAATACCTTCGCTTTGAATCTGGTTATATAGCCCATTGTTCTTTGCAGCGTCTAGTTTTGCTGCGTATGATGATTTTGAAGTAAACTGCCCTGGCAATCTATCAGGGTTAACAAAGTTCTTTTTAACATCGGCAGCTTTCATAAAGCTTACATCTGGACCAAACTGAGAGGCAGAAAGTCTAGAAGCTTTTGCTGCATCTGCTGCCTTAAACATATCAGCACCTTTAACAGCTGCATTTAAACCAATATCGGCAGCTTTTACGCCTTCACCAACTCCAGGTACTGCCATAGCCGCTGTAGAAGCCGCATTAATGCCGCCCATAATAGAGTGACCGATTCCGCCAGCAATGCCGCTAATACCACCGCGTGAGAAGTCCTGACCCGCTTGTTTAAAGTCAGTAACACCTGTAGTTGCCTTAACAGCATTACCAAGCTGATTACCTAGTTTAGTGCTTCCCGCTGAGGTAACAGTAGAGTCTACAGAGCTAGGTAGTTGAAAGTTAAACTGAGGAGTACTTGGAACTGTCACTTCTCATTCTCTTTCTTACCAGCGCGGCGCTTGTTCTCTTTAGCTGTGTTCTTGCCTTTATCTAGAAGACGAAGGTTGCCCTTAGAATCGTTATTGTGGTTATTGTCTTTATGGTCAACAGTCTTGTCTTTAGACTTAATCTTGCCATTCTTAGACTCATAATCCGCACGAGCTTTATTCTTAGAAGTGGTATGCCACTTACCGTCCTTACCCTTTGTCTTATAGACATAGATAGGACGGCCACCATTGGCATCTGAACCCTTATAGGGTCCAAACTTCTTAGTCTCAGCCATTACTTCTTCTTTTTAGCCTTGAGGGCCTTGAAGTCTTCGCCAGTAATCTTATCTTTTGGATTAGCGGCTCCAGCAATCTTCTTTTGCTTTGGAGATAGCTTCTTAGCTGACTTTTTCTTTCCCATACATCCACAAGTAGCGCACATTATTTTTTTCCCGCCTTAGCTTTAGGTTTTGACTTTGGAACTTTGTTTTTTCCAGAGCCTGCTGGAACACAGTTAGGGACTTCTTTACCGTTCTTAATCTTCATGCCAACTTGACGATAGTTAGCCCAGCATGGGTCAGCCATTAGCAATCCCACTTTCTTAGAGACTTGTTGATACGTGAGTTAGGGTCTTTAGCTGTCTTAGAAGAAGTGTTCTTAGACTTCATGCCCTCCATGCGAGCACAGAACGACTTGCGGCGAGCAGCAGACTTAGGAGACTTTGCAGCCTTCTCTTTAGAGACAGGAGCTTTAAGGTTGTGGCCTTCTTTTTTAGCAGAGGCTCGCCCCTTAGCATTTAATCCGCCTTCAGGGTTCTGACCCTCTTTACGAGTCCATGCAGGTGATTTAGCCATGTTTACGATGCCAGTCCTTTACAGCTTGCTTAGCTTCAGTAACGTTTGTTGCATCTAGTGTATAGGTGCCATCTCCGTTGGGATGGTGAACCTTAAACTTACTGCCGTGCTTATCAACAACGTGAGTCTCACCATCAACTTTAAACTGCTCTTTATTCTTCTTCATAGGATTGAGCTCGGATTCCACTTATCTGGTGTTCCGCTTTGGCTTTTACCACCAAAGAGCGCGCCACCAATAGCGGTACCAGCTGCAACGCCAGTAGCTGCAGCAGCGGCTGTTTTAAATAAGCTTGAACGTGAAGTCTGTGGTGTTTCTACTGGAGCAGCTGATGGAGCTGGTTCTTCTGCTGGAGTAGCAGATTTAACTCCACCAACCTCTGGAGCAGCACCTACACCTTGTACACCTGGGGCTTTTGGCTGTGGTGCAGCTTTTGGAACATCTGCATTGATAGGTGGTCGGTCTCCGATAGTCGTACTGCGTGTAGGTTTTGGATAACCTGGTGCAGGCTCTGGAACCGTGCGTGGAGCTGTGTACGGCTTTGGAGAAGTAGCTGGCTTAACCTTTGTTGCTGTAGGTGAATCTTCAAAGAAGTGTGCAATTCTAGAACCAGCACCCTTAAGCGCACGGCCTACAGAAGGAGCAACCTCTTCAATACCAGCAGCGGCGGCTTCTCCTCCAGCGTAACCAGCTTCAGCGCCAGCTGCCTCAGAGGTCCCTGTTACATCTGCTCCTGGAATAAGTAGTCCAGCGCCAGCTCCAACAAGACCTAAAGCTAAACCAGTTGCTCTCTGAAACGCATCGGCTTTCTTTGGCTTACCTGATGGAAGAGCCTTTGGAGTTACTTGTGAAGTAACCGTGCTATCTACTGAGCCAGGTAGGGAATAATCCATTTATGCGCCTCTTCTCTTTAGAATATCTTGAGCTTGCTCAGATACGTTGTACTGTCCATAACCACCGCGGCGGCCTGAATACATTCCAGTTGCGCGCATGCGGGTATTGTTATTACGGTTCTTAATAACCTTCTTGGTGCCATCTGGGTTAGTCATCTCACCAAATGCGCGCATCTGGCGCGTAGGTCCTAGGGCTGGGTCATACATAGGTTAATCACCTAAAACTTTCAGGAGGCAGGGTCATCCCTGGTAAATTAGGCTGGAAGTTTGCTAAGCGTGATTCGTTTTTACCCTTACCAGTAGCTAAACCGAATGTTTCTGGGTTTTCAACTACAACACCAGAGTCTCCCTTTTGTGTTAGGCCTCTTGCTTTTTCTGCAGCAAGTAAACGCCTTGCAAAGGTTCTTCCACTTTGAGAAAATTCCTCTGGGTCTACCTGTGTTGTGTCAGACTCATCCCAATACCGTGCTTTTTCATTTGATGCGTTTTGAATAATGTCATGCGCTTGGTGCCAATCATAAGGGTTTCCTACATCTTTAATCTCAGGGCCCTTAGCAATTCCAGCTCTGATTAGACGATTAACTAAAGGCAGGCTGTGCATAGAAAGATTATCGGAATGCTCAACGTCCTGTCCCCATCGCTTTTGCGATTCATTATTTGCAGTTTCTAATAAAGCAGGGACTGTGTGGTCTACGTCTTTAGTTGCTGCCATTAAATCTACTTTAGGTGGTTTACGAGTATCGTTAAATAAAACGCCTTGTCTAACTGGACGTCTCCAACCTTCAGAATCATTTTCGTAAACTACATCATCATTTTCATCTCTTACTGCTGGGAATGCGGTATCGTCGTTTGTAACATCATTACCATAGTATTCAGCCCTGCGACTTAAGTCTTTATAATCTCTATAGCTTCCGCTAGGGCCTTCTATCTTAACAAGAGAACCTGATTGGGTACCAATTGCGTTTTGTCCAGCGCCGTGAAAAAGCGTGAATCCGTTATTGCCTGGGTCATTCATATAAGTTCCGTTTACGAACTCTTTGTTACTTCTACCCACCTAGACCTCCAAGTAAAAAGGCAACTCCATCTGGGCTGGTCCGCCCTTGAGAACGTCTAGGACAAAGTCTTTACCCTGTCGCAAAAGTTCTAGGTCTAGAATATCGGTTTTACTTTGATTAAAAAGGCTAGACATGGTGTTAACCATTTCTACGCTAGAGAACCAGTTTTCCATATTTAGCACAGCATCGTGAGGAAGCTGGCCTAGAAGAGGCGCGAGCTTATTCTGAATACGAATACTGTGGCAAGAGAGGTTTGCATCTCCAACAGGAAGCTCACCGTAGGTATTAATGGAATGAAGCCCTAGCGCACCCAATACAGCAGGTACATAGTGGCGGGACTCGCGGGTTGCGTAAAGCATCATTACTACGCCTGGGTTCTTCTTAGTGGGAACTGTGTAGTTAGCCCAAACGCCAGATGGAGTTCCAAAAGGAGTGGTTCCAGTCTGTAGTAAGAAGTGGTGCAGGTTGCCTGCACGGAGGTGTTTGAATGTTGTCATACCTAAACCCTATATCAAGGGCAGGTATGGAAGCAACTTATTTAGCTGTACCTGTTCCGCCGCAGTTTGTGCAAGTAGCGCCCATGTGTGTGCCGCCAATGCCAGCGGTAATCTTAAGCCCGTACTTGTTCATGTGCTTCTCTTGGTTCTTAGGTGTCATAGGAACGAGGTCAGTCGCACCATGACCAGAACATGTAGCACAGCTTGCAGGAGCTGCTGGTTTCTTAGGAGCTGCCATAATCATCCTCGCTTCAACGAATTTTTAGATGTAATACACTCTTAGTATAACTTACTTAGCTGCAAGAGCTTTCTTATACTCCTGGAAAGATACAAAAAGCTGATAGGTCAGGTCAGAGCGATTATCGTAGTGCTTCTCATCGAAGTGCCTAATCCAATCGGAAGCTGAGAAAGCTGCAGAGGCACAGCCATTATTAACATCATTCCAAGCTACCTTGGCAAAGCCTGCTTGGTCACCGAGGTCATCAACCTGATTCCATAACCATGAAGTAAAGCGCATGCGAAAATTATGGGGGTTACACCCGAATACGTCAGTGTAAATGGGCAGTTTATCGTCTTGCCCAGGACAGCGCGGTTTACTTGATTTTGATTGTCTTTGGCTGGAGCTCCTCAGGAAGGTTGCGCTCCAACTTGATTGTCAAGATGCCGTCCGCCATCTCAGCGGAAACGACCTCTAGATAGTCCGCCAGTGGGAAGGTCTGTGTGAAGTCCCGCTTAGCGATACCGTGATGGATGTAGTCCAACTCGCCCTCTGACAAGAAGCTGTCAATGCCCTCGCCTGTAACTGTTAGAACATTGTTCTGGACTGTTACGTCGATATCCTTCTTGGTGAATCCCGCCAGAGCAAAGCGAATCTCATACTTATCCTTGCCCATAGAGATGATGTCGTATGGGGGATATTTGCTAATTGAGCTCCCGCTGAGAATCTCTTCGAAGAACTTGAACTGATTGCCAAAGCCCACGCCCCGAGTGATAAGGGTTGTAGTTAGGTTTGGAGTTGGAACCGTGTATGTGCTCTTGTGAGGCTCACTTGAATACGGGCCTACATGAGGATTGTATTGACTGATGCTTGAAGCCATAATTATCTCCTTAGACGATAACTAGTTAAATAGGACCCAATCGGCGTCCTGGATTAATTATAAACCGCCCCCGCGCCATATTCCATCGAAAAAGGCTACTGCCTGCCAATTCAAGGTGTTACCTGCATTTCTCACCTGGTGGCCTAATTGTCGACAAATCGACTTAACCCTCGGGGGGTGAGAAGTCTGAGAAAAGGCTGAGACCCAAACTCTCAGGATACTTTAAGGAAATAAGCGTGTGGAATAGTTGCGTGGGGTGGTGGGGTGGTATAGCGTACGTGGTGTTGGGGCAGGGTGTCCCTACGATTAGGAAAGGCAAGGCAAATGGAATTAAATCTATATGGTGCTATCGAGGAACAGTATAACAGCACCCCCGTCAATGTCATTGTGCGCGACAGTATCTATGACCAAGTATCCCTCATCATCACGCAGGGTTCAGATAGCGTTAATCTCTTCCTCTCTCTCGAACAACTCGAACAGGTGTTCGGCAAGATTAACAACTACCTCCAAGAGCGTGAGGATAAGAAGGCTCACGCCGAGGCGGTCGCTCTCGCTCAATTCGACGCACAACGCGACGACCAAGCAGAAAGTATCTCCCTTGCGTAGCCCGACTTACTATCGAATCCGTCTAGGCGTTAGGGTAGCCTTCTGGGCTACCCTAGCGGTCGGGCTCGTCTATCTCGTCGGTCATATAAATTGGGTGGGTAATCACTATTGCTGGGGCACTATTGCCAAGTGTTATGGATTGGAGGGGTAATGCTATCCGAGAACGGTATTCAGAAATTACTAGGTGTAAAGGTACACAACGCGCTAGAAGGTAGCGTGAAGGTAGATGAACAGGCTATGAATCGAACGGCAACCTGTAAGCGTTGCGGTTCACAACTAACTAGTTTCTTTAATGAGGACGAAGACCGCTACGGCTGGTCTGCGTGGAAAGGGGATAAGACCTGTGAGTAACACAATGACTATTACTCGCACGGTTACCACGACGGTAACCGTCAATAAGCCTAAGCCTGTCGAGGTTTGGGAACAACTAGAATTACCGCTAGAGTGGTAATACACAGATTAGGAGAAGCAGGGGAGGTGATATAAATGGCATACACAGACCTAGAAGCATTAAAAGAACGTCTGAAGGCAGGGCAATCAAAGCCACGTCCGAAGCGTACTTATCGTAAGCGGGTAACCCTATCGCCGAGCAAGAAGGTAGAAATCGTAACAATGTTACGTGAAGCCTGCGAGTTCGCAGATGAGGCTCTTATCGAGCGCGAAGCAAAAATGTACCAAGCCTACAAGATGGGCTTATCGGGTGCTGATATAGCGGAAGCGATGGGAATTAACCAAAGCGCGCTAGCAAAGCGACTCGCACGTGTTAAGGCAAAACTTAACGCCAACTAATAGGATTCTCGTGTCCTAATCCACGAGAATGGCTATCCCGTCCGCGCCCGAGTGGCTGCAAAGATACGGTAATTGCCACGAGCCCCAAGTGTCCCTGCGCTTGGGGCTCACTCATTTGTTTGTGTTGGGCTATATACGGCAATCAGCAGCTTGCTGTGATTGCAAAAATATGCCTCGCATATTTTTCGTATATAGCCCAACACAAACATTCCTGAGAGTTGGCTGAGAGTATGCCGAGAGATTGCTGAGAGAAAACACACAGGATATTCACAGGAAGATAGGCTTAGCGAGAGTTGCATTCTGAGAGAGTGAGAGTAGGCTAGGCCTGTCCTAGCATCCGCTAGGCTTTACGAAAGGTTAGGCTCGTGAACCAAAACACGATTCACAAGTCAGAAGTGGATTCGGGCGAAGTATCGTTCGCAATCCGCGAAGACTTAAATCCAACGTGGCATTCGTTCGCTAATGCGACATTCGACCACGACGCACAAGTCACAACAGCAGAAATGCTCAAGTCTGCAGAACTCTCTGATTGGAACGTTCGCTTAGAACCTGCAATCTACCCTGCCGATTACCGTCCTGTATCTGAGGCGTTCAATGTAATCCGTACCAATCCGCGCGATGGTGGCGTGGATGTCCTTGCAACTGTAGGCAAGAAGTATCGCGCCTATCAGAACGAACAACTGTTCGCATTCGGCGATAACCTCCTAGATGGTGGCGGTCGCTGGGATTCTGCAGGTTCTGTAAAGGATGGACGCGTCGCGTTCGGTTCTCTCATTCTTGAGCGTGAACTAGTTCTCGACCCACAGGGCGCAAGTGACGCCACACGTCACTATCTCCTAGTGACTACCTCACACGATGGCTCTAGTTCTATTAAGGCTCTCGTTACACCTGTTCGCGTTCTCTGCCAAAACTCTCTGAACGTGGCAATTCGTGGCGCAAAGCAATCGTTCTCCGTTCGCCACACTACTGGCACAGATGGACGCTTGCAGGAGGCTCGCAAGGTTCTAGGGATTACTCACCAGTATCTCGACGAATTCGATACTCTCGCTCAAGAACTATTCCAGAGTGAAATCACCAATGCCGAATTCGATAAGATTGTCGCACAGGTTTATCCTGCTCCCGACGCTACCGCAAAGGCTGCCGTTACACGTTACACCGAGAAGGTCGACCTCATTCGCGGGCTCTACCTCAACTCTCCTACTCAGACCAATATCGTGGGAACTAAGTGGGGCGCGCTCAATGCCCTAACCGAACACCTCGATTACTTCCGCAAGGGTGACGCTACCAATTTAGCTGCTGCCGCTAGCGGATTCGAGGCAGGCGTCCTCAATCAGAAGGCGCGAATCCTTGAGATTGTGCAAGCCGCCTAAGGTTAGCCAATAAGTTCAGCCCCCCGACTTCCCTCGGGGGGCTTGACTTGTTTGTGTTGGGGCATATAGCGGTAAATTACAGCCTGCTGAATTTACAAAAAATAACGTAAGTTATTTTTTCGCTGTATATGCCCCAACACAAACTCTCAGGAGATTCACAGGTTCTCAGGAAACTCTAAGCATTCTCAGGAAACTCTAAGCAAAAAGAGAGCATTGTGGCTTGACCGAGAGATAAGAGAGGGCATAGAGTACGCGTACAAGGTAATCATTAGGGATTACCACTAAGAGAAAGCACGATAATGGAATACACGCAACCCGCCCTCTTTTACACAGAGGAAGAAGTAGCCGCTAAGGTTACTGAAGCCCGTCTAACCGACGCGTTAGACCACGCACACCAAACGCAACGCGCAAAAGATAACACCAATTTTAATTGCGCTCTCGTTTTGGAGGAGGAACTCCGAAACGCAGTATCCGACGATAAGATTAGTGCCGAGGATGCTAACCAACTATTCGCCAATATCGCTGGACGTCTAGGGTGGCAAGCCTCCGTAGACTTCACCACCAAACTATGGACAGTAACCCTATCCTGCAATTACGACGAAATCGCCACCTTTGACGATATCGAAGCCGAGGATGAGGACGACGCCGTAGAAATCGTGCGCGATAACCTTAATCTATATGACGTATCCGCCACCGCTACCTTCGAGTATGAGGGTAGCCAATACACCTACGAAGTAACCTCAGTAGAACACGACTTGGGTGATTACTTTACCGATAACCTAGAGTTCGAGGCTCGTCGCCAAGGATAAGGTTAGTGGGCTTGGCAGGGTAGTCGTGTACCCCTAACCCCTAACAATCGGATAGGCTTAGTGCCAAGTAGAGCCTATCCACCCCAACTACTAATAGAAAGTACGACAATGTCCACAACCGCAAGAGTTTTATTCGACCAAATCACGCAAGAAGTAGAGGACGGCAAGAAGTACGTCATCCACTACGACACCTCCGACCTAGAGGACGGCGGTAAGGGTATGGAAGTCCTAGAGGCTTTGCCACTAGACGCAGGTACTTTAGCCTTTGGTAACTACAAGGTGCGCGACGCGCTCCTAGTAGAAGCCAACAAGGATGAGGAGTTCGCCTTTGTCCTAGTCAATAAGATTATGACGCACGTTAAGCAGAAGTCTGATGATAACGCTATCGTGCAGAGTGATATCGAAGCAGTAGCCACCGCCAGCCATATTCTCGCTATGTGGGAGTTAATCGAGCCAGCCGTAGGTACTTTAGAAATCGCTAAGATGATTATTGACTCTAATGAGGTAGAAACACCTAACCTTCTTAAATCAACTATGCAGGTAATCACCGCAGGTACTATGTTTGACCGCGATATCTCCAAATTGCGCCAGCAGATGGTTCAGGATATCGGTCAGGAAATCCTAGATAACCTAGACGACGAGGAATAATCCTAGCGTGAACCGCTGGCGGGTTTCCCCGCCAGCGAGCGCAGATTGTTTGTG
>Ga0214206_1000004_pt1 | contig 74885 bp, 83 predicted proteins | sample TroBogEpilimnion_26_FD_153044 | JGI IMG/M metagenome (GOLD analysis project Ga0214206, IMG submission 153044) | Freshwater microbial communities from Trout Bog Lake, WI - 07JUL2009 epilimnion | ecosystem: Environmental > Aquatic > Freshwater > Lake > Epilimnion/Euphotic zone | place: Trout Bog...
TCCGGACCTTTGCCGCTTATTTGCCGCTGAATGGACCGGCCAGACATGCCGGTTATTTGCTTTGCTTTGCCGCTTGTTTGCCATTGCTTTTGCTTATGAAGTATTGAAGGGGCAAATTGAATGAAGGGGGCTACATATATAGATACAAAAAAAGGCTCCGCAGTTGAGAGAGCCTTTTTGGTTGAATTAATGGGCGGTACTAAATTTAGTACCTAGCTTTTTGTTGCTAAGTCACGTTTCTCGTATAGCCTTTTTTCGATGCTATCTTCAATAGATCCTTGGCATACAGAATCTCTACCACTTGAATTACCTGTGCTGAATAAAGTATACACCTTATCAAACATATCTAACCTTGCAGCCATGTGTTGATTCTGCTTACGAAGACTCTTTAGCTCATGCATAGATCTTTCTAATAAATAAGCATCATGATCATACTTAGGGATTTCATTTCCTGGACCTTCTTTTACTCCTTCATCTAATCTTTTAGCATCAAAAATATCCGGTGACGGAACTGCTTTGATGCTCTTGTCAGATTTTTCATTCGCTACTACCTTCTTTGGAGCAGCCTTCTTTGTTGTTGCCATGTTGTTTGTTTTATGTGATTGAATTAATATTTATCGTAGTCAGTATCATCTGAACCTTTTATACCCCATAAAAATAATACTACATAAAAAATTACCCACAATACAAAGGCTACCAATAAGTAATGATCATGGATGAATTGTTTCATTTCTTTTTTAATTTGTCATAAATAATTATACAAAACTCACCCAATGGAAGTATTGGCCAAAAAATAATCAACAACACCTCAAACCAATCCTCTGGATGCTCTATCACATTTATCTTGTGACTAGCAATACCTAATAAATAAATTACAGCAAATGAAATGGAAAGAAGTGTCATGGTTATTTTTATGCGAATCTATGTATAACCATTCGTATAACCAAAATTAATTTAAAAAAATAAACTTTACTTCTGAATTAAATAAATGCGGAGGGCCGATTACAAACGGGCAGGGAATGAACCCAACTATATTTACATAAGGACACCACTCAAGCATGTGACCCTTCGGACATCTTATATATCCTGGCTGTCCCTGGTAGTATAAATAATTGTCGAATTCCATGACATAAAGATAATAAAAAAGCCACCCTGTTTATTAGGATGGCTTTAACTCTAAAAAAATGGAATGGGCTTCTTAACTGAGATTATAAAGTTACTTCTTCTTTTTGTTCCGGTAAAATATTTTCTTCCTCTTTTTTCTTATCAATGCTATCAAGATGCCTTTGCTTGGCTTCTTCATAAATTCTAACAGATTGTATGTATATATTAACAGCTTTTTCTCCACCCTTATTATACGCATCCTTCATTTTACGCTCATGATTCAATGGTGTCGGAACTCCCTGAACCTGGCGATATGTTTTTAATGGATCTACCTTATCTCCGTTGGATAATTTCGTTACCCCTTGTTTAATTAAATCTGATCCATCAATAGCAGATGCCACAGGCTTACTTGTCATAATCTGCGGCATCTGTTGTGCGATTCTTCTGAGCTGCTTTAGCTTTGCTTTCTTTCCCATACAGTTGTTTTTGTAAATTTATTATTTAGGCTTGGTTATACGAAATTTATTTTCATAGCCAGTTAAATATCCAGTCATGAATAATTGCGTCTCAAGTTTCTTCTTCTTAATATCTGATTTTATTTTCGATATTAACTTCTTGTCTCCTTTAACATTTTTCATTTCGATTTTTTTAGACTGTGGTGGAAGGTTTCTATTTTGTGGGTCAGATAGAAATGTTTACTCCCCTCCCCTCAAAATAGAAGTAAACACTCTATCTGACCTGATTAGACTAGCGGAGCCAAGGATCTAAATGTTTGGGCTGACAGTAGGAAAATGTTGCATCCTTATTGTCATTTAACAGAAATTATAAACACACACATTTAATCTGTTCTTGGAGAGGTTGCAACCACAGCTTCCCTAGCGTGTGGTTATAATTAGGTTTGGATATCTAGAGGCATCTTAAAATAAAAAACCACTGCGTCTGAGGTGGAGAACTCTTCGGCAATGGGTTTTTTAGACTTTGGAAATTAGTATCATTTCGTTCTCCACTCCGTAATGATACCGTTCAGTATTTACGTTAAAGTTAGAAATAAAATCGAATTTTCCAAAATTATTTTAAAAAAGTGGACTTGAGGGGATTCGAACCCCTGTCTCCGTAAGTAATCGTAATACCATTCTTACATGCTTAGTACTGATTTTATCTGCACCGTATTTATGCTTGACTCCACCAATCGGTTTAAGTCCGATAACTTATGCTTTTGGTCTTTGTACGCTGACCAAGCGGTTGACTAAGCAGCTACTGCTTCTTCAACTGAGGCGAGTGCACCACGAATGATACTCGCTCCTACGCTTTGATGATCTACGATCATTGTTTAGGAGTTGTTTGACTCTCCCAAGTCTTGCATGTGATACTACCATTCTCATACGGATCAATTGCCGTAACAAGCCCATATTAATTTAAGAGGTTAGGGAGTCGATGCAGCCCCTTATCTCTACATCGACTAGGTTGTTCGAGAGGAAAAACCTTTTGCCCTACCTAATTACTTCTTCTTTTTTGCCGGAATCGTAGTATACGATTTTGTTCTTTTAGACATAGGTACGGACTTTGTAGTATTTGTTCCCCTGGATTTTAACTGCTTATCCATTGCAGCTACATACTTATCCTCTCTATCCTTACTCATTGCTCCGGTTTGTTTCTTTGAAGTTGCCATGATTTTTTTTATTAAAATTAATAAATTCTCCTTACACGTAGAAACGTCTGGAGCGAATTAGTAAAAATTAATCTATCGAACTCAAACTATTTTTTCTTAGGATCTACAATGACTATCTCCATACCCTTACCATAAGCCTCCACCCACTCTCTCACTAATGAAGATAATATACCCTTGTTTTTTACAGCTCGTTTCATAGCCTTCTCGTAAGGAGCATCATCCATCCTATAGGCTCTATGCGTTTTTCTTGGTATACTCATGTGACAAAGATAATGGTTATACCTATGTATAAACAAAATATTTTTTGGTTGGTACTAAATTTAGTACCTTTGAATTCAAACTCATTTTCATGAAACAAGTTCTAATCAACATTTATTATACCCTGCTATTTGCATGGTACCTGTTCTGGTTTATGTTCGGACCGATCATAGCCTGTGTAGTATTTGGAATCTTAATGGATAAAATATTTAATTAAATAACCATGAATCATAAAGAAGCATTACAGAAGATAGTAAAAGTATTAACCCATAGTGGTAACGTGTATAATACTATTAAAAAAGTAGAAAGGTTAGCCACCGAAGCCCTTCAACCAGAAAGTGAAAGTGAATGGATAAGTGTGGAAGATAGTAGAAAACCTGAAAACGGAGAACGTATTTTGATTCATTGTAAAGAACTAAACGGTATTCAAGTAACGGGTTATGTTTTCAATGATATTTGGGCTTTACCAAACTTTGTAAGAAAATGCACCCCCACCCATTGGATGCCACTACCACAAGCACCTAAAACACCTAAAATATAATAACATGGATGAAAGAGATTATCAAGCAATGAACAAACAACCTAAATCAGAATCAAGGATGTATTCAGAGGCAGAAGTAATAGATTTTGGTATATGGTTAGGGGAAAAGTATTGGTTTAATCTATCGACTTATAAATGGGAGTGTAGAAATGAAGAAGGATTATACGAGGTTCTTGATTCAAAACAATTAATGGAATTATATCGCCAATCCATTCAACCAAAGACAGAAGCCCTCAAAGAAGGATTTAAACCATGTCCTAATCACCCTGATGTACTTACAAGTCAATGTGGAATTTGTAATGGTGATTTCCCTAAACTAGAACAACCAAAGACAGAAGAAGGAACATATTGTGACAGGACTATTGAAGGCTTATCTCCTTGTAATGTACAATGTGAGAATTGTAGAAAATTTGAATTTGAAGAACAACCTGATACAGTAGAGGTGAAAAAAGTTTTAAATCAATTTTACGATAAGACTACTTGCCAAGTTGTAAATGGGTATCATATTGAAGAATCAGGAGCAGTACATAACAAATCAAATACTTTATGTATTGGTTGTATAGGTGCAGATTTAATACCTGTAAAATCATTAGTAGATGCCTATTATTGTCAAGTAAACGAAACAAAATACTTGACTTCCCAATCAGTAGAGAAGATGGCAGAGGATGAATTTAAACAATTACATACTTGGTGCTTAAATAACGGTACTTACTTAGATGCAGATGAAAAGACTATTATATTTTTTGAGGAACAGTTATTTGCCAAGATGAATGAGATAAGAAAGCAAACAGTAGGTGCATTGTTGGAAGGTGAGCATCCTGATGAAATCTACCCAAGAGCAGCAAGTTGGTTAGCAGAAAGAAGAAATTGGGCAGCACAAGTAAAAATGCTTGAACAACAAATCGAAGGCTACAAATCTAACAACCACTTGGATATAGCTATTGCCCATTATATAAAACTATCAGAAGAAGGGAGTAATCAGGCTTATGTAGTAGCAAAATATTTAAAAACATTAAAACCGTAGACATGATAAGAAAAATATTAAAATGGTTATGGATAACCCAAGAAACAGATAATCGGGAACGACATAAAAGAGTAGGTAAAGGGTATAATAAAGCCTATCGTCTGAATCCTTATAATCCATTAAGCTACTTGCTTATTCCTATTGTATTAGTTGTAGGAGTTATCATGATAGGCTTTGTTGGATTGAAGGAAGAATTACCAAAAAATCCTTTTAAGTGGCATTAAAATATAAACTCGTAGACAGGAGTATCTGAATAACAAAACACATGGAAACATTAATCGAAAGACTTAATCAAGAAGTCGCAGAATTAAATGAAAAAGTTCATAAGTTACAAAAGTTCATTAGTTCAGAACAATGGGATTCCGTTGGTTCTGCACAAAAGGGTCTTTTACTATTTCAATTAAGAGTAATGGGTAATTACTATGAAATTCTTAATCAAAGAATTATTGAAATTAATAGCAACATACCTGAACAAACAGGAGAAAAATTACGCTATACAAATGGCACATTACAAAAAGATAATAATTACGATTTCAGTACAAAAAACAACTAATCATGGTAAAGCAATTTAGAAAAAGACCTGTAATTATCGAAGCAGAGCAATTCATAGTATGGTTACAAGATAACCCAAAGCCTACTTCAATCAAAGTTAATGGAGTTACCTATCCTGTCTACAAAGATGAAAAAGGCTATCACTTATTTATTCCTACTCTTGAAGGGAACATGAGAGCAGATAATTTAGATTGGATTATCAAGGGAGTAAATGGAGAATTTTATCCTTGTAAGCCTGACATCTTTGAAAAAACGTATGAGGAAGTTAATTAACCAATCAAAGCACACTATCTAATAATGGGTAGTGTGCTATTTAAAATTCATGCAAAATGAGATACCTAGAAGGACTTATATCAAATCAGACACAGATTAAAATAATATTCTTTCTTGCAGCACTTTTAATAGCTTGTTGTATATACGCTTTTAAACAAGTGAATAAAGATTAATCATTTGTCAAGTAAACGAAACAAAATACTTGACATTTTAAATCCAAGAACTAAAAACAAATAGAAAATGAACATTAATAGATTAAAAGTAGGTCAGGGTGTTTGGGTGATGAAAGAATATCCAAAGAGATATTTTATAATTATGATAGAAATAGTTCATAATGAAGTTTGGTTAGATGATGGTAATAATTATTCTCCCGATGATTTATATAGCACTGAATACAGATGCCAACAAGCTAACTAACCAAAATCCAAGAACTAAAAACAAAACAATGAGCGATATTAAAGACAACACAATAAGCCTTTTAACAGGGGATTTATTAGAAATACATGAGTATTTAGATACCCTTTGTGTACCAAAAGAAGATAAAATGGGTAGGTACTCTATAATCGGTAGGATAAAACGTATGCAATCTAGTTTATTAGAAAAACAATCCGAGCTAGAATCCTATTACCTACAAAAAGACGAATTAAATATACTTCTTGAATGGGTAAACGGTTGCATGGATAACGACTATCCCATTGATGCCAAAGATATTAAATTAAAAATACTTGAATTAAAAATTAAAAAATGACACAAAAAACAATAGAATTAATACAAAACGAATGTGAATGGGTTGAAGATACAAGTAAACGTGCTTTTTTGGACGGTGCAACCTGTTCTATCAATAATCATAATATTTATAAATCAAATGGATTAATTAGAATAGAGGATTTATCCGATTTTTTAAAAAACTATTTGAATAGTTTTTTTTATAAAGATGATGAAAAAGAGGAATTTATAAGAAATTTTATTATAGATATAACTAATAACTAACCAAATAAAAAACAAAAGAGTTATGAAAGTAGAATTAGAAAAAATCCGTTTAGCTATATCACCTATTACAGAACAATGCCATGCAGGTACAATGAAAACATCAGGTATCTGGGGACATAAAGTAAATGTCCATAATGATTTTATTCATGCAGTTGTAACTTGTTGGGCTGGTAAAAAACAAATAGTTAATAACGGTGATGGTTATGAGTACGAAATAAGTGTTGTAAAAAGAAAGATTAAAAAAGATGAGTAATCAACCAACCAAAATAAAAACTCCTGTACTCCTTGAGTTTAAGTTGAAAGAGGCTGAATCAAAATTGAAGGCAGCTAAACAACAACTTAATGCAACAAAAAAATTATTAGACCAGGTATTAAAACTTTTGAAATGAAAAAAATTATTGACTTTATAATAACACAGTTTATTTTAAATTTTGCAGTTTTTTTTCCTCTTATTGTTATAGGAATAATAATTTTTATTATGTCACTATTTTTAAAATAAACAAGAAATGAAGACTGAAGTAAAAAAAATATTGCAGGATCTTAAAGAGAAAAAAATTGCAGTAAGTAAAATTGAAAGTGATTTAAAAATATCTTCCGGCTATTTATGGAAAGTAAAAGAAGGTATCAAAAATCTTAGTGATGATAAATTTGAAGAACTGAAAAAGTATCATGCAAAAATTACTGGAACAATATTTATTCCAACAAGAAAAAAAGTAAAGACTTATAATCATGTAGAAGAAATTGTTAAGCAGGTAAATAAACCAGTAATGCCTAAAGGATTGTCATTATCACAACAGCTAGAATGGAGAGAAAAAAATGCTTAATAAAGAACTCATTTATGAACTCCTAAAAATACTAGGATATATGGTGGTAGAAAAAGCTGATGGAACTACCACCACTTGGGCCTGGGATTCCGATAAAAATAAACCTGTTAGAATAAAATAAAATACCCCGATTGGAGATTATCCTTTCGGGGCTTTTTTTGGCGGTTTTCTCTAAAATTACAAATTCAGGTGTCTTAAAAACTTAAAATTGCCGATTCTTGCCTAGTTTTTGCCTTCAAATTTCGATTATATACCCAAGTGCTGTACAAAGTTGTATTGAATGTCGAGTTAAGGGATTCTTGATACCTTATTTTAAATATTAAATAATTTACAAATCTGATTGGTTTCGTTTGTCTGGACCGGTCACGACAAGCACGTTGAACATTTCCCTCATCCGACTGCGAACTCGATAGCCGTATTTCTGACCGATGATTTGAGGGGCACAATTCGATGTGATAATCAGCTTCGAAAAATCTTCCTGATGATGGTAATACAACTCGATAAAATTCTTCAACCAATTTATCGTTGTTCCATAATATTTTATTTCTTCTTCTTCACTTCCAACATCATCCAATAAAATCGTTTTGCCTAATTTAATTTCCAGGTGCCCATGATCCTTCACTTCCTCAGAAATATCCAACATCGAATAAATTGAAATTGGTTTTATCGGATTGTTTTTTATCGCATCAAAAGTTTTTGTTTTTCCAAATCCGGCATCACCTAAAATCAACAAACCTTTTTTAAAACTAAAATTAAGTTCTGTTTCAAATCTTGGATCGTTGGAAAAAAAATAACAGATTGTTTGGATGAACTTTTTATTTGAATCGTCAAAAATAAATTTACCGTTTCTTAAAAAATATTTTTTGATTACGTTGAAGAAATAATTCGCATCACATTTTTTTTGCAGCTCTTCAAATTCTTTTTTCTCTGCCTCTATTTTTTTTGCGATATCATTTTTTCTGTCAACGTCCCAATGTTTTCTTTCGTTGGCAAGTTTTAAAATATTTTCATAATCGATTCGAGAAAGCCAATTGATATTTTTCATTTGCTCAAGTGCAAAGTTTTCTCCCATGCCAGATAAAATCATTTTTCTGACATAAGCTTTTTTCTCTTGCTCAATCTCCCAATCGATGACGGATTTTTTTTCTTGATCCGTGAGAATATCAGAGAGGTTCGTAGATAGTTGCTCCTGGTTTTCCAATTTCTGAGGCAGCAAATCTCCTATTTTTTTCATAAAAATTATTTTGAATTGAATTATTATTAGAGGATAGTTTGAAAAAGATTTTATCTTTTTGATTATTTAAATTTCTTAAAAGAAAATTATTTCTAATCCAATTGTCTAAAAAACATTCTTCTAAGAATTCCAATAGTGATTTTTCAGATATATCTAAAGTCCAATCTAAATTAGATGCCTCATTTTTTTTTCTGAGAGCTATGATTATATTTTTAAAATCTCTCGGAGATGATCCATCAAAGCTTGGTCGGCATTTAAATTTTTTTTCACAAAAAGAAAAATAAACCTCGACTAATTGTTTAAAAAACGGTTCTGGTATAGACTCTTTTTTCATATTTATTTTTTAATGGCGAAAAAATTTATTTTTTCAGGCTTTTACGATAGTAAAAGACTTGTTACTTTCTTCCTTTATTACTTTCTTCCTTTTTGATGTATTGTTTATAGTACACACACCAAGGCCACCTTCATCCTTTTACCCATGCCGCCTTCGTGGTTTTTAAAATCCTCTGAAATGCCCTACCTACTTATGTTCTGTCATATCCTTCGTGGTCACCTTCGTGGTCACCTTCGTGGCATCCTTCGCAGTTTCTTCGTCCTTCGTGGTCACCTTCGTGCCGCCTTCATAGTTCTCAAAATCTTGATAAGTATCATATTTACAGACAGTTATGCGAATACCTCTGGTCGTCTTCGTGGTCACTATCATGGCCTCACTTCTTAAAAATTTAAGAGCTTTTTCTATTTGATTTGCTGAATAAATTTGTTTTCTATAACCTACAAACCACTTTAATCCATCTTGAATATCGCCTATTGTTCTAATCATTTCACCTCTTTTTATGCCTAATTTTGAGTTGTTTTTATGATTAGCTTCTTTAATAATCCATGACCATACTTCTCTAGTACATGGGGCGGCATGAGCAATCGCAGAATCTTGGATAGCCCTGGCCATTATATAGTAACCTCCGGCTATTTTCTGCATTTTTTTCTTTTATTTGCAAGGGATATGTATTTATTAAAAATAAGATCTTGCATTTTTTTATCAGTAAGTGCATATTTATATGCATGAGCTACAAGTTCTGATGGGTTGTCTGATTTTAAATTAAAAATACCATCAGCTAGTATTCTCCAATTGTCAGCAGAAAATATACTTTTCCTTAGTGATTGAATCATTAAATCTCCATACTGTTTAATCATATCCTCTTCATTTTTATGGCAATCATCACATAGTGTAATTAGTGATTCGGAAGGGTATTCCCAAGGCTCTAATCCTGTTTCGTAGTATTTATGATGCACATGAAGCGTAGATGTATCATCATAACAACTTCTACAAGTAAAAGAATCTCTTTCTAAAATTTCTAATCTTTTCTTTTGCCATCTAGGGTCAAGAAATTTACTCTTATAGTCCATAAGTAATTATTAATAATAAGTAAAAAAAAACATTTAGATTTTTGCGGTGTCCTTGGGAAGAGAATCTAAAATTATTTTTTTCTGATTATCTGATGGAATTAGTCTACCAGATAATATTCTAGATATTTCAGACTGACTAATACCAGTCTTATTACTTAGCCATATATTCTTTCGGCCATCCAATCTTTTTTTTACAAGATCTACAAAAGAGATTTTTTTATTTTCCATTTAGTTATTTTTTACAAATATATGGCATGATTTTACATTTTTCAATAAATCTTTAAAAAAATAAATAAAAAAACATTTATTGTTTATTTGGATAATAATGTATAAGTTTGTTCCATCAATCAAAATATATGGGTAAGGTTAATAATAGATTAGAAGAAATTAAGTACTGGAATGAGAAAAGGAGAAATAGTAAACCTTTAAAGAAAACTCCTTTAAAGAAAAAAGCTTACAAATTAAAACGGCAATCTACACCTATAGCAAAAAAATCGAAGAAGCAATCCACTAGAGATGTTAAATATTTAAAAGCTAGGGCTGAGTTTCTTTATATTCCAGGTAATAAGATTTGTCAAATTGTTTTACAACATGATTGTACTATCATCGCCACCGATGTTCATCACCGTAAAGGGAAGGTTGGAGAACTATATTGGGATAAACAATATTTTAGATCAGCTTGTAGGAATGGTCATAATGCCGTACATGACTTCCCTGAAGAGGCTTACAAGACTGGTGATTCTGTATTACGTTTAAAAAAAGACTAATGGCAAATGGTAAAGTAAAAACAAAAAATAGGTATCAATCCATGTTATGGATGTATCAGAAAAGAAGAGAAACTATTAGAAAAAATTTGTACACATGGAGAGGGGATAATAAAGAGTACAATAAGCGTGTTAAAAATACTAATCTACGTATCTGGTACATTAGAATGCGTATTAAACAAATTGCAAAAAAACAAAATCAAGTAGAAGATGTAATTGATAGAGTAAAAGAGTTTAATGGTATTGATATTAGAAAATTAACCGGACCCGGAAAGAGGACAAGGTTAGAATATTTAACCAGAAGTTCTTTTTTTAAATATATCATGGAGTTAGGTTTTGAAGGATCTTTTGTGGCTGCTATGACAGGTTATTTTAAAACAACGCCATGCACAACTAGGATGGAATTCCAAAAAACTTTTAAAGACAACAAAGAGAATAGAGAATTTTATCACAGGTTTATTCAATACATGAATTCAGAAAATTAAAACAAAACAATATGCCAAGAATTCAATCAGGATTCACGCCAGTCCTAGAAACACACGACTTTGAAGGTCACCGGATGATTTTAAAGGAGGAAAAGTTAGGAGGTAATTGCCAGGTCTTTATTCAATTAAAAGGAGACTCACGGCAAAGGTTAATTGGAGAGGTTGATCGTAAGAGGAAGATTATGATTGTCAAGCGTGACCATCGTAAGCACTTCCATATTCTTATGAAAGGGTATGGCTTTAATTGGGTTATCATTAATCAAAGAGTTCCAGTAGAATATAACCAAATTCTAGTTATAGAAAGAGATGATGACGGAATGGATTATTATTTATTTCCTATTAATGTAGTTACTATTTTTGGGACGAAAAAAAACTTTGGCCGGTCTGGGTTTGAGTTGCAATACTTTTTGCCTTGGGTCAAGATGAGAGAGTATAAAAAATCAGGAGTTCATTATATAAAAGGTGCTCTTGTTGGTGATGTATAAAAATATATTTGGTTATACATTTGTATTAACGTAATTTTAAACCCGAAACATAAAACTATGGAACACATTCCCCTTACGGATGGTCTAAGATACACTGCCACTGTCTTGGACGTAAAACAAGCTGCTGCCACATTCCCAAAATCAGGAACAGGCGAAACAATGTACTGTCATCAGTTAACTTTAAAGGTGGATCAGTATTCTCATGACCATGCAACGCAATGGTGTAATGGCAATCCACAGGTAACTGAGTTTAAGGTTGGGGACGATATCGCTGTGATTGCCGCTAAGTACAATGTAGGCAAGGGTAATCAAACAGTTAAGTTTGAAAAAGTGGTACGCACATCTGCACAAAAAATTGCCGCTCAGACAATCGCAAAGACACAGCTACCTCCTGAAATTCCTGTAAAAGAATTTAAAGATCCTGGTCAAGTAAATACAAACCCTATGGTGCATGGAACTATTTGGGCTACATGCTTATTTAATGCCGTAACATTTCATAAGGATAGAAAAGGTTCTACTCCACAGAATGTAATGGATACTGCCGATGAATTTTATCAACATTTTCAATCGTTCACACTGTGATTCAATTAATAGAGACTCAATTACTAACTGCTACTGAAAAATTTCAGTGTGACGCTGTGACATCATTCTATGATTTAATTACGCAGTCAAGACAAGCTAGAAGAGAGTTTACTCTTAAATATTTTGGAGACCTGTCTGTTATTATGAAGAATAAGTTTGGATGGATCAATCCAGGTGATATCTACATCGAAAGAACATTTGTAGATGAGAATGGAGAGGCTACAGTATTAAAATCTCTTCCTGATATGGACAAAGTTTGTATAAGAAATAAAATTTATCATCCCTTAATAATCAATCAAATAACATGAAAGTAATCGTAGATGCATCTTCATTAGCAAAGGAGTTAAAAAAGGTATCTCCTGTAATGATGAAAAATACCATTTTACCTATTCTAGAAGGAGTTAGAATGGAGACGGTAGGTAACACCTGTGTTCACAATCCAGAACTACCTTTTAAAAATGGATAGGATATTAAACCTTGACACGCTCATTTCAAATGACCGTCTCGCAAACATCATTAAGTACGCTGACCTGGCAAGACCTCTAGAAGGGAACTATGCCGAGGTCGGTGTATTTCGTGGTGGATCGTTGGAATTAATTTCCAAATTAAATCCTGACAAGGAGGTGTATGCATTTGATTCATTCACCGGTCTTCCTCGTCCAACGGATCATGACAACTATCATCAAGAAGGAGATTTTAAGGATACTAATTTTGAATTTTTGCAAGGATACTTTGAAAGATTTCATCATAATGTTACCTTCTTCAAAGGATTTGTGCCACATACATTTTCTATGGTTGATCCTTTTAAGATGTATTCATTTGTGCATATTGATGTTGACCTGTATCAGTCAGTAAAAGATAGTCTTGACTACTTCTTTCCTCGCATGGTAATGGGTGGTATCATTATTTTAGATGACTATGGATTTGAATCTACTAAGGGTTCTGTTGTTGCTGTAGATGAATTTGTTTCTAGTATTACACCTGCATTCAAAGGAGAACTTTTTTATTACCCAGGTGGGCCATCTCATAAACAATATTTAATAGTTAAGTAATGAAAAAAATTGGTGTCGTTATTACGACTTATAATCGTCCTGCGTATCTGCGTAAGTGTCTGCATTCAATCGGAAGATCTGATATGCCACATGGTACAGAAGTAATTATCATCGATGACTGTAGTGATGATGAAGAGGCAAAAGGTATTGTAGATAATGCAGGTTTTTCTTTTTTTAGAAAGTCAAAAAGAACAGGCATTAAGGATTCATTAATCATGGGGTTTGAGTACTTGCTTGATGAAGGTTGTGAGATACTTATTAACCTCGATGGAGATGCTAAAATAAGGAATGACTACTTCTCTAAAATACTTGAACTGCATAGTGAGTTTCCTTTTAATTTACTTACTGGATTCAATTGCAATACACTGAATGCAAATGGAACAATCAGGCATCAGGTTTTACATTCTGATTTTGGATGGAATTTAAAACATACTGTAGGAGGGATTAATTTTTTAATGACACCTCAGATGTTTTATGATTGGGTTCTTCCTGCATTACAAGAGCCAATTGGGAACTTTGATCAAAAAGCATGTCTTAATTCAAAAGTTGGTGTTATTTGTGCAGAGCCAAGCTTAGTGCAGCATTTAGGAGTTAATTCTAGTATGGGGCACACATCTGGCATCGAACAGGCTGATACTGCTGATGATTTTAAATCTCTGAGCTTACCTAATGTTACATTGGTAATTGTTGATGATGATGTAAATGGTGCAATTTCAACAGTAGATAAATGTTGTGAGGATATTGAGTTTGGTGCAGTAAAAATATTTTCCTGTGGGGAGTCTACTGACAATAGAGTTGTTCCAATTAGAAAGATAGGAAGTAAGGAGTCGTATAGTTTCTTTATGTTTAAAGAAATAATTAACTATATCAATACGACTCATTTTTTAGTAGTTCAGCAGGATGGGTATATACTAAATACAGACGCATGGAATAATGAGTTTTTAAATTATGATATGTGTGGTGCATTATGGAGTTTCAGACCAGAAGGATTTCGTTGTGCAAACGGAGGTTGTTCAATAAGAACAAAAAAACTTCACGAAGTCATAAAAAACGATAATTATATTACTCTTCGTAATGATCAATGGATAAATAATTTTGCGGAAGATCATAACCTAGGTGTAATATATAGGGAATATCTAGAACTTGTTCATGGGATTAAGTTTTCACCAGATTGGCTATGTGACGAATTTTCTATTGAGGCATGGGGGAAATATTATTTAGATAAGACTTATAAAGGTAGCTTTGGATTTCACGGAAGAAATATTGTATTTGATAATATTTATGACATAAAAAAACCATACTAAATGATTGAGAAAGTATCCCACAATGGGTGTTATTATCCTGCGTTTCAAACAACTGGCAATGCTGCTAGATTCTGTATGCCATTCGCATTAGAGGTGTTAAAAAATCATCACATAGTGTATGACATCGGCTATAGTAAAAAGGAATGGATGTTCCCCGGATCGATAGGAGTTGATATTTCTGACGGGAGTGGATATGACGCAATGAATTTACCTCCATTAAGTGCTGATGGAATATTTACTTCACATCTTTGGGAGCATTTAGAAAGACCTTATGAGGCACTAGATGTGTGGCACAGAAATCTTAAACGACACGGAACTTTATTCATGTATCTTCCAAATATGGACGCTCAATCATACTGGCGGCCTTGGGCAAATAGAAAGCACCTCCACTATGTTAGTCCAGATATTTTAAGAAAATATTTTGATGATAATGAAGAGAAATGGAATAATGTTTTTATCAGCGAGAGAGATGCATACGATTCATTCACCGTTTTTTGTAATAAAGGATAATGCTAAGTAGAACAATTATTTTAAATCAATTTGCAGGTGCTGGAGATATTATTTTCTGTAATTCCATCGCTAATAATTTTATTGATCAGGGGTATAATGTGATTTGGCCTGTAGATGCAATTTACGCACCACTAGCAAAGCACTTCACAAATATTGCGATGGTTGATAAGGCTTTGATAAATATCAACTATGCATTACCAATGGATTTTAATGTGAGTGGTACAAGGATCATACCTCTTCGATACTCCGATTTTTTGTGCAGAGTTCAGTATACAGATTGTATGAAATCAAAATATATATTTTTTGATTGGAATTGGCAGGATTGGAAAAAAAATACTCGCATCACTAGATTTGTTGAAAGAGAAGTATCATTATTCCAAGATGTGCTAAGTCTTAAAATAGGCGAGAAATATAATCTGATTTGCGAACAGTTTACCAATGGAGGAAAGAACACTTTACCTATTGAAGTAAATAATGGACTCCGTAATGTGAAGATGGAATTTGTTCCAGGGTATACCTTAATTGATTGGTTAATGGTAATGCAAAATGCCACAACCATACATGCTGTTTCTTCTTCCAATATCTACCTGTTCGAGTTGTATCCAATGAAGGCTGATAGAATCCATTTGCATATCCGTAGGCCTTATGAGCAGAACCATAATAATTATTCATACATCCTAGAAAAAAATAATTATGTCCTTGAACCATAACATCATTAACGTCATCAATCTTCCTGAAGCAATAGAACGTAGGCAGTCTTTTGAAAAGCAGTTTGTGGATCAGAAAGCTGACTTCAGAGTATGGGATGGATTGGTGGTTGTCGGGATTCCGTTTATGGGTGTGAACCTTGCCCATAAGCAAATAGTTCTTGATGCCAGAGACAGGGATTTAAATTCAGTCACCATCGCTGAGGACGATATTATCTTCTCGGCCCCAGGTGCCTGGGATTATTATAAAGAACATGCACCGGATAGTTTTGACCTGTATATGGGCATGGTTTACTCAGGAGAAATATTGGATAATAGGATCTATAATTACATGGCAGGTCTGACCCTTTATACCGTTCACCGGAGATTTTATGACAAGTATTTAGCCTTGTCAGCTATGAACCATATTGACCGGTTACTTGGGTCTCTTTCCAATGATAACGAGTTCTACGTGTGTGATAAATTCGTGTGTGAGCAGTCGGACGGATGGAGTTATAACAAGCAGGGAAACCATACTTATGGTCACCTGGTTTACGGAAGAGAATTCTTTGGACGTTAGAAGTCAGTTTCCAGAACCTCGGAAATTTTTAACCGTAATTGGTCTGACAGCTTTCTCTTAAGATTGAGGACTTTATTTAAATGGAATAGGTCAAAACCTGTTTCATGGGCTAACCAAGCGTATGTTCTACGTTCTTTTTTTAGCTTATTTTTAATTTCCGTTCTTAAATCTAGATGTAATTCACCTGAATTATGGTACATTTGCCAATAAAATTTGGCATAAAAGTAGTATAAAATAAATAAAAAACAACATTGTCGAAGACTGAAATCATAAGAAATCCAATTTTGAATGCCTATATGTATGATATATGCTTCAATTTGCCTGAGTCTGTTAAAAAAGACTTGCCTGTTTTTTATCGCAAAATTTTAGCCTCTCCGCAGAAGACTAAAAATTTTTGTGAATTCAGTAGCCTTGATACTAAGGTTCGATTTTTTCATGCCATAGGTCTGAATAATGCAATTACTATATTCCCGGATAAAGTTAAAAATGGCAGGGGTGTTCATGATCTTGTAATGAAGTATGAGGAAGAGAGATTAGCCTCTGCATCTAAAGAGCATTCTAATTTACAAGTGTTTGTGACAACTGACAAGCAGACAGCGTTTTTGGTTGGGCTAATGGGTCAGACTGTTTATTCTAATAGCTATCTCTTAAATCTAGACTACAATAAGACAGGTTATCATATTGAAAAATGGAGCACGAAAATTGATACCGTTAGTTCAAGGGAACTTGAGGATTGTGCAGAAAGTATCGATATTATTGCAAAGACAGTTGCCGAATCGTATTCATGCTTTAGTACTTCTGAAATATTATTTGGATTAAAGGATTTTGATATAAGTGTTTTATTGTATTTATTTATTAAAAGAAATATCTACGTTACTAGAGATAAGATTTGGGAGCAGTTTATAATGCAGTATCAAAAAAGGCATATTTATATGTCTATTAAAAGATTATTTCTTAATGATTATATAAAAAAACATCCAGACCAGGGTTCATTTAAATATACAATTTCTAGCCTTGGGATAGATATGGTGTTTAAATTTTTAAACAGGGTTGTAAAAGCCAATAATTTTTAACTATGAATACAGACACAAGATTACCGCATCCGTTATTTGACGGAGTTATTATTTTACCTGATCCTGTTAAAAAAGAGATAGGTGGAGTACTTTTACCAGAAGCAAGTCAGCAGCAGCCATTAACAGGTATTGTAGCTGCTATTGGTGATGGAAGACAAGCACATGATACCGGTGAATGGATCAAGATGCAAGTAGAAATCGGAGATAAGGTTCTCTTCAAAAGATTTACAGGTGCCCCAATATCATATAATGGTGTTGAGTACATCCTCATTCCTCAGACAGACATATTACTTTCACTTTAAAATAAAACTATGGGAACTCGTTCAATTCTTTACAACGAAGAAGCAAGAAAAGCAATTAAAAACGGTGTAGACAAAGTTGCTAATGCCGTTAAAGTTACGCTTGGGGCCAAAGGACGTACAGTTATTGTTGGTCATAAGTATGGATCTAAAATTACCAAGGATGGTATATCAGTAGCAAGAGCCATCAACCTTGAAGATGAAATTGAAGCTATTGGTGCAAATATTATTAAAGAGGTGTCTCAAAACACAGTGGCACAAGCTGGTGATGGTACAACTTCTGCGATGATCATCGCACAGGCCATCCTTCATGAAGGGTTTAAATTATCTGCTGCCGGACATAATACTACCGAGTTAAAAAGTGGTATCGATAAGGCCGTTAAAGCTGTAGTAGAGCAACTGAAAGTTATTTCTACACCTGTAGATGTTGACTCAGATAAGTTGAAACAGATTTCTATCATCTCTGCAAATAATGATGAAGAAATCGGAAGTAAAATTGCCGAGGCATATAAGCTTACTGGTAAGGATGGCATCATCAGTATTGATGATAGCACCACAGGAGAGACTTATATCAAATCTGTAGAAGGTATGCAGTTTGAAAGAGGGTATATTTCTCCATTTTTTGTAAATGATGAATCAACACTTAGTGTACAATTTGAAAAGCCATACATTCTTGTTTGTGCCGGTAAAATAAGTACAGGAAAAGAAATTCTTCCAATATTTGGTCAGGTAGTTAAATCTAACAATGCACCATTTTTAATCATCGCTGAAGATGTTGTTGATGAAGCACTTGGCATCATTCTAACCAATCGTATTAAAGGGCCTTATCCTATCTGTGTGATAAAATCACCTGGATTTGGTGACAATCAAATTGAAACATTAAGAGACATCTGTGCATTGACAGGAGCAACACTTGTAAATGATGAAACAGGAGTTAGATTGGATACTTTGACTTTAGAACAATTAGGAAAGTCTGATAAGGTTCTTGTAACCAAGGATGAGACTACAATTGTTGGCGGTGCCGGAGATAAAAATGGTATTGAAGCAAGAAAAGATTTTATTCGTAAAAGTATTGAGCAATCTCCTGACGAGCGTGAACAGAATTTATTCAGAAACAGACTTGCAAAATTAAGTGGCGGTATTGCCATTCTTTATGTGGGTGCATCTTCAGAAGTTGAATTGGGTGAAAAGAAAGATCGTTGCGATGATGCACTGAGAGCCACAGGAGCCGCTCTAGAAGAGGGTATCGTTCCAGGTGGTGGAATTGCTCTTATTCGTTGCGATAGTATTCTTGAAAATTTACCATTCGATAATGATGGTGAAAGAGAAGGCATTAAATTAATCAGAAGAGTGTTATCTGCACCATTTAGACAGATGGTAGAGAATTCAGGACTAGATATTAACATCAGCAATATTTTGTCTCTTTCTCAAAATTTTGGTTATAACTTTAAGACTGATAAGGTGGAAGATTTAGTAGAGAGTGGTGTTGTCGATCCTACGAAAGTTGTAAGAGTGGCTTTAGTGAATGCAGCGAGTGTATCAGGTGTTCTATTGACATCAGAATCACTTATCGTTAATGTGGATGATCCAAATCAAATCATGCCTCAATTTAAAAGATAATCCTATGATTCACTTTTTATTATTATTCGGAATGCTGTCACTATTGGCAGCATTCTTTATTATCTCCTTCTATCATTTAACCAGACACTGGATAATCATTGAACCTAATGGAAGTAAAACCATAAGTGGAGACCTTTTAAAATGGTGGAGTTATTATTGGGAGTATAGGCTTGAGGATGAAAAAGAATTTTATATAGGCGATTCGTTTTCTTTTAAGATAAAAGAATTGGAAAGGTTATATGGAAATATACATCTTAATTATTCAGTTATTTCTGATCATTACTTAGTTCTGCCTCTAGAAGTGGTTGGTAAAATTCCAGAATTAGAGTTGGCGTTAGGATGTAAATTTCAATACGCAGGTGACTTCAGATACTTGCTATACATAGAAAAAGAGACTTATGCCCTTCCTGAGTGGGTGAGGAAACCAATAAGTCAATGTTACATCTGTATGTCCTCTGTCTACGGCAGTTTGTTCTGGTGGGGGTTCATTTTCCTTCAGAAGGATGCATTTTTATGGTCAAATGAACCAAAAACAACTTATTTTTTATTTTGGATGATATTTATCGTATTTTTATCAGGAATTTTGCGTATAGTAGGAAAAAAATCTTTCGAGTATGTGTAATTGTGGTAATAATAATCAACAATCGCCTCAGCAGAGAGTAGTAAATACTCCGGTTCGTACATATACGCCAACACAAGCACCTGCTGCGAGTGCTAGTAATACGCAACGTATTTTACAGCGTCAATTTAATGCACCAATTAAACCGAGGGATAAGTATCGATAATGCCAAAGCAATTGAAATATGTCGCTCAACAATGTCTTGACTTGTTCTATCAGAACTATAAGTCGGATGTTGATTTTTGGGTATTATCTGATGCCATAGAATTTGCAGGTAATGCAGCCGCAGGATTATACCAGGAATTTTATCAGCAAGAGTATGCGATGCTCAGATCCGAAGTGAAAGATAGCGTGATTCAGTTTGATACAGGGTGGTTGGACGAACAGATTTTGCCTGTTAAAACAGAGGATGGTATTGTAAGTGCTGAGTTGAAGTATCCTGTGATGACGTTCCCTTATGACCGCCAACAAATAGGCATACAAAATGTAATTTATAAACAGCAAGATTTAGATAGAATATCTTTTTCCGCTGCTTACCAATTGAAATATTTACCTGTTACACCTAATATGTTTTTTTATGGTGACAGGAAAAGAATAGTCATCTGCAATACAGGAACAAGGACTATAGATGAGGTCAGGGTTTTATATGTTCCTAGTATGAATGCCGAAGCAAATATTCCAGATGGAATTATTGAAAAGGTAGAGATGGCCACATTAAACTTAATGAGACAAGCTGCGGATAAAACGGTTGTGAAGAAATCTTTGGATCATAATGTAAATAAGATTTTGGAAACAGAAATCGATAAATCGGCACTTAAATGACACAATCTGGACAATACACTTTAACGGAGATTACTGAAGAGTACTTAGCCGAGCGACAAATCGACAAAAAGAAATATTTTGCCGGATATCTTATTCATGCCAAGATATCCTGGCGTAGGATATTTACTCGGACAATATTTTCTGTTCAAAGCCAGTGGGAGCCTCTTAAGAATGATGGGAATCATTATTACATAAATATCCCTACGGGACTTTCAAGACTTTTTTCTATTTCAGAGCAGAATAAGTGTGGTGAGATAATTCCTCTTTATTATAACGAGGTGATGAACGCAATACCTATGCCAGAGCAAAAGGCGTGTAGCTGCGGTAATTGTGCATGTAATGATGCATGTGAATTAGTTAACGGGGTTACTCTTACTACTAAGGTTTTATTTACAATTAACAACATTGATTACATAGAAAAAACATGGACTAGAGTTTGTCCTAATGGAGATGTAATTGAGTACAGAGAAATACCTACAAAAAAATATAATGATACTATTGGAGATGCCGGAGATTATAATCCAGACTACAATAATGACTATCTTATTGGTAATCCTCCATTCTCTAATTTTACAATTGTAAATGAAATTAGGCAAAATGTAATTTGTAAAATGGAGGTGGCCCCATGTGGATGTATTATTGATAACGATGCTAATATTGAAAATTTCAATAAAATTGTTGGTTTTAATACTGAGTGGTGGGGTAAATGTGGGAATGGTAAAAAATGCGAATCGAAAGGGAATATTAATAATAATGATCGTGGAGAAGTAAAGGCTAGTCCTTGTGGTACAAAGATTTTATACTTCCCTAGTAAGCATCATGATGACAAACATGAAAAGTTACCTAGTTTTTTATTGGTAAATTTTCAAACAAGCGGAGATAGTTGTAATTCTCAGGTTCTTGTTCCATCTTATGCGGTAGATTGCATGAAATTTGGTATTGACTATCATTATAAAAGATTTAATAATTCATTTAGTAGATTTGATAAGAAGGCAGCGGAATATGCTTTTGTAGATGCGGAAAATGAAGTAATAAGATTTTTAAATCCAATCAATCTTGATTTCTTAGCACAGGTTCAAGATGCAAAAATATTATTTTAAAATAAATTTTTAATTATGCCAGGAGCAGATATGATATCAGCAGGAATAGGTGAAGCTATATCAATTGGCGAAACCGTTGCAGGACTTATCGGACAAGGCAAGGCTAAGAAAGAAGGAGAACGACTTTCTAAAACGAGACCTAAGAGACAAATAAGCCAATATGCAAAAGATGATTTAGCACTTAGCGAAAGCGAGTTATCTAATCCAATGAGTGCTGCTGCGGATAGAGCGTATCAGACTCAAGCGGATAAGGCGTTTGGCACATCTATAGGTGCTATTACAAGAGGTGGTGGTGGTGTCAATAATATAGGAGATATTTATTCTAGGGGGGAGGAAGCTGCTGCAAATCTTGCTATTTTAAAAGACCAATCTAGACTTCAAAGAGTAAATAATGCTCTTCGTTCATATCAAATGATGAATGAAGAAACACAGGCTGATTTTGCATTCAATGAAGTTGCTCCTTGGAAGGATGCTGCTGCTGCAAATGCACAGAAAAAAGCCGCTGCTGATTCTATGGTAGCACAAGGAATTGGGTCTGCTGGTAGCCAAGCAATGAGCTTCGCAGAGGGAAAATCGGCATCAAGTGCTTACGATAAATATTTCGGTAATAATATGGGTCAACAAGCACCGCAAACAGTTATGCCCGGAAGTACTGATATGATGACATCAGGTGCACCGAAAAGTTTCGGTGGTGGCGGTGGACTTAATGCAGGTATGATATCAGGATTAGGGTCTGGAACCGGAGCAGGTATTGGGGCATCTATGGGTGATGCAATGATGTTAGCAATATAATTAAAAAATAAGACATGCCTACAGGAGTCGAAAATATATTAGGATACAAAGGAGATGCAGCACAAGGAATTGGGGCTAATGCAAAGGGATGGACTATTGATCCTACGCAGCAGTTAAGTGCTATTCAAAAGACTGGTAATGACATCATGTTACTTGATGCTCAGAGGGCTGTTAAAATGTTTGACCAAAAGGTTAGAGATAGAGATGATCTATATAAATTATTAGATGAGGGACAGGTACAGGCAGGAGAAATAGATCCTAAATATAGAAGTGAATTCGATAAGGCTGAGAAGGAATCTAAAGATGCTTTTTTAAAAATAAAAGGCCCTAATGATGATGAGGGTCGAATGAATTATTTAGCCAAGGTAAGAGCATTGAAAGATGTCACTACACATGCACAAAGTAAGACATTAGAAAAAGCAAAATTAGAACAGGAGTTAGCGAAACAAACTTCTCCTGCAATGATTAAAGCTTACGAAAAACATATCAAAGGCCAGGAGGATAAACCTTTTTGGGATATGTATGATCCATTCCATCCTACTCCACAATATAGCATGGACTTTATTAAAATGGGTCTCGATGGTTCTGTCTCTACACCAGGTATTTCAGCACCAACTGCCACTACAAGTAAAACAACACAAACTACTAAAGACGGAAAGACTTCTACTACTCAAACGCAAACTTCTGCACCTGTAAAAGGTAAAGGGGTGCAACCTGTAATGACCGGAGAAACGCAAACCGGAACAGATGCTTTGGGTAGAACAATTACCTCTACAGAAACAAAAGTTGACTACGGAAAAATTCAAGATAATATTGCTAAGTTGTATCTATCAAATCCTGATCAGAGATACAACATGGAAGAGACTTTCAAAAAGATTCAGCAAGACCCTACAGCAGGTAAAGATGTGATTGAACACATGCAACAAAGGTTTGCCGAGTATAATAAAGAAAATGGATTTGATGAGAATAATCCTAATGCTTTGAAATTTACTGTAGGTAAAAATACTACAGATAGTATCGTTGAAATGAGGGGTGCTAATGGCGAGTTGGTTGGATATCATATTAATATGCCAATACCGAAATTTGCGGCAATGATGACCCTTGCAGAGCATCCTGGTAAGTACGTTGAAAGGTCTAGTCAGTGGGATAAAGATACTGATATGTGGAAGTTGGCATTGAAGAAAGAAAAAGATGCCAATGAAATAGGATGGGCTAGGATAGCTGAGATGAGAAGGATGAATAATGCAAAGATTGCAAAATTAAAAACTGAAGGCGAACAGGATCAGGCAATGGCTCAGTTATGGGATAAAAATCATGCAGAGCAAAAGAATTTTATTCGTTTATATCCTACAGGTGCATCTCCATCTGGTCAGGCATTTATAGAATCAAAAATCCCTGCTAATAAATCTCTTCCAGTGTTCTTTGTAGGACAAAATGGTAAGCCGGAACTTTTGATACCTAAAGGGGCTACTGTTATTAAAAATAAAGCAGGTAATATTATTTCTTACGAAGGAGGTTCATTTGATATCAAGTACACCGATCTTACCGGAAATCCTGTAGATGCATCTTTCCTAGAACAGAAGTATAATGATTATTTAAGTATGACTCCTAATATAAAGGATAGAGTTAACTTTGAGGATTATGTAAAGACATTGGTAGAAAGGAATAAAATTGATTATAGAATAGAGGGAGAGAATGGTGCAACTGATAGACAAACTTCATTCTCTGCACAAAAAATTATTTCAAACAAGGATACTAAGAAAGGGCAAACTACACCTTGGGCTGATGTAACAGATGAAAATCAAGAGGAATAAATTATAAACTATGAGCAAATCTGTAAGAGAAAATAAAAGGGTTCCAGACGCAATAGATTTATCATTTAGCGGAAGTGCCGCTATGCCTCAACAAGAAGTATCAAAAGAGCCTACACAAAAAAAAGGACCTGCTGATGCCATTGATATGTCATTTGATGGAGATTTAAAAAAAAAAGATACTCTTTTAGGATCTTCCGCACCTTCATCGACATTACAATCTCAACAAGCACAACCAGGTAACACCATTGCTTCTACTCCTGTTGATAATACTCCTAAACCAAAGACAAGAGAAGATTATTTCAAAGGAATTAAGGATGTTGTTTCTAACAACTACGCTGATCTTGACGTAAGTGCTAAGAAAAGTAACATCAACCTTAAGCAGGTAGTAATGACTGCTGAAAAAGGTAATGCAGAGTCCTTGGTGACACTGCGTAAATTAGTTGCTGCAAATTTTGATAAGAAGATAAGTGAATCTACAACACCCTCTAATTTTTCAGCATTTAGTACAGGAGGATTTGGACAACCTATACAAAGTGTTACTTCAGGAAAAAATGCCAATCAAGTAAAACTTGAGCAAGAGAAAAATGCGGCATTAAAATCATTAAATGAATTTGGTTCTGTAGCACTTACTAATGATCATAAAAAAGTTGCTGGTAATAATATTGATAAAATTGATTTTGTTGCTCTTGGTAGAGACCATCAAAAATATTTTGGCGAAGAAGAAGAAACTAGGCAGCAGCAACTTGCACAGAAATCTAAATTAGGCATTGCTAAAATAGCCAAGGATAACATTAATTTCAACTACGCATCTATTGGTGTTGGTAATGCTATCCATGACGAAGAAATGACCTATAATGAACTTAAGGAGGCTGTTAAGAAAGATCCTACACTTGCTCCTAAGTTAGAAGAAAGTAAAAACCAGTTAAATAAACTTTACGACAAGCAAAAAAATCTATTCAATGAATATCCTGAAGTAAGAAAACAATATGTTGCTCAGGTGTTAGGTGATAAGATTGCAGAGCAAAATAAAGCTTTTAATCTTTATGTAAGTAAAGATGATATCATAAAAGCCGCTGATGCAATTGAAAAAGAACATGGTGCAAAATTACCTGCTAATTTCAAGTCAGATGTAAATTCTTTAATGGATGAAACAGGAGGATTTTTCGGAAATACTTCTCCGGTACCTGGACAAGGATTCAAAGGAGCGATGGATAGGGCTGCTGTAGGAACAGGACTTGGTATTTATGGTTTATTGCACATAGGATCAGAAGAAGACAGAGCAGCAAGAAAAGTAGCACTTCAAAGCATGGCCTTTAATAAAGGAACTTCTGAGTCTGGAGCGACAAAAGAAGTAATGACAATTTCCGATGATGGCAAAACCTATATCCCAAAAAATAACGAAGAAAACTTTCATCATTTTAATCCACTAGATAATCCTGCTGCTGCTTTTAATAACTACATGCGTGTAGCAGGAGGTGCTGTGCCTATGGTTGCCGAGTTTATGGCAACAGAAGCTGTTACAGGAGGTATCGGTGGTGTAATTGCTGGAATTGGAGAAGCGGCAGCGGCACCAGTCGCATTAGTTGATGCAGGTGTAGCTGCTAACATAGCACAAAAATTTGCTTTCTCTGAAAAAACAATGGAAGTGGCAAAAAAAGCTGCTAGTTTTTTTGTTACAGGGTTTGATGAAAATCATGATCGTTCTAGTGAGTTGATAAAGGGTGAAGGTATTGTTGCTGATACCAAAAGAAATGCGATGGCAGCAGGGTTGACGATGCTAGATATGTTATCATTTGAATTGGTTGGTACTAACGTATCTCAAATAGTAAAAGGGTCAATTAAGAAGGCTGTAGCTAAAGATTTAGCGGAACATATTGAAAAAGTTGGAGTGGAAGGGTTAACAAGTAAATCAACCTTTATAGATCCTTTAATTAAATCTTATGTCCCAAGGTTAGTGACTGCATTAGGTAAAGAAGGTGCTAAGATGGGTGTTGCTACTGCGGTACAAACTGCATTAAAAGATATGGCATCTATTGCAGCAGACCCTAATCATAAAATGACTCCAGTTTCGGAGTATGCAGACATAGTTACCGAGTCTGCAATAACAGGGATTGCACTTGGTCTTCCAGGTCATGTTTGGAATACAGAAAGTAAAACATTAAATTCATTAAATAGAGATGCATTATTTGATGCTGCTCAAAACTCTGATAAATATATTCGAAAATATAACCAGGCTGTTGTTGATGGGAAGATGACAAGACAACAAGCTAATGAAGCTATCAAAGTGGTTAACACTGCAAAATCGGAATATAATAATCGTGAAAATAGAGTTGATAAAAATGGTAAGCCGTTAAATGATAGTAAGGTTAAAAAGATCATTGCTGATAGATTTTTACAGAGAGCTACAGAATTAGTAGAAGATAAGGCAGAAAGAAATAAATTACGTGAGTCAACACAAAAAAGAATTGATGAAATAAAAGCTAGTGAAGATTGGGTAAATATCAATGAGACCCCATTGATAAAAGAAATGGGTATCAGAACTATTGGTGATGGAAGACAGTCATACGCTGTTGATAAAATTGAGGATATAGATCCTGCGGCAGATTATATCATTAGTGGAGAGAAGGGTAAGAAGACAGGAGCCGAAGTTATCGACATGATTGAAAAAAAAGCACAAAACTATAAACATGAAGAAGCTAAAACATCCGAAGGTGAAGAAACCCCTGATCAAAAGGCCGCTAGAGAAAAAGCCGAGTCTGAAGCATCCCAAAGTAAGGTAACATTTACTGGTAAGGATAATAATTTCTTGGCCAACACAGAGCCTAATTTCTTCACTCCAGAAGAGCGTGAGAAGTACAATGAGTTAATGAAGACTCCAGAGACAGCAGATGAAGCTGCCGATATGGTTTCTAAAAGAAAAGAAGAACTCCGTAATCAAAAAAATACTCCTATAGAAATAGAGGATAAAGATTTGATGTTTAAGTATGGAGAAGCTGAAGGATTTATCATCGATGGCACTGCCAGGAAAGAGGTTCGTGGTGTGATGGAAAAAATGAATGATGCAGAATACATCAACGAAAATGAGATGGACAAGGCTGCTAATCATTTGTATGATTTATTGGATAAACATGGAGATAATCCATCATTCGCAAATCTTATTGAGCCACTAATAAATAAAATTGAGAAGTATGAATTTAGAACAAAGACTGAAACTAGCACAGTTACCGAAAGAGAAGCAGTTCAAGTTGCTAAAGAAAATAATAGAAGAAAAGCAGTCAGCAAAGACCTCAACCAGTGGGAAGGAAGCACAGCAACAATCACAGACTCCAACGGAAAAGAAGTAACAGGTCAGATAAAAATGGATGATGGTAAGTATTATTTGTTCGATGCCGAAGGTAATAAAGTCGCTGTTATTGGAGAGGCTGCACTTACTGATCGTGATAGTTCATTGCCACCTACAGAAGAGATGCCTAGTCCATTTGAAATTGGCGAGGATGGTCAGATAAAATCAATCACTTTACAACTGAATAAAGTTGATACTGAGAATGGTGGATTGAAGCCGGACAAAAGAATTAAGATTGAGTTTAAAGATCCGGAAAAGGCACTTGACTTAGCGATACAATTACAGGCTGAAGCTGTAGGTGAATATCCTATGGAAGAGTTTGAAACTCAGTATAGAGAAATTCAAAAAGAAATCAAAAAAGAGGTTCTTGTTTCAGAGGCGAAAGAAAAAGAAGATCGTGAGAAAAAAACAAAGGAACTTGAAAAAGAAAGAGACCAAAAAATATTATCAGAATCTGCTCCCGATCATAATTTTGATTTTATTCCTGATACTGAGTTAGCGGATATGCCTAAAGAGACAGAGTTGAAAATAGAGCAAAAAAGATTAAAAAATAGGGCTGAACAAATACAAAATCTTATCAAATGTCTAGAGCTGATGAGCAAGAATTAGATGAACAAGAATTCAGAAGTCTTGTTGAAAGCAAAAGGCATAATCAAGTATTAGCGTCTAATGAAAAAATATTGGCTGCTCTGAAAGAAATTGTCGATGAGTCAAAAAAGGCTCCTGATAATTCTTTGAAATTAGCAGTAGAAAAACAGACAAAAGCTATTTATGATTTTCTTCAATTTATGAAGGAAACACCTGCTGAAGTTAAGCCAGTAGAGAGTAAGGTAGAGTTTAATCCTGAAATCAAAGTGGAAGCCAATCAGGAAAAAGTCGTAAATTCGGTTGTCAAAATGTCCGATGATATTCTAGAAGGCTTACAGGCATTGAAAGAGGCGGTGGATAAGGAAGAAAAGCCAAAAGAATTTGAATTTATTATTCATCGTGGGGCATATCAATTGATAGAAAAAATAACGGTAAAACAAGTTTGATAAAAATTTTAATAATAATAAAAACCAATCACAATGCCTAAGTCACAAAACACTTGTAATAACTTATTAGCGTTGATTTATAATGCTACAGCATGGGCGAATATTGCTGATAATGCAGCATCGTCTCCAATCACCAATATTTATGTTGCATTAGCTACTGCGAGTTATACTACAACAAGTACAATGGCCACCAATGAAGCGACATACACAAACTATGTTCGCCAAACTGTAGTAAGATCAACTTCAGGATGGACTGCTCCTGCAACAAGAGCTACAGCAAATGCGGCCCAAATCACTTTCCCTCAGTGCGGAGTAACAGGTAACACAATTACCAGTGCTGCATGTGGTAAAGCGACAGGAGCATCAGATATCTTCCATTATGGAGATTTAAATGCACCGATAGCTGTATCGAATCTGATCCAGCCAATTTTTGCCATTGGAGCCATCACGATTACAGAATCATAGTCAACAACAACTGCAAATACCATGAAATTATCAGAAAGATTTCCTCCACTATATACCTGCTCGGTATGTGGGAGAGCTGTAAAGGTGATACCCCAAGGAATTGGTGTAGAACCATTGTATGAATACCATAAAAAATGTGAGCACAGAAATGTGACTATATACGCTAACAGGAAAGTAGTTTTGAGAGGAAAGGGTAAGATGAATATGATGAAGGAGGCACAATATAAAATGACAATTACTGTTAGAAATTTATTATCAGCATTAACCGGAAGAAGTATTTAATATGCCAGGATTCACAAAAGTAAAAGATTTAGTAGACTCTCAGGTCGTTAATGGATCTGAGAGGTACTATACTTTTCGCAAGGCAATAAGTTTAACTCCGCAGTCTGGTATATGGTTTGATTTTACAATGAGTCCAGGCAATCCTGTTCCAAAATACTGGTTTGATGCTACTCCATTAATAGGCGTTCAAATAAAGCAATCTACTGATGGAGGATTGTTTCATGGCTCAAATGTATCACCGCAGATAAAATATCTACGTGAATTAATGGTTTTCTGTACATCGGCTACTCCATTGCCAATGCCTATGATGCTATGCGACTATTTATTGTATTACCCTACTATAGATGAGACGGTAACTACTCCACAGGTAATGACTAATAATTTTCCATTACCAAGGTATGCTGATGGAGGTGGTGTTCAAATGATGGCTGTATCAACAGCTCCAAGAACAGGTGGTCAAACATTTACTGTAAACTATACTAATTCATTAGGCGTATCAGGAAGAGTTACACCTAACGTAGCAGAAAATAACTTAGGTGTTAATGGGAATATAGTTAATTCTTATACTACCAATACGCTAGGTGCTGCAAGTGGGTTATTTATACCTTTGCAAACAGGTGATTTAGGTGTGCAAAGTGTGCAAAGTGTTACAATGAATGGAGCTGATGTAGGTTTGTTTTCTATCGTTTTAGTAAAGCCATTAGCAAACTTAAGTATTCGTGGTGTTGACGCTCCTGTGGAGGTAGATTATTTCAAGGACTTTTCAATAACGCCAATTATACAAGATGATGCATATTTAAATTTACTTGGGGTGCCTCAAGGTAACTTATCAGGAACACAAATTCATGGAAGTATAAGAACAACTTTTTTTTAAATTTTAAATAATATTTTATGCCAGGTTTTTCAAGTATGGACTCTCTAGTAAACGCTTTAACCCTAGGTCAGCGTTGGAGATTTGACTGGAATAAAAACTTCCTGCCGACAACTACAGGTGTTGTTGGTCAGTGGGATTGTTTGGCAAGAGGTGCAGGTAATCCAGGATCAGATACTTTGTACAATACAGGTACTAACTTATTGTTTCAACCTGCATACGATTCGTTAGCATCAGCATCAGGTATACCTCATGGTGGTAACGTAGCACCAGCGTATAAAAGTTTAATCAATGCTAGTGCATTTAGTGCTGCGGCTACTGTGGCCCCATGCATTTTGTGCTTAGTTGATTTGTTAGGATTTTATAGGGTTACATCAACAACAACCATCACCTCTCAGGCGATGACAAATACATTGATGGCTTTTGCAACTACTGTTTGTAGTGTGAATAATATTCTTACGAACACAAGTACAGGAGCAAACATTGCACAAAATTTATTCCCTTTCACAAGGGTTCAGTTTACAACTACAGGTACACTTCCTACAGGTCTTGCTACAGCGACAGACTACTACGTTATTAAGTTGACAGATACTACAATTTCTGTGGCAACTTCTTATGCGAATGCTGTTGCAGGTACGGCTGTTTCAATTACATCTGGTACAGGATCAGGAGTACATACTTTGAATACTTTATTACCAAGATACACAAGTGGTGCAGGTGTTCAATCATTCATGTGGAATACAAACGCAACACCATTGGGTGCAGGTACTCCAAACTTATCATATCCGGCATATACAAACTCACAACAAGCAACAGGTAGAGCAACACCTGCGGTACTTCCAGTTGGTAAAACAGCAGCGGAGAACGGAATGATTCTTTATAGTGGTACCGGTGTTGGAAAATATGGAATGTTTATGCCAATGCAAGGTGGTGATTCAGGTACTGCTAAAATTGATAACGTGCAGTTATCTGCAACATATACTTCAGGTGAATTTTCAATAGGTTTATGCGTACCATTATTATACATGCCGATAACTACATTAGGTGTTCCTTGTGAAAGAGATTTACTGAATCAGTTGCCATCATTACCAAGAATTTATGATGGTGCAAACCTTCAGTGGTGTTATTATAATGGGAATTTAACTCCTGTGAATAGTGCTATTAATGGCTCACTAGAATTTGCATGGAACTAAAATAATTACATAATGGCTCTACTAGGAAATTATTCCGTATTAAACAAAGTTCCTGTGACTTACCTCGCAGGAACTTCTTGCTGTGATAGGAGTAACTGGAATCCTCCTGGGCCATCAAGAAATATGTTCTTGAATGACGAGAGTGTAATGAACGTGAACGGTGGAACATTATCTACTCACTTTCTATTTACTTACGGTGTTCCATTAGGTGGTGTACCACCTTACTCTTGGATTATCCCTCAAGTTGCAGGAGGTATGGCTATGAGGGGAGTAGGATCTTCTTTAGTCTCTTTTAACTTAATTCCTCAATATCCAACAAGTGCTGCGTTCACAGGTGGTAGTACGTTTGTTGCTAGTTTAAATGCATTAGGAAATATCATATTAGCAGCTACAGGAGGAAGTAGTTTTGTAGCATCGATGACAGGTACAGGTAATATGACTATAGCACTAACAGGGAGCTGTATAACAAGTTTAACTATCAGTGCAAATGGGAATATAGTACTAACGCTTTCTGGTAGTTCTGTTGTAACATCTTCTTTAGTAGGTAATGGAAATATTAGTGTAGGGTTAACAGGAAGTGGTTCTATTTCAGCTACGGCTTCTCAGTTGATAGAAATGATTGCCGCCCTCACAGGTAGTAGCACAGTAACTGCGAATATCACAGGTAATGGTGTTATTTCGATAGGGTTAACAGGGAGTGGAAGTATCAGTGCAACCTTAGCTTATCTAGTTGGTATGCTATGTGCTATGACAGGAAGCAGTTCCTTCTCTGCGAATGCGTTATTACTCACCAATTTGATTTGTAACATGACAGGAAGTGGCACTCTTAACGCTGATGCCGTCATGTTATTGTTCATGCTATGTAATTTAACCGGTAGCGGTAGTATTACTGCATCTATGATAGGACAGAAGCCAATGTCTGCATCCATGACGGGACTCGGAAGTTTAAGTGCTAATATCAACGGTCTTTTAGACATGGTTGCGAACTTGATTGGATCAGGTAATTTAAATGGTGGAGTAGGTGCAATTGCGGATATGAGTATTGATTTAACTGTTACAGGATCAGGATTAACTACAGCTAACGTAGGTGCTGCAATTTGGGATGCATTAGCAAGTGAATTTAATAAACCTGGTACTATGGGTAACAAGCTCAATAGTGCAGGAAATGCAGGAGACCCTTGGAGTACAATTTTACCTGCCGGATACACAGGAGAACAGGCAGGAAATATTCTTGCACAGATTCAAGCTTTAGTAGATGAATTACATAAGATTCAAGGCTTAGATGCGGCTAATCCATCTACTACTGATGTGAATGCAAGAACATGGACCGCAGGAGGAATTACTATAGATATGACAGGTGACTTAACTGATGTAACCACAATGACTAGAAGGCCGTGATAAGACGTTCTGTAGCCATATCGACAAGGGGTAGGATATCTGCGAGTACCAAGAAGGCAATAACAATTGCTACGATTGGTTGGATTGTGTATACTTCTCCGGTACCTGGTGGTGGCCAAGGAATTGTCCCCGATAATAGACCTCCAGGTGGTATATTGCAGTCGCAAATAGATGACAGAAGAGACCTAGTTAGAAAGATAGTTGAGAGAGATGATAATGAGATTGTAGAAATCATTAAAATATTTATGAAATGCCTATAGATTGTTTCGATAAACATTACCCTAGAGCGAAGCAGCAATTTACTGATCGTATCAAAGATGGCATGTCCGAACTTGAACAAAGACAAGAGGGATTAAAGATTGCTGAAGAACTTCAGAAGCAATTGAATGATGATGTGAATGCATTCAAACAGAAGATTGGTAAAGACCCAAAGGAATATAAGTCTACAGATAAATCCGCGAAAGTCGAAGGAATTAAATCCGAATACGACACCAAGATAAAAGAGCTTTCTTCACCTAAAACAAAAACAGATGGCAAAGACCAAAAAAGCAGCACCGAAAAAAGCAGCCAAGAAAATGCCTCCCAAAAAGGCAATGAAAAAGGCGGCACCTCCAAAGGGGATGTAATCGTACCACCTACTAGAGATGATTTAACACCAATAATTAAAGTTGGAGGTAAGGAATATACAGGATATGATCATGGAGAGGCAATGAAGAGTGCTATTGCCGCAGGAGAGAAAATTCCTAGTCCTGATACACCAGAAGGGAAGAAATGGAGAATGGAGAATGGTATGTTTAAAGATAATGATGGCAATCTTTTAACCAGAGACCAAACTCAAGATAAATATGGAATATCGCATAGTGAACAGTTGCTTCCTGGCAGAGAAGTCCCGATATATGCTAGGAATGTTTCTGCGTTAATAACTCCTGCTACAGTAAGAGCTTTTGATAAATTAACGGCAAGGATGAAAAAAATGTCTGTTAAATATGATGAATTGGTTGCCGAAATGAATAAAAAACCTAGCGATAAAATACTTTCTAAGATTAGAACTTTAGAAAGGCAAATACTAGGGGAGGCAAAAAAGGAAATAGTTGCGGCCATAGAAAAAATAAAAGGAGTTGGGGTAATGTTTAAAGATGATAATATGGGTTCTTGGCATGGAACCGCAGAGCCATCATTAAATATGTTCCTTAAGATAGAGGCAGATGCTGACACTCAGGCTTTAAGTGATTTTATACACGAATTTGGGGAAAAATATTCCCAGGATGCTATTATACTTGAAACTCAATCAGAGCATCATAATGATGTCATTTCTGGCAAAAAAGACATTCCATTATCTGATTTTGACGGAAAGTTCTTGCATTATCCACAAAAACTAATTAAGTTTGCAAAAGATTTAACGGCTGATCAGATAGCAAAATTGTCTAATTCTTTAAGATCTAAAGGAGTAAACGAATTTTCTTTGAACAGTAAAGAGCTGAAAGTTTCAATTATTACTGAACTTTCAGACGAGCAAAAGAAATTATCGGATGACGAACAATATAAAATAAAACTAGATGACTACAACTCAAAAAACATCGCAACCAGTGAAGCGGTTAACGCACTCGGAAGCAATGGCGGAGTCGAACAGACTATTAGGTATCGTAAGTCCAAGTACGAAGGAGGGAAAACAACCGGAGAAGGAGGACAGCAACGCAAATACGATAGAAGTGACATTTTTAAGGACTTCTCAGAAGAAGTAAAAGATACCCAAGTATTGGGTAAGGAGCTTGGCATTTTACGTGACAAGCAAATTTCTTTGCAAGAGAAAGGTAAAGATTTAACTCCTAAAGAAAAAGAGAGGCTTGATGAACTTACTAAAAAAGTTCAGCCTATTGTTGAAGAAACATTTCAAACAAGAGAAAGAGAATTTGAAAAGGCGAAAGAAGAAGTAGAGTCAATCGCTGCTAAAGCTATTAAAGGTATTCAAGGGTTTGTTTCTAAATTCCCAATTAAAAGAGCCACTAGAGCATCGGTTAAAACTCTTAGATGGTATAGTGCTGATCCATCAAAATTAGGGGATGCAGCAAGAGTAAATATTATTGCTCCTGACCTCAAAACATCTAATGAGGTTTTTAATAAAATAAATAAAGAGAATGCGGTAGACGCTGATTTGAGAAGAATAAATGAGCCTACTGATTTAGGTTATCCAAAAAGACTTATCGAAGTAAGAACATCATCAGGTGCTATTGCTGAAATTCAGGTAATGACTCCGGAGGGATACCTTGCTAAAGATGGTGTGAAAGATTTTCCTGAAGCTGAAAGAGGCTTTGCAAAAAAACAATTAGATAAGATACGTGAAAAATTAGGATGGAATATACCAGATGGTGTTGGCCATTATTTTTATGAGATAAATCGTGATTTTAATGTTCCAGAAAACATAAGAGAAGAAGCTAAAAGATTAAGTAATCAGTATTATGATGCAATGCTTCGTCCTGAAGAATCTAAAATTTCTGGAGAACAATTTCAGAAAGATCTTGATAAATTTAGGGAGTCTGTTGATAAGGCTGATAAGACTGGATGGGATACAGGTAATGAAGGTAAAATTCCTGAAACCGCTAAAGAGTTTTTAAAAGAAAAAGTTGAAAAATCTGAAGAGAAACAAACAGCTCTAGATCAAGAGGATGCTGTTGACCATGAAGATCCATTACAAGTATCTCTTCAAAGAGATGCATTAATTCAGAGAGTTCAAGATGAATTCTTCAAGCCTGAGAATGGTTCTAGAAGTATTGGCGATGATGTTGTAATGAATGGTGCAATAAAAACACTTTCAAGAGAAGCAGTTGATGCAGGTAAATCAATATTGAATCACTTAGCTGATAAAGTTAAAAAGTGGGACAATGAATTATTTAATCCTACTACCGGGGAAAGAAGAGTAGATGGAAATGGACGTTTTGTTCAAAAAGTATTGACTGATGAAGAATTAGCAATGCTAGGTGTTCATAGTCTTGAATTAGAGAAGAAAATAAGAGAAGCTAAGTTTGAGCCAGGTGTTGAGATGGATAATGCTGCATTAGGTGCTCTATTAGGCGAACAGGAGCAATTGCAAAGACTTACTGCCGCAGTTACAGAAGCTGCTGGTAGAGGGTTCCGTTTTATACAACAGATATATAGTTTTGGAGACAAGGGAGAATATAATCTTCATGTTAAATTAGCAGAACAATTGGTAGGATCTAAAATACCATTGGATGAAGCGGAATTTAAATCATTCAAAGAGTCTCTTCCTAAAGGTCAACAGAAAGTAGCACAGGTTGCACATGATGCTATCACTGCATTGAAAGCTAAGTATGATGAGATTGAAAAGAAAAGAGATAAGATTCAGAAAAATAAAGCTAAGATTGACGCAGAAGAAATCAATAAGCAAACTACCGCTGGTGTAAATCAATCTAAAACATCTGATGTTGAAGATGGTGATAAAACAAAGAATACTACTAAGAGTGGAAAAATTAAAAAAAGTTCCGCTGTAAAAGTTTCTGATAGGTTAGATAAGTTAGCCGACTTTATTGAGAATAAAAATCTATTAGGAGGTAATCTTCCCGAAGGTACTCAAGCTATGGGTGTGTCAGGTGGTCAAAACTTCAGTAAAGCTGTCGCAGAAAGTATTAGACGTATTGCACAAAAAATCAGAAATCTTGAAGGTAAAATTCCTGATCTTATTGATGATGAGGTTAAGTTACTAATCAAAGATGGCCATGATGAAAAACAGGCGAGAGAAGCTATCAAGAATCAATTGAAACAAGCAGGTATTGAAGATGAAGCAATCAATGCTACGCCAAAGAGAGAGGACTTGATTAATAAAATAGTTGAGCATAGCAAAAATGCAAAAACACCAAACAAATTATCTAAAGAATCTGTAAAGAAAAATTTAGTTAAGCAGTTGGCTGTTGAAGTTGCATTAAGAGGTGAGCCAGTTGAATCAGTTCCTGAAAAAGTAATTTCTTTATTGAAGGAAAAAGGAATTGAATTGGATAGAAATCAATATAATGATGCATTTTTAAGACAAGGTGAATTTAAATTAAGCAGAAGTAATGATTTAGCAAATAATGCAAAGAAATTATCTAAAGAATTGACCGAATCAGAGAAGTTATTTACTGAGATGGAAAAATTAGATGAACAAATTGCATCTGTTCAAGATACTGGCACAATTGATAAAGACAAGAAAGATATTCCTGAAAAAGTAATAGTACCTAAACTTGCGGAAAAAGAATCTCAATTAAAAGAGGCAATGATTAAGAAGGGAATTAAATTTGAAAGAGGAAGTAAGGATAGCCAGGCTGCTAAGAGAGGTGTTTTAGCAGCACATAACGAATCGGTAGAAAGATTTGGAGATAAGATAACTAAGATGCTAGATAATGATGCATTTGGTGATAAAAATGTTGAAGGGTTAAAAGACTTTTTGCGTGGGTTACAGAAAAAATTATCTCAAAAAGTTGATGCAACTAATTTAGATACGCATATTAAGGAAGCCTCATTAAAAGTTGAAAAAGCAATCAACGAATTTAATCGTGATTGGTTCAAAGCTGAGAAGAGAGGTGATAAAAGCATGCAAGAAGTACTTGATGATTTAAATAAACTTCACAGAGACATAGAATCTAATGCGAAAAAATCTGCTGAAAAAATTGCATTAGATAGATTTAAGAAGAGAATGAACAGCGAGATTGATGAATATAATAGAAAGAAAAATGCAGGGGAGTTTGATGATACTAAAGGTGTCACAGAATTAAAAAAAGATGCTGATGCGTATAGGCTAGAAGATGAAAAAGAATTAGCAAAAGTTGAATTTATGAGAGCCTTAGATGCTTATAAAAACGAAAAGGCAAAAGATTCTACTTGGGGTAAAATATATTTATTTGTACATGGTGTTCGTTCTGTTACAGGACGTATGATTGTATCTGGACTTGGTAATATTCAAGCAAAACTTATTGGTTCTTCTGCAACAAGAAGGGTAACTCCATTATCAAGAGCATTAGCACATCTCTATACAAAAAGGTTAGGATTAGAAGGTTCAGTTGTTCAGCAATCTACTAATTCAAAAGCAATGTGGAGGGGATATAAAGAAACGATAATTGGGTCTAGTGAGAAAAAAGCTATGGCAGCTATTGAAAAAAGCAGAGAGAATGTGTATGCGGCTAATGATAAATTAGCTGAAGCTCAAGATAAATATAGAGAGTTAATTGAATCTGGAGATAAAGAAGCGGCAAATAAATTTAAAAACACTGAGTTGGCAAAGGCTAGAAATGAATATAATTTAGCGGCTATGGATGATTCTATTAATTTTATGTACACTAAGATGCATACGAATCCTTGGAGAGGTAGGGCATACATTTTTGAAAAAGGTCTATCTAAGCAAGAAGAAGATAGTGGCATGTTTGGTAAAAGAGAATCTATAGGTGATGTCATGAAAGATAATTCTCCTGTAGATTTTGGTAACGATACTAATAAATTTAATGCAGCGGTTAAGAAAACAGGAAGTAGAGTATCTAAGATAATTAGAGCCGGATTATTCTATGCTAATATGACTACTCGTTCACACTCTGTATGGAAAGATATTCCAGCTAGACAGGCGATGGTAGAAGGATATATGAAGAGATTAGAGAAAGCTCAAAATGACGGAGAAGATATTTCTAACTATGAAGTAAAAGCAAGGCTGTGGCATGAAGCAGTTGCAACTGATGGACAAGAAGCTAAGTTTCAAGATAAAAATAAAGCAGTTGATATAACAAGAGATATTCAAAGTGCAATTGGTAAGGGTATATTAAAAGCAGGAGGGAATGAATATGCAGCTAAAACAGTTGATGAGTTAGCGTACATGACTACTCAGGTATTAAAAGTTCCTATGAATATCGCTAAGGTTAAGGTATTTCAATATGGGTTAGGAACTATTATGGGAACATTTGACGCACTTGCTCAAAGAAGTAATGCTAAAAAAGCAGGGCTTGGATTTGCAGAATACATGAAGACAATTGATCCTAAATATTCTGATAGGATTATTAATTCATTAGCTAAAGGAACTGTAGGTATTGCATCGAGTATTTTAGTAGGTGCAATGACGATGAATGGTCAATATGTCTCTGGAGGTAGTTATCCTGATCCTAAGAAAAAAAATGTCCCGACAAATGAAGGTCCTCAAGATTTAGAATACGGAGATATTGTAATACTAGGACATAAATTACCGCATTTACTTGCAGTAGCATGGGGTCACACTCCACTTGGATATACAATGGAAATGGGGAATTTTATTACTGAAGAGGCAATGAAGGCTGGTGATAAAGGAGAGTCATTTGTAGAGAGGTGGATGGATGGTTTAATGGAAGCAGGAAAAGCAACTATATCTGAAGTGCCTTTAATAATACCAATCAGAAGAGAAAGAGATTATAAAACAGGAGAGACTGTTATGAGGGCACACAATCCGTTTGCTTCATTAGGCTATTTCGGTGCAGTTAAAGATATTGAATCAGGGTATCAAAATTTAGTTCAAAGTCCAGAAGAAAGAACTAAATATGCAAAAACATATCAGATGAGTACTATGGAAGGAATATTCTGGAGAAGTGGAATGTTATGGATGGTGCCTACTCAAGATGAGGCAGAAGCAAGAAAAGCTACTGAAGAAGCTGAAAAAGAAAACAGGGCACAAGAATTTAAAAGTAATCATCCTAACTATTAATTATGATACTACTATCTGCACACAAAGACACTATAATGAACCACTACAACTTATCATTCAAGGATGGTAAGTTTGTTGGTTTATTGGATAATATGATTGGTATGTTGGCCGTCAATTCTTTAATTACTGAAGACCCAAGTATTTCATACCTGGAAAAACAAAATAAAGTAGGTGTTTTCTTTGGTAGTTTTGAAGAGTGGGGATTGGATCATGACTTTCCTAAGTTGACAAAAAAGGATTTGGTTATTGTTGTTGATGTATGCATCGGTAAGCAGTATGATAAGTATGATTTCTCTATGGAGAATATTCATGGTATACCAGCGCATAAAATCAATGAAGTGGTGGAAAATTTAGAGTGGGAAGGATTTAAGGTGCTGAAGAAAAAGTATACCGGAAAGATTGAAGATGAGGATGAGGCATTCAAGTGGGTGAAGAAAGGAATACCAGTATTAAGTTTTATTATTCCAATAGAAGGAGAATCATGGCATCAAGATAACTGCTCTATTTCTGTTGAGAAATTTAATAAGTGTAAACAAGGTCTGAGAAGGGCCATTAATTATTTATTATGATCGATAAGTATAATTTAAAGTCAAAAACAGTACTCGTATTCGATTTTGGCTCACAGGTTGCCGTAGCTCAGAGGCTTAGTCGTGACTTCGGTAGAGTTTTATATTATATTCCAAGTGTCATCAATGGATTTAAAGACCATAAGGCTCATAGTATTGGTAGGGGAATATCTGGCATTGAAAGAGTAGATGATTTTTGGGGGTATATTCATGAAATTGACTTAGTGGTATTCACTGATATTTATGAAGGTCCATTACAGGATTATTTACGATTTATAGGTAAGCCTATATTTGGTGGAGGTAGGGCAAGCGAATTAGAAAGTGAAAGACTTAAGTTTAAAGAGCTAATTGCCGCTATCGGACTTAATGTAAATCATTATGATGTTGCATTTGGGCTAACGGAACTAGATAAAAAATTACAGAGTGCAGAGAATAAATTTATAAAATCGAAACTTCGAGGTGATATGGAAACTTTTCATCATACGAATTATACTTTATCTCAGACTGAATTGCGTAGGATGAAGCATGATATGGGAGTTTATGCTGAAAAAGAAACTTACATTATTGAAAGCCCTATTGAAGCCATTGCGGAATGTTATGATAAAGAAACTGAAGTTTTAACTAAAGATGGGTGGGTGTTATTTAAGGATGTGAAATATTCTGATTTAATCGCAACAATGAATCCTATTTCTAAAAAATTAGAGTATCAACATCCAATAAATATAATAAAAAGGTATTCTAAGGATATTTGCTATATCAAGGCTCAAAAAATAGATTTTGCTGTAACAGAAAATCATAATATGGCTTTAGTAAGAGCTAATAATAGAAGAATAGGGATAGATAAAATAGAGTTAATAAAGGTATCTGATATTAGTAATGGGCAATTTACTATAATTAATAGTTGTGTATGGGAAGGAGAAGAAAAGTTATTTTTTAATATAGGAGAAAGAAAGTTAAGTATGGATATGTGGCTTAATTTTCTAGGATGGTTTATGTCTGATGGATGTCTAAATGATTACAGAGGCCATGAAGTATTTTCGATATCACAATCATTTTCCAATAACGAACAAAGAGACATGATTGATGATGTTTTAAATTCAATTGGCTTTAAATATAATAAAAATGGTAGTAATTATAGAATATACGATAAAGAAGTATATTATGAACTATTAAAATATGGAAGGTATAAAAAAGATAGAAGAGTTCCTGATTATATTAAGAATTTATCTTCAAGGCAAATAGGTATTTACCTTGAAGCTTATTGGCAAGGAGATGGGACATTAGAAAGTAATGGGGTGACAAAATCTTATTGTATTGGCGTTAATGAAAAAATGGCTGATGATGTTCAAGAGTTAATTATAAAAAATGGTGGCAACGGTGCAAAATTAAAAAAGAAGCCAATGGGAATACATAAATATGCTGGCAGAATAATAGATAGTAAGCAAGAGACATTTATAGTTTCTTCTCATAAAAATACCAATCAAATAGTAACTAAAAATCAAATTAAAAAAGAAAGGTATGATGATTTTGTTTATTGCGTAAATGTTCCTAATCATATAATAATGGTTAGGAGAAATGGCAGAAGTTCATGGTGTGGGAATTGTGGGTATGATGGGTATTGTATAGATGGTTTATTTCCAGAAATTAGCGTATCTGGAATAGAAATTAAAGATGCTGGTTACATAGGGAAAATGATTCGATACGATAGGCTTCCTAAACAAATTACAGAGGTGAACGATAAATTCGCTCCAATCCTTAATACTTATGGGTATAGATCCGCATTTAGTACTGAGATTCGTATTGATGATAAAAAAGACGGATATTTTATTGATCCAACACTTCGCCTGCCAGAGCCTAATACAGCATTAACTCTTGAGATGTATGACAATTACTCTGAAATTATATGGGACGTTGCTAATGGTAAAATTCCTAATATTAAGTGGTCGTATGAATGGGGATGTGAATTTATAATAAAGTCAGATCTTGCAAAAACAGAACCTATTGCATTTCAATTCCCTGATCAGTACAAAAAATACATTAAAATTAAAAATTTAGTAATTGATGATAAGGGGGTATATTGGTATGTGCCAAACAACGTAGAAATGGCAGAAGTTGGTGCTGTTGTAGGATTAGGAAGAACGATGGAACTAGCTGTTAAGATGGCTACGGAAGTTGCAAATTCGATTAAAGGATTTGACATAAAAATAAAAACAGATTGTATTGAAGACGCAAGCAAGCAAATTAAGGACTTAAGAAAAAATGGGATAAACTTTTTATGACAAATGTGTACGCATCCATAATATCATTTGAATCAACTGCTGGATTTGATGATTATCTTAAACGTATCCACATCATGGATATTTTCAAAGATGTATTTGAATCGTTTCCGCAACATGCACTTAAAATTGTTAAGTTCATTTTGTACGCATATTCTACAGAAAGCGAGATGCTTGTTCTTGCAGGTAGTACCTGGTCGAAAACATCTGAAAAAATATACAATAAGGTTGGATTAGATCCTGAAGTATTAGATGTTGATATGCTTCTTGAACATGAGAGTACACGTAGTGCTATCAATCGTTGGTTACAATTTCAAAACGAAGAGAACTGGACTCAGTACATTACATTCAGAGATTTACGTTCTCAGTACCTCGAAGCTGCATTATTTCCACTACCAAAATACAAGAGTGTTGTAAAGGGAGAAGAGGGTATTATGATTGACCCAAATACTGATGCGTATGCTCGGATGAATAACATGATCCAGGCCAAGATGAATGCCGCAGAGAATAGTAAGAAGTTGCTTGATATGATGAAAGAGGCATTAGAGAAATTCATTCAGAAACATCCTAAGTTAAAAGATAGTGTAACTGCATTAGATAAGGCAGGAGTAAAGAGGCATACAACATCTGTAGAAGATTTTATTAAAGAAACGTAATGGCAACTGCAAAATTAAAATATCAGCAGAAAATAATGGTTGGTGAGCATGAGTGTACTCGTCCACCACTTCCTAAAGACACGAAGGAAATACTTTTCTATGATCAGCCATCTGATAAAGCTTTTTGGTTAAGATTAGATTTACCTGCCGTGTTTAATTTATTTGTACCTAATTATACTGAGCTGTATCAAGAGGCAACACTGTATGATGAGAAGGGTATTGCCAAGAGTTTCAATAAAGAGGATAGTGATTTATTTATTGCGACTGTTAAGCAAGAATTGTATAGAAGAGAGAATGGAATTTTTTTCAGAAATGGCGATGAGATAGAATGGATTACTGGTCATCATTACTGGACTTTGCAATATTGTAAGGTATATGGTAAAGACACTCGGTACGATAAATTTGTAAAAATTTATGGAGACCATATACCTAGAGAAACCTATTCGAGGTTGTATATGGAGTATGGTTATTTCTATAAGTACCAACGTGATTTATTTTTATTGATTGATAAGGTTAATAAAGATGATGAGTGCCTAGGTGCTGATATTTCTAAAGCTAAAAAAACAGGTGTTACATTTTTATTTGCGTGTTACAAATTAAATAAGGCTACGCTGTATAAGATGCAGCAGTTGGGTGTGATGTCGAAGAAGCAGGATGATGCTATTGACACGAACATGATGTACTTCTTCTATGCCTACGAAGGTCTCCCAAACATATTCAAACCAAATATTCAAACACTTGCTAAGGCGAGTGGAGAGATTGTATTTGGTGCTAAAACATTTACAGGTACATCAGCACAAAAATCTGCGTTGAATAATTTGATGCAGGACAAGGCACTTAACTCAAGAGTATTTACGGCCCCTACAAAGCCAAAAGGTTTTGATGCTCCGAAGATGAGTGATGTTGAGTTGGATGAGTTTAATAAAATGTTTGCAGAGAGTCATGAGCACCCTAAAGAGATTTTTGATACCAACAAGGCTACTGTAAAAATGCAGGATGATATCACCGGTAAAATGTGGTTATTCGGTTACGTGTCTGAGGTGAATGATGAGGGTGTAGATGAAGCGAGAAAAATATACTTCGATAGTAAGCTTTCTACAAGGGGTAATGGTAAAAGAACAAAGAGTGAGTTATGGTGCTTTCACGTATCATCACTTAACTCTTATTTGAGTTTGATAGATAAGTATGGTGAGTGTGATGAGAAAGAGGCGAACAAAAGAATTGAAGAGGCATTGGATCGTGCAAAGGGTGAACCAAAGACACACCAATCCATCAAAAGACAACTTGCTCGTAATGAAAAAGAGGCATGGTCTGTCGGTGGTACATCATCAACATTTAACGTAAAGGATCTTGCAGAACATTTAGTGAATCTTCAGGAAGAGTTGAGTAATAGTCCATTCCCTCCTGGTATTCCATTCGATTTAAGATGGGAGATAGATTTATGGGAAAGAGGCAAGAAAGACAGAAGACCCAAAGGTAAATTTTGTCCAGTTAAAATTGTGTACTTAACACCTGAAGATATTCTTGATGGGAAAGAGGCAAAGTTTAGATTGTACACTAAAATACCAAAGGATAGAGAGAACCTCGCACTTAAATTCGGCACAGATGACAATGGTAATTTATTGCCTCCAGATAGATTTGATAGCGTAACGGGAATTGACCCTACAAACTACGCGTCAGGAGCTGAGGTTGTGCAAGGATCTAAAAATGCGATGATATCAATCAACTTCCATTCTGAGGTCGAGAATACCAAAGCAAATGCTATAGCAACTAAAATTATCATTGCTGATTATTATTTCCGTCCAGACAATCCAACAGAGACCTATGAGGACATGCTGAAGTGGATTATTTTCACCGGAACTCTAGCATTAGTGGAAGGTAACGCATCGTTCATGGCCACTAAACTTATTGAAGAGGGATTGATAAACTACATGATAGTTAGAAATAAGGAAAAGGTAATCTGTCTTGGTAAATCATGGATGAAACTTGGCGAAGATTGCAATCTAATCAGAAGAACAGCAAATGCAGACCAAAATGATATCCTTGAGACCTTAGTTAGAGTTATTACGCATTACATTGAAGTAGTAGAAGGCGAGATTAACTATTTGGCTTTAATTAAGATTATTAAGGTCATAGAGCAGCTTATTTCCTTTGACCCTAAAGATACTAGGACAAGTGACTATGTGATGGCTCTAGGGTACTGTCTGTTAGCCTACGAGATACTTCATGCCTCCTTATTCGAGAATAATGACGATTATGGCAATTTGAACTACTATGGGGCTATTCTAAACACATTAGCCATGTAATACGAAAAAAATGCTAAATTTGGCTATATATTTTTAAATCATGGCCGGAGAGAAATTAATACCCCTCAAGTGTAATACCGATTTAGCGGCTCAGTACTTTCAGAAAGAGTATGCTCGGTATATCAAGAATTTATCCTCTTCCATAGGTGCAACAAATGAATACGATGGTATTGAAGAAGGGCAGAACCAAGGGGTTCAAAAGCCGCTGCAATCCAATGAAATATACACTATTGTAAATCTTCCACAAGGAGAAAATCATGTTATAGGTGCAAAAGGATTCCCTGAAGTAAATGAAGTTTATGTGTGGGTTCATAATAGTTTCGGTAATCACTGCATCTATCGATTGAATGGAGATACTAGGACGGCAGAAATAGTTAAGATAGACCCTTGTTTTAATTTTAAGTTGCGTCCTGAGAATTTCGTTCATGAATGCGGAGCTGAGTTAATTGTAATTTATCTGACAGATCCAGGAACCAATCAACAAGTAATAAAAAAGGATTTGTATTGGACAGATGGAGAAAATTATCAAGGATACATTAGGGTAGATGACTGTATTGCAACAAACGGTTATGATCCGCTGAAATTTTCTTACTTCAAAGGGACTTATGATAGATGTGCTATGCTTAGAATGGGTATAGCTACTCCTAATAAATGTATTTCTATAGCAGAAGTTCCACAAACATCTGCTGACGATGGGATGAATAATAATTTATTATTCAATGGATTTCAGTTCAGGGTAAAGTATACTACTGTATTTGGTCAATCTAGTGAACATGGTATTATTAGCGATGTTTATTTTGCACAAATAAATGATTGCTTTTCATCAAGCAATAAGTTACCTAGGTGTTTAAATTTAATTTTTGATGCAGGTAATCCATTTATAGATACAATCGATGTAGAGTTTAGGTATGGTAATGAAACGCAATGGTATACTGCCTCAACATTATTTTTATATCAAGGGAGCAATATTGGCAAGTGGTGGTTGAGACAAAGGAATCCAAATATAAATTATAATGGAACAGACAATACAATAACCTATAAATTCTGTCGTACTGAAGAGTGTAATATTGTTGATGTAAATGAAACAAATAGGGTAGAAAATCCTATGCCATTCCAGTCACAGGCTTTAATTCAGTTGAATAAAGCTTTGGCCTTATTGGGCAATAGATCTGGGTTTAATAAGTTTCAAAATGATTTGTTAGATAGCATAAAAATAAATGTTGTTCCTCCAAGCACTACTTCAAATTCTAATAGGACTATAACTATACTTGTTCCAATTTACAACGAAGTACAAAATTATTTTAGTGCTGTCAATAAGGACGGTACGTTAGGATATACGTATGGAGGTTATACTGGATACAATAATCCGTATCAGCAGCATTTTAAAAATATTCAGCAAAGTGGATTTGGTGGTTACTTAGTAGGTACCGGAGGATTTGCTATTAGTACACAGGTTGTTAAAGACTCTAATGGTAATCTTATTGACGATCCTGCATTCACCGCTAATGCACAAGGGTATGGGTCTGGCGGTGGCGTTCAATCTTTTCAAAAATTTGTATTTACTAATGTGCCACCTGCTATTTATACATTTAGATTATTTTCTAATCTAGTTGACCCTACAGTAAGTAGTAATTTTGAAGAGACAAGCACAACTGTTTATGGCCAATGCCCTTTCAATGGAACATCATTATCTGTTACGGGCACATCAAGAACGCCAGTGCAAGAGTTGGTGATAGATGTATGTGCAGGTGATTACAACACATTAAATGATGATAAGTGTTTAGTTGTTTTAGACGTATCTGGAAATGGAAGCGAAAAAGTTACTGCCGGATATATTTATGAATCAAAAATTAATGGGTATGATCAAAATCCAGTAGAATTGATGTCTGTTAATTCTTTACATGGAAATACTTCTTTAATAACTGATCATAATGGGTTCTATTACTATTATACAGAAGGGACAGGTAGAACTTTTACTTTTAGTTTTGCATATAAATGTGGGATAGGTCAATTTTTTGTTGGAGAAGGTGGTGTTGGTATTACATTTACTAATCAGTTTCTTGATGAAATAAATGGAAGAATTTATGCTGATTATTTAACAACAGTTTGTAATAGAGCTTATGTAAAGGGAAGAATTATTTTATCAGATAAAAACATAGGTATACCAAATGTAACAGTGATGCTTACAAGGGGGAGAAGTGCTATTACTGATGACAATGGGTACTTCTCAATCGAGGCACATGATTATATTGTTAATGGAGTTGCCGAGAATAGAGTAGATGAAGTTATTGTAACAAATGGAGTGTGCCAATATACCGCTGTTAATGGTGGATGTATCCCAGAAGTTTCTGTTACAATAATTCCATGTACTACTTGCGGAAATAGAGATGTTACAATCGCTGATATACTTGCATTATATAATAACCAAAAAGGATTACTTAGTGGTGGTAATTATGGGGTGTGCATGTTTGGATACGACTGGATGGGCCGTAGAACTTATGCAGAACCTATTGGGTATGCATCTATTCAATCTATAATTCAAAGTAAGGCTATAGGTGTTTCTCAAGTAGGTATAACAATACCTCCATCTGCAATATTTGACCCTAACATAGAATATATTACGTTTGGTATTACAGCAGAGACTACAATAGCAGATTATCTTACATGGATTGTAGATAGATTTCAATTCATAGATGACTCAGGAAATATAAATAATGCAGCACCTACACAGATAAAAATATACTACGCTTCTTTAAATGAATATAACAAGCAGCATAATTTTAGTACGACAACTTCATGGCAATTTATTCCAACGGGAGCCAATACTCCAACTACAGGAGATAAAGTTTATTTTTATGTAAATGGTGATGGAACTTTCTTCGATAAAACAATAATTGGATTAGTTAAGTATGATCAATCAGGTCAATACTTTTTAATTGACTATACTAGCGATTTAGCCGCATTAAAATCTAATGCGATGATAAGACTTGTCAGACCAAAAATTTGTACTGGTAATGAGCCTTATTTTGAACTTTGTGATAGTCGTATCGATATTGTCAACAGAAAAGCTACTAAACAATCAATTGTATTAAATGCTTATGATACATATTACCTATCTAGGCAAATACCTGTCCCTACGCCACTAAACACTACACCACAAACAACTACAGTGACAACGACAACAACAGTTGGCACTACGGTAACTTCTGTGGCTTCTACTTCTGATAATGTTACTACTGTTAATGAGCCAAGAATATTTGGGTTCAGATTTGAACATCATAGTGTAAGTAATTTTTGGGGTTATAAAATATGGAACCAGGGAAGAGTAGGCGTAAAAAATCCATACGAGGCAGTTATTGATAATGTTAATCAAATTGCATTATCCGGTGCTCTTTCTGTAAATGGTCAATTAAATTATTTATCATATTTCGATGATTCATTAAAGGTTGATTTCGACATACCTGATATGGGCGGTATTATAGGTGCATTTGCTTCACTTGGAAGTATTCATATTATTTGTCAATACGACACTTTCTTGGTAGGGTATAATGACGATATCGCTAGAATAAATTCACAAGGCCAGGTAGTTGTTCCAAGTGGTAAAAATGTATTTGGTAGTCCACAAGAAACAATGGGAGCTTATGGATGTCAATTAACGGATAAAAATTCTCTCAGTAAATCCAATGAGTACATATTTTTCGTAGATACGAATAAGTCCGAGTTTGTTAGGTATAGAGGGGCACAATTTAAGTCTCTTACTAGAGATGAGACACAAATGATGGATGGCATTACTAAAGGTCAGTGTGATGCATGGTTTAGAGCTAAGTGTAAACAAGTGCAGTCTGATCCGAATAGATATTTTTTAAGTTGGATTGATTCAGTAACTAATAAAGTTTTATTAAGTGACTTCTCTTTGTCAGATAATAGCTATATTAATATTGAGAGAATGTATAATCCAAAAGTCAGTGAAACCGTATCATTTGATATGGACTCAGGAGACTTGAAATTGTGGCATTCATTTACGCCAGAGATGGGAGCTAATCTTAATGGAGATTTATTATCTCGCCAGATGTTTACTTTTAAAAATGGCGTTCCTTGGTCTCACTACAATATAAACAACAATAATTCGTATAATAATTTCTATGGGGTACAGTGTGAAAGAGTGTTTAAAATAATAGCAAATAATAATCCTTTTAAGAAAAAGAAATTCTTGAATATGTCGGTTTACTGTAAGCAATCGCTTTATTTCTGTGATGTTATAAGAACTGAAGTAGGACAAAAGAGCAGAATCCTTCTGAATAATTTTACTCAAGCAGAATACTTTTCTTTTGCCCCATTCATGTGTGATTTAAATACGATTAACGATAGTGGTATTCCTAGTGATAAAAATAATTTATTCGAGGGTAATACCTTATATGGATCATACATAGAAATCTCTTTAATTGGAGACCCTAAGAATGATAATAATTACTCTGAATTATTTGGTGTCGTTGTCGAATCATTTGATACAGAAAAAACAGGTTAGACTGCTCCTATATATCTTCTTTCGCAAACTCGGTATTCTTTATTATTGAATTCAATAGTAGTGTTTACCGCATTGCTTTTTATATACGGTTTAGATCCTGTAGGCATACTCAACGATGGATGAGAATACGCTATAGTATACTGAAGATATTTAATCTGGTGAAGCTGAGAACTTAAACGCATTTGTTCTGCCTCTTTTTTTTGAACTACTCTTACAATTTCTGGTGTTATCTGTTGTTTAGTAAGATTTAAGATATCATTTTTAATTTGCTCTAGTTTCATTTGAATCTCTTCAGGAGTCTGATGCCATTCAGCTAATAGAATTCCTTCTGGTGTTTCTTCCGACTTAGGTTTGATAACATCCATTTCTAGAAATAAAAATTCTGGATGTGGTATTATTTTTTCGCCATCCCATACGCCATAGGTTTGGTTATTCTGACCATTCCATTCCTGGGATGTTACATTGTAATAATGATTCTTTTCGTCTTCATAAACTAGAAATCTTTTTGTCTTTTCAAGACTAGATACACTTCCTTGTGTGAAGTGATGCACGATTAATACATCTCCAACTTTTGCTTCGGGGAAATTAGTAGCAGCACCTTCGCTGATTGCTTCTATAATGCCGCATTGTGTATTCCGGGTCATCCAAACAAATGCAGGATGCAGGTATATGCCATCAATCTTTTCAGAACGGTCTTTTTCTTCTTGTTTAGGTACTCGGATAAGGAAATTTGGAGACAGTGGTTTCATAGCGATACAAATTATTTTTAAATTCACCAAAAATAACTGAAATTTACCAAAAATACCTACAATGATTAGTGAATCATCGGAATTATACAAACAGGTCGATCCTAGTAAAAAAGACGCTAGATGGATCAATGAATCCGTTTCAATCATACGCAGAGACTGGCGGCAGATGGTAGACACAACAAGAATGCGAGAAAATAAAGAAATTTTATTCTCTGCACAGTCAATGAAAAAAACCAAAGAGTTATTTAAAGATAAGAAATTTTTAAAAGAAACTGAATTTATTCCATTAGGAATCTGGAATCGAATAGTCAATACTATTGTCGAAGAGTTAATGGAAGATGGCCCTAAAGCAGAGTTGAAGGCTACAGATCCTGCGGCAGTCAGTGAGAAGGAAGAAGATATATTTAGGTTAGTAAATAAAAAACATCTTGAATCTGCTATTAATCAGAATAGAGCAGCGATAGGTATGCCTAAGTATTCACTCCCAAGTAAAGAGTTTAATGGCAATGTAGATGAGTTCGGGAAAATGGGCCTTGATGAAAATGATCCGGACGATATTAATTTTTACACCAACAGTGGATTTCAACGCTTAAAGTGGGAGATAGCAGGTCAGTCGTTAATAGATAGCGTTTCTAGGGTAAATAAATTTGAGAGTAGGTATATGCGTAAGATGGTCATAGATATTCTTGCCGCTATGGTTTTATGCTTCCAGGTTTATGTTGATGAGATTACAGGTGAAATAAAATGGAAATATATTTATCCTGAAGAGGCATACGGAATATTTGGTGAAGAAGAAGATGGCAGCGATGATATTGCAAAGGGATGGGAGCGTCAATTAACGCTAAGAGAGTTTCTTGGATTTGTTGGGAATGAATTTAATTTTGAAAGAGATTGGTATAATTTATTGTGGGCATTAAACTATGCGAACACAAGAAAATTCACAGGGTTTATTCGTAATGGTATTACCTATAATTGCCAGGATAATCCTGAATGGTCAAATAGATTAGGAATACAAAATGAAAGGGCACAATTACTTGACTTTAACTTAGCGTATACTTACAAGGTTTATACAGGATATATCGAGTGGGTTTCTATGGATGCGACAGCTACATATCCGATGTCCCCTAATGGAGATTTACTTCCTGAGCCAATGAGTTACGATGCTGCTTTAGATAAAATAAAAGAGAGGGAAGGGTATCAAAAAGAATCTTTTTATCAGGAACAAATGTATAAGACATATTACCTTGCTACAAGTAATACGTCTCAATGGATTTATAAGCCTGGTAAGCTTTATTACCAACAACTAGAAGGAGCATTTGATGAATATGCAAAAGGAACACTTCTTTATCATCGTTTAGAGGGCACTTCTCCGGCAGATATTTCTAAAACAGATATTCAGTTTGCTAATGACCTTTATTACAAAATGAAGTGGGTTGTGTATCACGCTAAGCCAGAGAAAGAGCAGTATGTTATTCCTGAGTTAATCAAGGTAGCAAAAACACTTCAAAGACAGTATCAGCAAACAGATAAAACTGCTGCACCATCCATTGATAGCATCTTAAATAATCTGATAAAATATCAGCATGAGAACTTTATTCAATTGAGGGATTATCCTGAGATAGAGGGTAAAGCTTATCCTGTATTGACACCTACAGATGGTCCTAGGAAGGGGTTAGACCCACTAGCTATTGCATTTCAATCTATAGAAGATTGGGCAGAGCAAAGAGTGGCACAGAAAGTAGGTTTTAATGATATGCGATTCGGTCAGCAAGAGAATGCTAGGCAGGGTTATAAGCAGGGAATGTTGGAGACGCAGAACTCTATTAAATCCACAGGATACATCTATAGGATGGTCCAAAAAATCAAAGAAGATATTTGTACAACAACACTTACCTATTCACAGGATATTATTCGATTTAAAGATACTATACCATATAAATGGCTAGTAAAATTAATTGGAGACGGGCATGTTGATACACTTAAAATATTAGACAAATTTGCAGCACATAGATTGGCAATATTTGTTAGCGATTATAATTCCAAGCAAGAGAAACAAAGACTATTACAAGCCGCTGACTTAGCACTTGACAAGGGTGATGGAAGAGGTGGTATTAGTATAAGCGAGTGGGCACTTGTTACACAGACTGAAGATTATAAACGTGGATTACAAATACTTGATTTCTTGAAGCGGAAAGAGACTAAGAAAAAACGTAAGGAAGCTATTGAAGATCAGAAACGTCAACAGGATCATGAGAAGCAAATGCAAGATATGGCTGCGAAGAGAGACCAGATGAATTCCGAGAATAAGATGAAGGAGCTTGGTATACCTGCAAAAGCAAGTGTTACAGTGGCACAGATTAATAAAGAGGCCAAGCTTGAGACAAAAGAATTATCTAATCAGCATGAGCCAGAGAAACAAGGGTATAAGGCTGAGTCGGAAAAACAAATTCTTGATAAGAAAGCTGAGTTAGAAAGTCAGAAAGCCTTTAGCGAGTAGAATTCCTTTTTACAATACTTGAACCATTATTAGAGGGGACACTTAAAAGTCCTCTCTTTATTTTTACATCCTTCTTGTCTTTATGAACAACCACATCGATGTCTTTGCAAGTTTCACAAGGCTTACCAGAGTACGCTAAAACTTTTGGTATTGACAATCCTGTAGATTCCGAGGCATCTATTATTCTCTTAAAGTTAGCGATGCCCATTTTTATTATAACTCGATTACAGTGTCTAATGTTGACTCCTTTATAAACTTCAACTATAGGATTTTTTTCCATAAACTAAAAATGATTGGTTGCCCAAAGATAATAATTATACAGTTAATATTTTTTAGTATCCATAATTATTAGTCAATTTGGGTATAGAAAAATTCTTTATGCCAAAAAGCAAAGCAGAGATTGATCAGATAAACGTACTGAGAACTCAAATGGGGGAAGCACTTCTTCCTTATGAGGACGAAGATACTGTAGCTGCTGCTAAAGCTGCTGCTGATGCCGCTGCTGCGGAAGAAGAGGCTAAAAGAAAGGCTGCTACAGTTGAAGCCGCAGGTACAGAAAAAGAACCTGTTATTAAATTGGGTGTTAAAGGTGCAACTGTTGAAAATACAGAAGGCAAACCAAATGCCGGTGCCGGTAATGAAGATGATATCGATGACGATAAATTAAAAAAGGCACTTGCAAAAAAATTAGGTATTGCTGTTGAAGATGTTGATGCTTACCTAAAACCAAAAGAAACGGTTCTTACCGATGACGATAAAATAAAATTGAAAGAAGAAAGAGAAAATAAAAAAATCGCTTTTGCACTTCAATCAGGTAAGATTACAAAAAAAGAAATTGATTCTTATGTTGCCGATACTAACGACTTAGAAAAAGTTGTTTATAATCATTACAAGGCACAACAACTTGAAATAGATCCAGACCTTACAGTAGAAGAAATCGAAGCCGCTTTCGAAGAGAAATACGGTTTAACTTACGATAAAGAATCTAGGCAATTTAAAGCCGGTCAAAAAGATTTAAGCTTTATTGCTGAATCAATCATAAAACAAAAACACGCAAATTACCTGTCAATCGACAATGAGTTCAATGCTCATGAAGAGTCGGAAGCAACTGCACAAAAAACTATCCAAGAAATTTCAGCTAAAACACCTCAATTCAGAAAAGATATTGATGATGTGAAAGCGGAATTGAAAACTCTCAAGATTAACCTGGCTAATAACGAATCATACAGCATTCAGTTGGATGATGAACTGTTAGACAGCTACACTCAAAAAATGCTCACTCCAGAGTACGCTAAGAAAGTGATTTCTCAAGGGTACACAAAAGACGGTATCAGGGATACTATCAAGTTCGCAGTAATTGCGGATAATTTAGATAGTATTATCCAAGGTGTTGTCAATGCAGACAGATTGAAAAATCAAGCTGGTCTGAGAGGTGTGTTGCCAGAAAGAAAATTCTTGAGAGAAAAAGAATTAACCGAAGAAGCTAAAAAGAACAAAGAAAAACTTCGTGAAACTCTTGGAATGACACAAGCAAGTGCTAATTAATATTTATAATATAAAAAGACAGATAAATGGCAACACCAATATTCAGTAACGCACCAAAATTTACCCAAAAACCAATTTCGGTTGACGGTATTTTGAATTTACCTAAGTTTGACGTAATCGCTCAGACTGATCCAGAAATCAATAACGTGGCTCAGTGGTTGGGTACTGACTCCTTAGAAAGCACCACTTGGGTTAAAAATGTTGTTCATGAGTTGATCCATGTTGGAGGTAAAAAAATTGATTTGAACTTCTTCTTTGATATGTTCTATACTCAGGAACACCTGGTACAGACAAAGAGATTGTTCAACCATTATATCACAGATCCAGACTTGAACGTGTATGCTGCTGCTACCAGAACTGGTACCGGCACTTTGACATTCCAAGTGTTGAAGCAAAATCACCTTCAAGGTGGTGCATATAGCTATCCTGCACAAGGATACATTTTGATGGATAAGGATAATATGAACTGGTACTACATCCGTAGTGTCGATAAGAGTACTCCTTATGCACACAAGGTGACAATTGAATCATCAGTGAGTCAAACGACTCCTATTACCATTAATGCAAACACTGCATACTTGGTATTACCTGCTAACTTAGTAGGTGGTTACAGTTGTCCTACATTTATCAACGATGCAATGAGCATTGGTTACTCTCAACAAGTAAACTTCCTACGTTTACGTAGAGATGCTGATGTGTCAATTGATTTATTAAGAGGCTACCGTGACAGGTTCCAATATGCAGTAATCTATGATAAAGAGGGTAATCCTTATGATGCATGGGATTTCTATTTAGCTCAAGAGGCTAGATTGGATTTGCGTATGGCCTTTAACGTGCTTTCATTCATTGGCTCTCCAGTTACCAACACAGACTTGACAACAGGTTTGAATGCGGTAATTGACCAAGACCACGTTGGATACTATGGTTTGATTCCTTCTATCAAGTATGGTGGTGGTATCTTAAAACCATTTGCATCTTCTGTAGGTTGGGATTGGGAAAGTGATTTTGAACCTGTTGCTTTGTATCAGGATTCATTAAAGCGTACAACAGAATTTACGGCTATCGTTGGTCAGCAATTGTTGATGAACATGGATTACCGTTCAAATAAAATGGTTGCTCGTACACAAGTAGGTGCAACAGTATTCGAAGCGTACAAACGCTTAGGAGTAAATGATGTTACTGGTTTGCAAAAATTAGGCATCAGTTCTTATGACTATCGTGGATTCATGGTGGATCTGAAGAAATTCGATTCATTGAGTGACCATAGATTCATCGGTTCTGATCAATGGAGCAATTCAATGACAATGATTCCTGCAAGTGGATGTTCTGAAAAAGGCCGTGAAATCAGCCCAATCGAATTCTACCAATACGGACAAAATGGATGGACCGGAGACTACGAAGAGTTCTACCGTGACATGCGTAAGATTAACGGTTGTGAAGAAGTTCAAGTTCAGTGTGCTCAATCACTTTCTATGAAGGTGCATTGCCCTCAACTGTTTGTCTTCTGTCAAGGAGTTGCTGACGCATAATAAAACTCAACTGCAATTACCATAAAACAAAAAAAGTAATCAAATGGCACACCAAGAAGAAGTTCCAGTAATGTATATCGAATTGACGGATCAGCAAGACAGCGGATACCGTAGAGACGATACTGTTGGAACACCTTATGAAGAAAAAATAACCTGCCCAGGTGTAGAATTTATTCCTAATGTAGGTAAAAGAGCCGAACCCATCCGAGATAAAGATGGGATTGAAACAGGCAGATTTTCTTTTGTTCCGATTAGATACATCAAAGGATGTGACATAATCGATGTGCCATTACAAGATAAACTAGGTTGGAAGCCTAATGCGATTCCGCAAGAAGATGCTATTCAGATTCTGAAGGGTAAGACTCTTGTTAGAAGAGAAGGTGATACTGCTTTATTTGATTACTTAGAAAAAGTGTTTTATAATATCAGTGCTCCTAATCGTTCACCAAGAGCAAAAGGTTTGTATAAGGTTGTTGAAATCGAAAAGCAAACTGAAGTCCTTAATGAAAAAGATTTCATGGCAGCAGATGCTGTTATGTATGTGAGAAGTCTGTTATTGCCTACAGGTAAAAACACGTATAAGTATAGAGAAGATAAAATCGACAACATTCTAACTATTTTAGGTTTGTATGGTGGCGATAATTATCCTGATAAAATAAAAGTTCTTACACATGCTGCAAAAAACAGTCCTGAGAATTTCTTAAAACTTGTTGTTAAAGCTGATGATGTAACAATCACAGAGGTAACACATGCATTAGAACTTGATGTTATTGCTATCAATGGCACTACTATCGAGTATGTAGATGATAAAAAAGTTTTAGCGAATTTAAGTGATGTAAAGGGTGGTAAGGATAAAAAGATTGCAGCTTTTGCAGAATTATTGAGAACTCCTGAGTACGCTCAGGCTTATCAAGAAATGAAAGTAAGGGTTGAATTGGCACAAGAAAATTCTTTAAAATAATAAAAATACATAAAGATGGCTACATACATCCCAGGGTTCGTCCTCCAAAAATATAACACTCAATTCGCCCCTAAAGGCGGTGCTCCAGTTGGTGCCATTTTAGAAATCCCTACTCCCGATAACGGAGCTGTGATTGATGGTGACTTTTGGGCAGTTCCGGTGAATATCGGTGTGTATGCCGGTTGGACTTTTCAACCTTATAACGTAAATAATCCAGCAGAAGCGACTGCACCAAATTTGTTCTCAGTAGCAGTATGCAGAATTAGTTCTAATAAAACTAGCGATGTGTATTATGTACTTGGAACAGTAGCACAGTATGTTACTGCTGCTGCTGGTGGAACAGCTCTTCCTGCTGCATGGCCAACATTGGCTCATACAGTTCCATTATTACCAGTTTGTCAGACTTTAAGTAGTCAAGATGGTAGTGGTAACTACATCGGTGAGATTGGAGTTCCTTCATTAGATATTGGCGGTAACTACTTCCCATTTGGTTTCTTTAACGGTGTTGCTTTAGCAGCCGCTACTGCAAATGGATATGCGGATCTTACATCTTTGTTAGTGTTCTTAAACGCTTCTTGGAGTGCTGTAGGAACATGGACTAAGACAGCCGACAACTTGAGTATCATTGTTACTCAAACAGGCGGTCCAGGAACAGATGTATTCTGTGGAGCAATCGTTGATGTTCATCCATCATTATAATATCTAGAGGGACTTAAATAATGGCAGCACCTACTAATCAAATATCAACGGTAACAGTACCTGCATTGGTAATATCATTGAACAACTTTTTGTTTGTTGATAAAACTGATAGCGATGTTGTTCTCGGTAAAGTTCTTCAAGTTCCATGTAGAGACATTCTATATGACAACACTGATAGATGGGCAATACCTGTGAAGGATAGCGGTCTATTTACTGGATTAGATTTTGAATATATGGTGAAGGTATATGCCGATATGGATTTTACGCCTCAGCCAACTTTTGATTCTTTCTCGGTATTCAGGATTAGAGATACAAAGAGTTCTTTTGAGTGGATGATATATGGTTCAAAAGCGAATCTGCTTACTGCGTGTGCTACATGCTGCGGTGCTGATGCGGTTTCTATGCCAGGTATCTCTCCATCATTTAAATTAAGAATTGCTCCTTGTCAAACTGTAAATCTTTTGAATGGAAGTGGAGTTCCTTATGGAGTATTTGCATTACCATCTTTAGGAGTAGGTCAGCAATATTTCCCTTATGGTTCTTATAATAACGTAGCTCTTCCGGCAGGTGCAACAAATGGGTATGCAACTACAACTGCATTACTTTCATTTTTGAATACTACTTGGAATACTTATGTATGGACTTTGAGTTCTGATAACGAAACATTAATAGCAACAGGTGGATCGACAGGAGACAGTTTATGTGTGAACATAGTAGCTGTGACTCCATCATAGAAAAATAAAACCCCTTTGGTGGGTAACTTAATAACTAAAGGGTAATCTGGTAAAAAGGATTACCCTTTTTAATTATCGTGAAATGAATATTACTAATTCAAATGACATCTCAGTTTTACAAGTACAGGTATTTTTTGATATCAGTGGTAATACGCCTATCATTGCCCTTGTAAATCAGAGCCAGGGAGCGAATTTAGCGAATGTATCTTATGCATTTGTCGCAACTTCTCCTACGGGAACTTACATCCACAATGGGAATATAAATACTCCTGATGTTGTTGGTGCTTGGACTACGCAACAAATTACTGATCCTTGGCCTCGTCCGTTCAATCAAATTGAGTGGAGTGGTGCTCCATATTCATTTGTAGTAATTGCAAAAGATAGTGCCGGTAATATTTACCAGGCACCTGCTCAGTTAGCTACTATTTGCAGACCTAATGGGAACTACGATAATTCAAAGACTGCGTTTGGTATTGCTACTTCGGATTTAAATGTAAAGTGTCAGGATGGAAGAATATTTTTTCAAGATACTACCTATCATTCTTACAAGGGTGACGATGGTATTTTAGTTTCTTCTCAATTAAAAGTTATTTTCCCTATTGATGAGACAGAAAATATTCCAACGCCATTCAATCTTATAAATTATTCTACAGCACTTGTTCCTATCACGTACAGTTCTGATAATTATCAGTTCTTACAAAATGTAATTTATGATTATGATCAAGGTAATGGTGTAATCATTCGTATAAAGTATCAAACACTAAGAACATTTGCTGTTTGGTGTAATATTGATTTAGCACCGCTTGTTTGTGAGTTCAATGATTTGATTTATAAAGTAGAAAGTGGCAATTGCACAGATGCTAATTTAGCAGCACAGCAATTGAATTTAATCACTGGTAAGATGGCCCTTGTATTCATGGGTATTCAACAACCATTGATTGGCATTGATGTTCCGGCTGTTATTGAAGATATAAAACAAATTGGTGGATTTAATTGCAACTGTTGTACAGCACCTACAGGAATTATCCCAAATACAGCATCTATCATCGATGGATATTCATTCAGTGTAGTTCATACAGGTGGTGATGTGAATGGTAATGTAACTCAGGCAGGATCTAACATTCAAATCAATCTGCATGACGTAAGTTATGTGTTTGCAATTGGTGTTACTTCTCCGATGACTACAACAGCATTTGGTGTTTCTTCAGTAGTTGCAGGAGATGGGTTCACGAAGACTTATTACTTGAATGTCGATGGTCAGCAATTGGCTCTTGATATCCTTGCAAATATTGGTGACAATCCTGTTGCATTAAACGAACTTAAAACACTTGTTGGTGCGACTAATTTTGAATTAACGGTTGATGGTAAGTGTGTGTTTGATTCAAGTATCTCTTGTGATTATACTTATTTGCTATCAAATGTACCTGCGAGTGTAACATACTCTTTGTTGCAAAATATTATTGTCAATGGAATTGCACAGCCATTATCATTTGCATTGAATTTAACTAATTTATCTGCGTTTCAAACGTACTTAAATACATTAGGAATAGGAACATTTGTAGTCACTAATGTAGCAGGTGTAGTTCATGTAGTTTCTTCATCAAATACTTTCAAGCTTTCTGATTTAACATACTCAACAGCTTCAGTAAATTATATAGCTACACTTACTAAAGTTTGCACAGGCACAACACCGATTAGTGCTAACCAGGTGGTACAGAATATTATCAATTATTTATGTGGCCTTACGGATGCACAGGTAACTACTTCTCAAGAGTATGTGATATGCTATATTGATCCTATTACTAATGAAAAAACGGTAGCGAATATAAGCTCAGGAACAAAACTTACTGATTTTATATCTACGTTATTGGCGTTAGGTTGTCATACTATTGATTATGTAAAAACAATCGGTGGCGGTGGGTCTCCAACTTGTGATAGTACTAAAGCTTTATTCCCTACCAATACAAACGCTCTTTTAGAGTCTGATATAATCTTTGTAACCAAGGGTGGCACATGTTCTAGAATAAGTCCTATTGAACTAGGAACGGCAATACTTCAGCTAGGAATTTACAACAGTGATTTCTTATCTGCATTTTGTACTGCTGCTGCTATTTGTGCAGGATCTACAGATTGTCCTAGCTTGATTAATTTCGAGTATCATTACACAGGGACTAATTTGATTATAACGAAGGCTATCTTCAATACAACACCTACAGCACCTCAAACAATCACGTTACTATATAAGATTTCCACAAATCCAACATACACTTTATTCTCTGCCGCAGTGGTGGTGAATACTGATGGAACTTTGGTTGCTCCGGCTGTTATTCCTATATCTTCAGGAACAACTTATAATGTACAGATGATTAATAACTGTTCAAGTCCTGTAGATGGAATCACTAAAACGATTTCTACTTCAGTAGTACCTACAGCAGGTTCCTATAAATTAGGAACTACTAACCCTGGAGTATGTACCGCAGGAACTGTAACTCTTTATAGTAACGGAGCATTTGCTATCGGGGATGTAATGTATACTGATATTGGATTAACAAACCCTGTGACAGGATATACATTCATTGTAAATACCGCAGACAATCATATTTACAACATTAATTCTACAACAGGATTGGTTGGATCTGATACAGGAAATGTGTGTGTGTCTTTAGGAGGTAGCTTCTTAATTGCATACGGCACAGGTGGTTCAGGCGGTGTAGGATCGGCTTGTTACAATTCAGCGTCTAACATTCATACAGTTAGTGTTTATTGGGCAATTCCAGATGGTCCGGGTCTTAACAATGGTCAAACATATTATAACTCTGATGGAAGTAAATTTAATGGAACAATTGAGTCTTATTGGGCTGATCAGAACATCTCGTTCCAATACGGTACAATTGATGTGAACGGTGTATTCCATTTCCACGGGGCTTGTGTATAAAATAAATAGAGATGATAGATGTATTCGATTTATATAATGACTTTAAGGGTCTGGTAAATACCTTCCAAGGAGGGTTTTACCAGCCCCAAAGTACCTTTATTCGTGCAGCCAATAATATTCATAAGGAATTGTGGATTAAGTGGACTAATGAGGCAGAGAAATCGCAGGAGGCAAGAGATAATCTCGCATGGGCTTTAAAGTCTGAAAATGTTATTGTAACGGCAGCGAATTCTTACTATGGCATTTTAAAGCCGCCAGTAGATTACGGACGATTTGCTTCAGCGAAAATATTGTGGGAGAAAAAAGATGATGAGGTAAAGTGTAAGCCGTCTATCAATGTGAATAAGGGTAAGTGTATTATTGGGAAGAGAAATAAAAATGGCATCATGATTAACACTTATGATACTACTATTTCTCAGGAAGAAATCACCGAAGCTTACTATGATAAATTAGAGGAATCTGATGTTGAATTAATTGATGAACAAAGGTGGTCTGCGTGTATAAAACATCTATCGAAAAGTCCTACTATTGAGAATCCAAAAATGCGGCAAATAAATCAAGGATGGAATGTAGCACCAAGACAAGTAAGTATGGTAATTTTAAATTATTATATTAATCCTGTTGATGCTAAATTTGCTTATGCAACAACACCTGGTGATGTGCAAACAGGAGCAGGTGATGAAATAGTTTACGATGCGAAAAATAGCACACAATTTCCTTGGCCTGACTCAGTGAAGAATGAATTTTTATGGAGATTGGGAGAGCGTTTTTCGTATTTTACACACGATCAGTTTTTAGCTCAAGTTATTAAAATAAAATAATCATGCCTTACCCATCACAGACGTTTAATAATTTTGATGACTTATTAGCGTATATAAATTCTTTATGGATTACTAATGGCAATCAGGAGATAACGGGGTTGATAGGCAATAATGTAGTGAATGGATTATTGACATTTATTCGTGAGTCTCCATTAAATTATCAGAAAGCAAAAGTTTCTAGTACAGCAATACATTTTGGAGCTACGCAGCCGGTGAATGTATTTTCAGGAACACCGCCAATTGATGTTTCGTTTGGAGACAATATTTATAACGAGTATACTTTTGTGAATGCAACAGGAGTAGATATTCCATTTATTGCAGGTCAGTCATTTTATGATGTTAACTTAAACAACATCACCTACATTCCATCTAATCAAATATTAAATATTAGTAAGGCTCAGAATGGTATGTGGATACAGACAAATAACTTTAATCCAGGTGCTGAAGTTTGGGAGCAAATTAATTTTGAGGTTGGGGTAAGTGGGATGAATCCTGGCGATATAACTTACACGATACCGTATCCAAAAATTAAAATAAATAGTGTAAAACCATTTGTAGATAGCGGAAGATTATATCCAAATGTATCGGATCAGTTTAGTTATTCGATAGTATATAATGCGAATAATGTAGTAATAACATTTTTAAATGATTCTGGTGCTGGTAATCAAGGAGTGGTATCTGGACAAAAAATAATTATAGATTATGCTAAAGTATCTTTTTAAATTAGTCATCCTGTTATTTATAGGTGTTTCTGTACATGCACAAACATTGCAACCTACAAATCTTCCCACTACCAATGCACCGAGTAGGTGGGATGATATTTTTGGTATCAGGGGAATCATTACAATGTATCACGAAACAGATACATTCCCAAGTAAGTATCCTGCAATGATCAAGCACTTGAATCATAAGTATTACACTACGAATGGTAATGGTGCTCCTTGGACTGAATTAGGTGGAAGTGGGAAGGCGTATTATACAATTAACCCTGCTCCAGATAGTTCTTATGTGACGATTAAAAGTTTGGACGGAACTCAGATAGACACTATAAAATTCATTGATTTAAATCAGACCGCAGTAGGGGATAAAAATCTTACGATGAATAACTCCGGTGCCGGAGCACCTAGCGGAACTGTATTTGATAGAACTGTAAATTTAGTGCTCTCGTATAACACTATTGGGGCGAGTCCTCTTGCAGGATCATCTTCACTTACTACAGTAGGATCATTAACAAGTGGTGCTATCCCATATTCATTACTGACTGGAACTATACCTACATGGAATCAGAACACCACAGGAACGGCAGCAAATATCACAGCGACATCTAACAGCACATTGGTCACGTTATCTTCCCTATCGCTTCCGTATAGCCAATTAACGGGAGTTCCGACTACATCAGCAACTTTAACTGTAAATAGTTCTGGTAGTGGTGATGCTAGTCCATCATTATACAATGGGAGTACGGCAAGAACGATATCGTACAATACTGTTGGTGCCCAACCATTGGAAAACCAAAGATTATCGACAGGGAATAATGTGACATTTGCAAATACAACAGCCACAGAATTTATAAAATCAGGGGCCACAGCATCGCAAATTCTTGCAGGAGATGGAAGTGTTATCACTGCTGGTACAAATATTACTATTTCAGGAGGTGTAATTTCTGCTGCCGGTGGCGGTGGAACTTCTTCTTCTCTTACGATGAACAATAGTGGAACAGGAGCTGCTTCAGGAACGACATTTAATGGGTCAGTGCCACAAACGATATCGTATAACACTATTGGTGCTTATCCTGCTTCAAATCCAAGTGGTTATATTACTAATTCCGTAACTACATTATCATCATTAAGTTTGCCATATAGCCAACTAACTGGCGTACCAACAATCCCAACAAGTCTACCTACGCCAAATGCGTTATCTGTAGGGTCATCATTGGCATTTACGTCAGGAACTACATTTGACGGATCAGTAGCAAGAACTGTAGATGCAATACAAGATATAAGGACAAGTGCTACTCCAAGCTTTACAGGATTAGTAGTTACAGGGAGTACTAATGCAACCTCCACAACGACAGGGGCATTAAAGGTGAATGGAGGTATTGGACTAGGTGGAAACGCTTGGGCAAATGGCACTTCTTCTCTTCTGACAAATGGAAATGCTGGTGGGTTCAATACAGCAATGGGGTCTTCGGGGGGGCCTAATTATACTACAGTTATATCAGCCGCTAATAATTCTCAAAGAATGGCTATTATAGCCCAGGATGCAGGAGGATTAGTTAGATTTTATGAAGGATCGAATTACTTTGATTTTTCTTCAAATACACTATCTGTAAGCAATATAGCAGCAACCTCTTCAACATCTAGTACAACGAGTTCTACGGGAGCATTAGTTGTGACTGGAGGATTGGGTGTTGGGGGGGCAAGTAATTTTGGCAGTAGTATCACATCTAACTCATTTATAAAATCAGGACATACAGGCACGAATGTTTTAGTTGACGATGGAACTTCGTTAGCTTATTCTACTTCTGCTACAGCGAGTACTTTAGCAGAAAGAGATGGCAGTGGAAATTTAAATGCAGTTGGATTTTTTGAGACTTCAGATATCCGTTTAAAAAATGTAATTGCTAATAGAGGCGATATGATTTTATTTAAGTGGAAGCCTGAATTAAAGATGGATAAAAAACTACACTTCGGTTACTCGGCACAAGCGGTGCAAAAAGATTTTCCTGATTTGGTTAAGGTAGACGAAAACGGTAATTTAGCGGTAGATTATATTCAGGTATTAGTGAAGAAAGTAAACGATTTAGAAGCAGAAATAAAAGAGTTAAAAAAGCATAAATGAAAAAGGTTGTTATTATAATTTTATTATTCATCTCCAATATTTCTTTTGGGCAATACTCAGGGTTAGCAACTAACCAGGCAGTATCTCAAAATAATTTTAACTACGCAATGATAGGTAGTCCTTATCTTCAGGCTAAGGGCGTTGTTCCTAATGGATACAATTCTCCTTATATGCTTACCAAGGCACAGGCTATTGCTGCATATTGGATTGACACTACAAATACTTATTTAGCACCCAAGCCGCAAAATCAAGTTGTTGTAAAGAGGGATATTACACCTTATACATTCACTTCATTTTTCCCTCATTCACATTCTATTGCTCAGATAAATTCTAGTGGAGCTTGTGGAACTACGTTAGCGAACATAGCACCAATGTATACATCAAGTAATTCTGCTCCTGTAGCTGGTGTTACTGTGTTTTATTCTAATCCATCTTTAACTACTACCTATGGTGGATCTAATCAGTGGTGGTTAGTAACATACGGTAGTGCTTATTATGTAGTACAAATAAATGGAGTAGGATTATGTATCGCTCTTGGCACTTGTTCAACACCACCTGCAAAAACATATTAAATATGAAAAAATTATTTTTATTTTTACTTCTGCTTCCTACATTATTATTTGCTCAGAAGAGTGTACCTATTAAGGTAAGGAGTTCTTTTGACTCAACTGTTTTAAATCCTTACAAGAAAGCTTATTATACCATTAACCAAGCATTAGATAGCTCTTATGTAACTATTCAAAGTATAGACCATGCTCAAATTGATACTATAAAGTTTTCTGGAGGAACAGGTGTCATAAATAACGCAGTGCCATCGTTTATATATCCTGACATTACAGTCAGGGGTATTGTTACAGGCCTTTTGACGTTTAATCCATTGGCTATTGTTAGGTACACAAACCCATCTATATATCCATTGTTTTCAACATACACCTCTTCCAACCCAATAGGTAATATTAATATAACAGAAAATACAACTTCTTCAGGGATATCATACATATCATTTAATAATATCGATGAGTTTGGTTGTAATATATCACTTACATCATTAAATATCAATGACACTATAGAATTTAAGAGTACAAATTTTAGCCAACATGGTTTAGCTGCAACTCTTTCCGGAACAAGTATCAGAAATTTATTTTTAAATAATTACTTGGCCAGTATAATAGTGACTGTGAATGGGTGTAATATCAATAATATTAAAATACCCTCCCAATGGTATTATAATAACAGTTATCTAACAAATGGAATTTCAGCTCAGTTCTCTTTTAATTCTTCAAACATAAGTTCGCTATCACAATTAGACAGTTTAAGATACCCTTATATATCATTTAGTTCTTGTAATAATTTACCTAGGAAATTATTAATGCACACTGCTATATCGAACAATATTAGTATGCAGAATGATTCTACTGAATTAATTAACCTACCTGCATTTATAGGAGATACTTTGAGCGCAAATGTGTATATAACTTCAATATATACACTAGACACAGTTCTAATACATAATATGCACAATGGACAATTATACATCGGCAACAGTAATAATTTATTGTATGTAGATGCTAGTACTTATGATTCTATAGCGTATGCAGGAGCCTATTTCCAAATAACAAATAACCCCTTACTAACAAAGATATTATGGCCATCCAGTATGAATTGGCAAACATTTAGAAATTCAGGAGCTACTGTTCAGGCTATATTTAGTGGCAACGCCCTAGACCAAACAACAGTGGATAATATTATTATATCTTTTGCATCTTTAAACGGCAGTGGTGGTAAGGGTCTTGTGTTTACAGGTCAGTTAGATTTAAGCGGAGGAACTAACTCCCCTCCATCTGCGGCATCAGCATCAGCACTAGCATCATTAATAGCTCAAGGAGCAACAGTCACCCACAACTAAAAGTAAATTATGAAAAAACTACTCATACTACTATTCTTTATACCTGTAATTATTTCTGCTCAAAAGGTTGTGGTGGTCAAGCTTCCTAATTTTGACACAACTACATTAAATAGATTTTTGCCATTAACAGCAGGGCCATTATTCCCATTGACAGGGAGCTTGTATACAAATACTCCATCAAGTGTAGGTGGTGATACAGCATTACATATTACAACTAATATGACAAGTGCTACAGGTGGTAATGTTAGCAGTGGATTGAATATTGGATTGAATATTGGAAATGCAGCAAACCCTAATTATAGTAGTTATAAAGGCATCGATATATTAGCTCCTACAATTGACCCAAGTTGGACAAGCTATCTTTCAGATTATGCCGCAATAACTATTGAGGATATGGGTTCTTTAAGTGTTGATAATGCTAGGTATGCTATAAATCAATTAGGACCATATGACCACAATCGTTTTAATGGAAATGTATATGTTAATAATTATTTTACTTCTGAGAATGACATACAAGGAAATGCAAGAATAACATCTGTAAAAGGTTTTATCCTAAATGGAAACACTACTGTGAGTAATTATAATTCATTATACAGTCCAAATCCTTTAAATTTAGGTGTCCAAATTCAATTGGATGTCGATCCTATTGTTGGTAATAATTACAGCAACATTGTAAGTAAATTATTCTATAGTCCAGCATCTACAGGTACACAAAACTTTACTTCTGATAATAGGACATTTCTTTCTAGTATTTCAGCAATTAATCAATATGATCCTTCTAATGGTCATTTTACAGGTAATCCATCAAGCTTCAGAGCGTATGCAGACCTTCAAGAATCTGGCGCTGGAATAATGGATAGTGTTTCATTAATTCAAACAGGGGTTCCAATGGCTGTTTTTGGTTCAGAATTCAATGGAACACTAAGTAATGCGATTGGATTATATGTAAATGATATGACTTCAAGTGATATATTAGGACACATCACAAACAGATATGGAATATACCAAGCTGGTACTACTGATTCAGTTCACTTATCTGGTCCAACCAGGGTCGCTAATTATTTATTTGCAAACTCTTTAGGATCTGTAGATTTAATTTCTCCAAATAATTCAACAAGAGGAATTATCTATTCAGACACAAATGGTAAGTTAGAGATGGATGTGGCAGACTTAGTATGGAATGATTCTTTAAAATACCTTGGGATACATACTAGCGTTCCTAATTATCCAATAGATATTCATAATGCTGCAAATAATATGTTGGCGTTAAATAATACTGCTACAGGTGGAGCTTTTATGCTATATCAATCGTCAGGAACTACAAAGTGGAAGACTGGTTATAATGCAGGTACCAATAGTTATGACATCGCAAATATTTCAAATTTAACAACTCCATTAAGTATAAGTGCTGTTACGAACAGGGCTTTTTTTACTGATACAGTATCAGCTAGTTCTTTTGTTAAAACAGGAGGTACAGCATCACAGATCATGGCTGCTAATGGTTCAAACATAACAGCAGGTACAGGGATAACAATTTCCGGTGGTACTATTTCTAGTACTGGCTCAATGACTTATCCGGCAGCAGGTATTGCAGTTTCTACAGGATCAGCATGGACTACGTCAATAACAGATAATTCAGCGAATTGGAACACTGCGTATACGAATCGGATTTCTAGTTTAACCACAACAGGAAGTTCTGGAGCTGCTACATTAATTTCAAATGTATTAAATATACCTACAGTCACATTAGCAGGATTAGGAGCAGCACCTGCGTTTACTTATACAACAAATTACATTCCATTTGGTCAGGGTACAACAACTCCGAATCAATCTGCGAATTTAACTTATAATGGAACGGCTTTATCTGCTCCACAACACTTAGCTACGCAATCAACTTCAGGTTCTTCAGCTCAGGGAGCATTTGCTTATGGTACATTAAGTTATTCTGATATTAACCACATATTAACTATGCAGGGGAATCAGAATAGTTATGTACAAATGGAGATTCAAAATACTAATTCAGGTACTGCGGCATCATCCGATGTTATTGTTACAAACAATAATGGTACTGCGACAACATTTTATGGTGACTTCGGGATGAATAGTTCTGGATGGATAGGTGCTAACGCATTAAATGCCGCTAATATGGTTTACCTAACTGCTACTTCAGGGGATTTAGCTTTAGGTACAACAACTTCAAACGCTATTCACTTTGTTATAAATGGAGGTACAGATGCTGTAACAATATCAACATCAGGAACGGTAACCATTCCTAATTTAGGCACTGCTGGTATTGTAACAAATAGTGCTGCCGGATTATTGAGTACAACAAACGGAACAGGATTTATAAAGAATAATGGCTCAGGAGTATTTAGCTATGATAACTCAACTTATCAACCCTTAGCAACAAATTTAACTTCTATAGGATCGTTAGCGAATTCTTCAGGAGTATTAAGCAATAATGGATCAGGAACATTTAGTTATACAAACACTCCATCACTAGGAGCAATAACTGCTACGAGTGTCAATGCGAGTGGATTTGTTTCAACGGCTGTTTATGCAGGTTCTTTTACTGATGGGATTATCATGGATTACACTACAGGTACAGGAAGATTTAGCGTAGGTGCTTCAGATGGTTTTGCATGGTATACGGGAGGTCTTGCTAATACATCAATAGCAACTTTGTCAAGTGCCGGTGCGTTTACTGCGGCATCTTTTAACGGTAATATTTTCACGACAGGAAGTTCTACTTATACAGGAACGGCTGCTGCTACTTATACTTTTCCTACGGCATCAAAAACAATCGCTGCAAATGACGGTTCAAACTGGACTATCGCATCACAAGCAATTGGGGATATAGCTTATGCTACAAGTACAACCGCTTATGGTCGTTTAGCAGATGTGGCTGTAGGTTCTTATCTAAGATCAGGTGGTGTAGGTACTGCTCCGTTATGGTCTACTTTAATTTTACCTAACGCTGCGACTGTCGGAGATATAATGTATGCATCTTCTGCAAACACAATCACTTCTTTAGCAGATATAGCATCAGGTGCTCCTTTAATAAGTGGTGGTGTTGGTGTTGTACCAGCTTATGCGGCATATAAACTAGCAGGTACATCTGCTGCGACATATACATTTCCCACAGCAACTAAAACTATTGCTGCGAATGATGGAACAAACTGGACTATATCTGGTCAAGCTATCGGTGATATTCCTGTAGCATCTTCAACAACGGCTTATGGAAAATTAGCAGATGTTGCTGTAGGATCAGCATTAATTTCAGGTGGTGTTGGTGTTGCTCCTTCTTGGGGTACTGTGCCTATTGCCGCAGGAGGAACAGCCGCAACAACAGCCGCTGCCGCTTTAGCTAACTTAGGTGCAATGGCCGCTAATACAACGGCTACTGTTTTAACACCAGGTACCACAGTAACATGGACTCCTGTTGCAGGTGTGAATCAGTATACATTAACTCCGGCACAGACAGAGACATTGAATATGGGTACTATCCCTCCAGCTTTAGTAGGACAGGAAGTTTATTTAGAGGTAAATACTTCTGGTACTACATCATTTACAATCACATTTGGTACGAATATAAAAACAGCAACAACGACATTAGCTACAGGTACTGTTACCGCAAAATTATTTGTGATAGCATACCTGATTCAGAGTACAACAAACGTAGTAGAATTATATAGAACTGTTGCTCAATAATTATTAAATTTGAATTCTAAATTATAAACTAAAAAAACAACTAAGCATGAAAAAACTATTAGTAGCAATTGCAATGTTTACAGTATTTAACGCATCTGCACAGGAAAAACCAAAGACGGTGGTAGATAAACCACAACAGGACACTATCATTCAATTGAACTTCTCGAAGCAGGAGTACATTGATTTTATCACGAAAATTAATTTATCTGTAGATAGTAAGTCTAAGACAGATGAAATTTTTAATTTTGTAAAAAACGCTTACAAGGTAGTAATAGCCGATAAGCCGAAGACTGCTGCTAATAAATAAGTATTCGGTTTTTTATTTGATTAAATTGTTACACATATATAGATAATAGTTATAAATTTACTACATAATGTCAACCTCTAAATCAAATACAAAATCAGAATCAATAGCAATGGAAATCCAAGATTTTATTATCAAGCAAGTAGAAGCACAAAATGTAAAGTTAGACACTATTTTAGGTCAACAGCAGCAGATACTAATTCAGACAACTAAAACAAATGGTAGGGTAACTGCTATTGAAGAGTGGAAAGAAGGTATTGATAAAAGTCATTCAGAGGTAAATACGGTAGTAGGAGACATTAGAGACTATGTGAATACAAGTAAGGGAAGGGATAAGGTGATATTTCTGATTTTAATATGCCTGGGTACAATTGTTGGATTTGTTATTCAGCATTTATTATCAAATCCTGTTACTACTGCCTTTATTAAAAAATAGTTTTCTTAAATATTAAATAAACCAAACATGAAAAAAGTATTTCTATTTCTAGGGATAATTTTAATTTTATTCAGCACTAACTTATTTGCACAAACAATTCTTCAGGTACCTGGCTTTGATATTTTCGGATATTTAGTGAGTCTTATTCCTGTAAAGTATCAGCCGATTACATTGGTTATTGTAAGTACGCTTCTTTTATGGGAGCAGTTTTTAGCAAGAACTAATCTGATCAAAGCTAATTCTACTGAGCAAATGATTACAGGTTGGATTCAATCTTTTTATAATTCTTTGAAGCCAAAACAGTAATGAAATATTTGTTCCTTTTATTTATTTTAATTGGTTGTAATTCTGTAAAAACAACGCAGACTGCGACTAGCCAAAGTAATGATAGTACAGGGACAAATATTAACAGGTCTATTCAGCATAGTAACGAAGATAACTTGAATATAAAAAAGGATGATGGTACTTGGACGAGAACTATTACCTATCCTCCTGCTGCAAGTTTACATTCTTTTCCTACTCAGGGCATAGTAGTAACTGAAACGGGAACATATAATAGGGATGAAGTGATTAAGACACACAAGGATTCTTACAATGAGTTTGATGTGTACAGGCATTACAACATTTACCATAATATAAATGTTACCACTACGACAACTGAAAAAAAAAGATTCTCTTGGTTACCTTTTCTCTTTTTATCCATCGGAGGCATTGCCGCTTTTTTGGCTACTAGAGTTCCATTGATAGTTGCTCTTATCATGCAGATTATTAAATTCGTCATTTCAAATTTTAAAAACCATAAAAATAAAACAACATGAGCTTTAATCTTAAATCATGGATTCAATCAGTAGAGGCAAAAGCCGCTGCTTTATTTACATCAGTAGGAATGGAATTGAAAACAGTTCTTTTACCTGCTGCTATCAGAGTAACAAATGCATTGAAGACAATCACAGACCTAGATGGTTTGGATGTTATCGGTCATTTGATTGGTGCAGCCGGTCCTGCTGCGGAAGAAAAAGTAAAAGCTGCATTGCCTACGGTGATTGCGGATCTTCAGTTAGCACAGGCATTTTTAGCATCTAATCCAACACCAGAGGATTTGATTAACAAAGTAGTTAGTATTGCTGTAGGCTTAACAGGTAATGCGAGAACGGCATTCTTGATTGAGTTTAGTGGACGATTAGCTACTGAGTTAGCGAATGGTAAATTGACTGTACAAGAAAGTATCTTGCTGAGTCAGGATTTATACACACAGTTAAAAGTTCCGGCACCTGCTCCTGTAGCTACTCCGGCAGCATAAAATAATTTTCTTAATGGGCATTCACTTTGGATGCCCATTAATAATTTTTAAAAACAAAAGAGATGGCAACTAGCAAAAAAAGTACCTCATTATCTCCCAAGGAAAATATGAGTACATCGGTCAGAAAAATTGAAAACGGATTCTTAGTATCTCAATCAGGTACAACAGGATCAGGCAGAAATCAGAAGTGGGTAGAGAAGCAATTCTTTTCACCTACAGACCCATTAAAAGGCATTACAGCCCCTAAAGGAAAAAGATAATGGCAAACTACGATTTATACTTTCCTCTTGAAGTTCAAGAAGAGGGTTCGAAATACGAGCAAGTACCTGGTGATACAGGGGGCTGCACAAAATTTGGCTTAACGCTAGATGATTTAAAAGAGGCCCATTTTGATTCTAATCACGATGGAACTTTTAGTTGTGATGATGTGGCTGCATTAGACAGGCCAAGTGCTTATAAAATACTGAAGCAATTGTATTGGGATTATTTCAGGGCAGATGAAATTCCTGATCAGGATTTAGCGGAGTTTATTGTGGATGGAGGATTGAATCAAGGAAGAGTTTTAATAGTAAAATACATTCAATCAATTATAGGCGTAACAGTAGACGGTCATTACGGTCCTAATACATTTGCTCAACTGATTGCCGATATCAAGCTAGATGGCGGCAAAAATGAATTTGATGCACTTTATAAGGATAGACAGGATAGATATAATGCAATTGTAGCCAACAACCCTACTCAAAAGCAATTCCTTAACGGTTGGATGAATCGATTAAACGCAATAAAATACGAATCATGAAAAAATTATTAGCACTTTTAACGGTACTAATTTTAGTACTATCTTTTACATTACCGCCACAACAACAGGTGGTAAAATACAATGGGTATACATCTTATTTTAATTTAAAGACATTGATACCAGATAGCGTGACCTGGAAAATAACTCAGGTTCATTTAACTGGTCATAAGACACCTAGGACGAATCAATTTCATTCTACAGGTGGCAGACAAAATTTAAAAAGGGATTACGAAAATTCAGGTTATGATCAAGGTCACAATTCACCTTATGATGATAATTATTGGAGTGATTCAGCGGAGTATCAATGCTTCGATTATGCGAATATGTTTCCTCAGCGTCATTTATTAAACGCACAGACTTGGGAGCGATTAGAAGATTATAGTAGACACTTAGCACTTCAGTATGGTCATGTCAATGTAAAGACAAGTTGGAGTGGTGTAGATAAAAAAATTGGTGTAGATAGTGTTGTTGTACCTTTGTATTGTATTAAAGAACTTTGGTACGACAATAACAAGTACGAAAAATATGTGATGCCAAATAAGGACACCTGCATAAGGCATCCCTTCACTTACTACTCAGTTAAAAAATAATTTCCATTGGAATAATCGAGCAGTTGTTTTCATAGTTTGTTTTATGGAACTGCCCGGATGGTGTCTCTACACTTAGTCCGGGTATTTTTTTTTAAATGAAAGAACCGAACAGAGGTCTTGGGGCTACCAAGCACATATTCGATTCTTTCTCCTTGAAAACTGATAAATATTACAGGATAAACTCAAGTACTGATTTTGAAACTCCTGTAATGAGGTTAATAATCTTCATGTGTTTCATCGAGCCAATCTGCTATTGCTTTAAAAACAAGAAGAAATTTATATAAAAAGTATACTAATGGAATGAGAATAATTAAGATGATAATTAATTTCATTTCATTTTTTTAAGTTTGGATTGATATTGTTTCTTTACCGCAACTGCTGCTACATAAGCATCTTCGTAACTGTCGTATTTATCAATTTTATCACCTTCGCAAAATCTAAGACCATTGA
>Ga0214206_1000005_pt1 | contig 71540 bp, 109 predicted proteins | sample TroBogEpilimnion_26_FD_153044 | JGI IMG/M metagenome (GOLD analysis project Ga0214206, IMG submission 153044) | Freshwater microbial communities from Trout Bog Lake, WI - 07JUL2009 epilimnion | ecosystem: Environmental > Aquatic > Freshwater > Lake > Epilimnion/Euphotic zone | place: Trout Bog...
CACTTACATCAGCCGATAAGGACTTATTGAAAGGCACTACGATTAACGGTTCTCTTGATTTGAGTTCACTTACATCAGCCGATAAGGACTTCTTGAAAGAAAATGTATCTAAATTAAAAAAAGGGTATAACAAAAAACTTGGATATTGTTTTTTTGATGGTATTTTATCTAAGGTATTATCGGTTCATATAAGAAAAGAATATACCATATATAAAACCCCTTTTGAATTTATATCACAGAAAGGGGATTATACGGCTCACGCTAAAACAATAAAAAAATCAATAGACGACTTAGAGTTTAAGATTATTTCAAAAAAATTAAAAAATGAACCAATAAATTCAGATACAGAAATAACAGTAAAGTATTATAGGTTAATTACGGGGGCTTGTGATGGTGGGGTTAGAAATTGGATGAAAAATAATAATATCCCATTTAAAGTAGTAGGGGAAGATACGGTAGAAGAAAATCCAATTAAAGCAAAAGATTTGCTGCCTATTTTAGAAAAAAGAAAAGACTATGGTTATGAAAAGTTTAAATCATTAATAACTTTTTAGTTTTAAATAAATGTGTAATAACTAATAAAGATTAAAAGCGGAAATTTCCGTATTTATAAAGTAATGAGTTTTAATAGTACTATCATACCCCGTAAAAAGCAACTTAATTGCGGTCACTTTGTAATTTTTGCGTACATTTGCATAAATTACACTTATGGATAAAGGTAAAATGATGTGCGTAGTTTATTGTTTTGAAAATAAAATTAATGGGAAAAAATATATTGGAAGTACAATTGATTTTAGACAAAGATTTTATTCTCACATAAGAAATAGCACAAATAAAGAATTAAAATTGGATATAGATACCTACGGGTTGTCTATATTTTCTTTTACTATTTTAGAGTTTTTAGAGTTTTGTTTTAATGAGGATAAAATTTATATTAAGAAAAAATTGTTAGATATAGAACAAAAATATATTGACTTGTTTCTTAAAAATAAAAATGGCAAAATAAATAAAGAAATATCTTACAATATAAGCGAGTTGTCTAATTGCTCTAAATATGAATTTAGTGAAGAAGTAAGAAGTAAAATGTCTTTTTCTGCAAAAAATAAAGTATTTACCGATTCTCACAAAAAAAACATAAGCAAAAATCATTTTTCAAAAAAAGAAGGTTTTGTATCTTGGTGCAAAGGCAAAGAAATGTCATCTACTTCTAAAGAAAAGTTATTAAAACATTCAATAGAAAGTAAAATTCCTATTTGCCAATACGACAAAAATGGTATTTTTTTGAAAAAATACGAAAGTATTCGAGAGGCTGCATATTTGAATAATTTTGATAGTGGAAATATTAGCAAAGCTGTTTCTAGTAACATAAAAACGTATAAAAACTGTTATTGGAAAAAGTTTGAAGGTTCTATTGAAAATTTAACCAGTAAAAAATTTATATTAATGTTAGATGTAGATTTACTAGAGGTTGGTAGATTTAATAATATGTTTGAAATAGAAAAAAAAACAGGCATACATCATACTAATGTTAGTAGGGCTATAAAAAATGGCAAATCAACTATGGGATTTTATTTTAAAAAAGTTATTATTGATGAATAATTCAACAATTATTATAAAGAATAAAAAATGCAAATGCGGCTGTGGTCGTGAAGGAAAGATATGGTCAAAAGGTATGTTGAAGGAATGTTACTTTCGTTTAAATCCCCCCAAACCTATTTCTAAATTCTCAAAGAAAAGAGAAAGTGAATTATTAGGTAGTGGGGAAAGTATGCAGCCGAAAGGTAATGCAGAATTACAAAGGTGGTTTGAAGAAAGACATAAGGAATTAACTGGGGTTTGTTCGCATTGCGGTGGTTGTACCGAAAAAGGTAAATCAAGTTACAAATGTTCTATTGCACATATACTACCAAAAGCGTACTTTAAAAGTGTAGCAACACATCCACTAAACTATTTAGAGTTGTGCTTTTATGGGAAATCTTGTCACACTAATTTTGATAACCACCAAATTGATATTATGGAGTTGAATTGTTTTGACGAAGTAATTAAAAGATTTGTTGCAATGTATCCAAGTATAGCACTACAAGAACGTAGACGTATCCCACAAATATTGTTAGACTATTTAGATGTTGAAAAATGAATGGAAGTTTTTACCGAATAGTATATGCACTAGGATATGGAATTGATGAAGTTGTTTTTTGGAAGGATTGTTACAATGAACAATATAAACTTTCAAATGGTGATTTTGTGTTTGCAATAGCTAAAAAAACAAGTAAACCCCAATTACTTAATGCTTAAATTTAATAAATGAGTAAAAAAAGATTATTATTTGTAAAACAAGAGTGCCACGCATACAGTAGTGTTGCTATGGTTAAAGCCTTTAAAGAAGTGGGTTTTGATATTATTGATTTAGATTGGCAGAAGTATAGATTTGAGCATGGATTAGAAAATCTAAATGAAGAAGTTATTAGGCTTTCAAAGGGGTTTAGTCCCGATGTTACTTTTATTCATTTACAGTTGCCTAATGTTTTTACTTTAGATACATGGAAATCCCTTTCAGAAAATAGCTTCGTAATAAACTTTACAGAAGATGTAAGAGAAGATACTACATGGTATGAAGCAGTAGCACCACATATAGGGTTAACAGTATTTACAAATGAAGATGATGTAGAAAAGTTTAATCAAAAGGGGATTAGTAACGTTACCTTCATGCCAACAAGTTTTAACGACTTATGGTACAGACCGATGCCTAAAACAGAAACATACTACGGGGATATTGTCTTTGTGGGGAATAATTACTTAGGCACAAATCACAAATTTCCTAAGTCACAAGAAAGGTACGATATGGTACAGTTCTTAAAAAATGAATTTGGTGATAGGTTTAAAGTTTATGGTTTAAATTGGGGAAAAGAAATAAAAATGCTCAACCCCCAACAAGCGATAGAAGCCTACAATAATTCTAAGATAGTAATAACACAAAACAACTTTGAAAGAAAAAGTTATCAGTCAGACAGGGCTTTTAATGCTATTGGTTGTGGTGCTTTTGTTTTGGCTCAATACTTTGAAGGAATAGAAAACCAATTTGAAGGAAACTTATTTTGGTGGGATAACTTTGAAGATATAAAAGAAGTCTGCAACAATCTTTTAGACGCAACCCCGTATAGAGAAACTTTAGCAAATAAAACTAGAGAGTTTGTATTGTGTAACCACCTTTGGGAACATAGATTTGAATACTTAAAACAATTTATAAAATGATAGAATTAAAAAACGAAAACAGAAGTAGTGATTGGTGGATGCCTTATGTGCCAAATTTTTTAAAGAAAAAAGAACTTGTTTTAGAAAAAAAACAACCTAAACTTACATTACACCCTTACTATAAAGTGTGGTATAAATTAGATATTGATTATGAGTATTCTTTATTGAGCAAAGACAGAAGAACAATAGAAAATGTACCTTCTTGTATATGTACCGTTTATTCTGAACCAAATATATATGTTGCTAAATACAGTATTTCATTTGATTTATATAAAACTTCTATTGAAAAGGCTATTAGTGAAGCAGTTGAATATATTTTAAGAAAAGAAAAATTACAAAATGGTTAATGAAGAAACCCCGTGCTATATGGCACATAGAATAGATGGTAACATCCCTAACTTTGGCGATTGCGAAGGTGCAAAGCAATATCATGGAAGACTTTGTGATTGTGGTAAGTTAAAAGCAGTAACAGAATATTGTGGGTGTCCTGATTGCCCCGAAAAAACAAAGTTTATAGAGAATGATTAACGGTAACGAAGAATACGATTTACAGAACGAAAACTTTGACTTGTATGTAGCAAATACTTTATCAGATATGACAGAGTATGAAAGAAATTTGCTACCTACTAAGTTAATGTTAAAGATATGCACTAAAACTGGCATTTTTAATGCAAAAAAAGCCAATAAAATGTCTTTTTTTGAAAAGATATATGCTTTATGGAAGGCTAAAGGTCGTAGGTTCTATATTGTTATCGAGGATGAAGAAAACGGTTTGTCGCATCAAGAATTTCAAGAATTAAGGGAAAACATTGCAAAGACAAAGAAAACCCAAAAGAAAATGGACGACCCTTTTGAAAAAGCTAAAATTGAAAACTTTTTCTTATTGGGTTCTAAAGAATTGTGTGATACTTTCTCATACATGAATAAAATAAACTGTTCTCCTTTCTTTAATTATTTACTAAAAATTAAAAATTCCCCTACTTCTAAAATAGCACAATACAAACAAGAAATGAATTACATTATGAGGTTTGTTTGTCAATATGAAGCTCAAAAAAAGAAATTGCATAGTCAATTAAAGATAACAATGTCCGAAATGTTGGTTTTACTTTATCTGTATGAGGGTCAACCGATGGTAAGTAGTACAATACACAATAGTGTTTTTAAATATTGCTATCAATCAAGTGCCACTAAGATAAAATTAGCTTTTAGTTCACTTCAACAACGGGGTTTAATAGTGAAAACGGGCAAGTTTTCTAACTCAAAACTAGCTATTACAGAACTTGGTAAGGAAAAAATTAACGAATTAATACTTAAAATGGTTAATTTCCCTTAAAAATCACTTCGTATATAAAATTTAGATTACTTTTACAAACGAAAAAAGGTTATAGATGAAATTATTATACAAATTTGCTTCACGTTCAAGACCTAAAAAGTTCTTCGATTGCTTAGATAATATTCAATCACTAGCAAGACATGATGACTACCTTATACTTTGTTCCTTAGATAAGGACGATGAAAGTATGAATACCCCCGAAGTAATAAAAAAATTATCTACTTATAAGAAAGTAATGCCTATTTGGGGTTTATCTACATCTAAAATTTCTGCAATAAATAGGGACATCGAATTAATACCTTCCGATTGGGATATTCTACTTAACCATTCAGATGATATGGTATTTATCAAAGAGGGGTTTGATTTGGATGTCATAGAGGCGTTTCAAAACTTTGATGGTTTGGTACATTTCCCCGACCAAAAAGCAAAAGAAATGCTTATTACCTATGCAATGATGTCTAAAGGATATTATGAAAGATACGGATACATCTACCACCCCTCATTTGAAAGCGTTTATTGCGACAACTACCAACAGCACGTTGCCAAAATGACTAACAGCTATAAATATGTCGATAAACAAATCCTAATACACGCTCATCACGCTTGGGGATTCGGAGAAGCTGATGATTTATTGAGAAAAACAGAAAACCCCGTTACATATCAAAAAGATAAAGAAACTTTTGAAAGACTAAAAAAACAATTTGATGCAAGAAATTAAATTATCAGTACTAATCCCCGTACATACTAATCATATCCCCTTGTTTAATGTTCTTTACGATAACTTAAAGAAACAAATAGCACAAGAAAACGCCAACGACTTAGTAGAAGTACTTTATCATGTAGATAGTGGTGAAATATCAACAGGGGCGAAACGTAACGGTCTATTAGATAAAGCACAAGGAGATTATGTTATTTTCCCTGACGCAGATGACGAAATTCCACCTTATTACATAAAAGAACTTTTAGAGGCATCAAAAAGCAATTCTGATTGTTTTGGAATAAATGGGAAAATGACTACAGATGGGTATAATGAAGTTAAGTGGGATTTATCAAAAGATAATCTAAATATGACTATATATATTGATGGAAAACCCTATTATAAAAGAACCACAAATCATATTACAGCCGTAAAGCGTGGACTTGCATTAATGGCTAGATTCCCCGACTTAAAATTAGGAGAAGATAAAGGGTACAGCGATAAGGTAGTTAAATTTCTAAAAACAGAACACAAAATTATCCCACTTATGTACCACTATAAATATACTTCAAAAAATAAATTGTACTAATGTCAAAAGAAATAATAGAAATAGATAAATATTCGCCTAAATGGGAAAGTGAAAATTCAGATATATCAATTAAAAGAAGTGATATAAAATGTAACACTTGTAGTTATTTTGATATTAATGGTTTTTGTAACGGCGAATTATCTTGGGAATTTCAGCGTGGTAGTGATGAAGGTGTATGTGTTGATAAAGATTTTGGTTGCATATATCATTCTATTTTCAACTTCAAAAAAATAGAAATCCCACAAAAGGGAATAGAAAAATTAAATACCATAACAGATAGAAACGGCAATTTAATAACTGAAATTGACTTCAAAAAATAAATTGTATTAATGATGGATAAAGAATATGTAGTAAGTTTTGCAGATGGAGCAGGACACTATGCAAAAGCAATGATGCGCCTTGAATTAAGTTTAAAGGCAGTAATGTGGACTAATGAATTTCATATTTTTAAAGGTATTAATGATTACGGACACATTGGAAGCCCTCAACACAAAAACGCACCCGATGCAGTACCTTATGCTTTTAAAGCCTATTCAATAAAAAAAGCAATAGAAGAAGGTGCAAGGTATATCCTTTGGTGTGATAGTGTTATATATGCAACTAAAGATATAACCCCCGTATTTAACCATATAAAAGAACATGGATACTTATTGTTCGACAATATTGGGTTTTCTGTTGGGGATTTCACATCAGATGCTTGTTTAAGACAACATGGAATGACAAGACAAGAAGCATTTGAAACAAAAATGTTGATGTCATGTGTACAGGCGTTTGATGTTCAAAATGCAACAGCTAATGAATTTTTAAATAAGTATATTTCAGCAGCATCGGACGGTGTTTCTTATCAAGGCAGTTGGACTAATGATAATCTTGAAGTATCAAGAGATATGCGTTGTAGAGGTCACAGGCACGACCAAAGCGTTGCAAGTATTTTAGCTAAACAATTAGGCATGACAATAACTAACGCCCAAGAAACTTATTTTGCTTATAATGAGCATAAAGGAAAATTAAAGATAGCAGATACAGTGTGTCTTTGGAGTGGGCTTTAAAAAAAATAAATTATGGTATATTACGGACAAAACTTAGATGATAAAATAGTACATGAGTACTTTGGTAATTACAAGGGGACATTATTGGATATAGGTTCAAATGATGGCAAAAGTTTAAGTAATTCACTTGCATTGATAGAACAAGGTTGGAGTGCTGTATTAGTAGAACCTTCACCTAAAGCATTTGCAAAACTTTCCCAACTACACGAAGGAAATCCCTATGTAAGTTGTATTCAAGTAGCAATATCAGATGTAGAGGGGGATTTAGACTTTTACGATAGTGGGGAACACTTAGGTAAAGGCGACACATCATTACTTTCTTCTTTAGATGGTAACGAAATAAAGCGTTGGCACAATACAACAACTTTTGAACCGATAAAAGTAAAAGTAGAAAAGTGGGATACATTTTTGCAAAAATCCCCCCTAAAAAAGTTCGACTTTATTTCAATAGACGCAGAAGGAGTAGATATTACTATCTTAAAACAAATGAACCTAAATGAATTAGGATGTAAATGTTTAATTATAGAGTGGAATAGCATACCCCAAAATAAAGCCCAAATAGAATCTATTGTTATCCCACAAGGATTTAAACTACTACACTTAAACGGGGAAAATTTAATATTTGTTAAATTATGAAATTAATATCAGAAAATATAGATACAATAAAGTCCCAAATAAAAGAAGGGATAAAATTCTACATAGAAGAATGTATATACAATGGCAGAGGATATGGTAATCTGTATAGTAGATACCATTTTATGCTTAATAGTGAAAACTATAAGCACAGCTATACCCATACAATAGATTTAGATGTTTTAGATATTTTTGACAGTGCTAAAATTACTGATGCAGAATTAAAAGTTATTATGCTAAAATATAGGTTATTAGCTTTTGATACTTTCCCGTTTTTAAAAGAAATAAGAGTTAGTAAAGTCATTATAAGTGAATTTACTAATAAAAAATAACTTTTATTGTAACTAAAATTGATTAATTATGAATTTACAAATAAACAACAAGCATAATATTGGTGATACCGTTTCTTTTTTTGAAAGCACTTTTACCCATGCAAATGGAATGAACCCTGCATCTTCTGAAACAATAGAAAAACAAAGTAAAATTAAAAAAATAATAGTAACCATTACTGAATCAGAAATAGAATGGGAATATCAATTAGACGGTGGACAAAGAAGGAATGATAATACTATTTTAGTTAAATAATTATGGGTGAAATAATTTCTTTACAAGACGGACTTTATAAATTTGAATTACCTCCTTTACCAACGGAAAGTGATATATGGTATTATAATGTCCCAAAGAAAGAACAATATTGGAAAACCCCCCATAATAAAGATTTCAGATGGATTAATGAGAAAAACGAAATAAAGGATGTAAGAAAAATGTCCGAAAGGCAAAGAGTAGAGTATATTACATATTGGCGTGATAAGTGGGCGAATGGCTTATGGTTTATGAACAATGGTAATCCTACTTATATTACGGGGGCAAACGTAGAACATCTTTTATTTAACAAGTTTGATAACAATTATTTATACTATTTAGAATCTCAAAAGGAACGTTTTTATTTTAGAGAACTAACTAATAAAGATAGGTTGTGCGATGGAAGATTGTGGGTTAAAGCAAGGCGTACAGGGATTACAACAGAGCAAAGAACAGAATCCGTAAGGTGTATATTAAGTGGATTTAGTAATAAAGTTGGTATGCAATCAACACAACTTGAAATTTGCAATAGAACTCTTATGAAACCTATTATAGATACCTATATAAGCAGACCATATTGGATGCGAGAGGACTTCTATAAAAGCAATGGTAAAAAACCAATTAAATCATTAAGTTTAACAAGTTCAGTATTAGACGAAACGGTTGAAATGCTTGGGGGATTAGTCATGTCATTTCCTACATTACCTTCTGCTTTGGATGGTGATGGGTGGATGCTAATAATAATGGATGAGGTATCTAAGTGGTTGACCGCCAAACCTTATGAAACTTTTGAAATTAATTTAAAGGCTATTATAAACCCAAGAAAAAGAGGAAAACTTGATTTACTATCCACAACAGGGGATTCAGAACTAGCAGCATCGTCCGTTAAAGATTGGCACAAACTAATAGCCAATTCAAGTCCTTCAATAAGAAATGAAAACGGAAAAACAAATACAGGATTATACAAGTATTTCGTAAGTGGGATTCATTCACTAGATGTCTTAGAAGAAAAGCCCGAAGTACTTGATAAATATGGATTTATAAATAAAGAAATGGCAGAGGAATTTCTTTGGAATAACATTAAGAAATATCCTAAAGATAGTAAGGAATACACTTTTGCCCTTTACAAAACCCCAATGGAAGAAAGACACGCCTTACTTACTGCAACAGGACAAGGATATTTCAGTAAGATTAGGATAAGCGCAAGATTAGACGAACTAAGAAATATGGCTAATTACGAAAAGCCTTATGTAAGAGGGGTTTTTGAAGAAGATGTACACGGGCGAGTTTATTTCAAATCTGATTCAGAAAGGCAAAAAGAACAAGATGAAGAAAATAAAGCTAATGGAACTTATTATTCTATAACGGCGGGAAATTGGCTAATCGCATTGCACCCTTATTTTTCAAGGGAAAATGAAATAGATACAAGAAATAGATTTAGGCGTATTAATGGCGTTTATTTCCCTCCCGTAAACGTAGAATTTTGTATAGGATATGACCCTATAAGATATAGAAAAGAAGATACTTCAAGTAACCACCTTTCAGAAGCAGCTATAATAGTTTACAAAAAACACGATTATTTTGGTAGTGGATATAGTAACAGATACGCTGCACTTTATTTACATAGACCCGATGACCCTAGAGATGCAAACAAGGAATGTATTAAGGCTGCTAAATATTATGCTGCACCCGTAATGCACGAAAGAGTTATAGAAAGTGTAAAAGAAGATTTTATAGATGCAAATTGTTTGCCTTTTCTTATGAAGAACGAAAAAGATGGTTTATATGGTATGTGGATTGATAGTGGGGGTAAGGTTGTTAAAAACTCCCTAGATATGATGGTTACAAGATTTTCCCCACCAAAAACAGATGATGATATAGACCAAATAGCAGAAATGCCTTTTGAAGATGTACTTACAGATATGGATGCCTTTGATATAGGAAACACTACAAGTTACGATACTATGATGGCTATGGTCGAATTAGAGCAAGGTTTAAAACAAATAAACTACACAAATGTAACAGATAACAGTAATTCCCTTAAATTTGCAATGGCTAAAGAAATATTTGCTCCAAGAGTGTAAATTAAATAAACAATAATAATTTTATGTCAGAAAGAAAGTTTAAATTAGTTCCTCACCCCGATATGGTGATACTAGATGAAGTAAAAGTTAAAGAAGTTTCAGAAGGGGGAATAGTACTTTCAGACGAAGCGAAAGCAAATGAAAAGCGAAAACAAAACAGGGGTACTGTTATTTGGGTGGGAACAAATGTTAGTTGGATTAAAGAAGGGGATTTTGTTTCTTTCTATAAAAACGCCTCTACATACCTACAAGTGGAAGATGAAGAATTTGTAGAAGTACACGAAGCCCACGTCCTTTGCGTTATCGAAGGATTAACTGAAAAAAAGTAAAGAATGAAGAAAGGAATATCTTTTGTTCCAAACCCAAATAATGTTTTAGTTAAAATAACTAAAGCAAGTATGGATGAATTTTTTTATAAGCGCATCATAAGGGATGACGGCGAAGAAATATCCCTACTAAAAACAGTAGAAGAAAAAGAAGGTTACGACCAACGATTTACTCAAAACGTTTCAGTAGGTCATATAGTAGCAGTAGGTAAAAATGTAAAGGGGATTGTTTTAAATGACATCGTTATATTAGATTACTTAGCATCAAATGATGACGGTAGTTTAATAGGCTACATAGATGGGGATAGATTCATTTCAATCCCCGCTAAAACAACATACCATGAAAAAGATGCACGCCCCGATATGAACTTTAGAAAAGCATACGTAAAGGGGGATTTTGACGAACTTTCAAAAGTACTAGGTGTAGTAAGAGGTAAAAAGATTATTGCATTTCGCCCTTATGTAGTTTTAAACCACGAAAGTAATATCATATCAATAGTATTACCTAATGGAAGATTAGCTGAAAAGTCAGAGCCAATAGTTAAAAGGGAAGTTGTCGCAGCAGGTAATGAATTTAAAGACGGAACTCAAATCTATGTAAAAGACGAAGATTTATTTGAACGTCAAATCGCCCATAAGACATTCTCTTTTGCCTTTGAAACAGACGTTTTATGTCAATACGAAAAGGTTAAATAAGATTTTGCCACAAATAAAAATTTATTTGGTAGTTTTGTCTAAATTTATTATAGCGTGGCATACAATAAAAAAGAAAATACCAATAAGGAAAAGGGGTATCCTAAGTTTAATGAACGTAGTACCTTTTATAGCGATTTAGCTTATATAAAGCCTGAATATAAAAATGAGTACTGGGCATCGGAAATGCTCTACTTTAGCAAGAAGAACGCCCGTTTGTTTTTAGACCCCGAAAGAGCGAGGAAATACAGAGCAACAGATGACCTTAAATTAAAGGAAGAAGATTATAAAGAAATGTTCGACCCTAAAACCCCTATGGGTAAAGGGGGAAACGCTGAATATGTTGCAGCAGATTGGAAAGCAAATCCCATATACATACATCTAAAAAATGTAGTAAAAGCAGAAATACAAAGGACTTCAAAACAATTAGAAGTAAACCTTACAGATAAGTATGCACTTACTAGAAAGCAAAAGGACTTACAAAAAGTATTTTACAGTAAATTATTAAGGCAAGTAATTAATCATGTCAATAAGGAATTGGGGTTACAACCGATTTCAGATAGCCAAGACCCATACAAATACATTGCTTCACAAGCAGTAAAATCCCAACAAAAAGGGGAACAAGACCCAAATCAACCACAACAAGAACAAAGTGACTTAGTAGGTGGATTCAATGACTTAATAAAAAACAGTATTGAAAACGACCAAGACTTAGCCTTATATGCAGAATTAATTTACAAAGGGGATTATGAAATAGCACTTGAAAAAGGTATTGATTACTACCTGATGCAATTAAACAAGTGGAATGAAAGGTGGAGTGATGAATTTATAGATGACATCATGCACTTTAATAAGGCTTGTGGGGAATGGTACACCGACTTAGTTACAGGTCGCCCCGTAATAGAAAGATTTGTACCCGAAAAGCTATGGGTAAGCCCTTTCAGTAGAAAAGACGGTGAAGATATTATGTACTACTTTACAGAGTATGAAATAACCTTTGCAGACTTTGTAAAAACTATTGGGGCTAATCTAACAAAAGAAAAATTAAAGGCTGTTTTTGAATATAATAAAACACAAGGTTCTAATCATGGTGCAGGTTGGGTAGATTATGTTTCTCGCCCCGACAGAACAATGGAAAACGCAAAGATTAGAGTTGGTAGATATGCTTGTCTTACTCAAAATTACGATGTTGATATGGATTCAGTTCCATACGAATATCCATTAACAGGGGATGAGGGATTAGATTGGAATACGGGAAAAGATAAAGAAATAAAAATGCCACAAAGTACTAAGCACTACAACGTTTGGTACAGTTTCTATTATATCCCCCCTACAACCCAAAGTTTAAGTAATGCAGATTACGCATGGCAAGCGCAGTTCATATTCGATATAAAAGCTAATCAAGACCAATTAAGAACAGGAGAGGACGGTAGATACTCAAAATCCCCACTTGTTATATATGATAATAGCCATCAAGCATCATTTACAGATATGGTAATGGCTTATATGCCTAAAATAAACTACGCTTGGTTTCAGTATCAAAACTGCTTAATAAATGATATAGAGGCTACTGTATTAAGTGATGAATTAATTGGGGGATTATTGGGCGCAGTTGACGAAGAAAATAAAATATCAACAGGTTTAGATGGTGTGCCAACAGGCGGTAATGGAAGCGATGCTTACCGTGAACAATGGCGAATGATAAAACAAGCAGGTACAGGATTCTTAAAATTAACAGATAGGCAAGGTAATCAGATACTAGACCCCAATAAGTTATTTTTCCAAATAAAAAATGGATTAATAGAAAAGGCAGAAAAGTACATGAGCCAAATGATGATTTTGTATCAACAAATGACACAAGCATTGGCTATGACAGATGCCCGTGAAGGACAAGATACAAAACCCCGAACATCAGTAGCAGCAATCGAAGAAAGCCTTAAAGCATCTAATAACGCAACTTGGTTTATTCAAAAAGCCTATGAAGAATTTTTGAAGATGTACGGGGATCGTATGGTTAGATTTATGTTAGAAATAATGCGTGAGGCTAAAGAATATGGATATACTAAACGCCGTCAGGAATTTTTTGACATTGTAGGTGAGGCGTATGGCTTATTAGTCGAAGGTTTAGAATCAATTCCGCCCGAATCAGTAGGCATGAATATAAATTATGTGGACAATACTGCTAAGAAAGACCTAGTAGCGCAAATGGCAATAGAAAGAGTAAAAGCAGGTCAATTAGATGACGACTTCTTGTATTTAATAATGGGGAGCGACAACTGGAAGCAGTCTTTTTGCTTAATGCGTTTGGGAATATCTAAAATAAAGAAAGAACAAGCTGCAAAACAAGAGCTAGAACATGAAAGGCAAATTCAGCTACAACAAGAACAACAAAAATCTGCAATGATGATGTTGCAAGCGCAAACGCAAAGCAAAGTAGCCCAAATTGATGAAGAAGGAAAAATGAAGAAAGAACTAGAAGAATTGAAAGGTCAAATAAAAACGATGTCTCAATCAATGCTTTTAGACCAAAGAGGGAATAATCGTCAACAAGAAGCTAAAACAAAAGCAGAATTAGAAGCAGAAGCAGAGGAACGTAAAAAACTCCCGCCTATCCAATAGATACTTTTTTACTTGGTAGGTAAACGTGCTTTATGAAATCACGCCAACTTTCAATATTTATTTTTGTATTTTCTTGTTCAAACATTTCAAGCGACTTTTGAGTAAATGAAACTCCGAAGTCGCTTTCTGTTTTTGAATTAGTATTTAGATAATCCCGTTCTATTTCCTTAATCATTTCTTCGGCATCAGTCATTTGTCTTTTTGCCGCCTCTATTGCTTTAGCCCAATTCAAAAAGATTAATGCCTTCTTAGATTCATCAACTTCTGAAAGAGTAGGTTCGGGTTGGCTCATTGTTTTAGAGTACTGATTCTTTAAGAACGCCGAATGTCGTAGCCTCCAATCAGGAAGCCTATCTAAGTAATTACCTATACACTCCAAAGAAGGTTCGTGCCTAAGATTAATAAAAGATACCAATGTGGGATTTTTCAAGTCAGCAGAAAGTCCGTGAAGGATGTTTTTGTTATTAGTAATCCCATCTACTCTAGTATCTATCCATTTACTATCATTGTCATAACCATATATTATTGCTGCTATAAGGGTGTTCTTTATTAAGTGGGGTTCGCTTGTTTCTAATATAGGTTCAAATACTTTAAAAAAGTTATAATCCCCCAAAAAATCGGTATTATCATCATTTATACTTAATGTTATCTTCTTTGCTAGTTCTATTGCTTTTCTCATAAATCTACTTGTTGAATGAATTTAGTTAGTGCAAAATTAGTGGCTAACTCACTATTACTTTTAAATAGATATTCAAATATCATTTCTCTTTGTTCTTCATAAGAAGCCCATATAAAGGTTTTTAAATCTTCAAGCAATGTTTCCCCTTCATAATCTTCTGATAATCTACTTTCAACGGTTTTACATTTCCATCCTAATTTCAACAGTTCATCAGCAACATGAAACATAGATACTTTTATATTTTCTTTCTTTAATCTCTCTATTGCCATTTGTATAGGAAACCCATCTTGGTCGAACATCTTACCAATTCCCCTTATACAAATTACTCTATCCCCAAATGCTTCTATAGTTAAATCGTGTTTCATTTATCTATTTTTTTTAGTTAATATCCCACGAGGGATTTTAATTGGTTCGCCATTATCTTTATCAAATACTATGACATCAATTCCCTTACATCTATCACAAGGGCAACTAGAATGTTCTATAACCTCTCTAGCAGATAATCCTTTATCTCTAAATTCTTTAAATCTGCGCCATTCATAAATACTTACTCGTATCTGAATTTTTTTATAAGCATCGGGCATAATTGCGTTTTGTAGTACAGGGCAAAGGTAGGGAATTTATTTAATACCAACTTTGTGTTGTCAAGAAGTAGTTACTACACGATGAATTTTATCTCCCCAAAAAGTTTTATATGTCAGAAACAGTAGATGATATTGTAGTTCAAGCAGCAGCTAAGAACAATCAAGGTCAAGAACCGATAGTTGCACAGCAATCACCAATAGTAAACGAACCCGCACCCGTTGTTGATAATAACAACCAAAGTGTAGATGACTTTGCAGCATTAAAAGCTGAATTGGAAGCGTTAAAAAAGCAATTAGAACAAAAGACACCACAAGCGGAATTAACCCCCGAAGAAAAAGCTAAACAGCAAGAACTTGAAGAAGCAGAATTAATAAGGTATGCTGTTAAAGAGGGAAAAATGAAGTTAGAGGACTTTGACAAATATAAAGCAGTTCAAAAAGCAGCAGATAGGGATTTAGTCTTTGAAGATTGGAAGTCTGAATTTAAAGAAGATAACCCCGACATTGACGAAGAAGATTTTGAAGATGCGGCAAAGAGAGCTTTTGAAGAAGAGATGAAATTGAATATCGATAACGAAAAAGTTAAAGCTAGAGCAGAAGCTAAGTTAGCTAAGAGGGCGGAAGAATTAAGAAACCCCCACAAGACAGCTTACGAAAAGACAAAGAAAGATTATGATGAAGAAAGGGATTTGAGACAAACGTTTCCCAACTTCACAAAAAAAATAGAAGATTTTTCAAAAGAATTTATCCCCGAAAAATACGAGTTCTTTAAAACGAAAGATGGCAACGAAGATGTTTTAGTTGATTTGGATATAACAGAAACAGACAAAAAAGAAATTGCTGATACTGTTTCCAAAGAGATGCAAACCCCCGAAATATATACACTTTACAAACAAGGTAAACTTGAAGAAATAAGGGATATAGCTAAGAAGAAAGCAGATGATTTAGTATTTGCAAAGTCTAAAGAGCAAGGGTTGAAGAAAATAGCAGAAGTGTTTGAAACAAGGGGAAAGCAAAAGGCAGCAATAGGGGCTAAAAACTCGTTTGCAATAAACCAAAGCCGTTCTTCTAATAGTGACAAACAAGTAGGCATGAGTGCTAGAGAGGAGGTTTTAAGAAGTCACGGATTGATACAAAGTTAAAATATAAAATAGGAATATATGGCAAATCTTAATGTCTTTTATAGTGAAGCGAGTTCGTTTTCGATAGACCAACCGATTCAAGGTCAAACCCAATTGGCTATGTATGATAGCTTGAAGCAAGCTGCTTTGTTGCCCGAAATTAGGCAAGCAAGAAGCGGTGGCGGTGCGCAAGTGATTATGCCTTATGACGAAAGGACACCCGAAGCGTTGTTTTCTCAAATGCAAGCTGCTTTCGGTACAGAAACAAGAACTGCTAAATCAAGAGAGTTCTATTGGTTAGAATACGATAACTATGATTCATTAACATTTGTTGTTAATCAAGTGAATGGTAGTGTTCCCGCAGCAGGTCAACCCGTAACTGCAACAATCGCCCCTTTGAGCCGTAGCGTATCAGGAAACTATACTAAACCAATTGGCGGTTTCTATGCTTGGATAAAAGAGTTGAACAGGCAACAAGTTTTGATTACAGCAGTAAGTGGTGAAGTAGGTGGACCCGCAGGTGCAAACCAAGTAATCTTACAACCTATCAATGGTCAAACATTGAACCTTACACAGTACGGTAGCTATACAATCATTATAGACCCATTACGCCACTACCAATTAGGTACAACCGCAAATATACAAACAGACGGTTTGGTTCTTAACCCACCTACAATGTATAAGGCTTTTGCTCAAACATTTGAAAAGGGTATTTCTTTAAGCCAAGATGAAATTAACAACTACATCTACAACAGAGAGTTTAAAGTTATCAAGGGGCTTAATACTAAAGGTGATGCAGTTGATTACTTCTATGTTCCTGCAATACACGGTCAATTAGAAACATTGATTCGTGATAACAAAAACTTACAAACTTTATTCGGTCAAAGAGATACTATCAATCAATTGGGATTTGATGGTGTTGTTCCAACAGCAGAAAAGTACGGTATGTTTAATGCAGGATACGACATCTTCACAAACGTATCATTGAAACAAATACTTTGGGGTATGATTAAAACCCTTCGTAGGGTGAATGGTTGTAACTCATATATGTTGATGCACGATTTCTTGTTTTGGATGGATTGGAGCGAAAGTATCGGCGAATTGATTACTGCTTCTAAACAATCTTACAAATACTCTTTGTTTGGTGACGGTGGAACAGGTGCAAGAGATTTCAGCTACTACTCTTTCAGTAAGTTTGAAGCATTTGGATATGAATTTATCCCTTACATGATTGATGCTTTCGACCACAGACGTTACGGTAATATCCTTGAATACTTTGCTTTACTTATGCCAAATGCTAAGTTTAAAGACCAAAAAGGTGATACTGTACCATTCCTTACTTATGTTCACTTGGAAGGTGCTGAACCTGCTAAAGTGGATAGTATGTGGAACTATGACTTTAGACAACAAGGTGGACGTTTTTGGAACTTCTTTGTTTCAACAACCTACGGTATTGAAATACACGCCCCTACAAGACTAGGTATCCTAAAGAAAACATCTACTAACTAAGTAGATGTTTTCTAAAACGAAGTTGATTTTTTTTGATGAATTTTTTTAATATAAAACAGAAAAGTATATGTCAGGATATGTAATCCACGCAGGTAGCCACGCCCCCGAAAAAGTATTGATTAGCCACGTTAATAAAGATAGCGGTGAGCCAACGGGAGTAGAAAGATTTGAAGCATACATAACAAATGGTGCGCAACTACTTCTTAATAATTATATGGCTTGGGGGAGAAGGATACGAGAAGGCGAAAGGGATAAGAAAACAGGTAAAATTGTTGCAGAAGCATTTGAGCGAAGCCCAATAGAAATTACAGACAACAAGTATCAAGGGGATATAGAGTTCCTAGAATACGGGGATGTAAACGGGCAAGCGATACAATGCAGATACTTAAAACAAAGCCGTTCTTTGGATTATGAATATCAGACAAATGTACAAAAAATAAGGGTCGATGCAGAGGGAAAAGATGGAACTGCTTTTATCGAATTGAGGACAGGTGAAAATAAGTTTGATTACAAAAAAGAAGGTTTGTTTATCACTTATTTAAAGAACCACCCACAAAACAGGGATAGTAAGTCTAAAAATCCCGACCCAACAATAAAAGGTCACGTGTTTTCAGAGATAACAGACGATATGGTTGATAAAACATCCATAGATAACATGGAAGCTGCTTTAGATGCAGGGTACTTTGTAAAGTCTTTATCTAATGATGAAAAAAGCATAAGTAACTTGTTTGATATATTAGGAAGAAGGGATGAGTTTGGGGAAACAACCCAATTATCAAACCCCACCGAAATATACAAGGTTATTTTAAAATTTGCACAAGAAAAACCTAATGAGTTTAACGGATTGATTGGGGCTTTTAAAAAGAAGTTTTCTGATGCAATAGAGTTGGCAAAATCATTCAATGCTTTAGACCTAACAAAAGATGGAACAATAGGTTTATTGCATGAAGGTAAAAAGACAATAGCATTTGAAAAAGTTGAAGGTAAGGGGGATGCAATGTTAGAAGATGTTTTTAACAATTTCGCAACCGAAAAGTATTACTCTAAGATTAACTCTTTTATCACAGTAGTCAAAAAAATAAGTTCACAAATATAAAAGAATAAAATATGGCAGCAACTACATTTATGATTTCGGCGTATGCGATTTACAAGGATACACACTTGTTAAATTTAGAAGAAATTGGCATCAACGTCAGTAAAATACAAGGGTATTCCCCTCGTTTATGTTGGATTAAAAGATATGTAGTACCGGGTCAAAACCAAGTACAATCGTTGTTAACTTTTGAAGTTACATCGGCAGACCAATTAGACCCTAACTTGCTACAAGGTTTATATCTTGAAATCGGCGAGAAAGGTGTTGTAATCGACTGTATTAGCATTGATAACTTTATCGGTGCAGCAGATGGTACAAATAACATTACTACAAGATACTTTGGTAACGGCGGTATTCCTGCTTTCACAGCACCTACTCCAACTTGTTACACTATCACAAGAATAGACGATGCAAGCTCTTTTGCTCACAGCGTTGTAACAATGGATTATGTACAACAGTATTTTGGAAACGTTACTTTTTACTCTCACATTACAGGTACTTCTATCTACAAAGTAAATTCTTATACCCCAATCGTTCCAATCGGTTCGGATGTGATAGGCACTTGCTAGTAGATTAAGATAAGATAAAACATTCCCAAAGTGATAAAAGGGTATCTCAAATGGGATACCCTTTTTCTTTTAAAATTAAGTTTTTATGCCAAGCATACAGGTAAATTCAACAAACATAAATACATTTAGCTTTACTGTTTCTTTTGACATAAAGAATAGGGCTGTTATATTTGATACAAGTGGAACAACTTATAATGGTGCTAGTAATTCGGGGGATTTATACGTACAATGGATTGCTTTTTCATTGATAGACCAAGATGGTATTGTTTTAACGACAACGCCACCTCAAATACCTTCGCCCGCTACAAATCCCGTTTACACACTCGATTTGTCAAACATTAATCAGTCTTTCCTATTCCAAACATATCAGATAATTGGTTCAATAAAAGACCAAGACGGAACTGTTTATAGCACATTGCCTATTTACAAGAAGATATATGAGCCTTTAGGTATAGGGGATAACGGTACAATAAGCGGGGAATTTCAACTTATTGCAGATTGCTCAAACAATAGCCTTACAGTAAAAGAATTAACTTTATTTGCTTATAATAACCTATTGCCAACAACTACTACTAAGAGTGGTACGTTATATTACCCCACAGGAACAGTATCGCCTATTGCTTTTAGTAGCACACCTTTTTCAAATAGCTATATAGTAACAGGGGATTACTTAGTAAACAATACATCGGTAGCGACTTATGACTTTGGTGATGGGGTTTTTGTTATTTTGTCTTATTGGACTTACAACAACTTCTACATTACTTGTTCTAATACGATGTCAGATGTTCTTTGTTGTATGTTAGAAGTACAAAGAGAGGCAGAGAAAAATTGTACTAATGCTAGGGGGCTTGCTGCAAGCGAAAAATTATCTCAAGTAACCCCTTACCTATTAACAGGATTAATTGCAGAACAAAGTGGCAATGATGCTTCTGAACAAGTAAAAGCTATAAGGAAAATATTGAATTGTGGTTGCGGTTCAAAAGGTAACAGACAAAACGAATTAAATCCCGTTAATCCTTCTATATATAGTATTGTTTTACAAGGTGCAGGGGGGACAACAATACCTTCTGCTTCTGTAAATGGAAATACTAAGACGTGGACAATAAGTTCCCTTACTTCAAAAATATCAAAAGGTAACAATAGCGATTTAGCATGGACTATTCAATTAGACAATAGTGTTTCCAACGTAAACAACTTTGTAATAACATTCAATTATGGTGTTTTTGCGGGATATATTTACACAGCTACAAATAACAGTACGCCTTTATTAAATCAATTTAACTTAATGGTTGATGCGGGTGGTGTTTTAGATAAAATAAGTGCAAGCCCTATTTTAACAGATGAATTAAGAAGCTTAACTAATAATCCATACGCTGCTGCTTACTTGGTAAATAATGTTCCATATTTAATATATGGAAATAATCCAATAACATTATATTCTAAAGTTCCTTTTGCAAGTGGGGTTACTCTATATTTGGATAGTGGGTTAACTACACCAATTACAGGTTTTTTATTAGTTACACCTATATCTAGTAAAACAGTTTACAATATAAATCCCACAACAGGATTAGTTGGGACATCGACAGGGGTTCAGAATAATACTTTTGAAGTATATTCAGACAATTATTTGATAAATACATTTGGCTACCTAGTTTGTGGTGGAACTCCAATAACATTATATTCTAGTACACCTTTTGGAGTTGGAACAATTCTATATTTTGATAGTGCATTAACACGCCCCGTAACAGGATACTTACTTGTTACTCAACTAAAAAATGGGTACATTTACAACCTAAATTCATCAACGGGTGTAGTTGGAGCTTCAACAGGAACTCATTGTTAAAACAAATTAGATGGCAGTAAGTAAGTGTTCATTAAATAGTATGTTGCAAAGTGTTTTGTCGGTGGCTAATGCTACTCAAAATACAGCTTTTCCCCCATTGATATATCAAAACATATACAATGCAGCATCTTCATTGCTTTTATCTAAATTAGTTTCGGAATTTCCTAGTTCACCACAAGTAGTTGATATGCTATATCCTTTTATGGTGACTATGAAGATACCCGTATCTAATGGATATGTTCAACTCCCCCCTGATTATAGAAATTTATTAGGAAGCCCAAGCATAAGCGTAAAGCCCGATGGAAGTGATTGTAGCGAAGAAATAAAAAACGCTACTCAATTCCAAAATGCAAATAATAAAGGCGGTTGCAAATCACGCCCCGTAATAATACTAAATCAAAGTGAGTGGGATTTAAGAACAACATCTACTTATAGGATGCCTACTTATGACAATCCTTTTGGGGTAATGTTTGGAATGAATCAAATTAAGGTTTGCCCTTACGATATATCAAAAGTAGAATTAAGGTACATAAAGCAAGAAGATACGTATGTTTATGGCTATATCATGCAGCCTGACGACACTTATGTTTTTGACCCTACTACAACAGTAGATAGTATTTGGGGTTCTAATGCTTTTGATAGACTATTTCCAATGATAATGTTTCTTTATAGCGAGTATAGTAGGGATAATTCATTAAGGGATTTTACTACATTGTTAGCACAAAGGGGATTTGTTTAGTAACTTTACAAAAAATATATGTTTATGAGGAAGATTATTTTCTTTTTAGTTTTGTCTTTTTTAGCATTAAAAGGCAAATCCCAATTAACGGACGCTCAATTAATAGCACAAGCAGATACTATTAAATATGAAACAAAGGTGGGTGCAAATACAGCAATAAGAGTAGGCAGGATGTTTGAAAATATTATTTACAACAAAGTAAATCCTTTAGTTGGGATACCCTATTTATCTACCAATAATACATTTACAGGTATAAATACTTTCCCATCTATCGTTTTGGCATCTAATGGGATAGATACTTTTGCTACAAAAGGGTATGCAAGAAGTGTAGGTGGTGCTAGTATATTACCTTTAAATAATAAATTTACAGGAAACGATACTTTCCCCACAATAGCGGTATTAAATAATAGTTACGGTGCAGGTATTAAAACAAGTGGGGATACTACTATTATAGGAGATGTATTAAATGCAGACAATGGAACTAAATTAACGGTAAATGATGACATAAGTAATGTATCGGTAGAGGGTTCTTTTTCGGTAAGCGGTTTAGCTAATATAGGTGGTAGCCTTACGGTAGATAATACAACAATCCCATATTTTAGTGGTGATACTACTCTAAATGCAGCAGGTGGTGGTGCAGTTCCAATTATGAATGCAGTGAAAGGATATGTATATCATCACTCTAGCGGTGGTTCTTTTATTGACACAACAAAAATCCCCTACTTAGCTAAAAACAATAACTTTACGGGGATTGATTCTTTTACAACAACAGTTACATCTACTCTTTCGATAATAGATTCAGTTCCAAAAATAAACAATAGTACAGATACGATTTCAAGTAGAAGTTATGTAAGGAATTATGTGCAAGCTAATATACCTACCCCTACTTATACAGAATTTAGCGCATTAGCATATCAATCTGGAACAAACCCGCCAACAGATACTTCTATTTTGATAAATACTACAAGTAGAACAATTACTTATACATATAATTCAACGGGTAATTATACTTTAAATATAAGTGGTGCTTCTATACCTAAGCCTAAGATAGTTTATTTTATAGGAGGAAATCTTGGAATAGTAAATATGTCTTACTCTTCAAACACTATCACAATAACATCGTATTCAGATGCTCTTACTTTATCAAATGGAATACTTAATTTCACCCCGATAACAATAAAGATTTATAATTGATGATGTTTTTACTTTACATATCAACATTTTCATTATTTGTAATCTTACAATCTTTAGCTATAAATGGCATTAAGTACTCTATGCAAAAGGGAATGATACTTGAATCATTTGGGATATGGTTACGAAAGGTTTTAGGCGACTATTGGTTTAAGCCTTTTGGTGGATGTGTAGCTTGTATGGCTAGTGTTTGGGGGTCTATCACATTTTGGATTAGTGTATTACCTTTGTTTAGGTTTGGGATATATGAAGTATGGGTGTGGGTAATGGATGTTTTTATTTTGGTTTCGGTTAATTCAATCATTTACAAAAAGGTATAGATGTTCTTAAAGCAACTTTCGGAAGTTATATTTACCTTTTACAGCAACGGTAAGGTAGAAAGCACTAATCAAGAATTAGAGCAAGAGGATATTACGCAATTTACTAAAATGGCTTTTGGTAACATCATGCGTAGGCTTTATTATGCTGAAAAGAAAAACCAAAAGATAAACGAAAACTTCTTTGTAAACGCAATACTTTCATCGCAAACGTTTCCCCTTTCAGATGCTAATGCAAATGGAATGAGGTCAGCAGATATGAGTGCTTTTGATTTGTATAGACTACCCGAAAACGCCCAAATAGTAAACGTATATCCAATAGGCTGTGGGAGCGAACAAGGAATGGCTTTGTCACAAGTTGCGGCGGGAGAAGAATACTTTTACTTGCAACCACAATACAAGTTCTTTAAATTTTACAAAATAAAAGGACGGGCTTTAAATACTTATAATCTCCCACCGTGTGTAAAATCAGTAGAAGTAGAAGCTGCTTTTGATTCAGAGGACGTAGATGTAAGTTTTGATATTTGCTATGATGTAGCACAAGAAGTATTAGGGGTTTCTTTAAGATTACCCGAATGGCAAAAGAAAGTAGATAACAGTTATTCAACAGCGCAAAGGGATTTAAGACAAAAACTAGGCGCACCACAACAACCTAATATCGAATAATGGCAAAATTTATACCCATAGAAAGAATAGTTGACGACCTTTGTTTACGCAATGAAGATACTTTAAGGCGTAAGAAAGGGTTGTATTTGTCATGTGTAGAAGATGTTTGGAATGACTTAAATGAAAGTACTTTAAAATTGGCTGAAAGGGTTAAAATCCCCGTAAGGTCTGTATTCCAAATAAACAAAAGAACAAACTCAATAGATTTACCTAGTGATTGTTTAAGACTATGTTCTGTTAATGTAATTGATAGACATGGAAACTTTCACCCTATATATAGAAACGAAAGACTAACAGATGATTTAGTAGAAGTGGGGAATGGTAACGACAATTGTACTTGTGAAAAGGGGTGCAAAAACAAACTATGTAACACCATAAAAGGGTATGAAGCAGTTTCTACAAATGTAACGGTTCAAGTACCTATTCCAACAGATTCTCAAACGTTTGACCCCTCTTTTGATAATACATTTAATGTACCAACAACAACTCAACCTAAAACTTTTATTTGTATAAATAGGAAAGGAATATTAGATGGATATTTTTACGAAGAAAAGCAGTACCCTTTAGACATATATACTAATGGAATTTGGACTGATACGGTATTGCATACGGAAATAATTAAACATTGCGCTTTAGACTTAGATGAAAACGGATGTGTTTGTGATACCCCCGAAAACATAGAAAACGTATGTAATAGTTGTGGGATAACAAGCGATAGTTTAATCCCCGTAGGCGGTACGGCAGAATGCCCCCCACACGGAACACACGCAAAAGAATGGATATACTACTGTAATAACAATATGGATGTATTCAACTATCAATGTGGTGGTTATCCTTATGGGTTTAGACATGGGTTTAACAATATTTACAACATAAGCGAATTAGGCAATAGATTAATATTCCCTCACGACTTTGGTTGGGATAAGGTAATGGTTCGTTACTATTCAGATATTGAATTAGCTACATTACAAATCCCCTATTTTGCAAAAGAATGTTTTATGGCGGGGCTTCAATACTTTGCTAATACTAACAATGATGATAAGCAACAATTAGCACAAGGGTATGAAATGAAATATTCTAAACGAAAGAAAGGCTTATTTTTGGACTTGAATAGATATAGAGTAAAAGAGTTTGCAGAGATAGTAACCCCTCATGTGTATGTACCCTCGTTTAATCAATCGAATATGGGTGTGTACGGGGATTTTTACGGATTTTAAAAATTAATGGATGCCCCAACAACAAGATAGCGTAAAGCCTTTATTTTTAAACTTAGATTCTTCTTTTGAAACAATGCAAAAGGATGAATCTAGTTTTATTCGTGACTTTCAATGGGATATTAACGGTAACGCAAACTTGCCAACAGGTACGGGTAATCCTTCGGGTGAAGGACAGAATGAAATGTCACTAACCCCCACAAGAAGTAATGTACAAATACCTAATTCAGCACTACCAACAGGATATAATAAATGCGTAGGAACTTTTGAAAGTAAGCTAACAAAAGAACTATATTACTTAAACTATAATGATGGTGGGCAACATGGTATTTATGTAATTAGTGGGGACACCTTGCAAATAACCCCCGTAGTAATAGACCCTACACTTAACTTTACTTTATTACAAGACGGATATTTTACAGACCACCGTTGTACACTAAGAGTAAGATATGATGAAAACAAAAACATCATTGAAAAGTATTTTATAGCTACAAACGGGAACAGATGGCAACTATGGATAAATGTATTAGCAGCAATAGCTACTAATGGTTTTAATGCGACAGCTTATCCTTACTATACTTTACAACCACCTTTATTTGATAGAAGGGAATTGTTAGAATACCCCGTAAGACCACCAATGCAAGAAATAGTTGCAACAAGTCAAATAGACACAAGTAAAACTATAAATAACGTATTAGATTTTGGCTTTGAGTTTTGCTATCAATTTGTATATACAGATGGAAGGGAAACAACCATATCCCCTTTGTCAGTACCTAATATAATTCAATCTCAATCTTACTTAGCTAATCCTAATTTACTGCCTAATGAGTGGGCTTTAAGTATGTATGCAGGTAGTTGTATGGTTGAAAAGATTAACCTATTTTACAGATTCACAAAGAAAGAGCAAAACGTAAACGCTTTTGTTACTTGGAGTGATTGGTATTTGTATGATACTATTTATAAGTTTGATACTGTTATACCTAATAATTATTGGTTAAGGACAAACGCATGGTTTCCTAACAACAATTCACAAGTGACGGCTTTTGACCGTACAAATAATGTATTAACTTACATATTTGACAATACTAAGTTAGGTCAAATTACAGACCAATCCCTATTTGCAAGGGAACAAAGTAATATGCCTATACTTAGCGTAGCTATGAGTGATTTAGGGGATTCTATACTTCTAGGAAACAATCAATATGGATACGACAATATCCCCGAAGAAATAACCAATAAAATATCAATAAGCGTACAAGAACAAACTAATAATAGTTGTACCCCACCTACAAGGCATATAAGACTGTATGCAGTTGCTTTAGCGCAAAACACAAGCACTACTATCCCACAAGTAGGATACTACAATAGTGCGGATTCAGTCGGGATGAGAATAGGTATTAATGACAAAAGTGGTAACTTATCATTAACAGCAGCAAATACATTTAACATGACATTTGGTGCTAGTGGGGAAAATAATGCCTATGTATGTTATTTAAAAGGAACACCATATTTTGCAGTGGGTAATTGGTATGTAGCAGACGCATCTTATAACCTTACTGAAATAACAACCCCGTTAGATTATCAGGCATTAACCAATAAAGGAACGGCTGCATCAGGGTATATTGCTAATGTATTTTCAACGGGGGGATTCTTTGTTTGTGTATTTGATTTTTATGTACCCGCAGGTTATTATTTAGCTACAATAGGTAGGCACAATATTTCTCTAAATGGAAACTTTAGGGGATTAAGTACTTATATCATGGGGCTTTATTCTTCAAGAAGTTTAATGACAAACTTACCCCCCGCAGTAAACGACTATTCTAAAGAAATGGAAGTTGATTGTACAGGTGGGGATTTTAATAATTGGGGGGTAGGAAACGACATATTTAAACTTTGCGTACCTACACTTGGAGGTGGTAGTTCATATTGGCATTTTGTAGAAGGATACATATATGATACTCACGATGCTAACAATCCATTTGAATTGCTTGATATGACATTAAGCGATGGATATAGCGGAGAGGGGGTAGATATGGGATGTACTTGTACAGATGCTAATGGTTTTTATTGGGGTGCTTCTAGTCAACAACCGCATCCTAAAGCTAATGTATTTATTAGTGGTTATTTTGTTTGTGGAAGTACAGTTCGGTCTTTTATAATAAATCCGCCCAATGGAGATAATGGGTACTTGCAAAATGGTATTTCTTATGTTCAAGACCAAACTTTATTAGGTGGCGGCAGTTATAATAATTTTTACGTAAATGCTTTTGTTTATAAACAAAAGATAACCGATTCGACAGGAAATATTGATTACTCTAATATAGGCGTAGCAATTAAAGATGGTGCAATAGCTTATACTGATGAAAACGGAATAGCTACATTAGTTATTCATAATTCATCTAATTCTACGACAGCAAGGGGTAGCGCAGGTGCTATAACAGGGCAAGGTAAATGCACATCCACAAACTTTGTTACAGTAACAAACGGCGGTAACTTTTCTATAATAGGAACTAATTGTTTGCCGTTATCACAATACAATGAACTCCCATTTATACCTACAAGTTATTATGCTTGTCATTCATCTTTAGTTACATATACAGGGGGAAACATAGCAATAAAGATTATTTCGGGGTTATTTAATAGTCTAAAACAACAAGGTAGCTATTCAGTAGGTATAGTTTTAGCTGATTTAGCTTTAAGAGTTACTTCTGTTCAAAAAGTACAAGACATTACCGTATCTTCTTTTTGTAGTAGGCAAGATACAAACCCAACTTATTTTCAATGGAACTTTAGCGGCAACTTAAATTTAGACCAATATGCAGAAACTAAAAACGCTGCTTATTTAGGATTTTTTGTTACTAAAGCTATCAATTATAAAAAGTACATTCAATGGGTTGGGGATAGTATCACAAACTATAATTCGTCAGGGAATGTAGTAACGCAAACAGCATTAGCCACTTATGTAGCTATATCATTGCAAAGTTTATTAGAAACTAATATCCAAAACAATCTAAACTTGTTAGCTACTTATCAGTTTTCCCCAAATGATAGACTAAGGATATACGATAATGGTGCAGGGCAATTATTGTCATCGGTTATTGATGTGCCTATACTTGGTACAACTTATAATCAAGCTGCTATAAACGCTCAATTAATATCCCCACCTACAAATACGGTATTAGCTTCTTCAACACCTAGTACATCTAGTAATGTTAATTTATTTGTTGAATATGATAGTAGATTTGCACAATTACAAAACAAAACAGGATTTTGGATTGAAATATATTCGCCTTTAGAAACGAATGAATTAACCCCTTTCTTCCAAAGCGAAATAGAAACAGATGTAACAGTTACGTTTGCCCCTATACCATTTTTTACAAGTTGGATGCCTATAATAAACGGCGAACCTTCGGTTGTGTTTAATGGTAACAACTATTTCCCTACTATGGGAAAATTAAAATATTGGGATACCTACTTTTTAAACAGAAGTATTACTATACCTAATTCGGGTCTTAAATTCTTTACACATCCCTTTGAAAGCCCTAATATAACCGATACGTGGGGAGTAAATGCAGCTAGTGGTGGGAATCCTAACACGATTAACCCTTATGCAAAACAAATGTTCTACTTAGACGATACAATAAAGTCAGATGACTATGTAAGTCAAGGATTAAAGAATGGACTAGCTACATTTAGGGATGAGAATAGGAAGGTATTTAAGGGATATGGTCGTGGCGGTATTATGGCAATCAAAACCCACTATCAATTGGTTTTCTTCTTATGTGAAAACGATTGGTTTATGACCGACTTTAACTTTAATTATGTCTATGCAAACGCACAAGGGGTACAAATAGCAAACTTAGATAATGCTATGGGAACTCCCCACCAAAAGATAGGGGATAATTACGGTTGTGCTTATGGTGATACAAGTAGTGTTTTATTTAATGATAAGTATGCTTTATGGCACGATAAAAGAAACGAAGGATTTATCTATTGTGATTTTAGGCAAGCAAAAGACATTACAGATATTCAAAGCGAAGGACGTAGTTTTGGGATAAAGTCTTACTACTGCAAAAAGTCTTTATTTGTAAGTACATTTAATGAAACACATAATGTATCTAATAGGATAGATGTAGTTACGGGAATTGATTTGGATTTAGAATTAATCTATGTTACATTTCGCCCCCGTAGAAATAATAGTAAAGATATAAACACCTTTGTAAATGACAGAAGAAACTTACAGATAAATTATCAAGAAACATTAGTATATAGTATTAATTCAAGAAGGTGGTTACGCTTAGTGGGATTTACTCCCGAAAGCTATGGTACATTAAGGGGTAATACATCGGGGCGTATTATGGTTTCTTTTGCACAAGGTATTCCATACACTCATGGTAATTTACAAAATTCATCTTACTGTAACTTCTTTGGTGTAAACGTTGCCCCCGTAATATCAGCAATAATAAATGTACATCCCGAAGCAACGAAAACCCTACAAAGCATATCTTTAGACATAAATAATCAACCTTTATGGGTTGATATGATTTATTCTAATCTACTAAATACATTCTCTTATCTCCCCGTAAACTTCGTTAAAAGCAAAGAAGGACAATATTACGCAGCAGTACAAGCAAACATGAATAGTTACCCTAATCCTAATACAGCAGGTAATGACTTTAGAAGTATGCTTTTAGATGGTAATAAAATGAGAGGGGTTTGGTTCTTAGTGAGATTTGTAGCCGACTTAGCAAACGTAGTAAACGGTACAAATGTTTATTCAGAACTAAATAATATCTATTACAAATACACCGTAACGGGAAATACTAACAAATAATGGAATACATAATTGAATATTGCCCCCCTTTTGAATTATTTAGAATAATGCAAGCCGTTATTATAGACAATAGGGCAACTTTGTTTACAATCCCCTACAACGGAAATACTATACAATCTTATGTAGATAATCAAGTATCATTAGTAAATGAAAATGTAGTAGTATATAAGATACTTACTTTAAATGGTAATCTAGTGGGATATTTTAGTTTAGAGTTTATCGCATCATACAGCGTAAGTAAATTACAACAACTAATCAGACCCCAATATAATTACGATATTGCAAACATTAATCAATTAATCAATACCTTTGTTCAAAGTAATGAATGGACAAATGATTTCTTGTTCTAAAACAAATGATATTGAAAAGATTGTTAGGGAGTTGTATGCGGAAGAAAGTTTGGAATGGCACAAAAATGTCCACAAGAACGGCGGTGAATTACAGGAAAATATTAATGATACGTTGCGGTGTATTTCGCATGACGAGGTAGTTTATAGAATAGATGTAGATGAAAAGTTAGCAGCTTTCTTTACAAGGTTTACAGATGGGGAATACATAATACTAAATTCGTTTCACATAAGAAAGGAATTTAGGGTTAAATGGTTCTTATCTTTGTTTTGGAATTTTATAGACCAATACTTAGGGAATGACTACTTTGCGGGGCTTTGTACTAAAAATACACCTGCAATAAATCATCTTTTAAGTAACGGTTTTGAGATAATAAATCAAATTGCGGATAATGGAAAAGATTACGTAATTTTGAGACGATTTTTTAATAATTAAAATTATAACTCATGCCTGCGGGAGGTTTAATAATTGGTGCTGCCGTTGCGCAAGCAGGGCTTGGAGTAGCTAAGTCCATAGAAGGGTTTAGTGATGAAAGGCGTGCCAAAAGAGAAATGGCAAACCTTAAAACCCCGTTTTATAAAATACAAAGCGAATACCAACAAAACCGTGACCTTGCAGCACAAGAAGCACAAGGGGGTTTAAGTACAGGGGCTAAAGACTATTTAACACAAGAAGGACAAAGGGGATTAGGTGCAGGTATTGGGGCAACAATGCAAGGGGGCGGCGATGTAAACAACATTGCTAAGTTACTACAAGGCTATAATCAGTCATTGGGTTCAACCGCCATAGCAGATGCCCAAATGCACACAGAAAACATAAGCCGCTTTATGGAAAGAAGTAAAGATTTAGCGGGGCAAAAAACAATGCAATGGACTTTAAACGAATATCAACCTTACGAAAGAAAGTTGAACGAATTAAAGCAAAGAATGGCAGCAGGTAAACAAAATGGTTTTGGTGGAATAAGTGATGCTATTAGTGGGATTTCAGCAGCAGGTACGGGAATGCAAAATTCAGCTTTGAATAAGTCTGCAATAGCAAGCAATAACGCTATGAATGCACCTACTGTATTTGGGGGAAACTTTCAGCAACAACCAACAGTAGCACCAACTTATAATACACAAGGTGGTCAAGCCCCACAAGCATTACCACCTACTCCACTAGGAGTGCAAATGGCACAATATTAATACATTTTAAATGGCAGATACTACTCCTTCTTTGGCAGAAATAGGGTCTTTTGATAAAGATGCTAACCTTGTTGCAGGGCGACCCGCACAAGTATTGGATATATCTAGTGGATTAAAAGGGGTTTGGGATGCAGCACACGAAAAAGCACAATATGATTGGATGAAATACCAAAATCACCAAAAGCAAGTTGGCGATTGGGCAGCAGGTCATCAATTAGATTATGCGGGTGTTAGAAATGTAGATATACCTCTTATACAAAAAATGGCAGGGGAGTATTTTCAAGAAATAGCAAAAGACCCTAGAAAGGTAACACAGATAGGAAATGACCCTAAATGGAATGAAATACAAGCGCAAATAGGTAAGAGTAAGGGGTTAAATTCTTACGCAGACACCCAAATGAAGTTCTTAGAACAAAACCCTCATTTACTTACGGACGAAAATAAAAAAAGAATAGCAGCATTTCAAAACGGTAGTATAGACCAAAAACCTTCCGACTTACAAATTGATATGCCTAAGACTATGGATTTAGGCAAAATGACTTCTTTCTTTACAGACCCCAAGCATGGGTTTGTAGTAGCTACTAAAGGCAGTGAAGTCCCGCTTTTTGAGAGTGGTAAACCAACGGGTTTAATAAAAGTTACACAAGATGGTAAAAGCCTTAATTTAGATGGAATAAAAGATGCTACAAGGGCATTGTATAAATCTAATTCAATACAAGACCCTAAAAGCCCTTATGGAACAAAAGATATTGCCGATGATATGTTTAGTCGAGCAGACGATAAAATAAAAAAGGATTATAAAGAAAGATATGGGGATAATGCCGCCGAAGAGTTTTTTGTAAATTCTGTTACAAGTGGGATTTCGGGTAAAGAGTTTGAAGGCGGTAAGACAACACTAGAAAAGGATGTTGATTTTGAACGTAGGGCTAAGTTTACAGACGACTTGTCAAAAATGAAACAGAAATTCAAATATGATTATGCTTTAAAATTACTAGAAGGTAATCAGAAAAAAGATTTTGAATTATGGAAAGAAAACGAAGGATTAACTAGAGATAGAGGAGGTAAATGGCTTAACGACTTTACCGCTACATTTGTAACAGATGCTATAACAAATGGCAGAGTTGTCACATATAAGTCAAAAGACGGTACAGAAACAAAGTATGCAGAAGCCCCTGCTTCCGAGCAAATGAAGAAAGTATTTGGAAAGGAAACGGTTTCAGAAGGTAAGAAAACAGTAGAATATCCCGACCAAATATTAGTTTCTACCGATGGCACTCACATACTACCTATTTATCATGGTGGTAAAGGCGAATCAGGTTTTCAAGAGGTAGATGAAAGTAAGGGCGTTAATCCTATTGCAATAGATGATGCTAAAGCATTATTTGCAGAAAAATTCAAATTAACATCTTCTTTAGAAGCGTCTAATCACAATTTGTTAGAAGAAGGGTTAAAGCAACCATCTCTAAATAATGGTTCTGTATTTGATTATATAAAAAATAGGTCTATAAAAGATTATGCAAAAGAAAATACGGGAAAATCTAAAGAATCATTAAGGGGTGGTAAGCAAGGGGATAACTCACAGCTTATGGGTCAAATCCCAACAGATGAACAAATAGAAAATAATAATTTGCCACAAAAAGGTGGTAAAAAAACTATTAAAGGATTTTAATTATGCCAAACGGTAACGATAATAAAGTAAAAGTTTTATACGATGCAGTATCTAAAGATTACAGTGTCGGAACTTACGATGAATTTAGTAAAAAACTACAAGACCCAACTAAAAGAAAGGCTTTTTATGATGGTGTTGGAAAAGAATATCAGTTAGGCAGTTACGATGAATTTTCAAATAAAATAGGTGCAATTTCTGACTTAAAAAAAAAAGATGGTACACAACCTTCTATACAAGCTACTGCACAACCTTCAAAAGTTGGTTGGGTAAGTTCGCAAAGTGGTGGGCAACAAACACCCCCGTCCACATCTCCATTAAAATCTACATACGCCGTAGATAATAGGGCAGTATCAGAAAGCACACAAGCACCAAAAGGTACAGCGCAAAGTACACAAGCTATTGACGAAACAAAACAGTTGAATAAAGAGAAAGACTTATTTAAAGGGATTTTATTTGGTAAAAAACCTGCAACCGATATTCTTAGTGAAGAAAATATAGTAGCCAATGTAAAGGATAAGTCTAAAGTAAAAGATATTACTGATAGATTTTATAAGGGGGAATTAACAAACGAAGATGTAGAAGCAATTGGGTATTCCCCTAAGATGGGTATTGACTTAAATAGTTTTACACAACAATTAAATACCAAGACTAAAAATCTTTCCAAAATTGCACAAATAACGCAAACAGAAAGTTTATTACCCGCATTGAAACAGTTAGACGATGTAGAGAAACAGAAAGAACATTTATTAAATCAGAAGAAACAATTACAATTTGCATCACTTACTACAATAGGTAATCCCGATAAGCAAATATCAGATATTGATGCCCAAATAGCACAACTTACAGATAAGCAAAAGTTTTTAAACAGGGGGCTTGATGTTGTTTATGAAAACAAATATTACAAAGAATATCAACCAGAAATATTAAACGCATTAAAGCCGTTAATAACAGATGTTCAAAATTTTTACGAGGGAAAACAAGCACATTCTAATCAGTTTTTAAATGGTATTGGGGAAGAGCAAAATCACATAAAACACGTTAAAAAAGACGGTCAAGACATATATCAATTAGGCGAAGAAGGACAAACAATAGTAAGAAACGCCGTAGCTAAATATATGTCCCAAAAGAATGATATAGTAGCTATTGCACACGAGCATAAAACAGGAATTGTAAATGGGCAAGACCCTAAAAATACTCAATACAACGATGAATCAAATAGGGTTATTGATTATATTAATACAGTAATGCCCGTTCAGCACGCACAAAAAAAATATACAGAATCATATATAAAAGAAAATCCACAATTAGAACCTTATCTAAAGTACCACGATAAAGTAAAAGAATCTTTTACAGGCGATGATAAAAAAGCGGAAAATGCTTATGTAAAAACACAGCTAGATTCTTTTATTGTAGAATCTAATCATAATTTTCAAACTTCTTTAGATACCAACGAAGACGCTAAAGCAATAGTTTCAAAATGGAAGTCACAAGAAGAGGCAAAAATGGTTACACCAGAAATTGCACAAAAAAACATTGAACGTGACTTATTGAACAATAAAAATACCGCTCCAATAATAAAAAAACGTGATAAAGACATAGAATTAGCAAAAACAAAAGCAAAAAATTTATCTAAGGATTATGTATTAAACGTATTAAAAAAAGAAAACCCAAACATAGAAATATATTCAGATGGTAGTATTGGTATAAAAGGTAAAACAAAGAAACAAAGTGATGATATATTACAGAACTATTTTAATGGGTTAAATTCTGTTTCCAGCGAAACACTAAAAAAGGTAGCAGATGTACAAGGCAAAAAAGCAGATGATGTTATAAAATTAAAAGGCGTTTTAGGTGCAAGTTTTGAACAAGTTGCCAATACTACTTTATTTGGTTTAACGAGTTGGATTTTTGACAAGACAGGCATAGGTGGGGATTCCGCTAAAATGTTTAATTCTGCAATAAGCGCAAATAATATAGACTTATCTAAAATAGCAAAAGAACACTTTGAATTTAAAGGATTAAAATCCCTTTTTGATTGGGATTATATGCAGCACGCAGGTGGTGGGTTTTTACCTTTGGCATTAGGTAACGCAGCAGTAGCGACAGCAACAGGTGGTGTAGGACTTCCTGAATCTATGGCAGCTACATTGGGCGCAATAGGGAGTGCGGGTTATTTTACGGTAAGTAATTTATCAAATCAATATGGGGAAATGATAAATAACGGAGTAGATACACAAACTGCTAGTACAGCAATGCAGAATAGGGCTATACCCGATTTTCTATTTAGTTATGCTCCAACATATTTTCATACAGGGTCTTTATTAGGAAACACGTTAAAACCTTCTATATTAAAAACAGGAGAGGACTATATAAAGGGTCAATTTGGGAATGCTTTTATGATGTTGGGACAAGGTTATTTATCTAAAAAAGCAGATAAGGAAGCTAAAGGATATAATTTAGAACAGTCATTTTTTGATTATGCGGCAAGCGATGAAGGGCTTAAAGCAATAAGTGGGATTTATGCTTTTGCAGGTGTAGATGCTTTTAGAAGTGTAATGGGGCATTGGGGCAGCATGAAAAATTGGAAATCACTACTAGAAACATCCAACCAAGAATTTAAAGACAACGCCTTCTACAATAATGCTATACAGCACTCATATAAAGACAATGCAGGTACTTATATAGATAACCTTATACTTTCATTAAAGAACGAAGATTATAAGATAGGTGAGCCTAAATTTGACCTAAAAAGAAAACAGGAATTAGAAAAAGGGTTGAATTATGCAATGGGGTTTGAAAAGAACATATCAAACGGTAAATTGGATAGGTCTAACATAAATGATTTATATACAGCCCACAATCTTACGCTTGCGGATATTCATAGCGAATATGCAAAACAATTAGGTGGAGATAATGGAGTTGATAACAAATCCCTTGTTGATTATCACAAGTCAAAATCAAAAGAATATCAAGAAGAAGCAGCCAAGTCATTAAACAACGATGCAAGTTTTCATTACCTAGTTGATGGTACAAACCAACCAGTTATAATGTCTGATAAATCATTTAAAGCATTAACCGAAAACGGTGATATATCTAAATGGCTAAAAGATAAAACCATTAAAGATGTAGTTAAAAATGATGATGCAAACTTTGGGACTAAATTCCGAGAACAACTTGCAGCAAAAGAAGAAGCAGATAAACTGTTAGCACAACAAAAAGTAGAAAAACCATTAACAGAAGATGAATTATCTGATTTGAATAAGAGAAAGGACGATATAGAAATGATACTTGCTTCTGATAGTGCAAGTAAGCAAGCGGGGGAAGGTGGTAATTTAGTACGAGGAGGTAGAGAAATATTGTCTAATGAATTAAAAGATATTAATGAAAAGTTAGATGCACATAAAAAGGCACAATCTACTGATGAAGAAACGGTAAGGAAAGCAAAAGACTATGACAATAGAAAGAACATGGTTGATGCCGTATTTGCAAAAGAGGATTTTTTCACTCCCGAAGAAAAAAAGACATTCCTTACTTTAGATGAAAAAGCGCAAGATGAAATGATTGATGCAAAACGTAAGGAATTAAAAGAAATTGCACAATCAGATAGAAATAAGGATTATGAACAAAAGAAAGCCGATATTGAAAAAAGAAGGCAAAAGGAATTAGACGACTTTCATAACCCTTTTAATGCGCAACAACACATAAAGGCTTATGACGAAAAAGGTAATTTACTTAGTGATACAGCCGAAAGTATTAATGCAAAATACGATGCAGAATTAGCAGAATTAGAAAAATCGCAACAAATAAAAAAAGTAACCCCTACAATAGTAGTAGAAGGTAAAGAATACTATGGTGCTAATCACGGGGAAGCAATGAAAGCAGCCATTGCAGACGGTAAAATTCTAGCTACTGATAAAGAGAGAAATCCTATTACTGATATTGATTCTCCCGAATTAAAAGATTGGAGAAAAAAGAATGGACAATTTAAAACAGATAGTGGGAAATTAATACCTAGAAGCGAAGCACAAAATAAACTAGGTTTTAGCCAATCAGAAGATATACCCGAAGGAATGCTTCATGTTCCCGAACAACCCCCAACAAGTGAAGTATCTGTACCTAAAGAAGAATCCGAAAAAGAAATAGTACCCGTTAGTAGTATGATAGATAAACGTGGTTCTTACACAAACAATAAAGGGGAAACTGAAAGGGGAATGTTTATTCAAGACGGGGAAAGGATAGAATTTCACACAGATAAAGGAAATAAAATATATGAGTTAGGAAGTGTAAAAGAAATAGGCAATAAAGATATTTCCGAATTTAATATAAAGTCCGAAGAAAGTAAAGTTGGCATTGCTGACAATGGTAATATTACAGTTAGTGGTAAAGAATATGTAAATAAATATTCAGACCCATTGGCGGCTATAAATAGAGATGCAGACGGCAATATTATTTCTGTTAATTTAGAAACACTTAATGGAGAAAAAAGGACATTTGGCAAGAAAGATAAACAACTTGCAGAAGATTTAGCTTATCAAATTCATTTAAAAGAAATAACAAAAGACAATGCAAACAGAGAACAGTTCGAGCAATTCATCAATGAAGATGGAGAAGCGTCAAAAACAATGGAAGATGGAGGACTTTCTGAAACTCCCGAAACCCCAACAGTTAAAATTGATGGCAAAGTTTCAAGAGAAAAAATCGAACCAATCCCAATAACGGTTAATTTAAAAGAACCCATAATAGAAACAGTAGGGGAGCAAACCCCACTTAAAGATACATCCAATATTGGAGAACAAACAGAAATAGAAACAGATGAAAGCAAAAGGAACAAAGAAGCCTATGCCAAAGGGCAAAAAAATGATGAAGTAGTTGAGGATGGGGGAATTGAAACACCCCCACCTCCTATTGTGCCTACTATTGGAGAACCAATATTACAAGAAAGTGGCGAACCTACTTATAAAGGGGTTACTATGGAAGCCCAATCTCAAATAGATAGCATTGCTAAAAAATATGCTGAAAGAGTAGGTGTTACATGGGAGGAAGATTTGAGAGATGGGCTATCTAGGGCGCAAAGTCTTTATCCTAATAGCGATATAAAAGAAGCAGCTAAACTATACACAGAACAAAAGTATAGAGATATGTTAGAGGCGGCGGGCAACTACGTTCCATCGTCACAAGACATAATGACTTTTAATTATCATTTAAAAAATCTATTTGACGAATTAAACAGTGAAGAACCAACAAGGTTAAGAGATGATATTTTAAATGACATACAAAAAACAAGTGATGTCTTATCTAATTCTAAAACAGGTAGGGCTTTAGCTGCTTATAAAGCTATATTGTTAGAAGATAACAATGGCTTACAAGTAATGAGAGCCGATTTGGAAAGTAGAAATTTTGGAAAGCCATTAAGCGATGAACAAAAACAAATGACTGCTGCTTTTTGGGAAGAACAAAAAGAGGCTTTATTAAAAGAGCAAGAATTACAGATACAAGATTTAAGGGAACAAGCGCAATTACAATTAGAACAAGTAAAAGCAGAATACGAATCTAAGTTAAAAAAGCAATCTAAAGAAACCCCAACTGAAAAGAAAAAATCAGAAATCATTAAAAAGTCTGCTGATGAAATAGCTGCTTTGATAAGAAAGGGTATTAATAAGGACGCTGCTTTTTCTGACCCATTATTAGTAGGTCAAGGAATGAATTTAGTATTAGAGGGGGTTGCTAAGTTAGTTGAACAAGTAGGTTCATTAGCAGGGGCTATTGCGAAATATATTGAAGATAATCCCAAATTCAAAGGGAAAGAAAAAGATATAGAAGATGCTATATTTAACCACATAAACCTACAAGATAAGAAAGAAAAAGCTATTGAGGGTATAGATAAGTTAGGGGAAAAGACCATTACAAAAGAAATGGTTGAAAACAAGTATATAAAAGATTTTGTAGATAGTTTTTTAACCAATCACGATATTAGTGAAGTAATAGGCAAGGCTACAAAAGAATTGCAAAAAACACTCCCTGATGTTACAGAGGACGCTTTAAGAAAAGCGTATCTAAAGAAAGAACAATTTGAAATACCAACAGAAGCTAAAATAAAAGCAGATTTACAACAGTCTAAAGCAGACTTGGCTAACTTATTGAAAGTGCAAGAAAAGCTAGACAAGCTTATTGAAACAGGAAAATTAGAAACTAATCCCGCTAAGAAAAAATTAATAAACGAAAGGATAGATGCTGCAAGAGAAGAAGTAGAAGCTGAATTATTAAGGCAAGGTAAAAAAAGGGCTGATTTAAGTTCTACTGAAAAAGAGGCTTTACGAAAAGTTTCAGAATCCCAAAATAAACACATAAATGATGTTTTATCTTTTGTAGAAAAGATAGGTAAAGGTATTGAAGGAAATAAGAATTTTCAAGTATTAAAAGACAGGATTAATAATCTTAGATTTAATTACGACAAAACAGATGCCTCTGAACAAAAAAAGTTACGACAAAAAGAAATAGATGCCTCTGTAAAAGACATTATATCCGAATTAGATAAGCATTGGAAAGACTACGGTATAACTAAAGAAGAAAAAAAGTTGATAAACCAACAAATGCAAGGTATATCAGACTTTACCGATTCTCTTTTAAAAAATGCACGACAAGATGTACTGGTAGATAACGAAATTAAATCTCTTAAAACAAGGGCAAAAGAATATGAAAGAAAGCTAAATGCAAATGAATTTGATGACGAGCCTATACAACCTAAAAGGACAAAGACTAGCTATGAATTGTTGACTGCTCAAAGAGAATTTAACGCTGCTAAGTCAAACTATGAAGCAGCAGCTAAAAAGGCATCGGAAGATAATTTAACTTCATTGAAAGACAAATTACTTTCTAAAGATTGGTGGTTCTCTAGTGCCTTGAGAAATTTAAGAAGGATTTATACAGCATCGGTAATTGCTTTTTCTTTCAATAAGGTTTTATATAGTGGTTTTACTAGACCTAAATTTGAAGCATTAAAAAGGGCTACATTAGGCAAAGCAGTAACAGCTTTTTTAAGCGATGCTATGTTGTTAAAATCAAAAGAAGGTGGATATTCTACATCTTCAACTGCGGTAGGTCAGCTTTTACCGCAAAGTTTAAGTTTAAGCAAAATAAAAGAATATGGAATAAAAACATTATTTAGGGGTTTAAATCAAATAGAAATAGAACAAGAAGCTAAAAGATTAACTTCTATCTACGACAAATCATTTAATGATTATTTAGAGCAAAAACAGCTAGTAGAAGCACTTAGCGAAAATTCCCCTAATTTAAAATCAGAACAATCTAAGTTAGCTAAACTAGAAAAAGAATTTAATAACAACAAATTGAAACTAGCATTGAACGCACCATTAATTACAATAGGTGGTAGTTCTATGGATTTATTGTTTGACAAATGGATAAATGGCGCATCTAACTTTGAGGCATCTAATTGGAAGTTTAACAGATATTCTTACAAAGATGTTTTAGAAAACGCTAGTAAAGATAAACCTATAAAGTCAGTTGCTGACGCAATGGGTTATGCTATATCATTAATGACTACTAATGCTCACTCTGCATTCAAAAGCCTTTCGGGTAGAGCTTTTTATTTAGCTGCATTTTCAGCAAGAATGGAACACGCAATAGAAACGGGTCAAGATGTGTTTAGTTATGACAAAATAAATGAAATACATTTAGCTAGTTTGCAAGACTATCAGTTTGGTATGTATATGCAAGAAAACGCAATTAACAAGGCGGCGCAATCTGCTTTAAATGCCATAGCTAAAGATTTGCCACTAACTTCTTCTATTATTAAATTAGACCAACCCGTAACTAGAGTACCTACCAATCAAGCAATACTTCTTACAGATTATATGTTTGGATGGTTAAAGGCTGCTGCAATAAAGAAACAAGTTTTTTCTAGTGCAAGAGAGCAAGCAAGACAAAGAATTGCATTGTTAGGATTAGAAAATAATAAAGCTACTTTAAAAAGGGAAATACAATCTGAAATTTATAAATTAGACCCGAAAGTCGCAGCATTATTTGTAAGACATTTAGTTAATGGTTCTGTTGGTGGTGTTGGGGCTTTATTAGCATTGACGGGGGTATTGGCTTATGGTGGTTCAAAGCATTTAGGTTATCAAGAAGAGGATGAAAAGAAAAAGAAAATGAAGGATGTCCTTTTGACAGAACAGACAAATTTATTCAAAGGTGCGCTTGGTCAACATATAGATTTATTGGCACATACAGATGAAATAAGAACAATGTTGACCATTGCTGCAATGAAGAATGAATGGGCTTACAATAAGAAATCTGGTAAAACAACTTTAGGTAATTCTTTGTATTTGGCAGATAAGTTTTTGACTGAATTAGAGCAACAAGTCCCCCCTGCTAAAGCAATAGGAATGTATGAACTATCTAAAAGTGCAGCAAGGGCGGTAATAAACACCCCTGATAAATTAGTAGAAGGCAGCGTTTCCCACAAATATAATAAGTACATAAAAGAGAATGATAAGCACCAAACAGAATACAGAAAAGAGATAGTAAAAAAAGTAGAAAAGAATGAAATAGGGGAAACGGAGGCGCAACTTAAAATTAATCAAGCATCTGAAAAATACGAGAAAAGAGCAAAATATCTAAAAAAACTAGGTATAATAGATAAAAAGTATTCAGACGAAATATTTGATGTCAGATTTCTACCTAAAGAAAAACAACCACAAGCATTAATTGATATTAATGAACGAATGAAAAAAGAAAAAAGGGATTTGATTAAAAAAGAAGGTATCCAAGATTTACACTTACCTTTGGAATAATTTGATGACATAAAATTAGTAAAGTGATATTAATATCAGCACATAGGGATACAATTAAGAATAGTTATAGGTATGCTTATAAAGCAGGGGAATTTAAAGGTTTACTAGATAATGCTATTGGTGTTTTAGTTTGTCAAAGTTTATTACTAGAAGAAAAGAACATAGTATCTTTAGAAAAGAAAGAGCAAATTAGTTATTTCTTTGGTACGGGGGAAGAATGGGCTTTAAGTGAAGATTTCCCCGAACTAAGTAAAGAACACATAGTAATAGTAGTAGATGTAGCTAGTGGGGATGATTACGAAGGTATTGACTTTTCTATTGAAAATATCAGTGGTTTTACCTCTGATGAAATATTAGAAACAAAAGAACATCTTGAATGGGAAGGGTTTAAATTAATTTCAAAAGAATACGATGCAACCCCCGAAAGTGAAGATGAATCTTGGCAATGGCGTAAACTAGGATATAAAGTAATTAGCTTTATTATCCCAATACAAAATGGAAATACTCATACAGGATGGCACGTAGATGATTGTACAGTATCTATTGAAGTAGTAGTGAAAGCAAAAGAAGGTTTAAAAAGACTAATAAATAAATTATTGTAATGGATAAAAAATACGATAAGTACGGTGTCTCTGACATGACTGTAATGATAGAGGACTATGGTGGTTTTACATATTTAGTGGAAGTGTTTGCAAGATACTTTAAAAGGGTTTTGTACTATTCCCCTTATGAAAGTGAATTTGCTAGAAGCCAACCTTTTATAGTAGGTACAGGAATCCCAAATGTTGAAAGAATAGATAATGTAGATGATTATGAAAGTCAAACTGATTTATTCTTTTTTTCCGATTTACATAAAGGGGCAAGACAAGAAAGATTAAGAGATGCGGGAAAAGCTGTTTTTGGGTCAGGTAAAATACAAGACTTAGAGTTGTATAGAACTAAACTAAAAGAGTTATTGAAAGACTTAGATTTGCCCGTAAACGAATATGAAGTAGCACATGGGTTTAGCGAACTAAAAGAAAAGTTAAAGGGAAAGAAAGATGTTTGGGTTAAGTCTGATTTTTTTCGTGGTGACGGGGAAACGTTTAGGTATCAAGATGACGAATGTGGTATAGATGCCTTAATGGACTTAGAACGTGACTTGGGTATCAATAAAGAAAAAGAAGATTTCATAATAGAAGAACCTATAAAAGACGCAGTAGAATACGGATACGATGGCTTTGTATGTACTAATGGATTTCCCGACAAAACCTTATTTGGAATTGAGGTCAAAGACGCATCGTACTGTGCAGTATTTACGGATTACGACAAACTGCCAAAAACAACCCGTGAAGCTAACGAAAAATTACTCCCCATATTTATGTCTAAAAACTACAATGGGTGGTATAGTAGCGAAGAAAGGTGTACTAAAAAAGATTTTAGCTATTACTTAGATATGACTGCCCGTTTGGGAGAACCTCCCACTTCATTAGCTTGTGAAATGTTTAAAGATTATCCTATTTATTGCTGGGAAATTGCTAATAGTATAGTTCCTAAAATAGAATCAAAAGCAAAGTACGGAGTACAATTGATAATAAAGTCAGATAGGGCTATACACCACCCACAAAGGATTTTCTTTCCCGAAAAATACAAAGAGTTTGTAAAGGTAAAAAGCCTACATATAGATGAAAACGGACATTATATTTTCGTTCCTCAATCTACGGGGATGACAGAAATCGGGGCAATAGTTTATTATGCAGATACATTAAAAGCAGCAAAGGAAGGTGTAATTAAAATAGCAAAAGAAGTTAGAGGGTACGGTTTAAAAATAAACCTATCTGCCTTAGATGAAGCGGAATCGGTAGTTGCTAATTTGAAAAAATACGGGGTTAATTTGTTCTAAAAACAAAAATCCCCAATATAAGAAAATAATACCTATTTTTGTTTTAAATTTTAGAAATATGACCATGCTTTCTGAAAGGTGCGTAGTGATAGCAAGAGAATACTTAGAAGATAAAAACATAAATGATAGTAGGGAAATACAAGAGCCTATTTTCAATTCTAAACTTAGTTCTTTTAATTGGGCTTCACCTTTTTCGGCGGCATCTGTTTTTTGTGAATTAGTTTGGAAAAAGACGCTGGGGCGTGAAAGTTCGGGCGAATGGCGGCAGTTAGATAGATTGTTTTCCCCCTCACCAATAGCTACTCATGCTAATTTCAGAGGATGTAGGGATTACAAATCGGGGAATGTTCCCGAACTGGGGGCTTTAGCAATATGGCGTAGAGGGAATAGTTGGCAAGGTGCAATAGGTATAGTTTCAGAAGTTTCAGAAGATAAAGAAACGTTTTCAATAATAGAAGGAAGGTGCTTTGTAGGTAGTGAGAATAGTGGATTAATACAAGTTATTGAAAGTAAAGGTAAAAAGCTAAATCTCCCCTTTAGCCAAACGAAAGGTAATTTATTGGGGTTTATTTACATGAAGTATGAAGAAATTAGATAATGGCATTTGTTCAAATAATAGCAAAAACAGTAAACGGGCAAATATTGGAATTTCCACAGACTTTCCAACTAAATTGTTCTATACTAAAGCCATTAGGTAAACAAGTAGTAAGACAATACAATGGGAATGAGTGTATTGTAGCTGTAAAGGTCTTTATGGTTCAAGCGGGAAATCAGCTTTTGGGAACAAACCAATTTGAAACGACTTTTGATTTTATAAACTATGTGAACGTTAACTGCGCCCCTGCTTATTCTAACACTTGTTACATAACCTTAAATGGTTGTAATTTAACTTTAAATGGATGTCTTGTAGGACTTAATTATTAATAATGGCTTGTACAATAGAACTTAATGATACCACTAGAATCCCGTTATTAACGGGATGCCCTGCTGACAACGAACATATTTTATTCATTGGAGCAAACGGTGGTGCAGGTATAGGTGGTTATGCAGTAAGAACTTGGGCAACAGTTAAGTCATGTATATTAAGTGGAATTTATTTTCGTGTTTTCAATACAGTTGTGGGAGTTGATGGTTTACTTTCAGTAGGGGATATTAATTACATCATAGGTCAAGAAACAGGAAACCCCGTTCATAATATCATATCGGGTTCTGTAAATATTACAATAGACGGCTCGAGAATATATCCAACCCCCGTAGTAGGACAAATATTTGCTACAATATCTTACAATTTAGATAATACAGTAACAGTAAATTTCTTTAACTTTTCCATTGATAACCCTTCACTAAATTTAGGTTTACAATATGGAATGAAAGTAATAATAGATTATGCGATTATTAATTAGTTTTATATTTTGTCTTTTAGTAGTTGGGGCGTTTTCCCAAACGCAATACCCACAAGGAAACCCCATCACTAATGCCCCTCAATCATGGATAAGCTATGGTTATACTAGAGATAGCGCACATCTATTTATAGCTAGAGATACATTCAACTCCCGTTATCCTGCAATAGTAATGAGAACAGACGGTACTATGTGGAGAACATTAGGTAACGGGGCTTATTGGTATGCTTTAAGTAGTGGAGGTAATTCAATTCAAAACGGTGGAAACTCTTTTGGCGCACCAATAATAATAGGAACAAACGACAGTAATGCAGTTATAATAAGAACTAAAGGGATTAATCGTTGGTCTATTTCCCCTTTTGATGGAAGACTAACTTATGGTGCAACAAGTTTGAGAGGGGATGATTACGGAAGTATTACAACGGGACAAGGATACTTTGCTAGAGTAAGCGCAACGGACTACATTAGTTTCCCAAAAGATACAATAGCACATTCGGGTTATAGCGATGTAATTTCATTTCAAAACGGTGTACCTTACTATAATAGTGGTGGTGTATGGCACGCATTTCTAAATGATAGTGTCCTTTACTATTCGGCGGGATATGGTTTAAATCTTTCCCCAACAGGACAATTTAAAGTTGATACATCAAAGATATTACCAAAAAATGATAGTGGGTATTTATATGTAACCCCTACACAACTATCTTTAAAAGTAAACAAGTCGGATAGCGGTATTGTATTTGCAACCCCCACTAAGGTTAAAAACGACAGTACTACTATAATGGGATATGTCAACGGTAAAGTAAATTATACAGATACTTCTACTATATTATCCCCTTATCAAACAGCATTAAACGCAAGAGTGAAATATACTGATAGCACTATTAAATATGCAACCCCCACTCAATTAGCTTTAAAAGTAAACAAATCAGACAGTTCATTAAGAACAGGATATGTAACACCAACAGTACTGACTAATGATAGTATTACTTTAGCTAATCAAATAGCAACTAAAGAACCAATAATATCCCCTAGTAATACTATTAAACAATATTGGAATGGTTACAAACAATTTGTAAACTTTAATACTGATTCGATTCCACAAGGTTCTACTAACAAATACTTCGTAACTAGCGATACGGCGGGGTTAAGCAACAAACTAAACAAATCAAACTTTATAGATAGCCTTACAGGCAGAAACGCAACGCTATTAGGGAACGCAACAACAGGAAGCGGTAGTACTATTGTGCTAAGTGGCAGCCCTACTTTAACGCTTCCTAATATAGCGGCTATTAGTGTTTCGAGGGGGATATTGTCGTTTCCAACAGGCGGAAGTGATACGGTAGCATTGAGGGGTGATACAACGACTTATTTTTATCCTTATTCAAGCAATCCTAAAAATTACACATCATTAACAAGTTTATCCGCAACACGCAAAGTATCAACAGGCAGTATATTTACCTACAACAACGTAACGGGGGCTTATAATTTTGACACGACAGTTTATTTGCGTAAACAGGATAGTACCTTATACACAACCCCAACAGCGTTAAATAACCGTATATCATCTATTACATTAAACACCTCTAATATAACTTATAACAACCCCGTTAATTTTACTAATACAGGCGGCGCATGGTCAGGAACTTTGGCATTAGCTAATCAATCCCCTTATACTGTTTTTAGTAGAGCAAGTGGAATAGGTACACCTTCATGGAATAATCAGATAGATAGTAACTATTGGAACGGGCAATTTGCTACACAAGTAAGGGCTGCGCAACAGAATAATAGTGGTTTTACAACAGGTCAGATAGTATTCCCTAGTAGTTCATCTGCCTTAACGGGAAGTTCTAATCTATTTTGGGATAATACAAATAATAGATTAGGCTTATTAACTAATTTGCCTACTCATACACTTACACTAGCAAGTACTTCAACAGGAATAAGCTATTATAACACATCAGACCAAACTACCAACTACGAAAGGGTAAGGCAATTTTGGAGTGGTAATATCTATTATATAATAGCCGAACAGGGCGGGTCGGGGTCGTACAGAAATATCAATATATCATCTGCGGGAAGCCTTGTATTTACAAATACGGTACAAAAAATGATAATTACAGGTACAACTGTAACAGGTGCTATCAATATGGGGTATTCAACAGGAACGGCGGGTAGTATTATTGGTTCAACGGCTACTCTTACAGCTTCATCGGGCAATCAGAATAATCTAGCTTTAATATCAACAGTAAATCAAACGAGTTCAGCTAGTTCAAAGATATTATGGATTAGCCCTTACTATCAAGGTGTTGGTAGTGGTTCTCAATTGCTAATTGATGCGGGAACAAACACGGCTGCTAATGGTGGCGGTACTCACACAAGTAAATTCAACGTAGATACAAGTGGAAACACAACTGCTAAAGCTTTTATAGTTAGCGGTTCATCATCTAGCTATCTACTACAAGGGGATGGTAGTACGGTATTGAAAAGTAGTATTGGTGGCGGGTTGACGGGTAACGGCGCAAGCCAAAGTGCGGGCGTTGCACAGATACCATACTTTATAACGGCAAATAGTACATTGTCGTCTAATGCAAGTTTTACTTTTGACACTACAAATAATCAAACGCTTGGAATAGGAAGTAAGACAAGTAGTGGGGTAGGGCACAATAACTTTATAGGTAAATTATTTTTTTATAATGGGATATCTAGCGGTAATCTTCAAGGCGCATATATATCTTCTACACAGGTAGGAACACTTCAAGGGGCGGAATCAATAGATTTTTATACTCAAAATGGAACTATCGGTGGACAAACATTATCGGCACAGTTCACAACAGGTCAAGCAAGTATCTTAGGTAATGTGATTATATCATCTACGGGTACAACTGCTAATACAATAGCTAGTACTACATTAGGTGGTAGTTCATTGAACTTATTTGGATATAATTCAACACCCTCAATAACACTTAATTCAGGCCCTGGGCAATCATCGTATAGTAGAAATATTAACTTCCAATATGCAGGAACTACCTATGGTTTGATTAATTTTAATCCAAATACGAATAATATAAACTTTGGCTCTACTAGCTCAACTGGTACAGGATATTGGGTTTACCTCCAAAATAACGGTGTAAACACACTTGGAGTCTATTCTGGTGGTCAAGTACTTATTCAAAATGGCGGAACTTTTTCACCAAATGGTGTAGATGCTTTACAAATAGGTGGTTCTGCACTATCAACGCAATACAAATTGTCAGCATTAAACACAGCCCCCGCAACATCATCATCAACGGGAACTTTAGGGGAAATAAGATTTACAAGCGGATATATATATTTATGTACCGCTACTAATACATGGGTTAGAGCAGCATTATCATCATTTTAAAATATATAATTATGAAAAAGATTACTTTACTAGCAGCCTTATTTATCGGTGCAAAAAGTTTCGGTCAATCAGATACAACAATAGTATCAGAGGCATTGGGGGATAGTATTACTATTCAAAAGTCAGCTTTTGAAATTCACCCAGTTATCGTTACGGCGCAAGGTGATAGCGCAAGAAGTATGAATTGGTATGCTTTCAATGTTACAAGGGATACTACAAGCGGCTTTAACACCTACGTTCAACTATTCGATAAGAATGGTAAAGCTATTGGGGCTTTTAATTGTCCTATACCCGCAAGTGTTGGTAATCTTTGGTATAAAGACCCTACACCCGTTGATGACTACATTTTATCACAAAACCCTCGATTTGTAAAACCATGAAGAAAAAAGTATTAGCAGGGTTATTGGTGTTAGGATTAATGGCAGCATCCCCACGAAAGTCTTACACACTAACAGATGGGCAAATAGGCATTTTGTATAATAGCTTACAAGTGGCTAAAAAGACTATCCCAACAAGTGATGCGATAAGCGCAAAGGAGGCAAGTTCGGCACTAATGGGAATTGACAGCATCGAGAAAATCATTGTAAAACAATATGTAGATACAATTAAATAACAACTTTTAAAATATAATATCGGTATGATACACCACATCAGACAGACAGCAGACGGATTTATTAGCGCACTAAGTGCTTTGGGATTGTTAACCATTTCTAGTACGACAGCCGATTGGTATATGAAGGTTGTAACGTTTGTTTTGGGGTGTATTGTATCCATATTAGCAAGTATCTATTATATAATAGCTATTAGAAAAGATAGAAAAGGTGGTAAGATAGAAAAAGTTAAACGCCTATAAATAAAGTAAATGCAATCAACCGCCGCTATATTGATAATTATACTTTATCTTTGTGGTTGGTATAAATATTTTAGTAAACAATTAAATAAAAAGAAATGAATTTAAGTAATATTAAAACAACTATTGCAGGTGCTTTAGGTGGTTTGCTATTGGCAGCACAACCCGTTTTAGAGGCATATAAAACAGGTGCTTTTAATGGTAAGTCAGGAACACAACTAGCAGCAGCTATTGGTATAGTTATCTTAGGCTATTTTGCTAGTGATGCTAGTAAGCCAACACCGACAAAGTAATGGCAAATGGGGGCGGGCATTGACCGAATGGATGGTGTTCGTTGCCGCCTAGCATGAAAGGCTTAACCTTTCCCCCTAGCTGATGAAATTGAGGCAGGGGTTACTTTAAAGAGATTGCCTACGAACTGGCATATTTTGGCAGACGATTCAAACTGCCGCAGAGTGAGTACTCGTATTCTAACCGCCTAACATAACACTAAGATAGTTAGGCGGTAATTTTAATCACAATAAAGAAAAAAATGGATAACGTAAATAAACCCGCACACTACACAGATGGAAAAATTGAAGTAATTGATTTTATTGAAGATAAAGGGTTTGGGTATCATTTAGGAAATGCTATCAAATACATTTCACGAGCAGGCAAGAAAGACCCAAATAAAAAGATTGAAGATTTAGAAAAAGCACGTTGGTATCTTGATAGAGAGATTAACAGATTGAAATGCAGTTAGAATATCCAAAGGGTTACGATAATTTTACAAAAGAACAAAAATATCAATGGTTACTTCAAACGTTCATAGAACTAAATAAATTAACAGAAAAAATACACAAAGAACTAAATAAAGTAAGATGATTAATAATTGCGGTAAATGTAAATATTGGGATAACCAATACGGTCATAGTGGGGAACAACACGGAAACTGCAAAAGATTGGGCATGAATGATAGGATTATATCAGATGCTTTGTCGGGAAAGTATATTGCTTTCCATAAAGACCATAACCCCCAAGCGGTATTAACGGGTATTAATTTCGGTTGTGTACATTTTGAAGATAAAAAAACAATTTAAACTTACAAAGATGAAAAAAGAATATCAGCAACTTTTATCTAGTGGGATGTTTTGGGAGTTTTACCCAGAACTAAGTGGAAATTACGATAAAGACAAAACACAATGGTGCAAAATTTACAAACAACTTTTAAAATCAAGAAATGAAAATAATAAATAAAGATGGGTCAGGATGGCAATACATACTATTACTATCGGTCGTTATTAGTTTGTTTTCGGGGTGTTTAAGCGATAAGACAGCTTTGCAGAAAGTGCTTACTAATAAGAACTCATTTGATACTTTGGGGCAAGTTTACACACGTTTACACCCTTGTATTAATACAGTTGAAAGAATAAGCCACGATACAACATACCAACACGATACGGCTATATTTTCAAAGGTTGATACTATTGGAAATTATATCCACGATACAACCGTCCGATATTTACGGACACTTGCCACTATACACGATACTATTACTACAATAGACGGTCAGCAAGAATTAATATTAGAGGGTGCATTAAATGAAAGGATACAAGCTATCGCAGGTCTTAACGCAAACCTAAGCGATGCAGGGGCTACGATTGATAAGCAGAATAAAACGATAAGCAAGTATAGACTTTACATCACGGGGTTAATTATCCTATCTGTATTGCTTTTCCTAGGATTAGTTTACCTATTAATTAAGAGTTTACTACCAAAGTTTAATTTATGACTTACAAAATTAGGATTTTTTAAATAAAATTTTATTTATGCTAAACGTAATACCATTAAATGATTTAAGAGAACATGATGAACAATCAACTTGTGATTGCCGCCCCTCGGTTTATTTTGAAAATGGCGAAATGATTATAGTACATAATTCATTTGATAGGCGTGAAGAAATAGAAGAAGGTGGGATGCAAGATTGTGGGGAACACCCAACATTAAATTTTATAAAATGATTTTAGAAAAATTAAAAATAGGACAAAAAGTTTGGGTTATGGAAGAATTTCCAAAACAACTTATTATCGAAGAAATTGATATTGATAAAAAAGAAGTTTGGTGTGATGATGGGTGGAATCATTCAGCAGATGAAATTTATAGTAGTCAATCTAAATGTAAAAATGATAACTAAACAACGACTAGACTATCATTTGCGCCAACAATGCACTGCTAAAGATTTAGAGGCTATTTGTTATTTCAATAGGATAATAAAAAATTATAAAAGGATGCTTTTTTTAGAAAAAAGTAGTAATATTGCAAAGAATAACAAATCAATAGGATTGACAACTTAACAATCTACTGCCTTGCAATCTCGGAAAATTGCAAGGCTTTTTAATTAAATGATTTATGACTTACAAAGTATTTCTCGAAATAGGCGGACGGAAATTAGCCGTACAAGTAGAAGCGGATAGCGAACTTGAAGCAAGGGAAATAAAAGTTCATAAGGTGGAAGTAGTAAAAGAAAAGACTAATCCTGAAACAGAGGAAATATCATTAGAACACCTTAAAAGCATTTTTGGAATATGAGTACATCATTTAACAAGGCATACCCATTATTGCCACAGTTACCATATAAGAAAACATCTATTGACATGGATAGTGTTATTTCTTATATTAAGACATTAGACGTGCCTTTGGAAGTTAAGAGGGCTACTTATGTTGTAGGGCGCAATGAAAGTGCCAACGGGCATAATGGTGTTTGCTATAACCTAATTGGTTTACAAAGTGATGGCGACAAGTTCCCCAATAAATATAGCGTTCACTTTGTTGGGTTCTGTATTGAAAAAGAAAATCTTACCTTGAAGCCAAGGGGGTTTTTATGTTTTGATAAATGGCAGTCTTCTTTTGATATTTTGTCAGATGAAATACTTAATAGAGGTTTATATGTTGGCGGTAAACTTCACGAACCTATGTATTGCAGCTTTACAGATGTTACCGAAGCTAATTTTTGCCAAGCCTACGAAGACTTATGGGTGTACGGAAATAAGGACTACAAGCCTACTAAAATAGAAGTTTCCGAATTTACCTCAATGTACAATCAAGCTAAGAAAATATTTGCATAATGCCAACAGAAGCCCCAAATTTTGAGCCGTTAAAGAAGATTGATACAACAGAAAAAATTAAGGTAAGGAAAGTTGACGAAATTAAAGACTACATAGTTGAGCATCAAAATGAATCCGAGGAAAGTATAGCTGCTAAATTTAAGTCAACGGTTAACTATATTAAAAATGCTAAGACAGAATTAAGAAAAGAAGGTAAAATACCAAAACTTGAAGAAGGATGGCGACAAAAACCAACACCCGAAGAAAAGCACAAAGCACTATATGAAGAATGCGAAAATGTAGGTTTACCTAAAGAAAGGGTGACGCATTATTGGTGGAAAACGGATGATGCCTCTATATTTGTTAAGTGCGAACAAACACAAGAAAGCGATATTTTAAAGTCAATAGAGAACATTATAACCGAAAGATTAACCACTAGAATAACAATACCTACAACGCCAAATGAGACTTGCAAAAAAGCCATAAAAGTAACCATATCAGATGCTCACGTTGGACTAGACCCAAACCCCAACGGTTACGGAATTTACAACTACAAATATAACGCAGATATATTCTTTCAGAACTTAGAAAGTGTTTATCAATCCGTTATTGCAAAGCATAATCAGTTTGGCAAATTCGATACTTTATTTATAGATGACTTAGGGGACGGTTTGGATGGTTGGAACGGATTAACTACTAGGGGCGGTCACGACTTGCCACAAAATATGTCTAACGTTGATGCATTTAAGACATTTGTTAAAGGTAAACTAAACCTAATCGAAAGGTTAATAGCGGCAAACGTATCTGATAGTATAGAGTGTCACAATGTTTCAAATGACAATCATAGCGGGGATTTTGCCCGTATTGCAAATGAAACTATCAAAATGGTATTAGATAGAATTTACGGTGAGGGTCAAATAGGATTTAAGATATTAAATAAGTTTGTAGAACATTTTTATTACGGCGACCATTGTTTTATCTATACTCATGGGAAGGACGAAAAGCAAAGGGTTAAAAATTTATCATTAGACCTTACCCCAACTATTATAGAATTTTTCAGAGGGTACATTGACTATTACGGAATTAACTCAAAATTCATTCATGTAGATAAAGGGGATTTGCACCAGCTAGGATATAAGCGTTGTAATAAGTTTGATTATCGCAATTATATGTCATTTGCGCCGCCGTCCTTTCATAGTAGTCACAACTACAACGGCTCATATAGCGGCTATTCAATACAGGTTATAGATAAGCATTCAGCAACGGTAAGCCACGAAGATTATTTTTTTGATTTAACTAAATTGTGAAACATGACAAAAAAAACATACTTACTACTAGACGACATACGAAGCCCGTTTGATGTGTTCTTATATACTTTCAAACTAAAGTATCTTTTTAGAAAATGGCTAGTAGTAAGGAATTATAATGATTTGACTACTTATATACTAAACTATGGTATGCCTTACTTTATTTCTTTCGACCATGATTTACATCCATCCCATTATACACCAAAAGAGTATTGGAATGATTACGGTTTAAGTAAACGGTGGCAAGAATCACAGCCTAAGATAGAACCAAACGGCGAAGATTGCGCAAAATTTATAAAAGCAAGAATGCTTTATAGTAATTGGGAAAATAACGGAATGGTTAAACCTAAATTCTACGTTCATTCTAAAAACCCAGTAGGTAGGGATAAAATTATTAATGTATTAAAAGATTTGAAATGACCACAACAAAAGCAGAACAACTATTAGTATCAACGGGTTACGATTTATTCGGCTCGAATGATGACGTAAAGAAGATAATGGAAGCCATGAAGCAAGCTATGGAAATAGGCTATGATAGCGGCGTAAAGATGTCGGCTATTAGCAAGGATGCTTTATTGAAACAATATTTTGAGGACACTTTTAATATTGAGGACGAATGAAGGAAAATAGCAAAAGAAAGGGCAGCTAAATTGATGTTGTTGCCATAGTAACCGTTCACTATCTACTACACAATTCGTAGTTAATCACAAATGGTTACTTTTCTATTTTTACCTACTATTTTCATAGCAATTTGCGAAGTGCGAATATAAATACGCTTATTATCAGTAAAGGCTTAAAGTGAAAATTTGTCGAGTAAACTGTGTAATTTACTTTAAATTTTGATAATAAAAAAAGCCCGCAGAACGGGCAAAGGATATACACAGAGGTAGTCCGAAGTGTCACAAAAATACACTAAATTTGTGACATGAAACAAACATTACTTTTTTTCAGTTGGTTACTAATTGTAGCCAACTCGTGGGGGCAAACAATAGACACTGTAATTCACGCCCCGAACTATACAAGCTATTACAGCTACAAACTACACAACCCCATATTCGTTGTTTACAAGCTATATAAAGGCGGCGGTTCGTGTTCTAGGGTAAAGGATAGGTTTATTAGTGATAACCTTCCTAATAGTGCCACAGCGTCCGATTATGCAGGTAGTGGGTATGATGAGGGTCACGAATGCAACTCGGCGGACTTCGCTTATGACTGCAAATTACAAGAAGCTACATTTAGGTTTTATAATTGCACGCCTCAAACACCAGCATTGAATAGAGGTTGTTGGAAGCATATAGAAACAACGGTAAGAAAGGAAAGCCAAACTGATAGTTTACTAATCATTTGCGGCAATATCTTTGGCAGTAAAACTATTGGCAAAGGTGTTGCAGTACCGTCTTATTGTTTCAAAATCGTATATCGCAAAGGTGAGGTTATTCATAGCTTATTATTTCCCAATGATAACAGCCGGTCATTTAGAACTGTCAGCGTAGATAGTCTTAGGGGATTGTATAAGTTTGCGCCGTTTTAAAGTTCATCAGGGGGTTTAATGCGTTCGCTTATTTGTTCAAAATGAAACTCGTTTAATTCTAAATAAGAGGGGTTTTTAAATATTTTCCTTTTAGCATCATATTTAAACATTTCCCAATCTCTATTTTGTTCTTTTACTTTGCACCAGTAATATCCGCTTTCTCTTTTCATAATTAATGTATTGAAACGTGATTAACAATAAAGCACCAAATCAAATAAATAACATAAATACATACAGCCATTATTACCATTATTTTAAAGAATCCTTTTAATAACTCAATTAACATTTGGTCAAACATATTACTTCTTTAATTGTCTTAAATTATTTTCTCTTTGTTCTCTTTTTAATCTCTCACTAAAAGTTTCTTTACCTTGTTTACGTCTAATTTTTCTATTAGAAATGTTTATATCATTTCCTGATTGTGCAGCTTTTTTACTAAATTGAAACATAGCATCGTATATTTCAGCATCTTCTTTACTATAACTCATAATTTTTCTAATTTAAGGATTCGTTTATAATTTTTTATTATCCTATTAAAATAACAAATAGCTTCTAAGTCTTTAGCAGTACATTGTTGCCTAAGATTGTAATCTGGTCGTTTTATTTCTTTTTTCTTCTTCATAAAACTGTTCTAAAATATAAGAATGTCCATTTTCTCTAAGATAAGACTTTAATTTTTCGTAATCATTATTATTTTGTAAGTCTGCAATTAAAATATTTGTTTTTTTAACTAATGATTTATTTTCAAGAAGTTTATTTTGCAACTGTTTTTTCTTCCACAAAGGTGTTTGTGGTGAATTATATTGAGCAGCCATTAAATCACGTTCTTCCTTTAGTTTATTACCAATAGAACTTATGTGATATTCTAAATCATTAGATACGCCTATTTTTATTATAGTAGATATTTCGGTAGGATTAAAATATCTTCTTTCACAAATAGACTTTGATAACCTATCTGCCATTTCATTTATACTTTCTGCTATTGTTCTTAATTTCATACTTCACTCTTTTATAATTGCCAAAATAATAACCCCTATTGCAAATAACCATAAATGATTAAATCTTGCACCAATGGATAGGCACAATATACCTATCCAAAATCTTAGCCATGTTTTCATTTGCAGTAAGTTTCGTTGTAGTATTGTTCGCCGAAAGTTGTTTCAGTTCCATGAATACCTATTTCAATATCGTTTGATATTAAAATGTTTTTGTGAACATTAGCAGCGTCTATAATCTGTTTGCGTTCAATTTCTAAACACTTTTCTTTCAATCCTTTATAAAACTGAAATGTCTCTATTGTCATTTGTCTTTCTAGTTCTTCGCAAAACATTTGTAAAGCTGTCTTTTCCATAATTACATTTGTTTAAGGTGTTCGAGAATTTGTTGATAATGCTTAACATCACTTACGAAAAAATCCGTATCATAAATGTGTTCTGTGTATGGTTTAGCATAGTTTATTATCGCTTCCACTTCCGTTATGGCGCATTGGATAGCAGATTTAAAAGCTATACCGCCTTTAAATAAATCCCCGTTAGTGTCAAATATCATAATACTTTTTGAGTACCAATTTTCCACTATCTCTAATGCTTGTTGTTCAATTGTCATAATTAATAACGTTTAGTTTTAATTGGGTTATCAAATGGGCTTCTTTGCCACCTTTCCATAAGTTCAGCATAAACCCAATGTCTGCACTTGACCACTCGTTTGAGGCGTGACCCAAGTTTATTTCCTTTAGTCTTACTTTTACCCCATTTCAACCTTAACGATATTTCATCGTATAAGTCTATTCTATTTCTTACTTTTCCCATTTTACTTCAATTTCTTTGTTAAAAAATAGCCTTATAAGCTGTTGTAGTTGGTGAAGGTATAAAACTCTACTAGGGTGCATAGGGTAACCCCAAGGACAACATTGAAATATTTTTTTATCTTCTATCCAATCCATTAAAATGTACTCATAGCAATACATTTCTTTAGTTCTACCATCTGAATGGGTTTGCATTACTTCTTTATAAACCCCTCTATCCTTTCCATAAGTTCTGGTGAAAGAGGAATAAATTGTATATTGCCAGTAAAAGCAGGATTATTTTCTAAGCTAAGAATAGTATTTGCATTTACTTTTGTTTGTATGCCATTTCTCAGAACACAATCCCCAACCATCAAGTTTAAGTTAGTCATGTTTAGTATTTTTAAATTGTGATAAATATACTCTTACCTGCCTTTTTCCACTACGCCTAAGTTTCATGTTAGTTATCCTAAGTCGCCACCTAAGACGTGAACATTTATATTCTTCATTTGAAGGCACACTACATTTCCACATCATTCTATAATTTAATTGTTATTGGATAGGATAAATAATCTTTTAGCCTTTCTTCACGCTTTATCAAGTCGTAATTTTTACCACTACAAAAACCTTTACTAAAAGCATCCTCAACAATAGGTGTTAGGGGTGTGGTGTTAGATTTAAGCTGTTCAAGAGCTTGTATTCTACATTTCCAACCTTGGGCATATTCAGGTAAACTATTTTCTAAATGAACCTTTAATGATGCTATTTCATTTTCCAACCATCCCCTACTGATAACTATCCCATCTTCGGGAAGGATTTGTTTAGTGTTGTTCATTAGTTATTGTTTAAATTTTAGAGAATAATGTTTCTAATCTATGAATTTCACCCATAATAAGAATTTTTCTTTGATTGTAAAAAAACTCTACTTGTGATTTAGTTAGGTATAATTTTGTTTGATTTTCTGATTTATAACTACCGCTAACAGTAATATTTATTTCGTAATAATTTCTCAATACAATATTTTTTTCTAAATCATTAAGCTCTCTTTTAGCTTAAATTATTTTATCTTGTAATTTTTTACCTTCGATTAACTGTTCTTTTGTCATTTTTCTTCAATTTTATTGTTAACGGGATACCCCAAGTCGGGGCGTTTGCTCAATTCCATTTGAATGGGTTTCTAATATCAGATTCTTTCCAAACACCAACAAAGCCAAACATTAAAATGCCTAAAATTAAAATAAAGATTAAAGCTATATATGATAGTGGGTTATAAGGGTTAAGTCTATGTGCTTCCCAAAACCCACGCCCTAATCTTTTCAATCCCTTTTTATGTCTTTCTTCGTTAGACACTATCTGTATAATGCGTAAACTAATTAATATCTTTCTCATTAATATTCTGCTTTTAAAGTTTCCCATAAATAATTTTCACCATCATAATCTACTGTGATTTTTGTGGGGTATGTAGGGGGCGTGATTGAAGAAATAAGTCTATTGCAAGTAGTAGCTTGTAAATCACCATCAATACCACACTCCCAAGCCTTATCTATAATTTCTTCCAACTCATCCATTGTCAAATGAAACTCCCTACCTACCGATTTGCGACCAGCGAGGAAACTATCCTTTCTTAAATATAACTCATGCCCCGTTAAGTCATCAAAACTTTTTTTATTGATGTATTCCTCTGCCAATTCCTCATCAGTCTTTGGTTTGCGGATGAGGGTGGAAGGAAGTAGATAAATTTCATCATACAGTCTACTATCTTTGTGGCAATCTGTAATATCGGTACTTGCTATTGCCACCATATAGCCATCGGCTTCATCCTCAAACTCTAATAGTCTAATTATACCACCATCAATTTCCAGCGTCTCATCTTTTACCCTAAACACTTTCTTTTCCATGTTTTATTATTTTATCCAATTTATAATCTTTTATCCAAGCGTCCTCCAATATTTGAGTGAGGGGTAGGAGTTATCTCTAACTGCTTTCAATTCCTCAATTACATCAAATATCTCACCCTCTTTTTTACCGTCTGTTTGATGCCAATAGTTTTCCCATACATTTATCTTTTCTTCCAACCATTCTCTACTGATAACCAACCCATCAGATGGAAGTATTTGTTTAGTGTTGCTCATTTTCTTCGTTTAAATTACTTAAAATAATACCACCTATAAATGCCATAGGTATACCTAATAGAAACCCTCTATGTACGCTGCATAAATAACCACTAACTACTAGCAGGATTATTCCTAAATCTAGTTTAAATTCTTTATTCATTTTAAAGAAGTTTTTTTGCATTAGATAATATTTCTTCAACTCTATTGGGATGTGCTATTTTGCCACTTATTACATCTATCAATTCCCTATGACTAGCCTCTAATGGGGTGTAGTATGTTTCAAATAATTGCCTACAAGCTAACACCATAGCACCTCTATCACTACCCTTAAATACGGTAAACGCATCTTGTATTACGTTTTCAATTTGTTCCTTGTTCATTTTTTTACTTTTTTAGTGTAATGCAAATGTAAGGGGATAATTTAGAATAACCAAACTTTTTTTTATAATTTGCTAAAAAATACTTTTTGGTAAATTAAATATGTATTTATATATTTGCAGCGTATCAAACAAATAAAGTAATGGCAAAAGAAAAAATTACATTTCAGCAAGCATTAGTAAAGGCTATGGATGGAAGAACTAACAGGTGGTTAATGAATAAGTGCGGTATTCACGAAAGTGAGTTATCCCGTATAGTAAAAGGTAGGCTTGCGCCGACAGATGGGCAAGTTGAAAAAATAAAAGTAGTATTTCCTGATTTAAAATTTGATAAATAATGGTAACAATATATACATTGTCTACTAATGTAAATGAAATATTCTATGTAGGTGCTACTAGAAAAACATTAAAGGAAAGGTTTTATGGTCACGGATGCTTATTAAAATCAATGAATTTAAAAAAGGCAGACGTAAAAATAGAAGAAATTGAAACTTGTAACAATTCTATTGCTAGATACGTTGAGTTATATTGGATTAATCAATTCAAATCTTGGGGATTTAATCTTAAAAATAAAGCAATACATAGTTTTAGTTACAGGACATTAAGTGATAGCCCTATTAAATATCCAAATGGAATATCGCCCCTTGATGAATATCAAGATAAAATATCGGTACTTAATAAAGAAGTACAACTTAGGGATTTAGATAAATTAACTAGATATAGTAAATTAGGCAGACCAGTTTTATGCTGTAAAGGCACTTATTTTAGATATGCTAATAAAAAAGGATATAATGATTGCTTGGCTAAACATATATTTCACGAATTATCAAAAATATTAAAGGCTCGTGGCGTTGATGTTGATTCTATATTAAAAGAACTTAACTCTTAAAACAAATAACATGAAAGAAGTAAAACACTTACTATTAGACGCAATCACTTTATGCAATAGTATAGATAACGGTTTTAGTCTATTTGAAAGCATAGACGATGAACACAAGGTAGATTTACTGTATGATGCTAAAGTCAAACTTGCATCCAAAGTAGCAGAACTTAACAACATTCTTAACCCACAACCCTTGCAGTCAGTAGTAGAGATTGAAGAGGAAGTGTTAAATGGTAAATAAAATGGATTGGATAAAAGTAAGTGATAGGTTGCCTGATTATAACATAGAAGTTTTAGTTTTTGGTGAAAGAAAACGCATGAATCCACAAATGGGCGGGGCTTATATACAAATAAGTAAAAGACAAAATTTAGATGGTAATTTTACTTTAAGAGAAATTGAGCGTATGCAAGATGAGAATGAATTTTCCCTAATGCAATATGTTACCCACTGGATGCCTTTACCCGAAACCCCACAAGATTAATTCACAATTAAACGATAAATAAAATGAGAGTAAAAATTGAAGATTACAGGGGTTGGGAAATAATGTTTGATACAGATGATGAAACTTTCTACACAGAATCAAACAAATGGGATACTAGCAAGACTAAAAACATCTATTCAAGTGTAAAAAAATACATTGATGATTTTATTAAAGACAATACAAAGTTTGTTCCATTTTATGTACAAAAACATTACAATGGTGACCCTAAATTAATAATAGGAACTAGAAAAGACGGCGATTTTTTGTATAAGGATAAAAATGGTAGTGTCAATAAAATAGGCAGACATGAAGAAAGCGAATATTACAAAGTAAATTCCGATAATGAAAGTATATATTCTGAGTTAAGAATTTTAGACGAAAAATTTGAAGAGTTAAGACTGAAACAAAAAGAACTTAATTCTAAGTTAATAAAAGTGAAATTGAAAGATATTCGTAATGAATCTATTGAATTTTAAAATAAATAAAATGAGAGAAATAATTTTTAAAGGTCGAGTAAAAGACGAAGAGCAAAGCGAATTTTACGACAAATGGTTTTACGGTGATTTGATACAACTTGCAGACGGTTCTACATTTATAAGGCAGCAAGAATCAGGTACTGGATTGGAAGTGATACCCGAAACTGTTGGACAATATAGTGGAGTGAGAGATAGGAATGGTAATAAGATATTTGAGGGGGATATAGTAGATACTCACGCTAACTTTGAAGACCCTTATGTTAGAGAGGTTATTTGGGGTGAAAATTGCGGATTAGAGTTTAAGCCACTTACAGGTTATAACCTTTGTAAAGCAAATGAACATCATTTTAAAATCATTCGTAACATTCACGACTAAGCCCCCATACCATGCTTGCCATATTTATAATAACACTAATTATTGACATCGCTACCTATATAGGGGCGGAAAAAGAAAGAAACTAATGTCTAAACACAAATTCCCACACGGTCACACATTCGGAGGTAGAAAAGAAAAGACGTATAAGACGAAGCAGCTACACAGGCGCATACCAGAGGATATATTTACAGAAGTAGCTAGTCAGGTATATGAAATGGTTAAAAATTATGAACTGCTAAACGGTCACAAAAAGAGTGATAGTTTAGTACACCTTAAAAGTTTGCAAGGGTTATTAGATGATGTTAACGAAACCTTAAAATAACCTTAAAATACTATTTTGTATATTTTGGTATCATTAATTACATTATCTTTGTCCTATCAAAGCAATTAAGCAGCGAGTTAAAAAGAAAAAAATGAAAAATTACAAAGTATGTATCAGTTATGTATTAGACCCATTTAGGGATAGAAAATTAGATACTCCCGAAACTATTACAGTTGAATTTGATAATGTATTAGCTTCAAACGAAAGCGAAGCAAGAGATTTGGCGAAAGAAATAAGCCACGAACACGATAATAAAAGTGTTTGGGAAAGTTGGGCTTACGAAAATTAACTCACAGGGCGGCTAAAAACCGCCCATAAATCTTAACACATGAGACACGAAAAAATAATAAAAGACGAAAGGGGAATAATTAGGATAGATGTAAATATGGAATCAAGCTATAATACAGTATATTGGCGTGTAAATACATTTCTTAAAGCTCCTAGAAAAAAGAATGAAGTTTGGGTAGAAAATATTGCTACCCCCGCCGAAATACTAGAGGCTAAACTAGAATTGTGGAACTTAATTAAACCTTCTTAACATGACACCTACAAACATCAAACACATTCAAACGATATTAATAGTAGCACTATGCTTGGCTATTATGTTGTTTGCTGATAGTATTTAATCACATAGTAAAATAGAAAAAAATGAGAGCAAGCAAAGAATTAATCAATCACCTAAGTAGTAGCTTATGGAATGTTATTCAGGCGCAAATACAAAGTGTATTGAATGGGTTTGAGGGTAATCCATTAGAGGAAACCCCACCACAAAGAGATTGGACGGGGGTGATGTTCAAACACAAGTAAGTGTATAATGGTAAAATATACTTTATTAAAGAAAAAGACGTTGACGGATATATAATTACTTGGGGAACAGAAGAAAGAGCTAAATATGATGAAGAGCTTGTAAACGAGTATTTTTCAAAAGGTACTTGGATAGAAATCCCCAACGACCAACAGCCCACTATCCACGCAGATAAACCCCGTGACCCGCTGAATCTATTTGATATGGAAAAGAGGATAGAGGCGTTGGAAGCTGCGACATTTGGAAGCAAACAAAACCTCGACATCGAAGATTGGGAAACGGTTGAGTGTTTGTCTTATGAAGAGATAACAAAAATTATAGAAGATAAATGTAGTGGATTACTTGATTGCACCGATAAAGACGATATAGAAGAATTTAAGGCATACATCAAACAAAAACTTAACAAGTAAACAGTAAGGTCACTTTACGACCGTGAAATAAGATGAAACAGTTATTTATCGCACTACTATGCGCATCGTTATTCGCTTCATGCGAAAATGTACCTTCTCAAACAGCAGATGAGAAAACAACACAAATGCAATCTAACCTTGAACAAGAGGCGGTTGCACAAGTTGGAATCCCTGCAATCCACAATTTTCAAGAAAAGAAGTTGTTAAAGCAGATATATGAATTAAGGGATAATGAAAAGCTAGTTTGTTATGCCTATTTATTTAATGCTATGCAAGGTAAATTAATTTTTATTGGCAAGTGCATAGGGTATGGTATTCCTTATTCTACACAGTACAGTAACCCTCAAAAATTAGTTAGAGGGGATTTGGGTCAATATAGAGGGGATATACCAATAGCACAAGCAGAACCTAACGGCTTATTCATGCCAACATCAAGCGAAGGTACATGGGTAATGCTTTTAGATGAAAGTGGCACACCTCATCCCGTTTATATTGAACCACAAGTAATAGTTTCACCTTTTAAATTAAATTTATAATGAAAACAGTATTAGCAGCACTAGGGGGAATAATAGCCTTTACATTACTATTAGTAGGATTGTCTTTTGCGTTTGGTTGGTCGGGTGTTCTTTATACTAAAACAGTAGGTAAAGCACAAGAAAACGCCCGTAGGAAAGTATTTGAGCAAACGCAATCTTATGTAGAAGGCAAAGCACAAGAATTGACAAAATACAGATTAGAGTATCAAACAGAAAAAGACCCAGTGGCAAAAGAAGCAATAAGGCAAACTATTATTCAATCATTCTCAAATGTTGATGCTAGTAAAATGCCTTTTGAATTACAATCTTTTCTATCACAAGTTAGAGGGTATTAATTTTTAACCCCCAACAGAGGTAAATAACAAAAATAAAAAAGCCCCGTAATATTATATTACGGGGCTTTTTCGCTGTTAGATGCTACTATAATTTAAGTTTTATCCAGTTTAACTTTTCTTTTCTTCGCTGCAAAATATCATAACGTTTAGTTAATTGAATTATAACCCTAGTAGGTAGGGAGTTGTTTAGTTTCTTTCTTATCTTGTGTTGCTCTGTTTCTGTTATGTGAGATAATCTAAATGCAAGGGGGAAACGATTGTCTTTTCGGGGCATGATTACTTAGATTCGTATTGTGTCTGATAATAAGCCCTTAATGTTCGCTGCAAGGACTTCTTTTTGTTTTCTGCTGCAAAGGGGTTTTTACACTTTCCCAAACGGATGTTTTCACTTATCCTATTAATTTGGGCTTGTAGTTTGTAGGGGTTTATTTGTTGCTGTGCCATTAGTAAGACCTTTCGTTGTGAATAAATCTCTTTGACCTTTCGGGGTTTTCACCCTTTCTGCTATTCTCGGTAAAAGGCAAATCTATTGGGTATATTTCGTCTAAACGCTGCTTGTCTATCCAAACCCCCTTATCGTAATATTTACCCCCTTCGCTATCCATTTTAAAGGGAAGTGATTGCCTTATATTCTTATTCTTTGTGTACTGGGCTACTGATAGTATTGCCATTGCTTAATTGGGGTTTAAATACCTTTAATAATAACTCTTATCCTTTCTGCGTATTCTTTAGTGATGTATCTACAATGAATGTATCTTACCTTTTCAATCCAAAAGTAAAAATAGTAGCCTATATCCTTTCTGTAAAATATCTTAGTTGTTTTCATAAATACTCTAGTGTGCTACAAATGTAGCTTTGCGCAATCTGCTTACGAAATTGTTTTGCTTTGTTTTTAACTCCCCTTTGGTAGTGATGTACATAGTGGGATATGTTTCAATCTTCGCTGCTTTTTTAGGTGCATTAATGATTATTGGTTTATGGCTACAAGGGGAAACTAAAACAGTATCAATCCCATTTGTAAAACTAAAAACCCTATCATTCGCTGCAAACATTTGTATATCCTGACCTTTGAAAATAGCCAACGATTCAGCTAATAATTTGCCATTAAAGGAAACTTCCATATCAAAACTACTTTCACAATTACAATTTAATCTAGTGTAAGCATCGGTATCGAAGTCCAAACTTTCAGCACTAATATGTAATTGATTTTTGTAAGCATCCGCCCCATTACTCAAAATAGTAACTATTGGCATATACTTACACATTGCAGAAGGTATCATTTGTTTTACAGCCTTAACAAACCCATTTGAATTAAAACAAATAGGCTGCAATGATTCAGTATTAGGTACAACTGCTTTATAGTCTGGGTACTTGCAATAGTCATCCTTAAATAGTGCAACTTTCAAATCGTTAAAATACGCTGTTTCCTTATCCACTACTTTTATAGTTAGTGGGGATTCATAGTCAACTTTTGCGCTGCTTAATTCCTTTAATGATTCAGATGTGATAAGTATTTTGAAAGGGGTTTTGTCGTTTCTTTCGTAACCCCTTTTTTGCCCCAAATAAAGCCTATGACTATCAGTTGCCACTACTTGTACACTTTTGCCGTTAAAATCCAAACAAACGCATTGCAATTGTGGTTTTAAGTCGTCCTTGCTTATGTACTTAGCAGCCTTCTTTATGTCGTCTAATATTTCAGGCACTACTATTACACCCATAATAAATTCTGTTATTTCTACTCTAGTGTTTTTGTAAGGTAGCCCCACTAAATCACATAGGGAATAAAAGTAGGCATTATCAATAGGTATGGGGAATTTATAACAACCGTTTTTAGTGGTTACTTTCAAGTCCATTTGGATAATAGTTTTGCCGTTAATATCCTTATCAAAATTCTTTTCGATCCCTTGTATTAATTCCCCACTAACTATGTCATTTTTTACCTCAACTAATAGTTTGTGTATAGTAGCATAATGTCTGCCTACTTCGCTATTCCCCTTTTGTGGGATTCCGATTGCTTTTAAAATTTCGTTGCTTTTCATTTTTTAGATGTTTTTTTAGATGTGTTATTAAATTTCTCCTTTTAAAATGACTTTACCATACTCTCTGATTCTGCCATTATCTACATCCGCTATAAATAAAGAACAACTCCCTTTATTTTCACGATTCCAATAATGTACGGTCATTATTTCACGCCACCTTTGTTCTGTTTTGACATAATGTTTTTTAGCTTCCGTTTTGTTGGTGAAAAATGATAATTCAGAAAATGCTGTTTCAACTTGCTTATCGCCTTTTAGTTTAAAATTGCATCTGTTAACAAATGCACTTACTCCGTAAATCATAATATTAGTTGCAGTTTTTAAAGTGCTGCGCTGCACCTTTGTTATTAAATATAATCTTTAGTAAGTTCTTCAAAATAGGGTTTATCTAACCTTCTTATTAAACCCCCTAATGTACCATTATTAATTCTATTACTTAATACAAGGGGGGAGCAATAGTTTCTACGCTGCTTCTTATCAGTAAGGCACATGAAACGGGCATAAGTAACACTTGCGGGTTCTTTGCTTAACTCATCGTTTAGTTTATTTTCTTTCTCTAGTAATGTCATCGTATTAATAAAGTTTATTTGTTTCTAGGGGTTCGATAACAAACTCCCCTTCGCCGTTATAGTTTTGCGTTTGGTTAATATGGTCTAAATTATACAAGTCATCCTTAGATAATTTTTCCCCTTGTTTCTTTACTTGCTGCCTTACTATTTTTAAGGCATTGCTTTTTGTAGTTCCTACTCCTAACATATCACGACTAGCGTATGAGTGCCAAGCATCTGTTTTATATACGATGTAAACCATAATTGATATTTTTTTTAGTTTTTTTTACTTTTTTAGTTTGAGCCGTGAAGGTATGCAACCCCGACTTAATAAGTGTTAATCTATTTGTTAAAATAAAGTTAAGTTGTAGTTTTATTCGCTGCTTAAATGTACTTCACTCATAACTAAGGCAGAGAACTTTTTATCTGTTTTCATTCTTTGCATTATGTCAGATACTAAATGTCTTTTTTCTTGTTCATCTAAACGGTTATAATCTTTTTTATCAAATTCATGGGGCAAATATCCCTTTCCACCTAATTTAAAGGCTTTTTTCGCTTCGTTCCCCGCTTCTGTAATTTTGTTCATAATATTAAGATGGACTTATGAATTTATTAATCTCTCCTTTAGCGAATGAGCCTTGATTGGTCTCTACATAGAAATACTCCCCCGTTTTTGTTTTATACTCCCCCTTTCTTACAATACCATTGTAAATTATGCCAGTATTGCCCATAATAGTAACACTTTGCCCGTCTTTTAAACTTTCTATAATCTTTTCCATAATATTAAGGCAGTTTTGAAGGTCTGCCAACTTGTGAGGGTTAAAATGCTCTTTTCCAATTAGTGTGACCGTAATATTTAGCCCAATAGTGGCTATCATTATTCGGGCATTGGTGCAAGTTTTCCCCGCTGCACCCTGCCAACATTATAGCCATAATAGCCAAACTAATCAATAACGTTATTTGTGCTGCCTTAATGTCCTTTTGTCGCTGTGTCATGCTTTCACGTTTATTAGTTCTTTAATCTTAGCCGTTGCACTATCTATACTCATTCCGCCAAAGTGGTGTGAAGTGCCATTAATACCCACCTGATAAACGTCTTTTTGTTTCCAACAATAAACAGAATTTAAACCGTTTTTATTACTGAAACTTTGCGCTTTTTTTCTTTTATCTATTTTCACAATTTTTTATTTTATCGTTTCCAAAACTTTAAGATGTTCCCTTTCTGCTAAATTAAAGGGCAATAAATCCGTTTAAAAATTCTTTTACTTTAGGTAGTTCCTTTTCTGTAAATACTTCGCTAATAAACTGCCTTATTGTTTCTTTTGGGGTTTTCTTGTCGCTGCTTTTGTCATCATAAATGGCAGAATTAAACCGCTTAAATCCGCCTAAATATTCAAGTCCCATAAGCCTCACACAAAGTCTTTCACTGCCTACTATATTGTATGTTTTGGCATTGGGTACGTTTTCCGTTATTTTTATGTTATACATTGCTTCGCTGTATTAAAGGGGGGAATTAATGCCCGAATAAAATGCAAGTTAAATTTTCGTCCTGAAAGTCTTTAATTAAAGACTTTAGTAAAGGTATTGCAGCATTGTATCTTCTGTATCTTTCCCTATTGTGTTTCTTCATAAATTCCAGAATTTCGGCAGGGGGGACTGAAAACAATGGTTTCCCGTACATATCCGTTTCTATTTTATCATATCCATCATAAAAATACAATCTTTCAGTATATCTGTCCTTATCTAAGAAGGTATCAAAGAAATTAGATTTGCAAAGGTCTATTTCTGCTATTTTACTGAAATATGTCATTCCATATTCAATTTCTTCTTCAAACTTTCTGCCTATAATAAGGCGTGTTTCGTATCCCATAATTTTATTGTTTAATAGTCAATATCGTTTTCAATTAAAGACTGCTCTATAAGTTCTATCTGCTTACCCAATAGGAATTTATCAATATCCCACCACTCTAATAAGTCAGCATCAAATTTATCGCTGCCTTCGTCTTTTCTTTTAAGCATAGTATCGTAAGCATCACTTACACTTTGCCTTTCTTCTTTTGCCTTATCCAATTTTCGGAGAAGTGCTGCCCTATGTTGCTTTGTCAATTCCATAACTTTACTTTTTTACGCTGCCTTTAAATAACTTTCAATATGTTTACCGTATAACTTCATAAGGGTAAGATATACCCGTTGCCTTTCAAAAGTCCAATGTGCTTTTAATAGTCTTTTCGCTGCCTTTAATTTGTCCGCTAATACTTGACCTTGCATAAGTAGGATAAGAAAATTTTTAGCCTTATCCCGGGCATCTTTTGCAGCCTCCTTCACTTTCCCTTGCATCTTAGTTATTGCAGTCTTTAACGCTGCCTTTGTCTTGTAAATTTTCCCCGTTGTAAAGTCTAAATAGCCTACTATCTTAATAGCTATTACCATAGTGCTTAATGTTCTCATTTTTTTCTTTTTTAGTAGGGGATTTGTTACCCCCTTGTTAGATAATTAGTGCCTATTGTAGTCTAGTGGACAAATAGAACCTTTTACTTCTTTACAAAAATCGTCTGCTATTTGCTTCTCATCCTCTTTAAATTGTCTTTCTCTCAGTACTAAGTCTTTGCAATAAAATACTACAAAGCCTGATTTTTTAGCTGGGATAATTTCAACCTTCTTTTTTGTTCTTATTGTCTTTGCCATAATTTAACCCGTCTTTTTTTTACTTGCTGCGGCTGCAAGGTTTTAATTGTGAAAAGGTTAGTAATAGGCGGGGGTATCGCTCCCCCTTCGCTCTTTGCTGCCTATTTGTTGGGGATTAATAACAAAACTCTTGTCTTAGTTGACTTCCCTCAAAAAATCCTTTTAAGTCCTTCTTGCTTACTCTTTGGGCTTTATTATTCCAAAAGTGGAATATTTTAAAATAACCCGCCCTTAGTTCATTCTCTAATACAATACGATTTAAGTCTTCTATGTTACAAAAGAATTGTTTACCCGTGCTTGATACAACTTGATAAACTCTACAATTGTTGTCAATTTTTACCGTGTTCATATTTATTCATTTTTATGGTTAATATATGGCAACTGTTACCGCTGCCATATTTCAGGGAATTACCCTTCATCAGTTAACCTTAATATCGCTTTTTCAGTTTCCCCAATATTGTAGGATTGAAATACGATACCGCCGCCGTATTGCTTGTTATGAAATTTTCTACCCCCTATTTTTTTTGCCCTTTTTAATGCAATGTTATAATCGTATCCCATTTTATAGTCGGGCTGCAAAGTGTCATTCCTCGTTAGCAGATTTAGATAGTGGCATACATAGCGAGGGTTTCCGTTTGCATCGTTGTTTACTCTCTTAAATTCGATTTTACTTGTACTCATTTTTTTTATTTTTTTATTGTTAATTAATTAGACTGCAAAAATATATATAACGCTGCTATCTATTTGTTAAAATTTTGTTAATATAAACATGATGGGATATTATACTTTTTAGGACGGTTATAATATTCTAGTAAGATGTTTATTTCTTTACTACTCATAACCTCTACGCCTCTATAATACTTTTCGCAAAGTATATGTATTTTTTCGCAAAGGTTTATTTCTCTTTTCTCTACATCCTGCAATGTTCTGTTAACCATATCCCATAGGTTTGAAGTTGTGCAAATGTTTGTCATGCTATTACTATTTTATTTTTTTACTTTTAAATAAAAAGCTATGTATTTCTAAATGTGGATTAATAACATTATTTTGAACAGTCCTTTTTTTACTTACTGTTTCAATAGGGGTAATAATATCCCCTACATTGACATTTGCGCACATTCCAGACTTATCTCTATTCTTATATACTATTTTACCACAATTAGAAAGGTATCCTTTAAGATTCCAAGTAGTACCTTCTATTGTAGTTTTTAAATTTACTTTTTGCATGATGTTAGTATTAAGATATTTTATAGAAAGTTCTTTTTTGTGTACTTTCGTTAGTCTTAACGATTATTTTTTCGCCGAACTGTTCAAACCTATAAATAACGCTTTTTTGAGACATTACACGAATATATAATTCGGACGGTTCTAAGGGTAAGCATTTGGGCAAACATAACTGTACAAACTTTTGCAGAAAATCCCCTACTACTTTTTTAGTGGTTGCATTCAAATGTATATAATCACTATATGACATTTGGGTAGTGTTAACTTTTGTTAAAATTGTGCTTTTCATTTTTTTTTACTTTTTTAGTACTTGCAAATATTCAGTTAATCAGTTTATATTTCAATCAGTCGAAAATAACGTTAACAAAATTTTAACATATTATTATTATCTTTCATTACTCTTTTTAGTCTGCAAACAACTCCCATAATATATATAGTATTAGAACACAAAACTACTTCAATACCTTCACACTATCCTAATCT